>ERZ779866.2350-NODE-2350-length-17217-cov-3.599056_pt1 | contig 17217 bp, 14 predicted proteins | sample MGYA00511248_ERZ779866 | MGnify/ENA primary metagenome ERZ779866 (study PRJEB29588, sample SAMEA2155758) | human gut metagenome | biome: human gut; feature: human-associated habitat; material: faeces | place: Denmark | collected 2008/2010 ... | reverse complement strand
CCCCTGCCGCTACCAGCTTCTGGGAGAATTCTTTTGCAAAAGCAACAGCGTTGAGAACGGCTGTTCCGTTACCAACTGTTGTGTAGAAGTACTCATGGAGCTTGCCGATGCGTCCGGCAGCCTCAAACTCACGGAGAACATCGACGGGAAGTACGCGGTCGGGATCCTCGTTGCAGTAAACGGGGTCATATCCGCCGTGAGCTGTCTCGTATGTGTCAGATGTGAGATCCATAACTCCGTCGATGCAGTACTCGCCGTACTTGGAAGCGGAGGAGGACTCGATGTGATCGGGGTTGCCCTTGGGTACAACACCGCCGGATGTAACGAGAGCTACGCGAGCGTGAGCCATATCCTTAACAGCGGGGTTGGGATCAACACGGTCGAAGTTGGGCATCGGGAACTCTGTGACGAACTCTTTGCCTGCGAGCTTCTTTACGAGCATCTCAACTGCACGCTCGGAGCCGCGCTTTGTCTCAAAGAAGTTCTTACGGATGCCGTTGGGCATGTAGTTATCTACGCAGGAAGCGAGGATCTCTTCGCCCTTAGCGAGCTTAACAGCAAGAGGAGCCATCTTCTTGATAGCGTCACGAGCACCTGCTGCGCTGTCCTTTGTGGGGACGATATATACCTTGTTCTTGTACATATCTGCGCCGGGGTTCTCTTTGTACATACCTGTGAGAACAGGGATGTGGAGCTCTTCCTGAACAGCGTCTGTGATAGTACCGCAAGCAACACCGTAACGGCCGGCGTTAAATGCAGGACCAGCGATGAATATATCGGGATTCTGGCTCTTGACCATATCCAAAACTGTTGCCTTGGCAACATCGAGGTTTTCGTTGAAGTAGCTGTCGCCGCAAACTACTGTTGCAACGATCTCTACATCCTCGCCCATAGCCTTCTGGAGCTGATCGCCGATAGCGACTGTGCCCATGCGGAGCTCGGGCTGATAATCTGCTTTTTCTTCGCCACCAATACCTGCGAAGAACTGGTTAACATAATGTACAACCTTAATCTTTCCCATTTATTGTGACCTCCTTATCTTGCGCTCAGCTTGTTGAAGCCGAGTTCGTTTGTAGCGCCTGTGATGATCTGAAGCTCTGCTTCAATGGAGCCGTCGGGCTTGAGAGAGCCGTCGAAGCCGCCTGCGATTGTATCTACAAAGTCGATGTGGCCGATGACCTTGTCCATCTTCGGGAGGTGGATAACAGCATTGGCATTACCGCCTGTTACAACTGCGTTTGCGAGGGGATCTGCGTCTGCGAGGGACTGAGAACGTCCGTCACGGCCTGCATACTCGTCTGTGATGATAACAGTCTTAACGCCGACTGTCTCGATCTTCTTGCAGTTCATGATAAGGTCTGTATCGGGGTTACCGAAACCTTCCTGAGATACGATAGCACCGTCAACACCGAGGTACTGGCAGAGCTTAGCAGCCCAGTCAGAAGAACGCTCTTTATCAGCAAGATAAACGTTCTCGTTTGTGATGATCATACCGGCAAAGTTGATTGTCTTGCCGTGTGCCTTGAACAGATCGTGGATAACAGGGTTGTTGAGGTGGTGGTATGTTGTGTTCTTATCGCAGGAAGAAACACAGTTACCGGAGAGGATAGCACCGTCCATAACCTCTGTGGGGTTGATGATTGTGGAAAGTGTACGCTTTGCGTCTACGCCGTATACGTATGTATCGTGCATAAGACCCTGGGACTGAAGCATCTGAACATATGCAACGCGGGGGAGGTTCGGATACTTCTCGATGCCTTCCTTGACATTGAGTGTCTCAAAGACCTCTGTCTCGTCGGGAGTTACATTGCGTCCGAGCTCACCGAGGAAAACAGCTGTCTTAAGACCTGCAAAACGGATTGCCTTCTCGTGCTCGTGGGGCTTGAGGCCGTCAACGGGCTCGCAAGTTACAACGAGGTTGTATGTCTGGGAGAAGGGAGTGTACTTTGCGCCTTCGCCGGACATATCGATGATACCTTCCTGGAAGCCGACGATCTTACCTGTTGTGACAACGGCAGCGCCCTTGAGGACATGTGTCTTACCGGAGCCGACAACGCCGACTTTACCGATGACGCCGGGGAAGATTTCGCCGGGGCCTTCGACCTTAACACGGGGCTCGATAACGTCCTTAACAGGAGTGATACGAACGCTCTCACCGGGGCGTGCTATGTCAACTGCGACCGACTTGATGTTCTCATCTTCCTTGATGAGATTTACGATGTCCTCTGCATTTACATAGAGAACGCCGTTTTCTACTTTGGATTCATTTGAAAATTGAATGTCTGAGATTTTGATGTAACCCAATTCTAATTTCAAATTCCTGCACCTCACTTATCATAGTTTTTTATAATTGTAATTATAAACGAGATTATTGTGACAATTAAGCCTGCGTCGCCGCCGGAATGGCACTTTCCATAAGGGAGAGATCGATGAGCGCAAAGTCAGCTCTTATGTTGTCGGGCATCACGGGGAAACGGACGGGGAACTTCTTTGCGGTGATTATCGCGTTTTCGATAATCTCCAGAGACCTCATGTCCATGTCTCCTTTTGTCTTGGTGATGAAAACAGTTTTGAAAGGCGTCTCATTGGGCTTGACGCTGCCCGAAAGGGGATGCGTTAAAAGCTTGGCGCCCTTGTGAACCTTGTCTCTCACTCTGAGCAGGAGCTCCTCATAAGATTCGTCTTTATACTCGATTTCAAACTCGTCCTTATACTTGGAATATACAAGCTCGTTGTTTGTCATAATGATAAAGCTGTAAGCCATCGTACCTCCAAATATTTGCATAATTATGAGCCGTTATGCATAATTTTGCGTTATTTTGCACACACGAATAGCCTAACGCTCGTTCGCAAATATATTATATGATAAAACTCATTTTTTTTCAATAGTTTTTTTCTTTTTTTTTCAAATTCATAAATAAATTACAAGTTTTGGCGAAAAAAATTCCCAATATATCGGGCTTTTCTATTTTAGCTCTATATTTTCTCAATATATAGAGGTATTTACGCCGTTTTATTTATGATATTTGCCCCCTGACAAAATGTTCATGGCTCTGTAAATTTGTTCTAAAATCATGACTCTCGCCAGGTGATGGGGAAATGTCATTCTCGACATGGATATTTTAGCGTCGGCAAGACGCTTTATCTCATCGGACATTCCTTCGGAAGAACCTATAATTATACATATTGTAGATTTTCCGCCAATCTGCGCTCTGTCTATCATATCGGCCAGTTCCTCGGAGGAAAGCTGCTTGCCCTCGATGCACATTGCCACCGTAAAGCAGCCCGGAACGAGCTCCTTTTTGATGAGGGCGGCCTCCTTTTCAAGACCTCCTCCCTCGGGCAGCTCCTTTATCTCCAAATTGCAGTAGAACTCCAGTCTTTTTATGTATTCCTTGCAGGCTTCAATGTAAAACTTTTCCTTCAGTTTGCCCACCGGTATAATTTTTATTTTCAGCATGTCACACCGTCAAAGTAAATCCCGAAGTATTTTTCTTTTGCGCCACCTTTATGTCTATGTGACCCTCTGCCCCGCACTCCAAAAGGGCCTTTTCTGTTTCAAGAAGAGCCTTTGAAGGGGTATTGTTCTTTTCACTCAGATGGGCCAGCACAAATTTTTCCGTGCCGCTTTGCGCCAAGTGGCTTATGAACTTTCCGCAGTCTCGGTTGGAGAGATGTCCGTTCGGCGAAAGTATCCTCTGTTTCAGAAAATAGGGATACGGCCCGCTTTTGAGCATTTCCACATCGTGGTTCGATTCTATGTACACGGCATCGCAGCCCTCTACCGCGTTTTTCACTTCTTCGGTGACATATCCCAAATCGGTGCAGTAGGCAAAGCGTTTTTTTCCGTCTGACAGTACAAATCCCACGCTGCCGAAGCTGTCGTGGGGTGTTTTAAAGGCTTTAAACTCCATATCCAAAGCCTCGCAAACGGTGTTTTCCTCAAAGCTTTCGGCCCTTTCGCCGCAGTCCTCCAGCTCTCCGAGAGCGTTTTTGCTTAGGAGAAGCTTCGCCCCCGTATATTTCAGAAGCACGGGAAGTGCGGCTACATGGTCTCTGTGGGTATGTGTTATAAGAATATGTGTTATGTCCTGAAGCCCGAGATTTTCCCGGGCCAGGACGGTTTTTATGGTTTTTGTAGTGCCGCCGGCGTCAATGAGTATTTTCGCCTTTTCCGACACGACCATGAGAGCGTTCCCCGAGGAGCCGCTCATCACAGGAATGATTTTGAGCATACTAAACTATCTGAGGCATCTCGTCGTTTTCCGCCTCAACAACCCTTTCTATATCGGCTCCGAGCTTTTTGAGCTTGTCCACTATGCACTCGTAGCCTCTTTCGATATATTTGATGTCCTCGACCTCGGTGACACCGTGGGCAGCCATGCCCGCTATGACCATGGCGGCGCCCGCTCTGAGATCCCTTGCCTTGACCTTGGCGCCTGTCAGAGACTTGACCCCCTCGATTATGGCCACCTTGCCGTCGACCTGAGTGACTGCGCCCATTCTCCTGAGCTCGTCCATATATCTGAAACGGTCGTCCCAGATACCCTCGGTTATGATGCTGGTGCCCTCGGCGCAGCACAGAACAACCGCCAGCTGAGGCTGCATGTCTGTGGGGAAGCCGGGATAAGGAAGTGTCTTTATGTTGGTCTTGGCTATTTTTCCCGTTCTTGTGACTCTGACGGCGTCGTCCAGCTCCTCGACCTCCACATTCATCTCCTCAAGCTTTGCCGTTATGCACTCAAGATGTCTCGGAATGACATTTTTGATGAGAATGCTTCCGCCTGTTGCAGCTACCGCCGCCATATATGTGCCCGCCTCTATCTGGTCGGGTATCACGCTGTATGTTCCGCCGTGGAGGCTTTCCACGCCCTTGATCTTTATGACATCGGTGCCTGCGCCCGATATATTGGCTCCCATGGAATTGAGGAAGTTTGCAAGGTCGACTATGTGGGGCTCCTTGGCGACATTTTCCATGATCGTCGTGCCTTTCGCAAGGACGGCGGCCAGCATGATATTCATGGTGGCTCCCACGGAACCTGTGTCAAAGTAAATATTTGTGCCCACAAGGTCGTTGGGGGCGACGGCGTCTATTCTGCCCGCCACCACATCTATGTGGGTGCCGAGAGCCTCAAAGCCCTTGATGTGCTGGTCGATGGGCCTCAGCCCGAAGTCGCAGCCTCCGGGCATGGAGACCGAAGCCCTTCTGAATCTGCCGAGAAGAGAACCTATAAGATAATAGGAAGCTCTTATCTCCCTCATGAGCTCAAAAGCTCTTTCGGTGGTCTCATGGAGGTTGGTGCAGTCTATCTCCACGGTGGTGTCTCCCACCTGTCTGACCTTTGCTCCCAGCTCCTCCAGAATTTCCAGCTGAGTGGTGACATCGCTTATCTTCGGCATATTTTCAAGACGGCACACACCTCTTACAAGAGCTACCGCGGGAATTATGGCTATGGCCGCGTTTTTCGCGCCGCCTATGGTGACTTCACCGAAAAGCTTATGTCCGCCTTTAATAACAAATTTCTCCATTTTTTCACGCCTCGTTATACACTCATATATTTTTAAAACGCCCGAAAGGGCAGACTTATGTCTTTAGGTATTACTTCTATTATAACACATATTTCCGCAAATACAAATAGTTTTTATTTGTTTTTAAGTATTTCGCCGTTTTGCAATGAAACAGCCGTTTCCTGCCCGCCGCTCTTTATCAAAAGTACGGGATAAAATCTGTAAGATTCGCCTTCGCTCATCTCGCTGTAATATATGATATCCATATCCTGTGCGTTTAAAACGCTCCCTTCCTCCTCCGCCCGGCAGGCGAGATTTATGAGAGCCCGTGCATAATCCGGATAAAATTCCGATTTCTGAGCGTTTTTTAAAAATACCGCCATGCCCTCTACCGAAAGTCCTCTCGTTGTCTGGCTGACCGTTATTTCAAGGTTCTCGGCCTCGAAGCCGTCTATGCGGTATTTTCCCACCACCTGGTCTTCGGTCTGAGAAATTTCGTCGACCTCTATGCCCATAGCTTTAAAGATATTTCGGGCGTCCTTCAAAGGGTCGTCTCCGAAGCGCGCTCCCACTATCTCTCCGCTGACATTTCCGCCGCTGCGGAATGTAAGCTTTCCGGCATCCGAGGAATACTCCTCTATTCCGCCGCCTCTGACGCTCTTCTGACACTCTCCCAAAAGACCTTCCGCAGCTTTTTGCTCTTTTGCGCTGTCTCTTCCCATCGATATGACAGCGAGTTTTTCGGGCAGAGCATCCACGGCTTCGCCGTCTGCGGTATGTCCTCTCTGCTCGAGATTTTCCACGGCAAGGGATGCTTTTTCGCTCTGCTCCGATGTTCTTTTCTCAAGAAGCGTTGCCAGATTGACGGCGAGAAAAACATTTGCGAAAATCAGCACGCACATCAGAAGATTTTTTGCCTTTTCCCATTCCATCAGTTTTCCTCCGCTCCCGTAATCGGCATAAACAGACCGTTCTGCCAGATATACACCGTTTCAAAGCTGCTCTTGTCGGGCTTTAACGCGGCGGCGTCGGCCGTGGACAATACAGTCAGATATTCCGATTTTTCAAGATATGGATTGTCTATCCAAAGTTTTATTATTTTTCCGTCCGATACCGAAACTCCCGCTCCGAATCGGTCTCCCTCCAAAGATATTCCGCCGTATTTTAAGACGCACTGCACATCTGCGTCGCTGCCGTCCGTCTTAACTTCGTCTATGTCGAATCTCATGTCGGTGTTTTCTCCGTAGAGCACCGACGCCAGCTCATAGAGCTTGTCCACGGCTGCAAGCGCCGCCTCTTTTCCGTCGACAGCACCTGTCTCTATTCCGCTTTCCGAAGCGCTGTATGTCAGCCGTCCCTGTGTGTCGGCTCTCAGCACTCCGTCGCCCTCCACATATATTCTCACATCGGAGGACTCCTGATAGCTCTTTGCAAGATAAGGGTTTATTCCGAGAATGCGCAGTATATCCTCCTCTTTGCCGTCGTCAAAGGCGTAGCTTCCCTCTTTGATCTGCAAAATATTGACCACGGGGCTTTCGGTGCACAGCACCTCCGCCTCGTTGCCGTCAAAGTCAGAAATATACTTTTCGGCGAACACTGCGTTTTGAGTTCTGTATTTCTCGGCTATATCGGCGAGAAACTGAACTCCCGCCGCCGTTTTTGATCTGTAATATTTTTCGCTTGCCTCGTCTTTAAAATAGGCGTATATGTCCCATTCAGACTTTGAAAATCCCATTATGCGCACGCTGAAACGATCGGAAATATGGCCTCCCGACCATTCGCTCAGCATGAAAAGAGGTATTTCTCCGCTGTACTTCACAATGAGACTGTTTTGAAAAACCGCCTCCTTATACTGCTCGGCGGTTATCTCCTCGACGCTCGACATGGAGCCTATGGCCTCGGTTATGAATCTTTCGCAGTCTTTGTATATCTCGCTTTTGACGGTGATGTTTTCCTCGGTGAACAGTATATGTTCTCCTGCCACCGATATCTTGGCAGGCACAGCCGACGCCTTGTACTCACTTTCCTTTCCGTCAGATTTACCGTTTTGAACGGAAAATTCTCCGAAAATATAATTTATGCCTCTGCCGCTCGACACCATAAGGGTGGCATAGCACAGAAAACACATGGAAAATGTCAGCAAAACGAGAATAACGCTTTTAATTCTTTTCATTTTCCTCTCCTGTAAGGGGAAGCTTGAGCTTCATGACAGTGCCCTTTCCGTATTCGCTCTCTATCTCTATGTCTCCGCCGTGCCTCATGGCTATCTCTTTGGCTATGGCAAGTCCGAGACCTGTGCCGCCTCTCTCCCTTGAGCGGGCCTTGTCCACCCTGTAAAATCTGTCGAAAATTCTCGGCAGATCGGCCTCAGGTATGCCTATTCCCGTATCCGCCACGGTCACACAGGCAAAATCACCCTCTTTTTCACAGGTCACACGGACAGATCCGTCCTTTTTGTTGTACTTGATGGCATTTGAAATTATATTTATTATGACCTGAGTTATCCTCTCCCTGTCGCCTTCGGCCAAAAGGCCGCTCTGAGCCTGACAGGTCAGCTCTATATGCTGCTTCTCTGCCTCTATCCTCATGGCGGAAACGGCATTTTCGGTTATCTTTCCTATATCGACATTTTCTTTTAAAATGTCCATCTTGCCGTAATCCAGTCTCGAAAGAGTGAGCAGGTCTTTTACTATTCTCGTCATTCGGTCGGCCTCGCCGTACACCACATTGAGGAAGGATTTCCTCGTCTCGCCGTCGATGTCGTCGGCGGTGAGAAGTGTCTCGGTGTAGCCCTTTATATTTGTAAGGGGAGTTCTCAGCTCGTGGGAGACATTTGCCACAAACTCCCTTCTGGAATCGTCAAGTCTCTTCTGCTCGGTTATGTCGTGGAGCACGATGATAAGGCCCCCGCCCTCAACTCCGTCAAAGGGGGCTATGAAAAGCTTTAAAATACTGCCGTGGGCCACATAGTCTATCTCCACATAATCTCCGCTTTTGCTCAGGTCTGATTTGTCGATGTGGAGGTTTTTAAATACGCTGCTGTAATGGAGTCTGCCCTCTTCTTCAATGCCCAGCATCTTTTTGGCGGCGATATTTATATGTATCATGTAGCCCTCGCCGTCAAAGGCCACTATGCCGTCCTTCATGTGGGTGAACATGGTGTTGAGCTTGTTGCGCTCTCCGCTGACAGCGTCTATGGTATTTTTGAGCTTGTCGGCCATCTCGTTGAAGGTCTCCGTAAGACGGCCTATCTCGTCATGGCTCTCCACCTCTATCTTGTCCTCAAAATGTCCCGAGGCTATATTGCCCGCAGTTTTGATGAGCTTTTCCACGGGATTTGTTATCGTCTTTGACAGGATATAGGAGAGCAGCACCACTATTACGGAGCCGAACAGCATGGCCCTTATTATGGCGCCTATCAGGTTGACGGCAAAGGTGTTGAGGTCTGCCTTATTGTCGGTGACCGCCACCACAAAGAGCTGCTCGGGAGTTTTTATCGGTATAGCTACATCAAAATATGTGCTGACGGGGCTTATCTTCTGCCCCACCTCACCGTTCATGGCGGTGAGAATGTTGGGCGTAAGCGCCATCTCGGCTCCCGCCTCATCGTCCGAGCCGTCTATATACTTGCCCGTCTTTCCGTCGATTATCGAAAAAACCCTGTTGCCGCTTATTCCAAGAGAAGAGGAATAGGCGTTTATCAGCTCTTTTAAAGATTCCGTGCCTCCGTCTGCCGCCGCGTTTTCCATAGACAGGATAAAGTCGGGGGTAAAGACCTTGGACATCTCGTCTCTGAAGGCCGATATGTTGTATTCGGTGACGCTGCTGGCCAGAAATGTTCCGACAATGGTCATTACGGCCAGCACCAGCGCCACGAGGATCATGACAAGTTTTGTGTGAAGGCTTTTAAACAAATGCTCCTGCTCCTTTACATATGGGGGGCAAAGGCTCTGAGAAAGGCTCTGCCAAGTTTCTGCCACCACTTTATCTTGCGTATCTCGTCAAAGGATACGGCGGTGCTTGCCCCCATGGTTCTTATAAAATCTTCCTTTATATCCTTTATGCAGCTGCATTTATACATCCACACGGCGCACTCAAAATGGAGATAAAGGCTTCTGTAATCGAGGTTTATCGTGCCGACTACGGCGTATTTGTCGTCCACCACAAAGGATTTTGCGTGGATAAAGCCGGGAGTGTATTCGTATATCTTGACTCCGCTATCCATCAGAATGTTGTAATACGCCCTCGTCACGGCGTGAACATACCACTTGTCGGGAATAAACGGAGTGATTATCCTGACATCTATTCCGCTCTTGGCCGCGTTTTTGAGTGCCGTCACCATCTCGTTGTCGATGATGAGATAGGGAGTGGTTATATACACATATTTTTCCGCTTTATTTATAAGGTTAAGGTAGACATTTTCGCCCACCGACTCACTGTCGAGAGGATTGTCGGTATATGGCTGGACATATCCGTCGTTTTCGGCCTTTCTGTCCTTCTGAGTTTCGGGACGGTACTTTTTATAATCCTCCTCGGTCTTGCTCTGCATGTTCCACATGCTTAAGAACATGACCGTGAGCGACCACACCGCCTCACCTTTGAGCATGACGGCAGTGTCTTTCCAGTGTCCCAGTTTCTGCACTTTATTTATATATTCGTCGGCTATATTGATGCCGCCCACAAAACCCGTGTGACCGTCGATGACCACGATCTTCCTGTGGTTGCGGTTGTTGAGTCTGAGTGTAAACATGGGGCGCAGGGGGTTGAATATCTCACATTTTATGCCGAAGCTCTCCACTTTCTTTTTAAAATCCTTGGGGAGCCTCAATATGCTTCCGAAATCGTCCCACATGAACCTCACATCGACGCCTTCCCTGACTTTTCTCTTGAGTATCTCGAAGATGCCGTCCCACATGACGCCCTCTTCAACTATGAAAAACTCCATGAAGATGTATTTCTCCGCCTTTTCAAGCTGCTGCTTGAGGCTTTCGTACATGTCCTCTCCGATGGGGTAATATTCGGTCTTGGTGTTTTTAAAGGGGGGGAATTTGGCGTAGTTTGTGATGTATCGGGATTGGTTTCCTCCCGCCACACAGTCCTCTTCTATCTCCTCCAGTACATCGGCGTTTTTGCCGATGACCCTGTCCATCATTCCCCTCAGCTCCCCCAGCTTCTTTTTGTACTTTCTCTTGGGTCTGTACTTGCCGAAGAGCACATAGAATATTCCTCCGTAAAGAGGAAACATCATTATGGGCACTATCCATGCGATTTTATAGGCGGGGTTGCTGTTGTCGTTTATAATGTAGAGCACAACCGCCGCCGATATCAGAATGGACACCTGATAAAACCACACATGCTTTGTCTGAAGAGACATTATGACGGCGAAAAGTATCAAAAGCTTGATTATTATCGCCGAGCCGTATATCATTGTCCTTGTAAATAAAAGTCTCAGCGGATTTTTCATTGCGGCCTCCTATTTTTTGAGGTAGTAGCCGACGCCTCTTTTGGTGATTATGTGCTGAGGGTCTGAAGGGTCGGTTTCAACCTTTTCTCTCAGGCGGCGCATGGCCACATCGACGGCCCTCAGATCACCGTAATAGTCGTAGCCCCAGACATTTTCCATGAGCTCCTCGCGGCTTATGACCCTCATGGAGTTTGTCAGAAAATATATGAGAATATCGTATTCCCTCTGGGTCAGCTCTATCTCTTTTCCGCCCTTTGTGACGGTCTGACCCTCCCTGTCTATCTCTATGTCGCCTATTTTTTCTGTGTGTTTCTTTTCGGTTTTAATGGCTTTACGCCTTGTGTTTGCCTTTATTCTCGCCATGAGCTCGGCTATCGAAAAGGGTTTTGTCACATAGTCGTCGGCACCTCGCTCAAGGCCGAATATCTTGTCTCTCTCCTCTTCTCTCGCCGTCACCATGATGACGGGCACCTCGCTCTTTTCCCTTATTTTGGACAACACTTCAAAGCCGTCCATCTCGGGCAGCATTATATCCAAAAGAATTATGTCAAAGCTTTCGGTGAGGGCCTTTTCGAGGCCCTCCTTTCCGTCAAAGGCCTGGACTGTATCCCAGCCCTCCCTTTTGAGGTTGAAAGCTATTATGTCCGAAATCGGTTTTTCGTCTTCTACTATAAGAATTTTAAGTCCCATACCTTCCTCCTTAGGAATTTTTGAGCACCTGCCTTCTGACAAGGTCCAATGCCGACGATGCGGCCGAAAGACGAATTCTCTCCCTTGTGGAGTTTTTTCTTCTGGGCAGCTCAAAGACCTCTGTCTCGCCCTTGAAGCAGACGCCCGCATATACAAGGCCGACGGGCTTCTCTTCGCTTCCTCCGCCGGGACCTGCTATGCCTGTTATGCCGACGCCGATGTCGGCGCCCATTTTCTCGGCAACCTTCGACGCCATTTCATAGGCGGTTTCACGGCTCACGGCGCCGCGCTTCTCTATGGTCTCGGCGTTTACGCCCAAAAGATTTATCTTGCTCTCGTTGGAATAGGTGACAAGACCTCCCAAAAATACCTCTGAAGCTCCGGGAATGTCGGTCAGCCTTTTTGAAATATATCCGCCTGTGCAGCTTTCGGCTGTGGCTATCGTCAGTTTTTTCTCTTTGAGCAGAGACACGACCACCTCTTCGAGTGAATTTGCGTCGATGCCGTATACATAGTCTTTGAGGACATTGCATATTTCATCCATTAAAGGCTTTGTCAGCTCCTCTGCCTCTTCGTGGGTCTCGCCCTTTGCCGTGACGCGCACAAGGCATTCGCCCTCCTTGGCGTAGGGCGCCGCCGAGGGATTTACCGCCTTATCCATAATATATGCGATTTTGTCCTCCATTGCCGACTCACCTATGCCGTAAAGACGGATAAAGTGAGACACGATGGCTCCGCCCGTCATCTTTTCAAGATAGGGTCTCGCCCTGTGCTCCCACATGGCCTTGCACTCTCTGGGAGGGCCCGGCAGCATGATGACGGTGCAGCCCTCTGCCTCAAACACACATCCTGGAGCTGTGCCCCAGTCGTTTACAAGCACTGTGCAGCCCTCGGGCAGCCATGCCTGTCTCTCGTTGTTCTTTGTCATGGTGCCGAATGACCATCTGGAATAGAGCCTCTCCAAGGAGGGCTGGTCGAGCACCAGTTTTTTGCCGAAGGCGGCGGCTATCGTCTCCTTCGTAAGGTCGTCTGCCGTCGGGCCGAGACCTCCGGTGGTTATGATTATATCGGCTCTCTTTTTGGCGATTTCCACCGTCTCTTTGAGCCTTTGAGGATTGTCGCCCACCACCGTGTGGTGATATACCGATATGCCCAGCTCGGAGAGACCCTGAGAAAGCATCTGGGCGTCGGTGTTGGCGATTTCACCCAAAAGCAGCTCGGTTCCTACGGCAAGAAGTTCGCATGTGAGATTTTTCATTTTTTTGCGCCGCCTTTCTGTATCTTTATCTTATTTTATGTTTTCCAAAACCCTTTGTATAAATGAATGTTTTGCCTCGGTGTAGGCAGTGCGGTCGTCAGCGTATTTTTCGCACAGCTCTTTTTTGAGGCTCATATATTGATTTTTAAGCTTTTCGTCGCCGTTCAAAGCGTCTTTGAAGCCGACATATTCTCTCCACAGCCTGCTGTCAGGCAAAACCGTGTGTATATAGTGGGTGTCGCACCCTCTCGCATTGTCTCTTACGGCAAAGAGCAGGTGCTCAAAGTTGCATGTCCTCGGTCTAAGCTCAAAGCCCATGCGCTTCATCCTGTCTGTATCGAGAAGCGAAAAGTCGGACACCGCCAGGGCGATATCTATTATGGGCTTTGCCCATATTCCCTTTACCGCGGTGCTGCCCACATGCTCCGCCTTTACAAAGCAGGGGCATGCCGCCTCTTTAAGTCGCTCTATCGTCCTTTCGGCCTCTCTCGCCCACTCCTCATCGTAGGGCTCAAGTCGAGCCTTTTTATCGGCAACTCCCGGCATATTATTCACCGCACACGATATAGTCGGTATTAGCCACGGCTCTCTCTACAAGGCCTTCTACATCAAGTTTGGCTTCCTCCGCAAGCACCTTTTCCATCTTGGGCTTTGTGACAGGGTGCTTGGGGGTAAACACCGTACAGCAGTCCTCATAGGGCAAAATCGATGTCTCGAAAGTACCTATTCTTCTCGAAATCACCGTGATTTCGTCCTTATCCATGCCGATAAGAGGTCTGAATATGGGGAGGTCTGCCACCGAGTTTGTGACATTCAGAGCTTCCACCGTCTGGCTTGCCACCTGACCTAAGCTCTCGCCCGTGATGACACAGCCGCACAGCTGCTTTTTGGCAATTCTGTCTGCCACCCTCACCATAAATCTTCTCATAATGACGGTGAAAAGATCCTCAAAGCAGTTGTCCCTTATGGCTTCCTGTATCTCGGTAAAGGGAGCGATGAACACAGGTATCTTGCCTGTGTATACGCTCATTATCTCGGCTAAATGCAGTACCTTCTGCTTTGCCTCTTCAGAGGTGTAGGGATAGCTGAAAAAGTGTACCGCCGCCAGTTCGAGTCCTCGTTTTGCCATCATGTGACCTGCCACAGGGCTGTCGATGCCGCCCGACAGCATGAGAAGTCCTCTGCCGTTGGTGCCTATGGGCATACCGCCCGCACCCTTGTAGTTTTTGCCGCTGATATAAAATCCTCTTTCGCGGAGCTCCACTCTGACCACCACATCGGGGTTGTCCATCTGGGGAGCGGTATCGGGAAAGGCGTCGTCCAGATATCCGCCTATCTCCCTCGATATCTCCACCGAGGTCATGTCAAAGCTCTTGTCTCCTCTTTTCGACTCGACTTTAAAGGTCTTGGCCTCGCTGAGCATATCCTTGAGGTATTCGGCCGCAGTTTTGCAGGCTGTCTCGATGTTCTTCTCGCAGACGGCGCATCTCTGCACCGTGTTTATTCCGAATATCTCTGTGCACGCCTTAAAAGCCTCCTCGGTGTCATCGCACTCCAAAGGCTCCACATATATCACCGACTGTTTGGCGTATATGTCGAATTTTCCGTATTTTCTCATTTTGGCGCGGGTATTTTTCAAAAGCTTGGCCTCAAAACGGCTTCTGTTCAAACCTTTGAGCACCAACTCCCCGCATTTGAGCAAAAATATTTCTCTCATAATTATCCAAACATTTTGAGGGCCTTTTCCAAGGCCTCTATAAAAATATCTATCTCCTCTACCGTATTTTCGGGGCAAAAGCTTATTCTGAGGGAAGAGTCGATTATCTTTCCTCCCAGGTTCATGGCGGCAAGCACATGGCTCTTTTTACCCTTTGAGCAGGCCGACCCCCCCGCTACAAATATGCCCTGATCTGCAAGCACCCTTATTATTACCTCGCTCCTGCCCTTTTCAAAGCCGACGCTCACTATGTGGGGAGCGAAATCCCAGGGCTCTGTCACAAAGGCCTTTTTGTCCATGGACTTGAGACCCTTTATGAGATGCTCCCTGAGGGCGGTCAGCTTTTTGAAGTTTTCATCGAAGTTTTCGCTTCTCACCTTTGCGGCGGCGCCGAAAGAAGCTATCTGGGGCACAGCCTGTGTGCCCGATCTCAGCCCCTTGTCCTGATATCCGCCGTAAAGCATGGGGGCGATCTTTACATTTTCCGCCGTATACAGGGCGCCGACGCCCTTCATCGCCCCTATCTTATGGCCCGAAAGGCTTACGAAATCGGCACATTTTATGTCGAAAGGCACCTTTAAATATGCCTGCACGGCGTCAAAATGCACCAGTATATTTTTGTTTTTCTCTTTGGCGAGCCTTGCCGCCTCCTCGACGGGCAGCCTTGCCCCCGTCTCGTTGCACACCACCATGAGAGAAAGGACTATTGTGTCCTCTCTCACGGCGTCCATTATCTTTTCAAGGCTTACGGAGCCGTCCTTTTCGGGTGACACAAGGGTGACCTCATAGCCCTTTTGTGCCAGGTGCTTGAGGGTCTCCAATGTGGCGGCGTGCTCTATTGCCGTCGACACTATGTGCTTTCCCCTGTGTTTATTCTTTTCAGCCGACTGAAGCAGAGCCCAGTTTATGCTCTCGGTTCCGCCCGAGGTGAAGATGACCGTTCCCTTTTTGGCTCCCAAAGAGGTCTTTATAATCTCCCTGCTGTCCTCCACTATTTTTTCGGCCTGTTTTCCGAAACGGTGGACGGCGGCGGGATTTCCGTAAGACTCGGTCATGGCGAAAAAGGCGGCGTCTGCCGCCTCTTTCACCACCTTTGTGGTGGCTGCATTGTCAAAATATATTACTTCTGCTTTGTTGTCCATGAGTCTTTAAGGGTGACGGTGCGGTTGAACACCATCTTTTCGTCTGTGCTGTCCTTATCAACTGTAAAGTATCCCAAACGCATGAACTGGAAGGTGTCTCCCGCCTTGTGTCCGTGGAGATATTTCTCTATCTTGGCGTTTTCCACCACCTTGAGGGAGTCGGGGTTTACATTGTCGAGCACCTCGCCCTCGGAGGGGTTGGGAGTGTTGAAAAGTCTGTCGTAAAGGCGGATCTCGGCGTCATGGCAGTTGTTGGCGTCGACCCACTGGATAGTTCCCTTGACCTTTCTGCCGTCGGGAGTTGTGCCGCCGCGGCTTTCGGGGTCGTAGGTGCATATCAGATGGTCGATGTCGCCGTTTTCATTGTATACAGCCTTTTCTGCCTTGATATAGTAGCCGCCCTTGAGACGAACCTCCACACCGGGAGAAAGTCTCTTGTATCCCTTGGGGGGAACTTCGGAGAAGTCGTCGGCCTCGATGTATATCTCACGGGAGAATGTGACCTCTCTTGTGCCCATTCCGGGGTCGTTGGGATTTATCTCAATGCTTATATTCTCGGTCTTGCCCTCGGGGTAGTTCTCAATTACCACCTTCAAGGGTTTGAGCACCGCCATTGCTCTCTCGGCGTGCTCGTTGAGGTAATCTCTGACGCAGTACTCGAGAAGGCTGTACTCCACAACGCTGTATGTCTTGGACATACCTGCCGTATTTACAAAGTTCAAAAGTGCGGGAGCGGGATATCCTCTTCTCCTCATGCCTGCGATGGTCGCCATTCTCGGGTCGTCCCATCCGCTGACAACGCCTGCGTTTACAAGGGCAAGGCAGCGGCGTTTGCTGGTGAGGGCGTAGCTGAGATTGAGACGGGCAAACTCGATCTGTCTCGAGGGATGTTCAAATCCTGCCTCTTTCAGCACCCACTCGTAAAGGGGTCTGTGATCCTCAAACTCCAGTGTGCACAGGGAGTGTGTAACGCCTTCCACCGTGTCGGATATGGGGTGGTTGAAGTCGTACATGGGATAGATGCACCACTTGTCGCCGCATCTGTCGTGAGGCACTTTCATTATTCTGTAAATTATCGGGTCTCTCATGTTGAGATTTCCGCTTGCCATGTCGATCTTGGCTCTCAATGTCTTTTCGCCCGGCTCAAACTCGCCCTTTCTCATGCGCTCAAAGAGGTCGAGGTTCTCCTCCACGCTGCGGTTGCGGTAAGGGCTGTCCACGCCGGGCGTGGTGAGCGTGCCGCGGTTTTTGCGCATCTCCTCGCTGGTCTGATCGTCCACATAGGCTACGCCCTTACGGATGAGGCCGCAGGCGATCTCATAGAGCTTCTCAAAGAAGTCGGAGGCGAAATGCAATTCGTCCCAGGAAAAGCCCAGCCATTCGATGTCGTTTTGTATGTTTTCGACGAACACCGCGTCCTCCTTGGTGGGGTTGGTGT
>ERZ779866.2346-NODE-2346-length-17230-cov-14.559360_pt1 | contig 17230 bp, 8 predicted proteins | sample MGYA00511248_ERZ779866 | MGnify/ENA primary metagenome ERZ779866 (study PRJEB29588, sample SAMEA2155758) | human gut metagenome | biome: human gut; feature: human-associated habitat; material: faeces | place: Denmark | collected 2008/2010 ... | reverse complement strand
CATCACGCTCCGCGCCGCCGCTGCCGCCGCCGTGGCGGGGATTCTGCTGGCCGGGGGCGTTACCACCGTGTCGCTTTCCAAACGCCTTGCGCAGCCCCTGACCGTCATCACCCATCTGGGCGAACGTTCGCAGGTGGTGCTGCCCGACGGCACCAAGGTCTGGCTCAACTCCGCCAGCAGCGTCGAGTACGTCGCTCCGTTCTTTTCGCGCGAACGCCGCGTGAAGATGGACGGCGAAGCCTATTTCGAGGTGCAGCACGACGCTCAGGCGCCCTTCGTCGTCTCGACCAACGGACTCGACATCAAGGTGCTCGGCACCCGCTTCAACATCCGCAACGACGACAACGACCACCGCATCACCACCGTCCTGCTCGAAGGCGCCGTCAAGGCCTACGCTTCGGGCGACGAGAAGGCCGCCGTACGCCTGCGTCCCTCGCAGCAGCTGGTCTTCGACACCCGGACCGGCGCCATGCGCCTGACCGACGAACCTTCGGCCGACCGGTCGATCAACTGGATCGACGGCCGCTTCTGCTTCGAGCACGACACCTTCGCCGAGATCGTCGCCGAACTCAAACGCTACTACAACGTCGACGTCCGCTTCATGGACGATGCCCTGCGCAGCGAACGCTTCTCCGGCGACTTCCGCGTCGAGGACGGCATCTACCACATCATGTCGGTGCTGCAACTTACCTATAAGTTCACCTACAAGGTCGTCGGCAACGACATCGAAATCTACCCGAATCCTAAACGATAACCTAATACGAACCTAAAAACCGTCTGACAGCCTATGGAAGAATAATACGTCTGTTTTCGCAGGCCGCTGTACGCAGCGGCGGCTCTTGACAAACTACTTTCAAAATCTTACCTAAATCCAGATCCATGAAAAAAACTTACCTTGCAGCGGGCAGGGGAGTGCATGCCGTCTCCGCATGTTTCCGTTGTCTGCTTCTCATCCCGATTTTCGTATTGGGATGCTTCGGCGCTCATGCCGCAGCACAGACGCAGCAGGCCGTTTCGCGCGTCAGCCTCGACGTCCGGGACGCCGCTATCGTCACCGTTTTCCAAACCATTCAGCAGCAGACCGGCTGCTCGTTCGTCTACAACACGTCGGACATCGACACCGACCGCAAAGTGACCGTTTCCGCGCAGGACGAGCCGCTGACGGCTCTGCTCGACAAACTTTTCGCAGGTTCCGACATCGCCTACACGCTTCGCGACAAGCACGTCGTCCTTTCGAAGAAAACTAAAAATTCCCCCCCCCCACAGCGCTCAGGGCGGAGTAAGCGGAACCGTTAAGGACGCTCAGGGCATGCCGCTGATCGGCGCCACGGTGCTGATTCAGGGCACGACGACCGGCGTCGCCGTCGATTTGGACGGCAACTTCTCGCTGCCGCAGGCCAAGGTCGGCGACACGCTCGAAATTTCGCTGATCGGCTATGCCAAGCAAACCCTTCCCGTAACCGGCTCCGCACCCCTTCAGGTCGTAATGCTCGAAGACAACGAGGTGCTCGACGCCGTCGTGGTGACCGCCCTCGGTATCAAGCGCGCCGAGAAATCGCTGACCTACAACGTGCAGGAGGTGGCCGGTGACATCGTCACTTCGGTCAAGGACGCCAACTTCATGAACTCCCTTTCGGGTAAGGTGGCCGGCCTTCAGATCAATGCCAGCGCATCGGGCGCCGGCGGTTCCACCCGCGTGGTGATGCGAGGCGTCAAGTCGATCAACGGCGAGAACAACGCCCTCTACGTGATCGACGGTATTCCGCTTCCGAGCCTGCGTTCGAGCCAGACCGAGGGCACGTATGAAACGCCCGACGGCGGCGACTTCGAGGGTATCGCCAACTTCAACCCCGACGACATCGAATCCATGTCGATCCTTTCGGGCGCCACGGCTTCGGCCCTCTACGGTGCTCAGGGTGCCAACGGTGTGATTCTCATCACCACCAAGAAGGGCAAGGAGGGCCGCGTGCGGGTCAACTATTCGAACTCGACGACCTTCTCCCATCCCTTCGTGATGCCCAAATTCCAGAACACCTACGGCACGAGCGAAATCGAGCCGATGATGAGCTGGGGCAGCAAACTCGCCACGCCGACTTCGTACGATCCCGCGGATTTCTTCCAGACCGGATTCAACGAGACCAACTCGGTGGGCCTTTCTGCCGGCACCGAGCGCAACCAGACCTATGCGTCGGCTTCCGCCGTCAATTCGCGCGGTATCGTACCCAACAATGTCTATAACCGCTACAACTTCTCGATCCGCAACACGACGATGCTGATCAAGGACCGCCTGACGCTCGACGTGGGTGCGACCTACATGAAGCAGTACACCCGCAACCAGACCGTTCAGGGCCAGTACCGCAACCCGCTGGTCGGCATCTACCTCTTCCCGCGCGGCAACGACATCCGCAAATACGAGATTTACGAGCGTCCGGGTTCCGACTCGCGCTATATGGAGCAGTTCTGGGACCTCGAATTCCTCAAGGGCGTCGAGAACCCGTGGTGGATCACCAACCGCGAGCTGAACGAAAACCGTCAGCACCGCTACAGCTTCAACGCTACGATGAAGCTCGACATCACCGACTGGATGAGCCTGACGGGCCGTATCCGTACCGATAATGCGACGATCAACTACACCCGCAAGCTCAGCGCTTCGACCAACACGCTCTTCGCTTCGAAGTACGGCAGCTACCTGAACCGCACGATGACGCACAACAACCTCTACGGCGACGTGCTGCTGAGCATCGACAAGAGCTTCTGCGACAACGCCTTCTCCCTGCAGTTCAACCTCGGCGCCAGCATCATGGACAACAAGAACCAGCTGACGGGTTACGAAGGTTATCTGGCGGGCATTCCCAACAAGTTCACCTACAACAACATCATCTCCGACAACTCGCAGAGTTTCCCGACGCAGGAGAACTACCACGACCAGATTCAGGCCGTGTATGCGACCATGCAGCTGGGCTGGCGGGGTATGCTCTACGTCGACGTTTCGGTCCGCAACGACTGGGCCTCGATGCTGGCCTTCACGCCCAAACAGAACATCTTCTATCCCTCGGTGGGCCTTTCGGCCGTGATATCGTCGATGACCGACCTCTCGAAGGCGGGCATCTCGTTCCTCAAGGTGCGCGGATCCTATGCCGAGGTGGGCAACGCTCCCGAACGTTACATCACCGGTCCCAACTACACGCTGACCAACGGCGTCGTCAGCACGGCGACCATCGCCCCGGCCAAGCACCTCGAAGCCGAGCGCACCAAGTCGTTCGAGGCCGGTCTCGACGTCAAGTTCTTGGGCAACAAGATTTCGGCTACGGCGACCTACTACAACACCAACACCTACAACCAGCTCTTCCTTTACGACGCTCCTCCCAGCTCCGGCTACAAACAGAAATACATCAACGCCGGCAAGGTCAATAACTGGGGTATCGAGGCTTCGGCCGGATACAAGAACACATGGCGCGATTTCTCGTGGGCCACGACCCTCAACTTCTCGATGAACCGCAACAAGATCAAGGAGCTGGTTCCCGAAGGCACCCGCGATCCGGATACGGGCTCGCTGGTCGACATCAAGGAGGTCAATAAGGATTACAACGGCTACCGCGTCAAGCTCGTCGAGGGCGGTTCGATCGGCGACTTCTATGTCAAAGGCCTGCTGACCGACGACAAGGGCCATATCTACGTCGATCCCAACTCCAACACCGTGCTGCTCGATCCCGATCCCGAAGCCTACATTTTCGCCGGCAACACCGAAGCCCGCTTCCGCTGGGGCTGGAACAACCAGTTCTCCTACAAGGGCGTTTCGCTCGGCGTGCTGATCGACGCACGTATCGGCGGCCGCGGCGTATCGGCCACGCAGGCCCTCATGGACCGCTTCGGCGTTTCGCAGGATTCGGCCGACGCCCGCGAGAACGGCGGCGTATGGATCTCCGACGACCAGCAGATTCCAGACGCCAAGACCTTCTATGCCAACAGCGGCGACGGCATGTCGATGCTTTCGCACTACGTCTACAGCATGACCAACGTCCGCCTGCGTGAGCTTACACTGGGTTACGACCTGCCCTCCAAATGGTTCCGCAACAAGGTCAATATGAGCGTATCGTTCGTCGGCCGCAACCTGTTCATGTTCTACAACAAGGCTCCGTTCGACCCCGAAGTGACCGCTTCGACGAGTACCTACTATCAGGGAGTCGACTTCTTCATGCAGCCGAGCGTCCGCACCCTCGGATTCAGTGTAAAACTCCAATTCTAAAGCTCAACCGACTATGAAACGAAACAATATCAAACAAGGATTCCTTTCGCTGGCGGCCGCCTGTCTGGCGTTCACCGCCTGCACCGGGGACTTCGAGCGCTTCAATACCGACCCCAACTCCGCGCAGGAGGTGGATCTCAAGATGTTCATTACCACGATGCAGATGGACGCCGTCTACTCGTGCAGCGGTTCGGATACCGAGCCTAACAACCGCTATCAGGCTGCCTATAACCTGATCGGCGACGTCTACGCCGGCTATATGTCCGGTACGAACAACTGGAACGGCGGTGTCAATACCCAGATTTATGCACTGAACGGCACCAATTGGTGCAACGTGCCTTTCAGCGAGTCGTTCACCAATGTCATGCCCGCTTGGCTGCAGCTGAAGTACGCCCATGCCAACGGTTTGCTCAGCGATGACATCTTCGCTGTGGCGAATATTCTGAAAGTCATGTCGCTTCATCGCGTGAGCGATATCTACGGTCCGCTGCCCGTGCTGCATTTCGGCGAGACGGAGAACCCCTACAATTCGCAGGAAGAGTGCTATATGCACTTCTTCGAGACGCTCGACAGCGCGATTGCGGTGCTGAAGGACGTCGTGGAGAACAATCCCGACGCCAAGCCGCTCGAAGAGGTCGACGCTCTCTACCACGGCGATTATTCGAAATGGCTCAAGCTCGCCAACTCGGTGAAGCTGCGTCTGGCCATGCGTATCTGTTACGTGAAGCCCGACCTTGCGAAGCAGTACGCCATGGAAGCCGTCCGCGACGGCGTGATGGAGACGGCCGATGACAGTGCGCTTTTCCAGAGCTGGGGGTCCATTACGGTCATCAACCCGCTCGAAAAGATCTGGAACGGCTACAGCGACACCCGCATGGGCGCTTCGATGGACTCCTACCTCAACGGTTACAACGACCCGCGTCTTCCGGTTTATTTCCAGCCCGTTACCGACGGTGACAACAAGGGCGAATACCGCGGTGTCGCCAACGGAATGCCCAATCCCCAGCAGGAAGATTACAAGGCCATGTCCTCGCCCAACGTACAGGAGAAATCCACCGATTCGCCCCTGCGCTGGATGATGGCCTCGGAGGTTGCGTTCCTGCGCGCCGAGGGTGCCATGCGCGGCTGGACGGCCGAGATGGGCGGTACCGCCGAGGAGTTCTATAACAAGGGTATCGAGCTGTCATTCCTCGAAAACGGTCTGAGCGCCGATGCCGCCGCAAGGTATGCCGCCGACGAAACGAGCAAACCGACCGATTTCACCGACGTTTCGGCAGCCAATACCAAGTATAATATTTCGGCCTTGGGCAAAATTGCGATCAAATGGAACTCCGGCGCTTCCGAAGAGGAGCAGCTTGAGCGCATCATCACCCAGAAATGGATCGCCATGTTCCCCAACGGCACCGAGGCATGGTCCGAGTTCCGCCGCACGGGTTATCCCCGGCTTTTCCCGGTGCGTTACAACTATCCGAGCAGCGGCGTCGATACCAACAAGCAGATCCGCCGCATGGTCTTCCCGCAGTCGGAATACTCCAACAACGGTGCGGCCGTGCAGGAGGCCGTCAAACTGCTCGGCGGTCCTGACAACGGCGGCACGAAGCTGTGGTGGGACAAAAAGAATTAGTAACCTGAAACTATACCTGAGTAAACTATGAAAAATATATTGAAACATGCAGTAGCTTGTCTCGTGCTGGCGGCCGCGGTGGCCTCCTGTACGAAGGAGACGACGCCTGAGCGGATCAACATCCAGCATCCGGACCAGCAGTCGCCCATCCTGCGCGACAATGCCTATTACCAGAACCTCCGCGCCTACAAGCAGACCAAACACAAACTGGCTTTCGGCTGGTACGGTTCGTGGACGGCCGTCGGCGCGTCTTACCAGTCGCGTCTGATCAGCGCCCCCGACTCGATGGACATCATCTCGATCTGGAGCCAGTGGCACACGCTCACGCCCCAGCAGAAGGCCGATAAGGAGTTCGTCCAGAAGGTCATGGGTACGAAGGTGATCTATACGATCTTCGCGCACGAGGTCCCCGAACAGTTCCTCGTGGACGGAGAGGTCACTCCCGAAGGCTTGGCCTCCTATGCCAAGGCGTACGCCAAGGACTCGATGGACAAGTATCAGTACGACGGCATCGACCTCGACTACGAGCCTGAATGGGGCGGCAGAGGTCCGCTGGTCGACGGTGTTTCGGTCTACTATCAGCCCAATCCCGACCTGCGTACATACAACGACAACATGACCATCTTCGTTAAGGAGCTGAGCAAGTGGGTCGGCCCGGCTTCGGGCACCGGCCGCCTGCTGGTGATCGACGGCGTGCCTTTCGGCGTGCATCCTTCGGTGTCGCAGTGTTTCGACTACGGTATCGTGCAGGCCTACGGAGCCAGCAAGGCTTCCGGCTCGCAGTACGACGAGACGCTTCAGGGCCGTTTCAACAAGGCCGCCATCGGCGACTGGCGTCCCGAACAATATATCTTTACCGAGAATTTCGAGGCCTACTGGCAGACCGGCGGCGTGACCTTCACCGACCGCGAAGGCAACAAGATGCCGTCGCTGATCGGCATGGCGACGTTCAACCCCACGCAGGGCGCCTGCGCCGGCTTCGGAGCCTATCACATGGAGTACGAATACGGCACTTCGTCGATGCCCTACAAGTACATGCGCATGGCCATTCAGGCGGCCAATCCCGCCGGCGGCTGGACGACTCCTATCGACGTGGCCTTCTCGACTGCCGACTCTTCCGGCATCACGTTCCTCGTCGAGGAAGACGGTTCCGTCAATACGTCCCGCAGCGGCGAGGTGTCGCTCTCTTTCACGCGTCCCGTGGTGAATGACATGCAGATTTCCCTGAACGTGAACAATACGCTCGTGCAGGCTTACAACGACGCGAACGGCACGAATTACAAGCCGCTCGATCCGTCGCTGGTCAAGATCGCTCCGGTTCAGTGCACCGAGAATCAGGTCTTCTCGCCCAATATCGCGGTCGACGTCGATCCGGCTTCGATCGAAAAGGGCTATTACCTGATTCCGATCGAGATCGCCCCGATCGAAGACGCCGGATATGCCGTCAAGGAGGGTTCCGTACATTATGTCTTCGTTACGAAGGTCTCGATGGATGTCGAAATCGGCGCGACGACGCTCGACGGCTCGAAGATCGCTCCGACCTCGGCATGGACGATCACCTGCTGTCAGGGTACTGCGACGAGCGGCGCCACCGGTGTTTGGAACTGCGACTCCGCCGCGCAGAAGGCGGCCATGTTCGACGGCAAGCTCGATGCCAACTGCTGGTATGCAAGCAGCGCTTCCTATTCGTGGGGCAACGGCGGCAACTTCACCATCGACATGGGCGAAGTCAACGACGTGACCGGCCTGCGCTGGCATATCTACTATCAGGATTCCGAACCGCAGTGCACCGACCTCACCTACAGCGAAGACGGCAATGTCTGGTACAGCCTTTCGGCCGGCGTTCCCTTCACTCCGGTGCTGTCCGAGAACTGGAAGTGGTTCAAATTCAAGAGAACGGTCAAAGCCCGCTATATCCGGGTTTACGTGGGTCGTGTAACGGGCTATACGAGCATGAACGAAGCCGAAATCTACGGCCCGGCCAACTAGCGATTTATTAACCAGAAAAAAAGTATGTTATGAAACTGAAATATTTAATCGCCCCCTTCGTCCTCGCTGCGGCTGCTCTCTGCGGCTGTCAGGAGACGGCGGAAATCCATCCGGTGGCCTACATGACCGATGCGCAGAAGACGGTTTCCAAGTCGGTCACCATCGATACGCCCCCGGCCGGAACGGAGATTTCGGTCTCCTCTTCGGTGCCCGTGAATAAGGATACCAAAATCAAGATTTCGTTGCGCCCCGACCTGCTGGAGGAGTATAACGCCAAATACGGGAAGAATTACGTCGTGCCGCCTGCCGAAAGTTACAGCCTGAGCGGTGAAGAGGTGGTGATTTCGGCCGGTTACAGCCGTTCGTCGGAGGTCGAGTTCACCGTCACGTCGCTCGACGACTTTCAGGAGGGTACGACCTACTGCATGCCCGTGAGCATCGAGCGGATCGAAAACAGCGGTCTTGCCGTGTTGGAACCTTCCCGGACCCTTTTCATCGTGCTGAAGACCCCCGTATTCAGCAAGGCGATCTACATCGGCAGCGGCAACAAGTACAAGGTGCCCAAGTTCCTCGAAGCGACCGAGCTTTCGGCCCTCAAGGAGATGACGCTTGAGTGCCGTGTCTTTGTCGATACCTTCTCCAACGGCGCCGACAACTCTTCGGTCATGGGTATCGAGGGCCATTGCGCCGTACGTTTCGGCGACGTGAAGATCGACCGCAACGTGCTTCAGATCTGCCGTGACAACTACCAGCCCGCCGCTACGGCCAAACCGTTCGATACGAAGAAGTGGTACCATGTAGCCGCCGTTTGGAATGCGAATTCCAAGGAGTGGAACATCTATATCGACGGTCAGTTCGCTGCCGGTACGGCGACGCAGGGCGAGACCATGGACCTGACGTCGAACGACGGCTACGGCTTCGGTATCGGCGCCCTGTCGCAGTGGCAGTCGTCGCGTCCGCTGATGGGCTATATGGCCGAGGTGCGTGTCTGGAGCCGTGCCCTGAGCCAGTCCGAGATCGCCAACAACATGAATTACGTCGATCCGCAGTCCAACGGTCTGGTCGCCTACTGGCGCATGAACGAGTGGGAGGCCAAGGACGGCGGCGGCAACATCGTCAAGGACCTTACGGGTCACGGCTACGACGCCGTGGGCGGAAGCTCCAACCCGACGATGATGGACACCAAGTGGATGTAATCCGCCTTTCGGATATCGTTCCGATCCGCTGAACGGAAGCCGTGCGGCCGGTGCAGGAGACTGCCGCCGGGGCACGGCTTCTTTTTGTTCCGCTTTTTATTCCCGGCGGACCGGTCGCTTCCGGCGGAGATGAATCCCGGCTTGGCGATACTCTCTTCCGGCGGCGGCAAATTTATTTGACGCGGCGCCGGATTGTGCTATCTTTGTACGAAGAACCGAACTTATCACCCATAAAACTTACCGATGAAACCACGACTTTTGCTTTTCACCGCCGCATGCATGCTTTTCGCGGCATGCGGGAACTCCCGCGGCGACCTTTCGACGGGCATTATCCCCGCTCCGCAGCAGGTGGCGTGGGGCGACGGCGCCTTCCGGATGCCCTCGACGCTGCTCTTTGCGACCAACCTCGAAGGAGAGGACAAGGCCGACCTCGCGGCGTGGATGCGGCGCTCCGGCGACGGCTTTTTCCCCGTCTCTTTCGCCGAAGCCGCCGGGGACGACATCCCCGTTCTCGAACTGCTGCTTGCCGAGGGCGGCGCGCCCGAAAGCTACCGCCTCGACGTCGCCCGCGGAAAAATCACCGTCACGGCGCCCGATGCCGCCGGACTCTTCTACGGACTTCAGTCGCTGGGCCAGCTGGCCGAACACTGCGGCCGCCGGATTCCGGCCGTTGTGATCGAGGACGCTCCGCGCTTCGGCTACCGGGGCTTCATGCTCGACGTCTCGCGCCACTTCCGCGACAAGGAGTTCGTCAAGCGGCAGCTGGACCTCTTGGCCCGCTACAAATTCAACCGCTTCCACTGGCACCTGACCGACGGCGCCGGCTGGCGCATCGAGATCAAGAAATACCCCGCCCTTACCGACATCGCCGCATGGCGGCCCTATTCCGACTGGGAGGGGTGGAACTTCGGCGGCAAACGCTACTGCCGCCGCGACGATCCGGCGGCCGATGGCGGCTACTATACGCAGGACGAAATCCGCGAGGTGGTCGAATACGCCCGCGCCCTGCATATCGAGGTGATCCCCGAAATCGAGATGCCGGGCCACAGCGAGGAGGTGCTGGCCGTCTTCCCCGAACTTTCATGCAGCGGGAAACCCTATGTCAACTCCGACTTCTGCATCGGCAACGAACAGACGTTCGAATTCCTCGAAAACGTCCTTTCCGAGGTGATCGGACTCTTCCCCTCGGAGTATATCCACATCGGCGGCGACGAAGCCTCGAAGCAGGGCTGGCGCACCTGCCCCAAATGCGCCGCGCGGATGCGCAAAGAGGGGCTGAAAGACGTCGATGAGCTGCAAAGCTACATGATCCGCCGCATCGAGACCTTCCTCAACGCCAAGGGCCGCCGCCTGCTGGGCTGGGACGAGATTCTCGAAGGGGGACTTGCGCCCGACGCCACGGTCATGTCGTGGCGCGGCACCGAGGGCGGCATCGCCGCTGCCGCCGCCGGACATCATGCCGTCATGACCCCTTCGAATTACTGCTACCTCGACTTCTGTCAGGACGATCCCACGACCGAACCGGTCGCCGCCGCCGCGTTCCTGACCCTCGAACAGGCCTATTCCTACGATCCGGCTCCCGATTCGCTCGGCGCTCAGGTCGTGCCGATGATCCTCGGCGTGCAGGGCAACCTCTGGTGCGAGCACGTCCCGACCGCCGAGCATGCCGAGCATATGATGTGGCCGCGCCTGCTGGCCGTCGCCGAAGTGGGGTGGAGCGCGCCTGAAAGGAAGGATTACGACGACTTTTATGCCCGTGCGCTCGACGCCGTGGCATGGCTTCAGGAGCGCGGATACCACCCCTTCGATCAGAAGAACGCCGTGGGGCCGCGTCCCGAATCGCTCGAACCCCTCCGCTGCCTTTCGACCGGCAAGACCGTGATTTACCATACGCCCTACAGTCCCAAATACGCCGCTGCGGGCGACGGCTCGCTGACCGACGGACTGCGCGGCGGCTGGAACTACGGCGACCGACGCTGGCTGGGCTGGCTCGACACCGATGTCGATCTGGTCGTCGATCTGGGTGAGCGGCAGCCCGTGCGGCGCATCGCCGCCGATTTCATGCAGGGCTTCTACGCCGATATCTGGATGCCCCGTGCGGTCGAATTTTCGGTCTCGGACGACAACGAGCGCTTCACGCCCCTCGCCACGGTCGGGAACGACATTCCGGTCGAATTCAAGCAGGACTGCTACAGGGAGTTCGGCTGGACGGGCCAGACCGAGGCGCGTTACGTCCGCCTGAAAGCCCGTCACAACGGCCGTCCCGGCGGCTGGATCTTCACCGACGAAATCATCGTCGAGTAACCGTCGCGTTGCGTCCGTTTTGCGAAAAGGGATGCGGCCGTCAGGCCGCATCCCTCTTTTTGACGGGTCCCTGAGGACCTTCAGTGTGTCGTTACTTGCGGATCAGCCGCTGTACGCCCGTCGGGGTTGCGGCTTTCGGCATCTCCGTTCCGGCGAGCGGTGCGATGCCGGTTTCGGCCTTGACTTCGGACTTCGTTACGGACGCCGAATTTTTGGTCATCGTGTAAGGCCCGATCGCATAATCCTGCAGCGTATATCCGGCCTTGAAGAGATCCGGCCAAATGACATACTGACCGCCCGAATAGATGGCGTAGTCGATGCCGCATACGGTGTATTCGGTCCCGTTATAGGTGAACTTCCGGCCTTCGAACAGCACTGAGTTACTGCCTATGTCATAACTGCCCGCGATCAGCTCCTGATCTGTGGTGTAGATCGGGTAGGGCGGCGTTTGCGTGGGATCGTTGAAATGATACCTAAGGTATACGTATGCCGTCAGGCCGTACATGCCCTGCGGGTCGAACGTCGGAATCGTGACGTTGCCGTCCTCGTTGTATTTGAGCAGGAAGGGGTAGTCGTCGCCCAGCGTGGTGATGCCCCAGCCCTTGACCCTGAAGCTTTCGTTGGTGCGGTAGGGCGTGATCTCCACGGTGTATGTCTGGGGCTGTTTGTTGATTTCCGACGAGGTCGAGGTCACGGTCCAAGTGCCTATATAACGCTCGTAGTCGGCCTCGCCCGTCGGTACGGCCGGGATCTTCACCTCGGTCTGTTCGATGGTCGTGCCGTGGGCGTTGGTGCCCGATGCGAGGAAGATGTATTCTGTATCAGCATCGACGTTGAAATAGAACGTGGCTCCGGTTTCCGAATTCGCCTGCGTCACAGCCGCCGAACTGATGGGGTTGCCGTAGCGGTTCATCACTTTTTCAAGCTCGCCCATTTGTTCGATCAGTTCCGGGAGCAGCGCTTTCGTCGTGCAGAGAACCTTTCCCGATTTCATCTCCGTACTCTTGACGGTGCCCGACAGCTGGAAGTACTCCTTGCCTTCGGCGGGCGCAGCCGTCAGCGTGAGCGTCGGCTTGGCCTTCGTGCCGTCGCTGATGCCGCCCCACGGGATCGGAATATCGGCGTAATCGGCCATCTGCGTACAGCCCTTGAAGGTATCCTTGTAACTGCTGGCCGAGGTGAAGATCTTGGCGCCGAAGATGTCGGGGTAATTCGTGCGTTCGTAGAGGTGCACCTTGACCTGCTGCTCGCCGTCCTGCACCATCGTGTAGGGCGATTCGCCGGTGAAGGCGGTGCAGCCGCTGAAGGTTTTGCTCGCCGTCGAGATTTTTTTCATGCTGTCGAAAATGGTTACGGGCAGCGATTCGAGCGACGTGCAGTTGAGGAACATTTCGCTGATGATGGTCGTACCTTCGAAATGGCGGAACATGTCTTCGGGAACGGTCTTGAGCGACGTACAGCCGCTGAACAGGTAAGCGGCGGACGTGCCGTTTTTCACGCTTTCCGGGAAGTAGTCCGCAGGCGCCGTTTCCAGCTGCGTGCAGTCTTTCCAGAGCGCGGGAATCGTTTTCAGCGCGACGCAGTGCTTCAGCGAAGGGAATTCGGTCAGTTTGATACACCCTTCATAGAGATAGCTGGCCGTGGTGATTTTGGTCATGTTCTTGAAAATATCGACGGGAATGGTCTCCAGCGTCTTGCAGCCGCTGAACAGACTGTTCATGTTCGTCGCTTCCGTGAGGGTGTCGAACAGCCCTTCGGGGAGTGATTTGAGGTTTGCACACCCCTTGAACAGCGACGCGACGTTGGTGAGCTTGGTCATGTTCTTGAACAGCTCTGCGGGCAGGGTTTCGAGCGCCGCGCAGCCGAAGAATCCCGACGTGAGGCTGTTCGCTTCCGTCTGGTTGGCGAAGAATGTTTCGGGAACGCTCTTGAGCGATGTGCAGTTGTTGAAGATGCTTCCGAGGTTGGTCAGGGCGGGCATGTCGGCCAGCAGCCCTGCCGGAACGCTTTCCAGCGCCTTGCAGCCGCTGAACAGGCCGGATGCCGAGGTGGCTTTGGCCGTCTTTTCGAAGAGTCTTTCCGGGACGCTCTTTAGCGCCGTGCAGTTGTAGAACATCGAGGCGACCGAGGTGACTTCGGGCGCGCCGGCCAGCAGTCCTTCGGGCACGGTTTCCAGAGCCGCACACCCGGAGAACATGTATTCGACCGTGGTGACGGCGGCGAAGGCGTCCTCTTCGGGCTGGGGCACGGTTACGAGCGAGGTGTTCGCGAAGGCGTAATCCAGCGTCGTCATGCCGAGTTTGCCCCATTGTCTGACTTCGAGAATGGCGGGAGCCACGGTTTTGTTGGTGAGTCTTCCGGAGAGTTTTTCCGTGGTTCCGCTTATGGTTACGTAATAGATGCCGGATTCGGCGTAGGTGTGGTTCACCATCGCGGCCGCGGTCGAGATCGTGGCTGCGACCGGCTCGCTCTGGCCGTCGCCCCAGTTGATCGTGACGTCCACGGCGCCGTAGAGGGGCAGGTAGACCTTGTTGTTGTAGGCGCTGCTGCTGTATTCCTTCGCTTCGACCTTGAGCACCATCTGGGCCGGGTCGTAATAGGCTTCCTGATAGATCAGGATGGTTTCGATCACCGTCTCTCCCGCCACCAGCTCGATGTTGGCGCTGCGGGACTGGGTTTCCGTGTTGGCCGCGACGTTAAAGGTCAGGGTTTCGGTCCGAATCTCCCCCCCCCTCGTCTCTGCCAGCGTAATCCATGCTTTCGCGGCTTCGGGAATCGCTACCGTGTAATCCAGATCGGTCTCCACCTCGACCGTTACGGGGCCTCCTGCGGCCGTCGCCTCCTTCGAGGAGGTCGAGACGTTCAGCACGCCCGACACGAATGTCAGCGTGCGCATCAGCGTCTTGGCGTCGCCGTCGCTGACCAGCACGATGACCTTGCCGGTCGAGCTGTTGCCGGGAGCCGTCACGGCGATCGTTCCGCCTTCGTTGCCCGTGCGTTTCACTTCGGCCTTCCATGCGCCGTCAGCGAGGGCCTGAATGTCGGTTTTGGCGTCGGCTCCGGTCAGCGTGAAGGGAATTTCCGCCGTTTCGCCCACGCGGATCGTCGCCGAGGCGGTGTCGAACGCGATGCCGAACTGCACGTACAACTCGAACGTCAGCACCGTTCCGTCGGCCAGCGTCAGGTAAACCAGCTTGCCGTCCTCGCTCGTGGCGACAGACTTGAACAGATTCTGGTCCGTCTGGGCCTGTCCGCAGTCGGTCCACGTCGCGCCGTTGTCGTAGGATACCCACCAATGGCTGTTTTCGATCTTGAATTCGGGGGTGACGCCCGATACGGGAAGTTTTTTGCCGTTGTCGAGGATAAAGTCGCCGTTGAGCGTCCAGTAGTAGACACCGTCGGAATCCTGTTTCACCCCGATGACCGACGAAGTCCCGTCTTTTCCGTCGCTGATGGTGATCGTCGAGGTCTCGCCGGCCGCGGTGACCAGCGTGATGACGTAGCCGCCGTCTTCACCGGGCTGTACGTCCGAGATGAACCGTTTCCCGGCGACAAGCTCCTTGAGTGTTGTGACGTCGGAGTTGAGCGCCTTGACGAGCGCCTGCAGTTCGGTGAGCTGACCGTCGAGGTCGTCCAACCGTTTTTGGATGTCCGTATCGTCGTACGAACATCCGATCAGTGCCATTAGCGGCACAATCATCAGAAGAATTTTTTTCATGGCAAGGCTTTTAAAGAAATTGGTTTAAAAGAACTGAGTGATCGCTTCAAATATAGTAAAATTGATGATTTCTGCTGCATTTTCTCCGGATTTTTTGTTTAAAGTTGCCTTGCAAGCTCTTCTGAAGGGGGTGATCCGGGGGTGCAGCGGGTGATGTAAAGTCTCTTGCCTGTTTGTTTTATTGTTAAATATTGACACGGCGAGCCTTCGCGCCATACGGGATTTCGTTTGTCTTTTATTGCTCCGAATGCGGCAAACGGCAAAGGGGGAGACGCATCATCGTCTCCCCCTTTACCGTATTTTTTACGGATAAAATTCTTTCCGAAGTAAGTTATTCCCTGAAGATGTTGAGGTGCGCCAGCAGCGGATTGCGGCGGTCGAGCAGCAGGAACTCCGCCAGCAGCAACACGATTGCCGCGAGCAGCAGGTATTGGTACTGTTCGTTGAACTCTTCGAAGCGCATCACCGACAACTCGCTCTGCTCCATTTCGTTGATGCTCTTCACGATCTCGTCGAGACCGATCGACTGCTTGCTCGAACGGACATAGGCGCCGCCCGTGATGTCGGCGATCTGGGCCAGCATCTCCTCGTTGAGCTTCGAAACGACCATGTCGCCCTTCTCGTCCTTGATGAATTCGCCGCCGATCTGAATCGGGGCGCCTTCGGGCGTGCCGATGCCGATGGTGTAAATCCGTATGCCCATCTCCGCGGCGCGCCGTGCGGCCGCCAGTGCGTCGTCCTCGTGGTTCTCGCCGTCGGTGATGAGGATGATGACGCGGCTGTGGTTCTCCTCGGTTTCGCCCGAAAACGACATCAGGGCCTGCGACAGCGCCTTGCCGATGGCCGTGCCCTGCACCGGCACCAGCGACGGGTCGATGCGCTTGGCGAAGGCCTTGGCCATGCGGTAGTCCGAGGTGATCGGCAGCTGCACCTTCGGCTCCCCGGCGAAGACGATCAGCCCGACGCGGTCCTGATGCAGACCGTCGAAGAGCTTGTTGATGGCGTATTTGGTCCTCTCCAGCCGGTTGGGTTCGAAATCTTCGGCCAGCATCGAGTTCGAGACGTCTACGGCCAGCATCATCTCGATTCCCGTATGGGTCACCTCCTTCAACTTGGAGCCGAATTGTGGCCGCGCCAGCCCCACTACGATGAATGCGAGCGCCAACGCGAAGAGCAGGAATTTGGTCCGGATCCGCTTCGGCGAAAACTCGGGCATCAACGTTTTAAGGGTTTCGAGATCACCGAAACGCTCCATCGACCGCCGCCGCATCCGAACCGTCAGCAAATAGATACCGACCAAAATCGGCAGTAGGATGAGCAGATAAAGATATTCTGGTGCTGCAAATCTGAACATGATCTTACGCTAATTACGGGATCTGGCGAAGCCACAGATTCCGGATTAAATATTCTGCTACGAGCAAGATCAGAGCGGCAAGGGCAAAGAGCGTAAACCGTTCATGATAGAGGGTCAGACTCTCCACCTCGACCCGATTCTTCTCCATCTGATTGATCTCGTCGTAAATTGTCTTCAACTTATCGTTATCGGTGGCACGGAAATACTTTCCATCGGTTTTTTGCGCGATTTCGGTCAGAATCTTCTCGTCGATCTCGACCTTCATCGGCACGAAACGGGTCTGTCCCCACGGATCGATTGCAGGATAGGGAGCCGTCCCCTCACTTCCCACGCCGATCGTGTAGACCCGGATTCCAAGCGTTTTGGCAATATCCGCCGCAGTCAGCGGAGCGATCTGGCCACTGTTGTTCACACCATCTGTCAACAGGATGATCACTTTGCTTTTGGCTTGGCTCTCCCGCAACCGGTTGATTGCCGTTCCCAAACCGTTTCCGATCGCCGTACCGTCCTCGATGATTCCGCTGCGGATCGTACCCAAAATGTTGACCAACGACGCCTTGTCGGTAGTCAACGGACTCTGGGTAAAACTCTCTCCGGCGAAGACGACCAATCCGATCCGGTCGTTCGGACGGTCCATAATGAACTTGGCCGCCGTCTCCTTGGCCGCAGAGATCCGGTCGGGCCGAAAATCCTGTGCCAACATACTGCTCGATACGTCGATCGCCAGAACAATATCGATTCCTTCGGTCGTGCTGTTCGTATCGCTCGACACCCCTTGAGGACGGGCCAAGGCGACAAT
>ERZ779866.2342-NODE-2342-length-17253-cov-2.777649_pt1 | contig 17253 bp, 18 predicted proteins | sample MGYA00511248_ERZ779866 | MGnify/ENA primary metagenome ERZ779866 (study PRJEB29588, sample SAMEA2155758) | human gut metagenome | biome: human gut; feature: human-associated habitat; material: faeces | place: Denmark | collected 2008/2010 ... | reverse complement strand
AAAGCCCCTCCTACGGACTGTATATCCAAGTAAAGCATTCAGAAAGCGTTACTTCCTTCTACGCCCACTGTAGCAAGCTCCTGGCCCAGCCTGGACAGCAGGTGCAGGCCGGGGATACCATCGCAGAGGTGGGAGACACCGGAGAGGTCACCGGCGCTCACCTCCATTTTGAGTTGCGGGTGAACGGAATCCTGGTGGACCCTCTCTACTATATTCCCACTTTGGATGAGGAGTAGCTCCATGCTGCGGTGGGGGAGGCTGGAGTGCAGTGGCGGCTTTCTCCTTGCCGCCGCCTTTCTGTTTTATTTAGACGAAGCGGGGGTGTTTTCCTGGGCTATCCTGGCCGCTGCTCTCCATGAGCTGGGCCATTACACCGTAATCCGGCTTCTGGGTGGGCGGCTCCAACGGCTTCGGCTGACAGTCACCGGAGCGGAAATGACCTTAAACCGCTGCCATGATTTGTCATATGCAGGCGAGCTGGGAGCCATCTTAGCAGGACCCGCATTCAATTTGCTGCTTTCCCCAGCCGCCGCACAGTTGGGGGGGCGGTGGGAGTCTTTTTACCTTTTAGCTGGCCTGAGCCTCTCTCTTGGCTGGTTCAATCTGTTACCCATTTATCCTTTGGACGGCGGTAGAGCGCTTTTGCTGATCTTGTCGGGTTTTCTTTCCCCAACCTCTGCAGAAAAGGTAGTCTGGTGTTGCTCCCTGGCGGTAGCAAGCCTAGCTCTGGCGGCAGGGGCGGCCTTGCTGCAACATGGGGGGAGTCCGGCGCTTTTAGGCATGGGAACATGGCTTCTGGTGGGCCTGACACGCCCAGAAAAGCAGCGGAGAATATCTTGGTGAAAAATACTTGCATTATGATTTATTTTGTGGTAACATAATTTGGTCTGAAAAGGGCGGTCCTCTGCGGTATGAACACCTTCTCATAAAGTGTGAGGGTGAGCCGCAAGAACGCCTATGAACAGGAGGAAAAAACATGGATTTGATGCAGAGCTTTAATGAGAAATATCTCAAGGCCGAGCCGCCCAAGGTAGAAGTAGGCGACACTGTCCGGGTACACATCCGGGTCAAGGAAGGAAACCGTGAGCGGATTCAGGTTTTTGAGGGTACTGTCATCGCCAAGAAGCATGGGGGCATCGCTGAAACCTTTACAGTCCGCCGGATTTCCTATGGCGTCGGCGTGGAGAAGGTCTTCCCCATTCACTCTCCAGTGATCGAAAAAATTGAGACTGTTCGTTCCGGTAAGGTGCGTCGGGCTAAGCTCTACTACCTGCGTAACCGGGTGGGTAAGAGCGCCAAGATCAAAGAGAAGCTGTAAAAAATCATACAAAAAAGGAGCGGTTGTCCGCTCCTTTTTTGCTTTTTCTCAAGCTTCAAAAAATAGAGGGAAACCCTTTTCAATCTACAAGATATTGTGTATAATTAAGTTATTGGAGCGGGGGCCTTTAAATGGAATCTTTTGAACGAACCCGCGCTGGAAAGGTGGGTGGCCAAGCTGAATATCCAGTGGTATCCCGGCCATATGACCAAAACCCGGCGAATGATCGAATCTGACCTAAAGCTGGTAGACTTGGTGGCCGAGGTGATCGATGCCCGCATCCCTTCCTCTAGCCGGAATCCGGATATCGACGAACTGGTGGGAAGAAAACCCCGTCTTATGATTCTCAACCGAGCAGACCAGGCTGATCCGGCGCTGACGAGGCGTTGGGCGGAATATTTCCGGGACCATGGTTGCGCTGTATTGGAGACCGACAGCAAAACTGGCAACGGGGTCTCCCAGTTTTCCGCTGCGGTGCGGGGAGCCCTGCGGGACCAGATCGCACGCTGGCGGGAAAAGGGCCAGGTAGGCCGTTCCGTGCGGGTAATGGTGGTAGGAGTCCCCAACGTAGGGAAATCTACTTTTATCAATAAGGTGGCCCGGCGGAAATCTGCCAAAGCCCAGGACAAGCCTGGGGTCACCCGAGGGAAGCAATGGGTGGCTGTGGATGCTGGAATGGACCTGCTGGACACTCCCGGCATTCTCTGGCCCAAGTTTGAGGATCAGGAAGTGGGCCGGAAGCTGGCCTATACTGGGGCGATCAAGGACGATATTATGGACGTGGAAGATCTGGGCTGCTCCCTGATAGAGCTGCTGGCCCGGCACTATCCTCAGGCTTTGACAGCGCGGTATCAAATTACGCCTAATGAGGATGCCCCTGGCTGGACGCTCTTAGAAGCTGCGGGCCGTAGGAGGGGCTTCCTGATTTCCGGCGGCGAGGTAGACCTGAACCGGATGTCCCGTATTCTGCTGGATGAGTTTCGAAGTGGCAAGCTGGGCCGTTTTACCCTGGAGACGCCAGAAGGGGAGGGGCAGGATGGAGGTAAGTGATCTCTGGAGTCTGGAGCGCCAATACCGATCAGAGGGGATGGAGCTCATCTGCGGGGCGGACGAGGCTGGGGCTGGCCCCCTGGCCGGAGATGTGTATGCCGCCGCGGTCATTCTGCCCTTCGAGGCTACACTGGATGGGCTCAATGACTCTAAGCAGGTGGCTCCCAAAAACCGAGACCGTCTCTTTGACACCATCAAAGAGACAGCGGTGGCCTGGGCAGTTGCCTCAGTAGATGCCGCTACTATTGATGAAATCAATATTCTGAATGCCCGTCTTTTGGCTATGGAGCGGGCCATTCAGGCGCTGGCCCCAGCCCCTCAGTTTGCCTTGATCGATGGAAACCGAGATAGGGGAATTTCCTGTCCTCACGCCACGGTGGTCAAGGGAGACAGTATCAGCGCCAACATTGCTGCGGCCTCCATTTTGGCGAAAGTGAGCCGGGATCGTTATATGGAGGAGATGGCCCGCCTGTATCCTCAATATAGATTTGAGCGCCACAAGGGCTATCCCACCAAGTATCACTATGAGCTGCTACGGCAATACGGCCCCTGTCCCATCCATCGCCGGAGCTTTTTGAAGAAGTTCTACCAGATGCAAGGGGAGGAGACCGCATGACAGGCGCCTCCCCCAAAGGTACAAAGCGGGAAGACCGTAGGCGATTGGGGCGCTGGGGTGAGGCCCAGGTGGCAGATTGGCTTCGGGATAGAGGCTGGCGAATCGCTGCCGCCGGCTGGCAATGCCGATTTGGAGAGATTGACCTCATTGCAGAAAATGAGTTCTACTTAGTTTTTGTAGAAGTAAAACTGCGGAAAAATGCCGTCTTTGCCCCCGCACGGGCTGCAGTAGATGGACGGAAGCAGGAGCGGCTGCGGATTTCTGCTCAACTCTACCTAGTGGATCATCCCACAGAGCTCCAGCCAAGATTTGATGTCGCGGAGGTCTACGCCCCACAGGGAGCCGCCACAGTCAACCCTGAAATCTGCTATTTTGTGGATGCCTTTCAATAAGGGCGGCTTTTGTAGAGTAGGAAGCGCAGCGGTACATCCATTTCTGATGGCCAAACCGATTTTTTTCGACCAAAGAAACTTGACCAATGACTGATTTACTGCCATAATAAATAAGAATAGGCCGATAGTGGGCATAAGATTTTGTGGGGCCTCCTAGGTGCCCATGAAACAGCGACAAGAAGAGACTCCATCTGGGAGGGTTCTTTCAAACCAATGAGTGAGGGTTGTGAATAGAATATGCAGTATGTAAGCACAAGGAACAAAAACCAGAAATACAGTGCGGCACAAGCCATTGCCCAAGGCTTGGCCTCAGATGGCGGGCTGTTGACGCCGGAGGTGCTTCCAAAGCTCTCCCACAGCGGGTTGAACACCATGACCGACATGTCTTACCAGCAAAGAGCTGTTTTTGTCATGAGCTCCTATCTGGATGATTTCACCGCTTCAGAGCTCTCTTCCTTTTCTGCTAAGGCGTATGGGAAGGATAAATTTGATGTAAAAGATGTGGCTCCAGTCCGAACAGTGGACGATCACACTTACTGTCTGGAGTTGTGGCATGGCCCTACCTGCGCTTTTAAGGACATGGCGCTCCAGATGCTCCCCCACCTGCTCTCCGCCGCTTTAGTAAAAAATGAGGAGCAGAAAACGGTCTGTATCCTGGTAGCCACCTCTGGCGATACCGGAAAAGCTGCCTTAGAGGGCTTCCGTGATGTAGACAAGACCCGTATTCTTGTTTTCTATCCCAAAGATGGTGTCTCGGACATCCAAAAGCTTCAAATGCAGACTCAAGAGGGGGATAACGTAGGCGTCTGCGCCGTGGAGGGCAACTTTGATGACGCTCAGACCGGCGTAAAAAAGCTTTTCTCTGACGCTGCCCTTCGTGAAACCCTAGCCGGAAGGGGCTACTTTTTCTCCTCTGCCAACTCCATCAACTGGGGGCGGATTCTGCCACAGATCGTTTACTATGTCTCTGCCTACTGTGATCTTCTTCGAGATGGGCGGCTTCAGAGCGGAGACCCGATCAATATCTGTGTACCTACCGGCAACTTTGGCAACATTTTATCGGCCTATTATGCAAAACAGATGGGAGTGCCGGTGAACCGGCTGATTTGTGCGTCCAACCAGAATAATGTCCTCACGGATTTTATCCAGACGGGAATCTACGACCGGAACCGCCCCTTCTACAACACCATGTCTCCTTCTATGGATATCCTGATCTCTTCAAATCTGGAGCGGATGCTCTTCGAGTTTACAGAGCGGGACGATGAAGCAGTGAAGAGTTATATGGATGCCTTGTCGGCGGAGGGCCGCTATGAGGTAAGTGAGAAGGTAAAGAAGAGCCTGGACCGGAACTTTGCCGCCGGATATTGCAGCGACCAGGATACACAGGCCATGATTTCTAATATGTGGAAGTCCCACAATTATCTCATCGATACCCATACCGCAGTGGCTTTCCATGTGTTGGAGCAGTACCGGATCGAGACCGGTGACCAGACTCCGTCCCTGGTTGTCTCCACGGCCAGTCCTTTCAAGTTCTGTGACAGCGTTCTGAACGCCCTGGGAGTCAGAAATCTGGACCAGGGGCTCGGGATTATTGACCAGCTTTCCCAGTACACTGGTGTGTCGGCCCCAGCACCTCTGGAGAACCTGAAGGGGAAAGCGGTCCGCTTCGACCAAGTAACTGACAAGGAGCATATGGCGGACCGGGTATTGGAAATTTTGAAATAAGACCTCTGATTTTCCTACATAATAGATTCTGAAGCAGTGAGGTGACAATTTGGCCCTGTTTGCAATTGGAGACCCCCACCTTTCTCTGGGGGTGGACAAGCCTATGGACGTATTTGGAGGAGCCTGGACCGGCTATATGGAGAAATTGGCTGCCGGCTTCCAGGGGGTAGGGGAAGAGGACACCGTGGTGCTCTGCGGTGACATTTCCTGGGGGATGAGTTTGGAGCAAGCTGAGCCAGATTTCGCCTTCCTAGATGCGCTTCCCGGAAAACATAAGTTGCTGCTCAAAGGAAACCACGACTACTGGTGGACCACTGCGGCTAAGATGAATCGTTTTTTTGCCGAGCATGATTTTCATACGTTAGAGCTTCTCCATAACAACTGTCATTTTTATGGAGAAACGGCTCTGTGTGGTACCAGGGGCTGGTTTTATGAGGAGGACCAGCAGGGGCACAATGAAAAAGTCTTCCGCCGGGAGCTCATCCGATTAGAGGCATCCTTAAAAGCAGCGGGGGATCATCCCAAGCTCTGTTTTCTGCACTATCCACCTTGTTATCAGGGATATACCTGTCAGGAAATTATTGATTTGCTGGAGCAATATGGTGTAATGCAGTGCTATTATGGTCATCTCCACGGTGGAAGCCACCGTCTGGCAGTGGAAGGATGGAAGGGGAAGGTGGAGTACCATCTGATATCTGCAGATTATCTTCGTTTCATTCCCAGGCTGATCCTGCCTTAATTTTTTTCCTTTTTGCGAAAAAAGAGTGGAATTATTTTGTTCTATCTGTTAAGATAGAAAAGATTCTGGCAATGCCGTATCACACACATTCAGGAGGAAGTAAGTAGATGAACGTCAAGAGTAAAGAGAAACAGGAGAACAGCGCCGTTGAGCTGGTCATCGAGGTGGGCGCCGAGGAATTTGAGGCCGCAGTGGACAAAGCTTACCGGAAGAACCGGAAGAATATCTCTGTTCCCGGTTTCCGGAAGGGTCACGCCCCCCGAAAGATCATTGAGGGCATGTATGGCTCCGGCGTGTTCTACGAGGACGCCATCGACGAGCTCTATCCTACCGCATATGCTCCAGCCGTGGAACAGGAGGGCTTAGACCCCGTGGCCTATCCAAAGGTAGAGATCGTAGAGGCCGGTAAGGGTGGCTTTACCTTTAAGGCCCTGGTCACAGTACGGCCGGAGTATAAGATCGGCGCTTATAAGGGCCTCTCTGCTGTCAAGGAGGAGGTTAAGATTACTGATGAGGATGTGGATAATGAGCTCAAGCCCTATATCCAGCGGGCTACCCGTCTGGTAAACGTGGAGCGTGAGGCCAAAGAAGGCGACACCGTCCTCATCGACTTTGAGGGCTTTGACAATGGTGTTCCTTTTGAGGGGGGCAAGGGAGAAAATTATGCCCTGGAGCTGGGCTCCCACTCCTTTATCCCGGGCTTTGAGGAGGGTGTGGTCGGCCTGAAGCCAGGTGATGAAAAGGAACTGAATGTGACCTTCCCTGAGGACTACACTCCCGAGCTGGCTGGAAAGCCTGTTGTCTTCAAAGTTAAAGTTCATGAGGTGAAAGAACCACAGCCTCCCGTCCTAGATGACGAATTTGCCAAAGATGTCTCCGATTTCGATACCCTGGAGGAATTCAAAAAGGATCTGGGCAGCAAGCTGAAGGAGCGCCGAGAGCACAGCGCCGAGCACGCCTTTGAGGATGCTGTTATGGACGCTCTGATGGAGAACTTGGAGGTGGAGCTGCCCCAGGCTATGGTGGATTTCCGGGCTGACCAGGTGATTCGGGACTATGCTGACCGCTTTGAGCGTCAGGGGATCCCCTTCCAGAACTACCTCCAAATGACTGGCCAGACCATGGAATCCATGCGGGAGCAAGGCCGGGGTGCCGCTGAGCGTCAGATCAAATACGAGATGGCTCTGGATGCTGTAGCTGCCGCTGAAAATATGACTGTTACAGATGAGGAGCTTGAAGCGGAGTATCGTTCCATGGCCGAGCAGTATAACATGGAAGTGGATCAGGTGAAGGCTGCCGCCTCTGCTGAGGATGTGAAGACTACACTACTTCGCCGGAAGGCTCTGGAGCTGGTTAAAGCCGAGGCCAAGCCAGAGAAGCCGGAGAAAAAAGCGGCTAAGAAAACGGAGAAAAAGTCCGATGAGGGGGATGCCCCTAAGAAGAAGACCACCCGCAGCCGGAAAGCGGCCACCTCTGATGGCACGGAGAGCACTCCGGATCAGGAATAAGCTTCCCACTGGTGGGCATACTGTTGAGTACCACTGTCTTTACGCGAAAAAGGAGAATTTGCCATTATGATCCATTCCAGCCTTGTCCCCTATGTTGTGGAGCAGACCAACCGTGGAGAGCGGTCCTATGATATTTTTTCCCGGCTGCTCAACGACCGCATCGTTTTTCTGGGTGAGGAAGTAAACGCCACCACTGCCAGTTTGGTTGTGGCCCAGCTCCTCTACCTGGAGGCCCAGGACCCGGATAAGGACATTCAGTTCTACATCAACAGTCCTGGGGGCTCGGTTACTGATGGCATGGCCATCTATGACACCATGCAGTACGTCAAGTGCGATGTGTCTACAATCTGCATCGGTATGGCCGCCAGCATGGGGGCTTTCCTTCTCTCCTCTGGCGCGAAAGGAAAGCGTTTTGCCCTGCCCAATGCAGAGATTATGATTCACCAGCCCTCTGCCGGCACCCAAGGCCAGATCACTGACATGGCCATCCACCTAAAGCGGCTGGAGATCATCAAAAAGCGAATGAATAAAATTTTGTCCGAGAACACCGGCAAACCCATCGAGGTAGTCACTGCAGACTGTGAGCGTGACAACTTTATGTCTGCCGACGAGGCAGTGGAGTATGGCCTGATTGATAAGGTCATTGTTCGGAAATCGTGACCTATCGCTCGGCATTCCCACCATGCCGGAAAAGCCTTGGGCGGCTCTGCCGTCCGAATTTTGAGGTGAACCCATGCCTAAAAACGACGACAAGCGCTCTGTACGTTGCTCCTTTTGCGGTAAGCATCAGGAACAGGTCTCCCGAATCATCGCAGGTCCGGGTGCCTATATCTGCAATGAGTGTGTCCAGCTCTGTATGAGCATCCTGGAGGATGCCGGAACAGATTTGGAGGAAGAGCACATCGATGTACCCGATGTCATCCCTACCCCCAGGGAGATCCGTGACGTTCTGGACCAATATATCATTGGCCAGGATGATGCCAAGATTGCCCTTTCTGTGGCAGTTTACAACCATTATAAGCGCATCTACTTTGGTGGCGGGGATGATGTAGAACTCCAAAAAAGCAATATTCTGCTGATGGGACCCACGGGATGCGGCAAGACACTTTTTGCCCAGACTCTGGCCCGGATTTTGAAAGTGCCCTTTGCCATTGCCGATGCCACCACTCTTACCGAGGCCGGCTATGTAGGGGACGATGTGGAGAACATTCTTCTGCGTCTTGTTCAGGCAGCCGACTATGACATCGAGCTGGCCCAGCGGGGCATCATCTATGTAGATGAGATTGACAAGATCGCCCGGAAAAGCGAGAATACTTCTATTACCCGGGACGTATCTGGCGAAGGTGTCCAGCAGGCTTTGTTAAAGATTTTGGAGGGTACGGTAGCGAATGTTCCGCCCCAGGGAGGCCGGAAGCATCCTCACCAGGAATTTATTCAAATTGACACCAAGAATATCCTATTTATCTGTGGTGGTGCCTTTGACGGCATTGAAAAGATTATTGAGCAACGACTCGATAAAAAAGCCATCGGGTTTGGTGCCGAGATTGAAAGCCGAAAGAAGCGGGATGTATCGGCGATCCTGAGGGAAATCCAGCCCCATGACTTGCTGAAATTTGGGATTATTCCAGAGTTGGTAGGCCGTTTGCCTGTCATCACTGCCCTTCAATCCTTGGGGAAAGAGCAGTTGGTGCGCATCCTTACTGAGCCCAAGAACGCTCTGGTAAAGCAGTATCAGAAGCTTCTGGAGTATGACGGAGTGGACCTGGAGTTTCAGCCGGAGGCCCTCTCTGCTGTGGCAGAGAAAGCCATTGACCGTGGAATCGGCGCCCGGGGCCTGCGTGCGGTGCTGGAAGAGGTCATGAACAAGATCATGTACGACGTGCCTTCCGATGGGAGCATCGCAAAGGTGGTCATCACGCCGGAGTGCGTTACCCAGCGTGCCCAGCCGGAGATTCTCCGTGACCCCACACGGCCTGCCCGGCCCCGCCTGGGCGGCGCGGCCCTTCGGGCAGAACACGGCGGTCTGCGGACCCAGAGCAATGTTTCTTAAAGTTTTACGGCAGGGCGGGGGCATCTCCGCCCTGCTTTTTACCGCGAGGATGTGATTTCTATGATGCCCCAATCCAATACCAATACTACGATGCCGGTGCTGGCCCTTCGGGGCCTTACGATCTTTCCCAACATGCTGCTCCATTTTGATGTGGGCCGTGGGACCTCCATCAAGGCTCTTGATTTCGCTATGACAGAAGGGGTCCCCATCTTCTTGGTGGCCCAGCGGGACTTGTCAGTAGAGGAGCCAGGCCAAGGAGACCTTTATGAGATTGGCACTGTCTCCAATGTCAAGCAGATTTTGCGCTTGCCTGGCGATAATGTCCGGGTCATGGTGGAGGGAAGTTCCCGGGGGAGGCTCATCAATTTAAGCCAGTCTGCCCCCTTCCTGCAAGGCGAGGTAGAAGTGCTAGAGGTCCCAGAGCACAGCCGAAACACCCCCAGAACTGAGGCCCTAATTCGCAGCGCCTACGAGCTCTTTGAAACTTACGCCGAGCTCTCCCCGCGAATGACAGGGGATGTCCTTATCAGCGTATTGGCCAGCGAGGATCCCGGCTATATTGCGGATTATATTGCTCAGAATATTGCAATGCGTGCCTCTGATAAGCAGGCGATTCTGGAGGAGCTCCGGCCGGTCCGCCGGCTGGAGAAGCTTTCGCACGCGCTGAGCCGGGAGGTAGCCATCCTGGAGTTGGAGCACGAAATGCAGTCCAAAGTTCGGGAACAGCTCACCAGCAACCAACGGGACTATTTTCTTCGGGAGCAGCTCAAGGTGATCCAACAGGAGCTGGGAGAGAACGAGGGGGGTGACAGTGAGCTGGAGGAGTACCGTCAGCGGATTGCCAAAGCCAAGCTGCCCAAAGAGGCAGAGGAAAAGCTACACAAGGAACTGGATCGCCTGACCAAGCAGCCCTTTGGATCTGCTGAGGCCACAGTGATTCGAAATTATTTAGATGTCTGCCTGGATCTCCCCTGGAATAAAAGGACCAAAGAGCGGATTGATGTGGCCTCCGCCCGAAAGGTTTTGGATGCCGACCACTTTGGCTTAGAGAAGGTAAAAGAGCGTATCCTGGAATTTTTGGCCGTCAAGCAGTTAGCCCCTGAGCTAAAAGGACAGGTGATCTGCTTGGTAGGCCCGCCAGGGGTGGGTAAGACTTCTATTGCCATGTCAGTGGCACGGGCAACTGGGCGGAAACTCTCTCGGATTTCTCTGGGGGGTGTCCATGACGAGGCCGAAATCCGGGGCCATCGGAAGACCTATGTGGGCGCTATGCCCGGTCGTATCATTGATGGAATTCGCCGGGCGGGGAGTTCTAACCCGCTTTTGTTGCTGGACGAAGTGGATAAGCTGGCCTCTGACATACATGGTGACCCGGCATCCGCGTTGTTGGAAGTGCTGGACGGGGAGCAAAATTCCACATTCCGTGACAATTTTTTAGAGCTTCCTTACGACCTCTCTGAAGTCCTCTTTATCACTACTGCCAACACCACCAGTTCCATCCCCCGTCCCCTGCTAGACCGGATGGAGGTCATCGAGCTCTCCAGCTATACCGACGAGGAGAAGCTTCAGATTGCGAAAAACTACCTGCTGCCCAAGGAGCGCAAGCGCCACGGGCTGAAAAAATCTCAGCTCAAGCTCACTGATGACGCAATTCGGGAAGTCATTACTGGCTATACCCGGGAATCCGGCGTCCGCGTCTTGGAACGGGAATTAGCCGCCCTGTGCCGGAAGTCTGCAATGCGTATTGTATCAGGAGCAAGCAAGCAGATATCCTTGACAGGGGATACTGTGGAAGAGCTCCTTGGAGTGCGAAAGTATCACCCTGAGCGCCGGGAGAGCGGCAGTCAGGTGGGGGTGGTCAATGGTCTTGCCTGGACCCAAGTGGGCGGCGAGATTCTCCAAGTGGAGGTCAATGTGGTGCCAGGGAGCGGAAAGGTGGAGCTCACCGGCAATCTGGGAGATGTGATGAAAGAGTCGGCCCACGCTGCGCTGAGCTATCTTCGCAGCCGGACCCAGCAGTTGGGTATTGAGTCCGATTTCTACAAGACTAAAGACATTCATGTCCATTTTCCAGAGGGGGCGGTGCCCAAGGATGGACCTTCCGCGGGTGTCACAATCACCACTGCTATGGTCTCAGCCCTCACCAGCGTCCCAGTGCGGCAGGATGTCGCGATGACTGGTGAAGTTACTTTACGGGGACGGGTGCTTCCTATTGGCGGCCTTCGCGAGAAGACTATGGCTGCTTTGCGCAATGGGATCCGAACAGTTATTTTACCAGAAGAGAACGTCAGCGATCTAGAAGAAATCGACCAGACAGTTCGGAGCGCCCTCCATTTTGTGCCGGCCAGTCAAGTGGACCAGGTTCTGGCTGCTGCCCTGGAGACAAACTGCCTTCGGCCTCAGACGGATCTGGAACCGCTTCCAGAAAAGTCTCAGGGCGTTGAGCCGTCCCTGAACTTGAAGCAGTAAGGGGGCCCCATGATTTATTTGCAGAAGGCGGAGTTTTTTCGCTCCGCGGCCAAGAAGGAAGACTTTCCCAGAGACGGACTTCCCCAGGTAGTCTTCTCGGGCCGCTCTAATGTAGGGAAGTCCTCCGTGATCAATCGGTTGCTGAACCGTAAAAACTTCGCCCGGGTAGGCAATTCTCCTGGGAAGACCACCCATATCAACTATTTTCTGATTGATAAAAAGTTCTATCTGGTGGACCTGCCCGGCTACGGCTATGCTAAGGTGTCTCAGGCAGAGAAGGCACGCTGGGGCAGGCTCATCCAGAGCTGGTTTGATGATCCCTCCCTTATGAGCTTAGGATGTATGCTGGTGGATGCCCGCCACCAACCTACGGCGGATGACTGTATCATGGGAGAGTGGTTCAAAGCCGCTGGCCGCCCTTATGTGGTGGTGGCCAACAAATTGGACAAGCTGAAAAAAAGCGAGATTGAGCTGAATCTTCGGCACATCCAGGAGACTCTGAATATTGAAAGTTCTGTAAAGTTAATTCCCTTTTCGGCCGAGAAAGGAACCGGACGTGCGGAGCTTCTGGGAGAGCTGGCGAACCATTTGGGGGAGGAACTGCGATGAAGTATGTGCGTGCGGAACGGTTGGGACGGATACGCTGGGGGGTTCTGGATGGGGAAGTCATCCATACTTTGAAATATCCGCCTTATGCCGGGGAAACTGAGTACTATGATGGCAAGACCTGGGAGCGAAAGAATTGCCGCTTGCTCGCCCCATGTGAACCCGGAAAAATCGTCTGTTTAGGCAAGAATTATTATGACCACGCCATGGAAATGGGGGAAGGAGTTCCGGAAACCCCCATCCTCTTTATGAAAACACCCAACTGTGTCAATGATCCAGAAGGGGAACTCCATGCGCCTAACTTTGTGGGCCGGCTGGACTATGAGGGGGAGTTAGCTTTTCTCATCAAGCGGCGCGCTAAAAATGTGTCTCCTGCCGAAGCGTGGTCATACATCCTTGGCTTTACCTGCCTCAATGACGTGACAGCCCGGGACATCCAAAAGGGGGACGGCCAGTGGACACGCGGAAAGTGCATGGACGGATTTGCCCCGGTGGGTCCATTGGTCACTGACGAAGTGGACCCCACAGACTTGAAGCTGGAGACCCGTTTGAATGGAAAAACCGTCCAGTCCTCTCGGACCTCTCTCTTTATGACTAAAATCCCAGAGATGCTCTCTTTTATCACCGCTGCCATGACGCTTGAGCCGGGGGATATTGTGACCACTGGCACTCCTGCCGGTGTCGGTCCGATGAAGCCCGGCGATACCGTAGAGGTGGAGGTGGAGGGGATTGGCGTCCTCCGTAACCGTGTAATCTAAAGCGAGTATCCTTGCCCATCATGGGAAAAACTGTTATCATCCTATCTGTTGAGCTTGGCGGAGAAGAGGGAGGTGGCCCTATGCTGCGTCACATTCCACTTGGGCAGATGAACAATTTACGGGATTTGGGGGGGTACCTCGGGGCAGATGGTAGGGTAACGGTCTGGGAACGCTTCCTTCGAGGCGACACCCCTCTGGGGCTGAAGGACCGGGATATCCAATGGCTGCTGGACCGGGACATCACCACAATCATTGACCTGCGAACCCCAGCAGAGGTGCTGCGAAAGCCGGACCAGCTCTCCACAATTCCAGGTTTTCACTATGTAAATTGTCCGTTGTTGGAGGGGGAGGCCATGCCCAACTTGGCCAACGATGTGGCCAGGGGTTATTTTGATCTTTTGGAGGGCAAAACCATGGTTCGGACTGCCATGGCGGAGATGGCCGCAGCTCCCGGTGGTGTACTTTTTCACTGTACGGCGGGTAAGGACCGCACGGGATTGCTCTCGGCTCTCCTGTTAGGACTGGCTGGAGTCAGCCGGGCAGATATTCTGGCGGATTACCAAGTCTCTGAGACTTATCTGGCCGATATCATCCAGCGGATCAAACGTGTGGTGCCTGACCTGGCGCCCTTTGCCGGAGCCTCAAGGAGCGACTACCTGGGCGGCTGTCTGGACCTGCTGGAAGAGGCATACGGCTCTGTTGCTGGCTATCTGCTGGGAGCTGGCCTGACAGCGGGGGAGCTGGAAACCCTCCAACGTAAGCTTCTCGCTACAGTTTAAAAGTCGATCCGAATACCAAAAAGGAGGCCAGCGAGTGGGTTCTTTCTCCGATTTTGCACAACATATGGACTGGGCAGGTCTGCTGGACCTGTTGGTGACGGTGGCGGCGGTGCTCCTCTGCCTCACAGTACATGAGACCTGTCACGGGTTGGCCGCCTATGCCCTAGGCGATCCTACCGCCAAGTGCCAGCACAGGCTCTCTCTCAATCCCCTGAGGCATCTGGATCTGGTGGGTACTCTGATGATGCTGGTAGCGGGTTTCGGCTGGGCAAAGCCAGTGCCGGTAGATATGCGGTACTTTAAGCATCCCAAATCTGGTATGGCCGTGACTGCACTGGCCGGTCCACTCTCCAATTTGGCTTTGGCCTACCTGGCGCTGCTAATCAGAGCGTTGCTATTGGCGGTCTATCAGAATTTTGCCATTGGAAATTCAGCGGAGGCACTTCTGGGCGTAGTCAATTTCTGCGGCACAGTGGCTGTGCTCAGTATCGGTCTGGGAATTTTTAATCTGATCCCTTTTCCGCCTCTGGATGGTTCTAAAGTGCTGGCCATTTTCCTACCAGACCGGGCCTATTATACTCTGATGCGCTATGAGTTCTGGGGGACCCTTCTACTCATGCTCCTGCTGTGGTCAGGCCTGCTGGATATCCCCCTTTCCGCCGCACGGAGCTGGGTGCTTGACTTGCTCCTACAGGGGGCAGCCTGGCCTTATTATCTGTTGACCTGACTAAAACGCGAGAAGAGGTGAGCGGGTGGAAACCCCCATCTATCATCTGGAAAAAGTGGTGAAGGCCCGCTCAGAAGATTTGGAGGACTTCACCGGACCCTTAGATCTCATCTTGGCACTATTAAGTAAAAATAAAATGGAGATTCAGGACATTCAAATTTCCGTGATTCTGGATCAGTATCTGGCTTGGATGGACCGGAGAAAAAAGCTGGACCTGGAAGTAGCCAGCGACTTTGTGGCCATGGCCGCCCAGTTGGTTTTTATCAAGTCCCGGATGCTCCTCTCCATCCATGATGAAGAGGCCCTTTCAGAGATGGAGCAGCTCATTGCCTCTCTGGAGGCCCACCAGCGCCACGAGAACTACCTGAAAATTAAGGCAGTGGTACCGGAGCTGGACCGCCGGTTTGAGCTTGGCCGGGACTATCTCACGAAGGGACCGGAATCCCTTCCCATACACAAGGTCTACCATTATGTCCACGACAGGGAGGACCTTCGGAGAGCGATGGCGGCAGTGCGGGAGCGGATGGGGGATCAACTCCCCCCGCCCATGAGCGCTTTTGAGGGGATCGTTGGGCGGGAGCCCTATCCCGTCTCTGACAAGGCCGCTGAGCTCATCCAACGCCTCATCCGCTTTGGTGTCACTCGGTTTCGGGCTTTGTTCCAGGGAAACCGCAGCCGCTCCGAGGTGGTGGCCACCTTTATCGCGGTGCTGGAGCTGTGTAAGGCCAAGCGGATCCGTCTGGCCGGGACGGATGCGGATTGTACGGTATCTAGTACCGGGGAGGGAGAGTCTGAATTGGAATTTTCTACGGATTCCTATTAAAATACCGGAGGAGGCGCCATATGGGGCTAAAGGAAATTGAATCCGCCATGGAGGCCATCCTCTTTGCCGCTGGGGAGCCAGTGGGAGTGGAGCGGTTGTGTATGACTCTGGAAATTGATCGGGCCACGGCGGATGCAGTGGCCCAAAAGCTCATGGATGACTACAGCTATGAGCGCCGGGGCTTGCGGCTGGTACGGTTGGACACCAGTTATCAGCTCTGTTCCGCTCCAGAGCACGCCGAACTTATCCGGAAAACCTTCGAGAGCCGCAAACCGGCCCGGCTCTCGCCACCTGCTCTGGAGGTACTGGCGGTCATTGCTTATTACCAGCCCACTACCCGCGCTTATGTAGACCAAGTCAGAGGAGTGGATAGCTCCTATACTGTGGGATTGCTGTTGGACCGGGAGCTCATTGAAGAGTGCGGCCGCTTGGCAGTGCCGGGCCGGCCTATCCTCTATCGAACTACACCTACCTTTCTGCGCTCCTTTGGCCTGTCCAGCCTGGAAGAGTTGCCAGAGTTGCCGGCCTCATCTCCTGAGGACGGACAGCTCACTCTAGAAATGCAGGCAAAGCTGAAGGAGCTGGAGGGTCGGCAGAACTCCGAAGAGGAGTTCGACAGAGAGCAAGCGGCAGTGGAGGCGGAATGCCCATGAGGCCATGGATCGTCCTAGGGGCGGTTTTCCTCCTGCTGTTACTAGTATCCTCAGTACGGGTAGGCGGAGAGCTGACCTATTCCCCCAGTGGACTTTTGGTTCAGATACGGATCGGCTTCTTGCGTCTGACCGTGTATCCTTTGAAACGGCGGGAGAACAGCCATCCCCCCAAAGAAAAGCCCCGTCCTCCCTGGCCCCCGGCACAGGAGGGGAACCTCCAAGCAGGGTCCCTGGGCCTCTTGCGGGAGCTCCTGCCCCTGGTAGCTGAGGCCGCTGGTCAGCTCCGCCGGAAGCTGCGGGTAGACCGGCTGGACTTGAAACTGGTGCTGGCCGCCGGAGACCCAGCAGCGGCAGCCTTGGCCTTTGGTGGGGCTAACGCCGCCCTGGGTATGATTTTCCCCCCTTTAGAGCAGAATTTTCATATCCGGACACACAGGATTCAGACGGCAGTGGATTTTGACAGAAAAACTCCCGCTGTCAATTTGCACGCAATCTTTACGATGACCATCCGCCAGGGGTTTGCTTTTGCCTTTCACTTGGGACGCAAGGCGTTGCCGGTATTCCTGAGATACCGGCAGGATGGGCATGTACGACGGCAGGAACACGCATAGACAGAACAGAAAGGGCGGTAATTATGGAAAAGAGTCATCCTATCAGTGATCTTATGTCCACCACAATGCAGAAAATTCGGGAGATGGTAGATGTCAATACCATTGTTGGAAATCCCTTTGTAACGCCAGACGGCTGCACGATTATTCCCATTTCCAAGGTGAGCTTTGGATTTGTCACTGGAGGAGGAGAATATGGGGAAGGGAAAAAAGAGCCTATTGAAACGCGCTATCCCTTTGCCGGAGGAACAGCCTGCGGAGTGACGATTGCTCCTGTGGCGTTTATGGTGGAAAAGAAAGATCAGATTCGACTTCTTACGGCGACCCAGCGGGATCTGATGGATAAAATTTTTGATAGCATTCCCCAAATGGCAAGTGAAGTACGCAAGATGTTTGAACAGGGAAAACAGAAGGATTCGGATGCCCGCGAGT
>ERZ779866.2340-NODE-2340-length-17256-cov-3.187605_pt1 | contig 17256 bp, 15 predicted proteins | sample MGYA00511248_ERZ779866 | MGnify/ENA primary metagenome ERZ779866 (study PRJEB29588, sample SAMEA2155758) | human gut metagenome | biome: human gut; feature: human-associated habitat; material: faeces | place: Denmark | collected 2008/2010 ... | reverse complement strand
AGAATTCGCTCGGTTGCCGCCTATTCTCTTCACAAGTATTTTAACGACAGAGGATTTGTATACTGCAACTCCCCGATAATTACTACAAGCGACGCCGAAGGCGCAGGAGCCATGTTCCAGGTGACAACTTTGCCCATAGGGGCTCCCCAGCTCACCGAGGAGGGAAAAGTCGACTATAAGGAAGACTTCTTCGGAAAGGCTTCGTATCTTACGGTTTCCGGTCAGCTTGAGGCCGAGATATTCGCTCAGGCCTTTGCAAAGACATATACTTTCGGTCCCACATTCAGAGCCGAGCACTCCAACACCACAAGGCACGCCGCCGAATTCTGGATGGTGGAGCCCGAGATAGCTTTTGCAGACCTTAAGGACGATATGGACCTTATGGAGGATATGATAAAGGAATGCGTCAAGTATGTCATGGAGCAGTGCCCCTACGAGCTTGAATTCCTTAATAACTTTGTGGACAAGGGACTTCTCGAAAGACTCAAGGCCGTTGCCGAGGGCGACGCATTTGTCAGACTGACATACACAGAGGCCATAGAGATCCTCGAAAAGGTCAAGGACAAGTTTGAAAACGACATCTACTGGGGCTGCGATCTTCAGAGTGAGCACGAGAGATATCTCACCGAGAAGCATTTCAAAAAGCCCGTTTTCCTCACCGATTACCCCAAGGAGATCAAATCCTTCTACATGCGCCTCAACGACGACGGCAAGACCGTTGCAGCCTGCGACCTTCTCGTGCCCGGCATAGGCGAACTCATAGGCGGAAGCCAGAGAGAGGAGAGGGAAGATGTCCTCAAAGCCAGAATGACCGAATGCGGCCTCAAGGAAGAGGGCTACTGGTGGTATCTCGAGCTGAGAAAGTACGGAAGCACAAAGCATTCCGGTTTTGGAATCGGTTTTGAGCGCTTTGTAATGTACCTCACAGGTATTTCCAACATAAGAGATGTGCTGCCCTTCCCGAGAACGGTCGGCACAGCCGATATTTAATCGAGGAGAGCTTATGGGCTATATTATCGGCATCGATGTGGGCGGAAGCACCACAAAGATAGTGGGACTTAAAGACGGTGTTTTGCAGAACACAATAAATGTAAAAGCAAGCGATCCCGTCACATCGGCGTACGGAGCCTTTGGAAAATTTCTGACCGAGAGCGGTTTGGAAATAGCCGACATAGACAAGGTCATGTTTACGGGAGTGGGTTCGTCATTTTTAAAAAATGAGATTTTCGGTCTGCCCTGTGAAAAGGTCGACGAGTTCATGGCGATAGGCCTCGGAGGCAGACACCTTACAGGAATAGAGAATGCCCTCATGGTAAGCATGGGCACAGGTACGGCCTATGTCAGCGTGGTGGGAGACAAGATAGTCCACGAAGGTGGAACCGGGGTCGGAGGAGGAACCCTTCTCGGGCTTTCCAGCGTTATGATAGGGGTCAGAACCTTTGAAAACATAATGGCTCTGGCCGAAAAGGGAAATCTTTCAAATGTCGATCTCACCATAGGAGATATATCCGAGACCAACATTTCCAATATGAACGGAGAGATAACCGCCTCCAATTTCGGCAAAATTTCCGATGTGGCTACCGATGATGACAAGGCTCTCGGAATAGTAAATCTGGTTTTTCAGACCATAGGTATGTGCGCAGTTTTTGCAGCCAGAGCAAAAGGGCTCAAGGATGTGGTGCTCACGGGAAATCTTTCCAAAAACCCCATGGCCAGAAGAACTCTGACAATGCTCGAGGAACTTTATGAGATAAAGTTCCACATACCCGAGCATTCTGATTTTGCAACAGCCATTGGTGCTGCCATCAATGGTCAAAATAAATAACAAACAAAGGGAGAGAATATCATGAACTACTTAAAAGCAAGCAAGGAACAGCTCATGGCTGAACGCGAGCAGCTTATGGCAAAGTATAACGATTTCAAGGCTCAGGGACTCAAGCTCGACATGTCCCGCGGCAAGCCCAGCAAGCAGCAGCTTGATTTGTCGGAAGGCTTGCTCACAGTGATTTCCAAGAGCGAAGACGCAATAGTAGACGGTCTCGACACAAGAAACTACGGTGTGCTCGACGGTATCGTCCCTGCAAGAAAGCTTTTTGCAGAGCTTTTGGATGTTCCTTTTGAGAATGTAATCGTCGGCGGCAACTCCTCGCTTACATTTATGTATGATACAATCATGCGTCTCTGCATGTTCGGCGCAGCAGGCGTAAACGAGCCCTGGTTCAACTGCAAGGACAGAAAGTTCCTCTGCCCCGTTCCCGGATATGACAGACATTTCGCAATCACAGAGCAGTTCGGCTTTGAGATGATCAACATTCCCATGGACGAGAACGGCCCCGACATGGATATGGTCGAAAAACTCGTCGCCGAGGACTCTTCCATAAAGGGTATCTGGTGCGTTCCCAAGTACACAAACCCTGAAGGAGTTGTATATTCCGACGAGGTAGTACGCCGCATGGCAAACCTCAAGCCCGCAGCTAAGGACTTCCGTATTATGTGGGATAACGCATACTGCGTACATACAATTTCCACAGACGACAAGCTGGCCAACATCTTCACAGAGTGCAAGAAGGCAGGCAACGAGGATATGTTCTTCATGTATACATCTACATCCAAGATCACATATCCCGGTGCAGGTATCTGCGCATTCATCGCCAGCGACGCCAACATCGCGTGGACAAAGAAGCTCATGAACGCTCAGGCTATTTCGGCCGATAAGGTAAACCAGCTCAGACATGTTCTCTTCTTCAAGAACGCTCAGGGTGTTCTCGATCACATGAAGAAGCATGCCGCAATCCTCAAGCCCAAGTTTGACCTCGTTCTCAATAAGCTTGAGAGCCACATCAAAGAGGCAGGCATCGGCAACTGGAAAGTTCCCAACGGCGGATACTTCGTTGCATACGCAGCATACCCCGGAACAGCAAAGGCCATCTTCAATATGTGTAAAGAGGCAGGCCTTGTCATCACAAACGCAGGCGCCGTTTATCCCTACGGCAAGGATCCTGAGGACAGCATTCTGAGAATCGCTCCCTCGCTGCCCCCCGTTTCCGAGCTCGAGCCCGCTATGGAGCTCTTCTGCATCTGCGCACGCATAACAGCTATCGACAAGATCCTGGCTCAGTAAAAGAAAATAAAATTTGACGAAACATGGGTAATGTTGTATAATATTGCCCATGTTTCATAATGAGGAGGAAAAATAATGAAAAAAGGTATTTTGTCCTTCACAGCCTCGGTTCTTGTAATAGTCCTTTTGGGACTTATTGTCGGATTCGGTTTTGATCTGGGATTTGTCAGCGTACCTGCAATCACAGACACCGAAAACGGTGTGAGACTCGGCCTCGACCTCGTAGGCGGTTCGATAATCACATATGAGGCCATGGTCGAAGGAGAGATGTCGGCCGAAGAGCTCGACACAAATATGGCGGCCGTTGAGGGAATGCTCAGAAGCCGTCTTGATCAGCTTGAGCTTTACGAAGCAACTCTGTACCGCGTAGGCGACAGAAGAATTACTGTGGAGATACCGTCCATAACAAACCCCGAGGAAGCTGTCCAGAAGCTGGGATCCACTGCAAAGCTGGAGTTCAAGGATTCCGACGGAAATGTTATAATTGAGGGAAAAGATGTGGCAAAGAGCGAGCCGGCATACGGCGCTGTCGACAGCACACAGATACCTCAGAACTATGTCAAGCTGACTCTTACAAGCGAGGCCGCGTCGGTATTTACCGAAGCCACCAAAGAGGCTGCTTCCAAGGCAGAGGACGGCAATAACTATATCGATATTCAGCTCGACGGAGAAAGCGTCAGCAAACCTTATGTATCGTCTGAATACAGTTCGACAGGTATTACAGGCGGAGAGGTTGTCATCACAGGCAACTTCACAGGTGAGGACGCATCCTGGCTGGCAAGTGTTATAGCCGCAGGTCAGCTGCCCTTTGCTCTGCAGCAGGTTGAACTCCGTTCCGTCGGTCCTCAGCTCGGTATGAAGGCTCTTGAGACAAGCATAATGGCAGGCGCCATAGGCATAGCTCTAGTGGTTATATTCATGATCGCCGTTTACAGAGTGCCCGGTTTTGTCTCCAGCATAGCCCTTTTAGTTTATGTTGAGATAGTTCTTCTGATTTTGTCTGTCATGAGAATAAACCTCTCTCTGACAGGTATCGCAGGTATTATTCTTTCGATAGGCATGGCGGTCGACGCCAATGTCGTCATATTTGAGAGAATAAAAGAGGAGCTCAAGATGGGCAAGACCATCAGGGCTTCGATAGATTCCGGATTCCACAGGGCATTTTCTGCCATACTGGACTCCAACATAACGACATTTATCGCGGCAATCGTGCTGTATTTCTACGGAACAGGTACCATAACGGGCTTTGCTCTCACTTTGGGCATAGGTATTATCGTATCCATGTTCACCGCTCTCACTGTAACACGCTTCCTGCTCAACAGGATGGTTGATTTCAGAATAAGCAACATAGCGCTTTACGGTGTATCCAAAAAGGAGGTGAGATAATGAAAAAGTTTGACATAGTTAAAAACTTTAAGATCTTTGCCATTATCTCGATAATCCTGGTAGCAGCAGGTCTTGCAGGCCTTCTTTGCGCTCCCTTCGGAGTCAATCTCTTTAACCTCGATATAGACTTCGCAGGCGGCACCACCATGTATTTCGACATGGGTCAGGCTGTAACTGCCGATGTGGAAAAGCAGATAGAAGATGTATTTAAGGAGAGCACAGGCGTTGAGGTGTCCTCTGTTCAGGCCACCGGTGAGGGAAATGAGGTCATAGTCAAGGCGGTAAGCATCGATACTGAAAAGCGTGAAGCCTTTACAACAGCCCTCAAAGAAGCGTTTGACATCACCGATGACAATGTGCTCAATGTTGAAAATGTAAGCCCTGCCGTCGGCAGAGACTTGCAGAAAACAGCCTTTAAGGCTGCTCTTATCGCAGCTGTTCTCATGCTGATATATATTTCGCTGAGATTTGACTTCCTGTCGGGACTTGCCTCGGTAATATGCCTTATACACGATGTTCTGGTCATGATAAGCGTATATGTCATTTTCGGACTTCCCATGAATGTCAACTTCATAGCGGCAGCTCTCATCATTTTCGGTTATTCCATCAATGCAAGTATCATTACTTTTGACAGAATACGCGAGAACATGAAGTATGAAAAACGCGGAGATGTCGACACGATAGTCAATAAATCCATCTGGCAGACATTTACGAGAAATATAAACACGACTCTTACAACGCTGTTTACGATAGTACTTATCTATCTCTTCGGCGTTCCGTCTCTTCAGAATTTCTCGCTGCCTATCATTATCGGTATCGTGAGCGGCGCATACTCTTCGATATTTATTGCAAGTCCTTTGTGGACAAAGCTGAGAAAGGCATTCAAAAAAGCTTAATAAAAAAGAGAGCGGATTTTCCGCTCTCTTTTTGTGTGTTTAAATCAGTTTGCCGTGGGGTCCATACAGACACCGACGAATATAAGATTTCCCATGCTGTCGGTTATGCCGTAGATAAAGGGTCTGTTGAGGATCATATCGGCTCTGTCTTCGGGAGGCATGGCGCCGGAATACTGTATGGAAGTAAAGGCAGAGGCTTTGACGCCCTTTTCATCTATTGATATGTTTGTCTGCTGAATGACCGAACTTAAAGATATTATATCGTCGCTTATGGCAGAAAAATCGGAGTTTTCGTCTATGCCGAGATCTTTGAGCATATCGGTCAGATCAAAGCTGGAGGAAAAGTCAAATTTCGGTATCTGCCATACCACTTCGCCGCTGAAATCTTCGCCGCCCTCGAATATGTTTTTGACGCTTTCAGGGGAGGAGAGAAGACTTTGCACGGTGACGCCTTCGTCGGGGAGAATGAACACCATGCTGCCCGAGTTTTTGAGACCAAGATATGAACGGGTAAAGTTTTCGCCTCTGGAAAAACTGTGGGTGTCATATTTACTGTTCATAAAGTCGCATTGCTTTTCACTGCCGTCTTCAAGGTAAAAGGTGTCCGCTTTTGTATTATCTTTGTCAAACTTGTCTACCCACTCGTCGTGGAAATACACGGTGTTGATGAGAGCCAGTACCTGCTGAGGAGATACAGAATATTCGGCGTTGAGAGTGCCTTCGGTGTTGTTGTTTATCCAGTCAGAGATGGTCTTTGCCGTATCCTCTGAAGAAAAGTCGACAATATGGCAGGAGGCATAGAGATTTTCGGCATTTCTCGTGGCAAAATCCTGCTTGAAGCTGTAATTATCATCCATCCACATTGAGTTTGCCACCTTTAAACCGCCTATATTGTTGTCAGAATAAAAACGGCGGTAGAGGTTGCCCGCCTCGAGATTCAGCTTTTCAAGGCTGTCTGTGCCGAGAAGAGACAAAAGGATATCCAGTGTATCTCCTTCGGCTCCGTTTGCCGTCATAGCAAGGGCGTAATAGAGGGAGAGGGGAGAGTAGTTTGAGTTTGTCTCGCTCTCCGACAGCAGGGCAGAGGCGGTAGAGTATGAAAACTCATTTACCGAGTTTAAAAAATCGTCACTGACGGGGTTTTGCTCTTTTATGGCAAATCTGGCGTCACTGTCATCGAAAGCTATCGCTTTTGGGAATACCACCTCGGCTATCGCACCGTAATCGGATTTGCCGAGACGGCCGCTGAATGAGAAAATTCCGAAGGCTACGGCCGCCGCAGCTGCCGCTGCCACCGCACGCCTTAAAAATGTTTTTTTGTTTTTGAAATTATTTTTTCTGTCTGCCTCTTCGATATATTTGTCGTTTATATCGGTTACGGCATTGTAAATATCCTCGTTCTTCATAGGTAAAAATCCTCCTTTGCAAGGGCCTCCCTGAGCTTTTGACGCAGTCTGAAAAGTCTGACTGTCAGAGCAGAGGGAGTAGACATAAAGATTTCCGACAGAGCTTTGAAGTCGTCTCCGTACCAATAACGGCGGACGAAAAGAACACGGTCTTTTTGCGAAAGAGAATCTAACCACCTTTCAATGGCATTTGTCAAAAGTCTCAGCTCCACTTGTTGTTCTGTGGTGGCAGAAGAGGGAATACACTCGGACAGTTCGTCCAAAATCAGCGGAGTTTCTCCGCGTTTTTGAGCCTTGCTCATTCTGAAACGGGAAATTGAAAGGTTTCTCGTTATCCTGCCGAGATAGGCCTTGAGAGACACGGGCTTTTGAGGTGGTATGCTGTTCCATGCTTTGAGATATGTGTCGTTTACGCATTCCTCACTGTCCTCGCGGCTTGACAGTATGCCGAAGGCTATTTTGAAAAGCAGCGGGCCGTATTTTGTATGGCTGTGTTCTATTGCACTCTGTTCTCTGTTCCAATAAAGTTTAGTGATATCGATATCTTCCATGTTTACCCTCCCTTCACCTATCAAGACGAAAACAAGCGGATGATATTACATCAAGGAGGAAATTTTGTCTAAATGACGGCATACGGCATCTTTGGTGCACTCAAAACTGAAATCAGGGCAAAATCGAGGATATGTCCTGCCCAGACCATAGGAAAACATATCCAAAAAATATTTGTTGAAGTTCAGCATATCAAGCAGTATATAGCCGCCGTATGTGTCACGGCTGTGGAACCCCACGCCGCCGTCGTACAGAAGACCGTTTGAAAAAGAGACAAGGGTGTGAAAGCACTCATCGAAATCTCTCGTCATCACAAAGCACAGATGCACCTTTTCATCAAACCTTTTGTTCCACTCGGTATAGAAGATATAGGCAAAAACGGCGCAGGGACCATAGTTTATTCTCGGCGTGTCTTTTTCAAATCCGTACATTCCGTTTATTTCATCTTTGAGATTTTCCAGTTTGGACTTGATGTTTTGATTCATAAATTCTCCTAAAGCAAAAGCGGCGTATTTCGCCGCTTTTATACTCATTTTAAATTATTTCTCCGATGAGAACCCCGTCTTTCTCGTCGGTTATACGGACATTCAAAACCTGATTGTGGAGGTCGTCTCCAGCGGCAAATACATGGCAGTATTCCTTTGAAAAGCCCACATAGCCGTTATCGAGTTTCTGCTCAAAAAGCACACACAGAGTCTGACCTATTTTGGAGCGGAGGAACTCTTTTTCCGAAGCCGTAGTGACCTCCAAGGCTCTCGCAGCTCTTTTTTCCTTTTCGGCTTTCAGAACCTGCATGGGCATATTGTAGGCGCGGGTGCCCTTGCGGCGTGAAAACGGGAAAATATGCACCTTTGCAAAGGCGCATTTTTTCACAAAGTCAATGCTCTCTGTGAAATCTTCTTCGGTTTCACCGGGAAAACCGACTATAAGGTCGGTGGTTACGGCACAGCCGGGGAAAGCCTCACGCAGAAGCTCAACCGACTTGTAATATCTTTCAGAGGAATATTTGCGGTTCATATTTTTGAGGGTCTTGTCGCAGCCGCTCTGCATGGACAGATGAAACTGGGGGCAGAGGTTGTCAAGATCCTTTACTTCCCTGATAAAATCCTCGTCGACCGTCCTGGGTTCCAAAGACCCGAGGCGTATTCTGACATTGGGAACAGCGTTGCATACACCTTTGATGAGAGAGGCGAGAGAGGGCTTGTCATCAAGGTCAAAGCCGTAAGAGCTTATCTCAATGCCTGTTATGACAATTTCTTTGTATCCCGCCTGAGCGATTTCTATGGCGTCGGCTACCGAGTCATTTAAAGGAAGAGAGCGGGAGAGACCTCTGGCATAGGGGATTTTGCAGTAAGTGCAAAAGTTCTGACAGCCATCCTGCACCTTGAGCAGAGCTCTTGTGCGACCCACAAGACCGCCTGCGGGGAGATGCTCAAAGGGAAGTCTTTCTTTGAGAGACAGGGGAGAGCTTTCGACGGCGCGGTTTTGAAGCATCTCTTTTACAAGCTTCAAAATATCTCCCTTGTTGCCGTTGCCCAAAACTATGTCGGCGCCGCACAGCTCCTTTATCTCTTCGGGTTCGACCTGGGCATAGCAGCCGCAGACCGCCAGAATACAATCGGGATTTTTTGTCTTGGCTCTTCTTGCGGCGTTTCTGGACTTTTTATCGCTCAAAGCCGTAACGGTACAGGTGTTTATAATATATACATCGGCCCTGTCGGAAAAATCGGCGATCTCAAAGCCGTTCTCGGAAAAAAGCTTTTCGAGAGCCTGAGTTTCGTATTGATTTACCTTGCAGCCCAAAGTGTAAAATGCAGCTTTCATAAAATACCTTTCGATGTGTTTTTATCTATTTTATCATATTTCAGGTAATAAATAAAGGGCAAATAAAATATTTATTATTAAAAACAAGCGGGAGGACAATATGAAAAAATATTTTGCGGTGCTTTTGCTGGCCGTTTGTATGGCGGTTTCGGCATCGGCTTTGGACGATGTGTCGGCTCAAAGCGCTTTTCTCATGTCAAAGGACGGAACTGTCATGTGGGAGAAAAATCCCGATGAAAAACTGGAGCCTGCCAGCGTAACAAAAATCATGACGATGCTGCTGACGGCAGAGGCCATTGAAAACGGAAGAATAGCCGAGAGCGATATGGTATCAGCCAGTGCCCACGCAGTGTCAATGGGCGGCAGTCAGATATGGCTCAAGGAGGGAGAGCAGATGACGGTGGCCGACCTGCTTAAATCGGTAGCGGTGGTGTCGGCCAATGATTCGGCGGTAGCTCTGGCCGAGTACATTGCAGGAAGTGAGGAGGCCTTTGTCGACATGATGAATGAGAGGGCAAAGGAGCTCGGCATGGAAAATACCCATTTTTCCAACTGCAACGGCCTGCCAATAGACAACCACTATACAACGGCGAGAGATATCGCACTGATGTCGGCCGAGGCAATGAAGCATGACATTATATTTAAAAACACGGGAATATGGATGGACTATATAAGAGACGGACAGTCGGTTCTGGTAAACACCAATAAACTTTTGCGTTCATATCCCGGCATGACAGGTCTCAAAACCGGAATGACGGCCTCGGCGGGGTATTGTCTGTCGTCGACAGCCTCGAGAGACGGTCTTGATTTGATAGCGGTGGTCATGAAGTGTGCCACAGCCGACGACCGTTCAAAGGATATAACCAATCTTTTGAATTACGGCTTTGCAAACTATACCGCCATGGACATATCGGAAAGCCTTGAATTTGACAATATAGAGGTGGAGCTGGGAAAAGAAGCAAGCATAACGCCAAAGGCACTGGTGACAGACAAAATAACCGTATCCAGAGCAGACGCCGAAAACTTAACATTTGAAGTCAATCTTCCTCAAAAGCTCGAAGCACCCGTCGAGAAAGATGAGAAGATTGGAACGGTTACGGTAAAAACTGCCGAAAAGGAAATAAAAACCTTTGATATCGTGTCTGAGCAGGAATGCAAAAGACTCAATCTGTTTGAAATATACAAAATGCTGCTGAAAAAAATTATATAAAAAGAATTTACAAAAACGCAAAAATAGCCTTGCAGTTTTTTTGAAAATATGGTATTATATATAAAACAAAACCCAGCAACAATGTATTTTAAATGAGAGGAATGATTTTATGGTTAAAGTAATTATGGGTGTTCCGGGTACAGGTAAGACAAAGCAGCTTATCGACCTCGTAAATGTCGCCATAAATAAAGAATCAGGAAATGTCGTATGTATAGAAAAGGGCGAGAAGCTCAGATATGAGATTAAGTACAACGCCCGCCTTGTTGATATCGCAAGCCACAATCTTGAGCAGTCACCCGACGCTTTCTACGGGTTTGTATGCGGTCTCTATGCAGGCAACTATGATATAACACATATCTTTATCGATAATTTCTACAAAGTAATCAACTGCGATTGCCATGAGTGTGTTGAGAAAATGCTCGAGAAGCTCGAAGCATTCTCCCAGGAGACAGGCGTAAAGTTCACTGTTACAATCAGCGCCGATATCAATACTGCGACAGAAGGCATAAAGAAGTTTTTCTAAACTGAAAATTATTTAAAAAACTGCAATTTTTTTGCAGTTTTTTATTTTATTTTTTTGCGTTTTGTGTTATGATATAGTATATGAGAAAATATGCATTTTTTATTGTTTTAACGGTTTTAATTTTGACATTTATGTCGGGCTGCGCCTATCAAATGGGCGACGGCCTTTTGAGCCTGCCCAAGCTGCCTGCGGAATATGAGGAACTTCAGAAAATTTACGACGGTATAATAGGAAAAGGAGCGTCGTTTGACTCGGTCACGGGCGGAAGCAACAGGCAGTCCGTGCAGCTTGCCGATTTGAATATGGACGGGGAAAATGAAGTGGTGTCGTTTTTCAGAAATGCAGACGGGACCATATCCGTTTATGTTCATGAGAAAACAGAGGATACATATAGGGAGATAGGTCAGTTTACGGGAGTCGGAAAAAATATCCGATCGGTTGAATATGTTTCGGCTAACGAACTGGGTGAAAAAGCCATTCTCATATCGTGGGAGCTGGACGAGCTTTCAAAAACCGCAATGTCTGTGTATATGTCCACGGGAGAGACTATGGAGAAGGTTCTTGACCTTGAATATGTGGGATATCATATAATAGATCTGGATATGGACGGAAGGGAAGATATTGTGGCCATATGCAGGAACATGGGAGAAAAGGTCATGACGGCTTATGTATACAGTTTTAACGACGATTCCTGCACTCTTAAAGCCTCGGCCCCCATGTCTTTGGAAAGCGATAAGGTTGTCAACATTTCGTCGGGTCTGACAGCCGAGGGCAAGAAAGGTGTTTTTGTCGACAGCAGTACATTGGAAGGGCAGTATGTAACAGATATTTTCACCTGTACTGACGGCGTGATGATGAACGAGAGTATAGACAGCGAGTCCGGTTCTGCCGCTGTAACAGGCCGTTATCTCAACATCTATTCGACGGATATAGACAACGACGGCATAGTTGAGGTGCCGCTGGGAAAAATGTTCAAAGGTTACACCGATCCTCTGTCATCGGAGACAAGATGGATGATAATGTGGTCAAAAATCCAGAAGGGCAAGGTTGTAGGCGCTCCCGTAAATACCTTCTATAATGCCGTCGACGGATGGTATATGGTACTCCCCGAAAAGTGGGGAGACAATGTTACGGCAGTTATAAACAACGGGGCCAATGTCAATACCACTACATTTTTTGTGCCTGTACAAAATGAAGACAGAAGCTATACCATGGTATGTGATAAGGAAAATTCGATTCTTTCGGTTTACACCATAACGGGAGATACACGGGAGAGACTTTCGGAATATCCGGATATAAAGATCCTCAAGCAGACAGACACAACGGTGTATGCATACAAAATATACGAAAATCAATACGATCAGTATGCCGTCACATCGGAGGATGTGCTGCTTCTTGTGAAATATGTGAGAAATACCGATTGGAATATGGAGGATTTTGCTCAATGACCAAGAAAATATTGGTTTTGGAAGATGAAGATAATATCCGTTCTTTTGTCGTTATCAATCTCAAAAGGGCAGGATATGAAACGGTGGAGTTCTCAAACGGTGAGGACGCCGTAAAATATATGACAGAACACGACGATGTGGCTGTCGCGGTTCTCGATGTAATGCTGCCCGGAATGGACGGCTATGAGGTTTGCCGCAGAATCAGGTCCCACGGTTCAAAAGCAGGCATCATTATGCTGACTGCCATGTCCCAGGAGATTGACAAGCTGACAGGCTTTACATCGGGTGCAGACGACTATGTGGTAAAACCATTTTCGGTAGTCGAGCTGACGGCGAGAATAGACGCTCTTTACAGAAGAGTGTGGGGAAACAGCTTTTCCACGGAGATCATTTCATCAGGACCTTTCGAGCTGGATACCCGCAGCAGAAGCCTTAAAAAGGACAATATAAAAATCGAGCTGACACAGGTGGAATACCTTATAATAAAATATTTCCTTGAAAATAAGGGAAAGGCGCTTTCGCGCGACGATATACTCAAAACCGTTTGGGGAGCGGAATATCAGGGAGACTATAAGATAGTCGATGTCAATATAAGAAGGCTCAGGCTTAAAATAGAAGAAGATGCCGCTTTGCCCAAATACATATCGACAGTGTGGGGATATGGATATAAATGGGAAGCATAAAAAATATTGCCGACAGTTTGCACGGATCTAAAAAACCCGAAAAGAAAATAACCTTCTTCAGTTCGGCCATAAAAAAGCGTTGGCTTTTGAACAACTTCAGCGTAATTGTTCTCGCCATAGTATTCGTGCTTTTAAGCGTGGCGATAGCTATAACGACTTATCATTATGACTCTTTGAAAAGCAGTCTCACCAGCCGCGCAAATACGGTGTCGGGCTATATAAACAGATATATGACTTCAAACTACAATCAGTTCTACACCTTTACGGGAGAATTCGTCGAGAATTTCAGCGAAAAAGACAAGGTGGAGATACAGATAGTAGATGTGTACGGCAGAGTTATGTTTTCCTCTACGGGATTTATGGCGGGATATGTGCCCTCTACTCCCGATGTGGGAAACGCTCTTTCAAACGCCAAAATATGGGACTATGTAGGAATGGACCCTGTCAGCGGAGAGAGAATAGCCGCCGTTACCGCTCCGATCTTTAACCAGAACGGCAGCACGATAGGCGGAGTCAGATTTGTGTCGTCTACATCTCTTGTTGAAAAGCAGCTTATCAGGATATATCTGCTTATCGCAGGATGCGGTATAGGCGTCATAGGAATGATTATCATTTCAACTCAGTTTTTCATAAGCTCCATAGTGAATCCCGTCATCGAAATAAATGAGCTGGCCAAAAAGATAGCAAAGGGTCAGTACGGCGAAAAGATAAACATGGAATTCAATGACGAAATAGGCGAGCTCTGCAATACGATAAACAATATGTCGGTGGAGATAGCGAGGGTAGAGAAGGTCAAAAACGACTTTATCTCGTCGGTGTCTCACGAGCTCAGAACACCTCTTACAGCTATCGGAGGCTGGACGGAGACGATAGCCGTCGATTTCAGCGATAAGGAAACCATGAGCCAGGGCCTCAATATAATCCATAAGGAGACTATGAGACTTACTCAGATGGTAGAGGAGCTTTTGGACTTCTCGAGAATCGAAAGCGGCAGATTCAAGCTTCAGATGGAGATTTTCGACATCAGAGGCGAGCTTTATGACGCCGTGTTCATATACCGTACCGCCCTTATGGAGGAGGGCATGGCCATAGAGTATGACGAGGGTGAGGAGCCCATAATCATAAACGGCGACAAGCACAGGATAAAACAGGTCTTTTTGAATATAATCGACAACGCGGCAAAGTACGGCGCCGACGGAAACAAGATAGAGATAAAAATATCTCACGACGACAGCTACGGTCTCGTCACGATTTCTGATTTCGGTCAGGGCATACCCGAAGAGGAGCTGCCTTTTGTAAAGCAGAAGTTCTTTAAGGGAAGCTCTAAGCAAAGGGGAGCGGGTATAGGTCTTGCCGTCTGCAACGAGATCGTAACTCTCCACGGCGGAGAGCTCGATATTCAAAGTGTCTATGGAGAGGGGACTACGGTAAGCATTTATTTACCCCTTTACAGAGAGGAAACAGGATTACAATGAATAAGAAAACTACAATAGGCGGTCAGGCGCTTTTGGAGGGAATCCTCATGCGCGGACCTGAGATGACGAGAATAGTCGTCAGAAAACCCGACGGCACTCTCGAGATAAAAGATGAAAAAAGAGGAACTGTAAAGCAGAATGCCTTTGCAAGAGTTCCCCTTGTCAGAGGTGTTGTAAACTTTTGGGAAGCCATGAAATACGGCGTCTCCGCCTTAAACTATTCGGCCTCGTTCTTTGAGGAAGAGGAGGAGCCGTCCAAATTTGAGGCGTGGCTCAACAAAAAGCTGGGAAAGGAGAAGTTTGAAAAGGTAATACTCACGATAGCCACGGCAATGGGGCTTGTTCTGCCTATCGTGCTGTTCTTTTTCCTGCCCACACTTCTCGCGGGATTTTTCGGCTCGATAGAGAGCTCTGTCTTGAGAAATCTTTTGGAAGGCGTCATAAGAATTATAATATTTCTCGCCTTTATAATCATAACCTCAAAGCAGAAAGATGTAAAAAGAACATATATGTACCACGGCGCCGAGCACAAGACGATATTCTGTTATGAAAAAGGTCTCGAGCTCAATGTGGAAAATGTCAGAAAGCAGAGCTGTCATCACCCGAGATGCGGCACAAGCTTTTTGTTTGTTGTAATGATAATCAGTATACTGGTGTTTTCGGTCTTTACATGGTCGAATCCTGTTGTCAGACTGATTATAAGACTTGCTCTTCTGCCTGTGGTTGTCGGCATAAGCTATGAAATCAACAGGCTCGTGGGCAGATACGACAATTTTATAACCAAAGCTTTGAGAGCGCCCGGACTGTTTTTGCAGAACTTCACTACATATGAGCCGGACGACAGCATGATGGAGGTGGCTATATGCGCCATCGAAGGGGTAATCCCGGAGGATAAAGAGAAAGATAACTGGTAATATAGGGACAGGGGGATAAGATATGCTGAAAACTTTGTATAACACATATCTTGATCTCAGACAGGAACTGAGATTGAAAGGCATTTCCATGTATCAGCTCGAAGCCAAAGAGATAATAGCTTTTGCTTTGGGCATTCCCAGAGAGGTATTTAACGAGAGAGAACAGCGGATAGTGTTTTTGGAGGAGCAGGAAAAGATAGACAGCCTTGTCAAGCTGCGACTTGCGGGTACACCGCTTCCGCATATAATAGGTGAGTGGGACTTTTACGGTCTGACCTTTGAGGTCACTACAAATACACTGATACCGAGATGCGATACCGAGTGCATAGCCGAAGAGGCCATAAATTACATGAAGAAGTTTGACAGGGCGAGATTTTTCGACCTGTGCTGCGGAACGGGATGTATAGGCATCGCGGTTTTGAAAAATACTCCCGAAACCATTTCGGCGGTATTCGGAGATGTTTCGGATTATGCCATAAGGGTGACTAAAAACAACATAATGAAGCACTCGGTGACAGCCAGGGCTCTCACGATAAAAACCGACGCTTTGGAGCCCTATACCCCTGTTTTGGGAAAATTTCAGCTGATAGTCTGCAACCCGCCTTACATACCTACCGCCGACATAGAGGAGCTCGACATATCGGTCAAGGATCATGAGCCGCGTCTCGCTCTCGATGGAGGACAGGACGGTTTGAACTTTTACAGAGCGGTGACAGCGGGTTACAAGGAGGCTCTCACAAAAAACGGAGCTCTGCTCTTTGAGTGCGGTATGGGACAGAGCGAAGATGTGGCCGCCATCATGGAGCACGAGGGCTTTGACAGGATAAAAATAATCAAGGATCTCACGGGAACCGACCGCGGAGTAATGGGATTTCTGACTCCTGCAAAGAACAGACAAAATTAGAACAAATGTTGCATTTTACCAAACGATGTGATATAATATACACATGAGTTAAATAATATAAAATTATAAAAAAGCTCTGCTGAAATATATTACAGGAGATTATTATGGATAAGAAAAAAGCTTTGGAGACGGCTCTTGCCAATTTGGAAAAACAGTTCGGCAAGGGCGCAGTCATGCGCCTCGGCGAAAATACTCATATGAATGTGGAAGCGGTTTCTACAGGTTCGATAACCCTTGATACTGCTCTCGGAATAGGCGGCGTGCCCAAGGGCAGAATTATAGAGATATACGGCCCTGAATCATCGGGTAAAACAACGGTAGCTCTCTCGATAATCGCATCGGCGCAGAAACAGGGCGGAGAGGCCGCCTTTATAGACGCCGAGCACGCTCTCGACCCGGTTTACGCAAAGGCTTTGGGAGTGGATACAGATTCCCTTCTGGTTTCTCAGCCGGATACAGGTGAGCAGGCTCTCGAGATAGCCGAGGCTCTGGTCAGGTCGGGCGCAATAGATGTCATCGTTGTCGACTCTGTCGCCGCTCTCGTGCCCAAATCGGAAATCGAAGGCGAGATGGGTGATTCCTTTGTGGGTCTTCACGCAAGGCTTATGTCTCAGGCTTTGAGAAAGCTTGCAGGCGCCATAGCCAAGACAAACTGCGTGGCGATATTTATAAATCAGCTCCGTGAAAAGATAGGCGTAACCTACGGCAATCCCGAGGTGACGACGGGCGGACGCGCTCTTAAGTTCTATGCGTCGGTGAGAATCGATGTCAGAAGGGTAGAGACCCTCAAGGTGGGAACCACCATGATAGGCAACAGAACGAGGGCAAAGGTCGTCAAGAATAAAATCGCTCCTCCCTTTAAAGAGGCCGAATTTGACATCATATACGGCGAAGGCATTTCCAAAACCGGCGAACTG
>ERZ779866.2336-NODE-2336-length-17277-cov-2.758565_pt1 | contig 17277 bp, 32 predicted proteins | sample MGYA00511248_ERZ779866 | MGnify/ENA primary metagenome ERZ779866 (study PRJEB29588, sample SAMEA2155758) | human gut metagenome | biome: human gut; feature: human-associated habitat; material: faeces | place: Denmark | collected 2008/2010 ... | reverse complement strand
CCCCCGCCGATATATGTAGCTCTTGTCGTCTCTTTTTTAATCTTTCGCCAAATTTCATCGACTTCACTCCTTTCTTTAATATGGGTTTAGCATACCCTAAAATATCGCACATATGCAACCGTTTCTAATCTAGAATAGGGTTTTAGTGAAAAAATGCGACAAAAATCGTTGACATCGAGCTAAAAGCGGTGATATATTTGCCATAATCGCGCGAAATGAACAAAGGAGTGATGCCTCTGCGAGAATTTAGATGCAAAAATGCGACTGTGAAAATTACTGGTGAAGTTAATCTAGATAAGATAGAAAAAGCGACGATTATATTTTTTAAAAAAATTAAAAGGAGAAAGAAGAATGGCGACGACGATAAGACCAGAATTATCATTAAACAATAAGTATTGGATTGACCGACATAGATTTTATGAATTAAAGCATTTCTGCTTGCAATATAAGTCATGGAAGAAAAAATACAAAGATTTAAGTGAGTTCAGCATATCGTCAATATTTAGCGGTATGCCTTCGACTAACGTTCCGACGGATTTGACGGCTAAATATGCAATGAAGAAACTTCAGTATGCCGAGCTTATCAAAATGGTCGAAAGAGCTGCCGAAGAAGCCGATGAGTATTTATGCGACTATATATTAAAAGGGGTAACGGAAGGTTTGTCATATACAAATCTTAAATCTAGATTCAATATCCCTTGCAGCCGAGACACGTATTATGACAGATACAGAAAGTTCTTTTGGCTGCTAAGTAATATGCGTGACTGATCTTTTTCGCGAGGAAAACATCCTCCTTTATGAAAGGAGAGGATGTAAATGAATTCGAAAAACGGTGAAATCAAAAGAGAGCTTGTCAAGTATTTTCGAAGGACGCTCAAAAACAAGATGGCCGCATTGGCCTTGATTGCTATTGGGGTGATTCTGAGAGTTATAACTGGCGATGCCACAGTGTTATTATTCACGTTGATATTTGGAATTCCGTTATTCCTCGCTAGACAAAATCATATTCAATAAAAGAGATTGAGCCCATCTAGGGCTCTTTCTTTTTGTTTTCGCGAGGAAAACAATCTCCTTTATGGAATCTTATAATTTGAAAGGGAGGATCTAAAATGAATCTTATTTCTTGGGAGAAAGAGAAGCTTAGGAGGGTGTACAAACATTGCAAAAATCAAGTGGTTCTTGAGGAGTTCCTGCAAAGTGGATTAGAGTGTGTTAAAGTTGAAAATTTTACGCATTCGACACCTTATGTTTGCGCGAATGCACTTAGGAGATCAGCATTGCGATTTGGTATGTCACAAATAATAGTCGCTGTTCGAAATGGGGAAGTATTTCTTATTAGAGAAAACTTTTGAGTAAGGTTAGCTGAAAGATTGAGTCCTAACTAGGGCTCTTTCTTTTTCATTTAACCTAGCTTTATATTTTCCGTACTCGGGTTACCTGAAAAAATGCTACTTTTATAAAGCGAAAATTTCCCGGGTTGGAATTTTTGAAAAACAATTTAGAAAGGAGGGATACGAATGTTGTCATTCATCTTAGGCATAGTATTCGGAATCGTTATAGTATGCATTTGGTTCTTAACTCGCGTAGTCGGAAAGTTAAAAATCGATCATTCCAATCCGGAAAAAGATCTCTATAGGTTTGAAATCGACGACCTTGATAAATTATCTAAGAGAAAGATGGTTATTTTGAAAATCGATCATAGAGCCGATCTTTCGCACGATTAACAAGTCCTATTATGAGAACGTATTAGTTCTTATATTCAAAAGGAGGAATGAGCAATGGAAATCGAAAAAGTATTGGGTGACGAAATCCAAAGTGGATTCGAAAGTTTGAAAGATCAAAATTTGAATCCCGAGCAGTACAAACTAAAGGTAGAAGGTTTGAGCACCTTAGTCGACAAAGCTATCGAGATCGAAAAGCTTAAGTCTGAAACTGTTTTGAAAGAGAAGCAGCTTAAGGTTGAAAAAGTAGATCGAGTAGTTAAGCACGTACTAACTGGAGCTGGAATAATCATACCAGCAGGGATTGCTGTTTGGGGAACGCTAACATCTTTCAAATTTGAGGAAACTGGGAGCGTCACTACAATAATGGGTAGAGGATTTGTAAATAGTCTACTTTATAGAAAATAGAAATAATACGTTCAACGCAAGGGACTGTGCGAACACGGTCTCTTGTTTTTCGCCAAATTTACATCTCCTATAATGAAGGGAGATGAACCAAATGAAAACTAAGAAAGTAAAAGTAATACTTCATACGTACGATGATGTTGAAGAGATTGAAGCGTTATGTAAAAAGACTGGAATCATAGTACGCACAAAATACTATGATACAGATTTGAAAATATACGTGTTTAATCTGGAAGTAACTAAAGATCAAGCGTATGAAGTATTAGGTTTTATCAATAGTAGAAACGGTTTATTACTGAAAGGAGAGTAGCTCTACATGAGCTATTCTTTTTCGCCAAATTTACATCTCCTATAATGAAGGGAGATGGTCAGAGTGATAAAACGAATTAAATTATTTATTCTCGAGCACCAAATTAAATTCTATTCGAGAAAGTTGGAACGGTACAAATGTAACGTTCGACGTTATCGATATTATTTGAGTAAGGTGGCGGAATATGATAACAAAGTAGTTAATGCTACGGCCAAATACGACAAAGAGGTAGAGTCCTAACTAGGACTCTTCTCTTTTCAATTTTAGCGAGGCATGAATGAGATACCATTATGAAAAACCAACTTTATATTCTTCTATGTACGGGGCCACATATGCCTGTAATCACCCGGTTTACGATAAATGTACTTTGTTCACTGTCGGTGATAGAGGTTTGGCTATAATACAGCAGCGTTTCGATGAAGAAACCAAAACGACCTGGTGGGGAGAAATAGATCCCTGGTTAACAGACGCTTTATATTTGCATCCGAAATTTAAAGACCATTTTGATGCTCGTTCGGGTTCATGCGAAGATGGTTTATATCCAACTGTAACAATCCGACAAATGATGTGGGCATTAAAGATGAAACCTTTGAAACGTGAACGATGGGAAACGTGTTTTGATAGAAGGCAAATTTAGACGCGAAATTTACATGCGTTATTATGAAAGGAGTGTATGTTGAAATGTTTAGAAAGAAGAAGGATCTGGACTTTGAAATGGCGGTATACAAGGAGTTGGGAGAAATCCAAGGTATCGTTATTCAACAAAGAATTGAGATCGAGAAACTTAAAAAAAGCGTTGAAACATTAAAGAGACTCAGTTCAAAAGAAGAAGGATCTAAGCAAATTAGGAGTCATATGAGTGAATCAGAAGCTAGACGCTTTTGGGAAAATTTATTTGATCTCGGTGAAGAGGCTTAGTCCTCTTCTTTTTCGCGAAAAATACAGTTCCTTTAATGAAAGAATCAAAAATTTTAAGGAGGAATTTATCATGAAACAAGAAGGAATTTTGAAATCAGCAGCTCAAGCTTTAGCAATAGGGTTCGGTTATATAGCCGGAATCTATGCGGGAATGGCCGCTGTCGACAAAGTTAAAGAGTATCTTGATAACAAGAAAACTAGAGATAATGATTCTGAGGAGAGGGAGTCCATTTAGGACTCTTTCTTTTTTGTATTCGCGAATTAAACATACCCCTTTATGAAAACAATTAAGGAGGTTATGTAGAGATGGTATTATTCACAATCTTAATGCTTACATTACTGACATTGGTGACGGTTACGGTCCTAGCTATAGTTTTAGGAGGGAGCGCATTCATCATCATATTCGGAGATGTAATCGTATGTATCGTGTTTATAGTATTAATCATGAAATGGCTACTTAAGCGTAAGAAAAGAAGGTAAGCCCCTGCATGGGGTTTCCTTTTTGTTTTCGCGAAAATTACATGCTGTATTATGAGAGAAACATGATTCGCGAACGGTACGCGATTGATTATATCAATAGACTGGGTTCGATTCCCAGGGGCATGATTCTCTTTTATTTTTATCCCAACTCGAAAGGTGAGAGAAACATGAATAATTTGCTAGTTCATTCAAAAAGATTTATGAAAAGAAATGCATCAACGATTTTAACCGGAATAGGAGCAGCGGGAGTAGTAGTCACTACGGTTATGGCTGTGAAAGCTACGCCAAAAGCTTTGAAGTTATTAGACGCTGCTAAGGAAGAAAAAGGAGAAGAACTTACAAAATTAGAAGTTGTAAAAACGGCGGGGCCTGCTTATATCCCAGCCATTCTAATTGGAACATCGACAATAGCTTGTATATTTGGCGCAAATATATTAAACAAACGTCATCAGGCGGCCTTAATGAGCGCATATGCTTTGGTTGACAATTCTTATAAAGAGTATAAGAAAAAAGTTGAAGAATTATATGGAGAAGAAGTCGACGGGCAGGTACGAGCCGAAATGGCAAAAGATAATTACGATGAAAAAGAAGTGATCGACGATGAATCCGATGGAAAACGATTATTTTATGACGAGTTTTCCGAAAGATATTTTAGATCAACTATGGAGTCCGTTCTAAATGCCGAATACGAACTTAATAAAGAAGTTACTGTTGGCGGAGCAGCATTTTTGAATGAATTCTACGAATTCTTAGGCATTCCAAGAGTCGATTATGGTGATTATCTTGGATGGTCTTCGCCGGCATTGCATGATATGTATTGGGATGCTTGGATTGACTTCGCTCATGAAAAAGTTGTGATGGAAGACGGATTAGAATGCACGATAATTCGAATGACAGAGCCGTTTCCAGAATTCGATGAGTATTAATTTATATTTTCCGTACTCAGGTGACGATAAAAGGTGCTAATTTTGTATTTGTTGACGCGAGATTAACAAGTCATCTTATGAAAGGGGAGATTTAATTATGAACTCAAAAGCACTTAAAGCCATCAAAATTGTGGTGTCCGTCGCTAGTATCGGGGTAACCTTAGCTACTAGCTACTTCGCCGACAAGGAGCTGGAAAACAAAGTTGCAAAGAAAGTTGCAGAACAACTCGCCAAAACAGAGAAGGAGTCCTAAATTAGGACTCTTTTTCTTTTTGCTAAAAATGAAAGGAGAAAAACTATGGGTGCATCGAATCTATCAAAAATGGTCAAAAATGTTCAAACCGCAATGGCTAAGCGAAGCCCTGAAATTCTTACCGGAATTGGCATTGCGGGGATGATCACTACGACAATTCTTGCTGTGACAGCAACTCCGAAAGCGATGCGAATGCTTGAGGTTGAAAGGGATTTAAAGAAAGAGACATCTGATCAGAACGAAGACGTTTCTTTAACTCCGATTGAGACTGTTAAAGCCACTTGGAAATGTTATATTCCAGCAGTTGTGACCGGGACCGTATCGATCGTATGTCTAATCGGAGCTGGTTCAGTCCATGCGAAACGAACGGCAGCCCTGGCAACGGCCTATAAACTTTCCGAAACGGCTTTAACAGAGTATCGAGACAAAGTGGTTGAGACTCTCGGCGAGAAAAAAGAACAAGTTATTAAGGAAAAAATCGATAAAGATCATATCGATAAAAATCCAGTTAGTAAAAGTGAGGTTATCGTGACCAAAAGGGGTAGTACGCTATGCTACGATTTATTGTCTGATAGATATTTTGAATCCGATATCGATAAAATAAAAAAAGCTGAAAATGAATTAAATGCTCAAATATTGCATGATATGTGCGGGTATGTATCGTTAAATGAATTTTACGATGAACTAGGGTTGAATCGTTTACCTGACGTTGGCGACGACATTGGATGGAATGCCGACAGACGAATTAAAATTCGCATAGGTTCGCAAATAGCCGATGACGGGAGACCGTGTATAGTGGTAGCGCATGAAAATGCACCATTTTATGAATACGATCGATGATTACATTCGCGAAAAAAACAATTCATTTAATGGAAGAAATCCAATTTTAATCATTGAAAGGAGAAAAAACAATGGAAGAAGAAATCATGAACAACGAAGAGGTTTTCGAAACCACGGAGGAAGAAGAGGTTGTTGACCAGAAATCCCATAAGGGTTTGGTCGCTATCGCGGTCGCTGGTGCGGCAGCTCTTGTTGGCACAATTGCCTACAAGAAGATTGTCAAACCGTTGATCGCTAAGCGCAAAGCCAAGAAGGAACTGGCGGAATCTAACGACCGTGGCGAAGACGACGTTGTCGATTACGAATCCGAAGAAACCGATTAATGAGTAATAGGAGGTCTTTAAAAAGGGGAGTATCCGCAACAGGATATTCTCCTTTTTGCTTTACAAAAAGTTAAAGGAGGCACGACCAGTGGAAGATTATAAACCAAATTCGCATAAGTCCAGAGAAGTTCAAAAAGATAAGCCTGTAGAAGAACGAAAAAAAGTAGATAAGGTTGTTACTGGTATTGTAAAGACTAAAAAGAAGAGTGAAATTAGAAAATTTACTGATGTTTTTATCTCCGAAGATATTAGTAATGTGAAATCTTATCTTCTTACGGACGTATTAGTTCCGGCCATCAAGAAATTAGTGATCGACACCGTCACCGACGGAATAAATATGATTCTTAATGGGGGAACTGGGCGAGGACATCGAGGCACCAATGCTTCGTATGTATCATATAGGCAATATTCAGATCAGAGAGACAGCAATCGACACGGGAATGAGTCGAGAGGAAGAAGTGGATATAATTACGATGACATTATTCTCGAAAGTCGAGGAGAAGCCGAGGACGTTCTTTCCCGTATGGATGAATTAATCGACATGTATGGGACAGTGTCGGTTGCGGATATGTACGACCTGGTCGGTAAAACTTGCAATTATACCGACAACAAATACGGTTGGACGAATATTCGCAACGCTGAGCCTATTCGGGTCAGAGATGGTTATATGCTCAAGCTGCCTAAGGCTCTGCCTATTAATTAAGGAGGAATAATAATTTATGTCTAATGGTTTTGATTGTTTTATCGGAATTGCCGGGTTCGCAGTAGGTTTTATTGGAATTGGTTACGCCATAGGAAAGCATCTTAAACTTAAAGCCATATGCGAAAAATTAGATAAATCGGTAGATGAACTATCAGATTCTATAGACGTTGATATTTCCCAAGCCTTTATAGAAAAAGCGGTCAATGAAGCGGTGCATAAAAGAACTAACGTGGCGGTTAATAGAGCTATATCGGCGATTATTAACGACGTCGAAGCGGATATGTATAGACAAATAAAACATGTTATCGCAGATGAACGTCCATTAATAACCAAATCGATTGCACAAGAAGTAAAAGGGCAAATTAAGAGTATCGATCCGGATTATTTGGAAAAGGAGATTATCCGACAGGTGAAAGAAGAAGCTATTGAGAAAGTTGACGATAAGCTCGACGACGTCGTTGAAGATTTTAATGATAAGTTAGAGAATATTTCAAAGATTTATAGCTCGATAGCAAAAGCAATCCACAGCAACAACGACAGTTTGACTGTGAAATTTTTTAATTAAGGAGGAATAATAATTTATGTTGAAAAGGATCTCGTTGATCGTACTCGCATCTTTTACCATGACGTGGTTGGTCGGTTGCGGAAATAACAACGTTAACGAATCATCTGCTAGCGCATCGATTCATGAAGAGTTTTTCAACAATAACGTTCCCGGGCCTAGAGAATCCTTTCCCGATTTAGAATTTGATATTTACAGTTCGTCTTCGAGCGGAGATTTCTATGCTTTTACCGTATCCGGCATAAGTCAAGAAGATTATTATACCTACGTTGACTCTTTGAATAGCGAGGTTTTTGTGCATGAATCTTCGTATAACAGCGATTATTATCATGCTCTAAGCTCGGAAAACCGCGATAAGGGCGATTATTATTCTATTGAAATATGGTATCGCGAAGACGATGGCGAATTAGTAGTAAATTGTGGATATGTTGAACCTAAATGAGGAGGAAATAATGTACGAATCAAATGATAAAATGGTGTCCCATCCAGACCATTATCAATCAGAAACGGGCCTCGAAGTCATTGACGTAATCGAGGCTTTTACTTTTGATCTCAAAGGAATCGAAGCGACTGACACTGGAAATGTCATTAAGTACATTTGCCGTTGGAAAAATAAGAATGGGCTTCAAGATTTGAAGAAAGCTATGTGGTATCTTCAGCATTTGATTGATCATGTTGAGAAGTTAAGAAAGGAGAACGAGCAGTAATAAGCTCGAATGTAATTGAAATGAATACAAAGGGATTGCTTAATAGCGGGTCGATTGTCTTGGCTGGTTTAGGAGTGATCGCATTGTGCGTTGGTATTCATATGGTTGCAAAATCTAAAAAAAATATTAAGAGAGTCAATAAGGCCATCGACGATTTGGCCGACAAGACGTCCGTCGATATTTCCGAAGAAATTATCAAAAAGGCGGCGGAAAAAGCAGCGGATAAAGCGGCTTTGAACGCTGTGGAAATCGTTCGAAGGGACATTAATATTAAGGTTTATAACGTCGTTAGCTCTGCTTACGAGCACGTAGAAGAAGAAGCTAATAATAGATTATCCAAAGCCATCGAACGAGATATCGATATTGATATTTTGAAGAAAAAGGTGGAAAACAAAGCTAGCTCCGCGATAGTCGATAAATTTATGACTAATTTGGATTCTTATGTCGGCCCGATAATGAATCACATAATTACTGCGACGGAAAGAAAGGGGGAGCAACGATGAATTTCAATATCAAGAAAACATTGATTGATCCCTTGCTCAGTAAAAAGATTAAAATTCCGTCCGTGAAAAATATCGTGCTTTTGAAATCTGCCGGTAGATACGAAGAATTCGAAGAACTTATCGACTCTCAGAAGCACAATTTGTTCGAGAAACCATGGGTGCGAATTGTTCCGGGGTTAGCAATAGGGGTGCTAGGAATTGGTTCCGCGGTAATAGGTTACATCAATACTCGCAGAGAAAATGAAGATTTGTATGATGAAGCAGAATTGATGCTGAACGAAGCTGCTGCCGATTACGAAATAAATAAAAAAGGAGAATAAACAATAATGAGTAAAATTTCAAACATTTTAGGATTTGTTAAGAGTCATGCTAAAACGATAGGAATAGTCGCATCGTCGGCTACCGCTTTTGCGGCGACAGCAGTGAGTGTTAACAAAGCAGTTGTTAAGGTCGATGAAGTTAAAAAAGAGTATGAAGATCATATCAATGATGTGGAAACAGTTCTTGCCGACGAGAATATTCCGGAGTCTAAGTATTCCCAAGAGGACGCCGAGAACGATATTCAGATCATTACTACTCAGCGTATCGTAAAAAGTGTTACGGCATTTTTGCCGACCGCCGTATTGGTAGGGATAAGCGCAGCAGCGACTTGTGCATTTAAGAGTCCGTTTGTGATTATAAGCTCTATATTAGGTGGAAGTATAGGTTTTGCATACACACTAAAAACAAATTAAAAAGGAGAATATTTAGAAATGAAAAAAGGAGAAATCATGAATTCCTTCACGAGAACATTTAGTCGTGTGGGATTCAAGTTTAAAAAACATAGTCCCGAAATTTTAATAGTGGCAGGTGTTACTGGAGTAGCTGTAAGTGCTGTTATGGCCTGTGTTGCTACTACAAAAGTTAGTAGCATTTTAGAAGAAACGAAAGACGCCGTCGATACCATTCATGAAATGATGGAGAAATCCGATAAGCAGGAAGGATACACAGAGCAAGACAGCAAGAAAGACCTGGCAATTGTGTATACAAAAACTGCCGTCAGTCTTGCTAAACTGTATGCTCCCTCTGTTATCCTTGGTTTGGCGTCTATCGGATGCATCCTTGCGTCTCATAATATTATTCGTCAAAGAAACGTAGCATTAGCAGCGGCGTATGCAACGGTCGATAAAGGGTTTAAAGAATATAGAGGTCGAGTAATCGAGCGGTTTGGAAAAGAATTGGATCGCGAGCTTAAGTACAACATCAAAGCCAAAGAAATCGAAGAGGTTTCCGTAGATGAAAAAGGAAAAGAGAAGGTTACAAAACAGACTATTGGTGTGGCCGATCCTAATAGTTATAGTCCGTACTCTATATTCTTTGACGATGGAAATGCAGGATGGGACAAAGATCCGGAAGTGTCAAAGTTCTTTCTGATTCAGCAGCAAAATTATGCCAATGAATTACTTAAATCGAAAGGTCATTTGTTCTTGAATGAGGTATACGACATGCTTGGGGCCATGAGAACAAAAGCTGGTCAATGTGTGGGTTGGATTTATGACGAAGCACATCCGGTTGGCGATAATTTTGTTGATTTTGGTATTTTCGACGTAAACCGACCGAATGCCAGGGACTTTGTTAACGGATATGAAAGAGTTATCCTTCTCGATTTCAATGTTGATGGCAATATTTTGGATTTAATCTGAATGATATTTGGAAAGGAGCAAAAGTGATGACCCAAAAAGAATCTGCCGTATCATGCACTTTGGCAGTATTAGCTGGGATTTGTTTTATCGGAGGTTTGATTATTTTATCCAAGTAAGGGGATGAACTGAGTATGGATAGATTGGAAAGAATATTGTCCACGTTAGATTATTCATTAGGAACTAAGAAAAAACGTCATTTAGCAGGAGGCATTCTAATGAGTGTCTCATTGTTATTTGCTGGGTTAGCGTTCACCGTTGTAACATTGAAAACGGAGGAAGACAAAGATGAGTATGTTGACTAAAGTATTTATATTTACCATGGGGGCCGCTGTTGGCTCCTTGGTAACATGGAAAATAGTAAAAACTAAATATGAAAAAATCGCTCAGGAAGAAATAGACTCAGTGAAGGAGGTTTTCTCACGCAAGGAGAACCAAATATACGAGCATATTGTTCGAGAGAACTCGGCAGAAGAACATATAATCGAAACCAAACCCAATCTTCAGGAGCTTGCTGAGCAGATTAAAACTCTAAAATATGAAATAGAAGCCGAAGAAAAAGCAAAAGTAAAGGATCGTCCTTATGTTATATCAGCAGAAGAATTTGGGCAGGCAGATGACGATTACGACATCATTAGTCTCAATTATTATGCGGATGAGGTGCTTACGGACGATTTTGATATTCCCATTGTGAATGCGGATGACGTTGTCGGGCTAGAATCTTTTAAACATTTTGGAGAATATGTTGAAGATGTAGTGTATGTCCGAAATGATAAGTTGAAGGCCGAGTATGAAATCGTTCGTATGGACGAAAAGTACTCAGACATCGTAAATAATAATTCGCATCAAGAGGAGGAAGAATGACTGATAAGAATATAGAAAACGAATACTTTAATTGGCTTTTTAACTTTGTGTGTGGAAAAAGATATTCCAAGCAAATTTCTTACAGAAAGCTTTTAATGCATTTGCATACTATCGATTTTCGATATTCGATTAAAAGAGATGCCAATAGAGCTGAAGATGGAAAAGGATTGAGATATCGATTTGCTATCACCCAAGGTTATAAAGACAGTAGAGATGCCGTAGTAAGTGATTTAGACAGGCCATGTACTGTTTTAGAAATGATGATCGCTTTATCCATTCGATGCGAAGAAAGTATAATGGACGATCCGATTGTCGGCGATAGAACGGGTCAATGGTTTTGGGGTATGATCGTAAATTTGGGTTTAGGAAGCATGTTCGATAGTAGATTTGACAAAAAATATGTCGATGAAATTATTAATAGATTCCTAGATCGAAAATACGAACCAAATGGAGAAGGAGGTTTGTTTACAGTTAATTGCGATCTCGATTTGCGAACTGCGGAAATCTGGTATCAGCTTTGTTGGTATCTAGATAGTATTACATGATTTTGTGAGGTATGTTATGACACATCCTAAAGTATATAACGAATTTAAGATTTATTTTCCGGAATATGCTGAACGCGCAGAAGCATGGTTTCCGAATGGTAAAAACAGCATAAGAGTTCGAATGTATGCTAGGGATATAGTTTTTACTTATAACGGAACTAGAGACTGGTGTTTAGAAACTTTGGATAGCCATATAGAAAGAATGGAAGAAAGGAGGGGTAAAGCTTTGTAATGATCGATTTTTTGATTGTCGCAACACGTAGAACTAATCGTGGAGACGTAGAAGTTTATCCAAAGTTTATAATCAAAAAAAGTTCGGATCTCATGATTCGAGGTGGAGACTTCTATGCTATTTGGGTCGAAGAACGCGGACTATGGTCTACTGATGAACAAGAAGCCCTAGCTATTATAGATAGGGAACTTGAGAAATACGCGGAGGAAAATAAAAATAAATTCGATTCAAGGCTTAAAGTTCTTCACATGTGGGATGCCGAATCTGGAATGATTGACCGATGGCATAAGTATTGTCAAAAACAAATGCGAGACTCCTTCTCTATGCTCGATGAAAAACTTATATTTTCTAACACTGAGACTAATAAGAAAGATTATGCTAGCAAGAGGTTGAGCTATCCATTAATTTCTGGCGATACCCCTGCTTACGACAAGCTTATTTCCACTTTATATTCCGAAGAAGAAAGGCGAAAAATAGAGTGGGCCATCGGATCAATTGTATCCGGAGAATCAAAACGTATTCAGAAATTCATGGTTCTGTATGGTGCTGCTGGTACAGGTAAATCAACGATTTTAAACATCATACAGCAATTATTCGAGGGTTACTACTCGGTCTTTGATGCTAAAGCATTGGGATCGTCTAGTAACTCTTTTGCATTGGAGGCGTTTAAATCTAACCCTCTTGTGGCGATTCAGCATGATGGTGACTTGTCAAAAATCGAGGACAATACGAGGCTCAATAGTCTCGTGTCACACGAGTTGATGACGGTTAATGAAAAGTTTAAATCAACTTATTCTAGCAGGTTCAAATGCTTCTTATTCATGGGTACAAATAAGCCGGTGAAAATAACAGATGCCAAATCAGGTCTTCTTCGAAGATTAATTGACGTATCTCCCTCCGGAAATAAATTGAGCCCAAAAGAGTATAAGACTGCTGTCAAACAAGTTTCATTTGAGCTTGGGGCCATTGCGAATCATTGCAAAGAGGTATTTCTTAGCGATCCTGGTTATTATGACGATTATATTCCAGTGACAATGCTAGGGGCATCTAATGATTTCTATAACTTTATAGTCGATTCGTTTCATGTATTTAAAAAAGAAGATGGAACGACTCTTAAGGCTGCCTGGGAGATGTACAAAACTTATTGCGACGATGCAAAAGTTGGTTATCCATTTTCTCAAAGGATTTTCAAAGAGGAATTGAAAAACTACTTCCGGGATTATAAAGAGCGATTTAGTCTCGAAGATGGTTCTAGAATACGCAGCTATTATTTGGGATTCAGAACTGAAAAATTTGATACTAATATGGTCGACGTTAAAGAGAAAAAGGAGGAATTGCCACTAATAAAATTTAGCAAAAGGAAGTCGATATTCGACAAAGAATGCGCAGACTGTCCGGCTCAATATGCTACGTCCAACGAAACCCCATCTAAAAAATGGGTGGATGTAACGACTAAATTGTCCGACCTTGACACTTCTCAGATTCATTATGTCAAAGTTCCTAAAAACCATATTGTTATAGACTTTGATATTCCGGATGAAAACGGAAATAAATGTTTCAAGAAAAACGTTGAGGAGGCAAGCAAATGGCCGGAAACATATGCGGAGTTGAGCAAGAGCGGAGCGGGGGTGCATCTTCATTATATTTATGATGGGGATGTTACCAAGCTCAGCAGAGTTTATGGCGACCATATCGAAATCAAAGTATTCACAGGTAAAAGTTCGCTGAGAAGGAAACTTACAAAATGCAACGACCTGCCGATTGCAACTATTAGTTCTGGATTGCCATTGAAAGGAGAGGAAAAGATGATAAATTTCGATGGTTTGAAAAATGAAAAATCACTAAGAACGGCCATCAAAAAGAATTTGAATAAGGAGTATCACTCTAGCACCAAATGCAGTATCGATTTCATTTACAAGATACTCGAGGATGCCCACGCTAATGGATTAAAATATGACGTTACCGACATGAGAAACGCTGTATTAGCCTTCGCAGCAAGCAGCACTAACCAATCGGCTTATTGCATCAAACTAGTAAATAAAATGCGATTCAAGTCTGACGAGGCGTCTGAATTCGTTCAAAATGACGATGCAGCGTTGATATTTTACGATGTCGAGGTGTTTCCTAATCTGTTCTTGGTTAACTGGAAAGTCGAAGGCGAAGAGAAGCCGGTTGTTAGAATGATCAACCCCACGCCATCCGAAATCGAGGAATTACTAAGATTCAGATTAGTGGGCTTCAACTGTCGTCGATACGATAATCATATTTTATACGGTCGGCTAATCGGGTATACGAACGAGCAGCTTTACGATTTGTCGCAAAAAATAATTAGCGGAAATCGAGGAGCTTTCTTTGGAGAAGCTTACAATATTTCATACACGGATGTTTATGACTTCTCTAGTTTAAAGCAGTCGCTTAAAAAGTTTGAGATTGACCTAGGAATCCATCATCAGGAGTTAGGACTTCCTTGGGATCAACCTGTTCCTGAAGAAATGTGGACAAAGGTTGCGGAGTATTGCGATAACGATGTTATAGCGACAGAAGCTGTATTTAATGCCAGGAAAGCTGACTTCACGGCTCGAAAGATTCTGGCGGACGTTGCTGGGATGAGCGTAAACGACACTACTAACTCTCTCACCACGAGAATTATATTTGGTAGCAATCGCAAACCTCAAGATCAATTCAACTATCGCAACATGGGCGAAATGGTCGACGGGGCTGATCGTGTAACTATCACCGAAGATAACGTTGTTTACAGCAACTATGGCGACGAGTACACGATATTTGATGGTGGCGGACGACCTATATTCCCAGGTTACAAATTTGAAGCGGGTAAGTCCACGTATCGAGGAGAGGAAGTCGGAGAGGGCGGCTACGTGTACGCCGAGCCGGGCATGTATGGAAATGTTGCTTTGCTAGATATAGCAAGTATGCATCCGGCAAGCATCATTGCCGAACAGCTCTTTGGAGAGGCATATACGAAACGATTCCAGGAGATTCGAGATGCCCGTATTGCAATCAAACATAAGGATTTTGATACGGCTAGAACGATGCTGGGCGGATCTTTGGCGAAATACTTGGATGACGAAGAAGCGGCTGCTGATTTGGCTCAGGCTCTGAAGATCGCCATTAACTCGGTTTATGGTTTGACATCAGCAAGCTTTGATAATCCGTTCCATGATTCTCGTAATAAGGATAATATCGTGGCCAAGCGTGGGGCTTTGTTCATGATTAATCTCAAGCACGAGGTTCAAAAACGCGGATTTACGGTGGCTCATATTAAGACCGACTCGATCAAGATACCAGATGCCACTCCTGAGATTATTCAATTTGTCATGGAATATGGCAAACAGTATGGTTACACGTTCGAGCATGAGGCGACGTATGACAGGATGTGTCTCGTTAATGATGCGGTCTACATTGCTAAGTATAAGGACGGTAAGCATGCCGGGGAATGGACTGCCACGGGAACCCAATTCCAGATTCCGTATGTGTTCAAAAAGCTCTTTAGCAAGGAACCGATTGAGTTCGGTGATATGTGCGAAACGAAGAGTGTAAGTACGGCTTTATATTTGGATATGAATGAGAATCTTGGAGAAGACGAACACAACTATCACTTTGTAGGTAAGGTCGGTTTGTTCTGTCCTATTAAGCCTGGCTGCGGAGGAGGCGAACTTCTTCGTGAAGGTAAAGACAAAGAAGGAAACGTTAAGTATTCCTCTGCTACCGGAGCCAAAGGTTATCGTTGGCTTGAATCCGAAATGGTAAAAACACTCGGTAAAGAAGCCAACATCGACCGTTCTTATTATGACAAGCTCGTTAACGATGCGGTCGAAACGATAGGTAAGTACGGTGATTATGAATGGTTCGTTTCGGATGATCCTTATATCACTATGAGACCAAGAGAAAATGATATTTTGCCATGGGAAGATGGCATGCCATTTGATGTTAGATAATATTATTAAAATTTATATTTAAAGGAGATTGACAATTATGCACGTAACTTTCGCACCTAGAGGTATTCTTCAGATTGATGACGCTCGTATTATTTATCGCAACTTTGCGGGACTTGGCTCCAAATTTAATCGAGAAGGGGATAGGAATTTCTCGGTCCTTATTGATAATCAGGAAGTGGCTGATGCTCTTGTCGAAGCTGGCTGGAATGTGAAGATTAAACCCCCTCGTGAGGATGGCGATCTTCCGTTTATGCATCTTCCGGTTAAGGTCAAGTTCAACGACCGTGGACCGACTATTTATCTGAAATCCGGTTCCGCGTTGAATAAACTGGACGAAGAAAGTATTGATTGTCTTGACCATATTGATATTCTTAGCGTTGATCTGGACATCAGGCCTTATGATTGGGACGTGAACGGCAAGTCCGGTCGCACGGCATATCTCCAGAGTATACATGTAACTCAGCAAGTAGATCGGTTTGCTGAAAGATATTCCGCTGAAGAATACGAGGAGGAGTAATCCGCGATATTTACAGCCCCTTTAATGAAAGGAGTGGTAAATATGAAAAAAGGATTAATGTTAATTTTAGGTATCTTGATTGGGGTGGCTGCGATGTTTGGAGCATTTTGCATCACAGTTATATCCTCAGGCAAGAGAGCCGCAAAAGAAGCAAGAGAAGATTTTTTCGTATAACACTATACGATCAAAAGTGTAGCAGTCTGAGTTAAAAACTTGGGCTGCTATTTTTTATGCAATATAGGTGCCGACTTTGACTGTCGGTTAAATGTCCAGTAAGGCGCTTTATCGCGGGTCCTTCGATAGATTTTATTGCCTGCGATTTTACTCAAGTGGCTGGCCAGCACTGGGGGCGGGAGGAAACAGCCTAAAATATGTCAGTTAGAAATCTGGTCTATCAGGTTCGAATCCTGGCGCTGACACTAGACTAAGGTCCCTGGGAGGGAAAACAAATGGAAAAGAACACTATCAAATTGTATGGAAACAAAGCTTATGGAGTCGAAGTATCTCGTTACGGATTGGAGAACGGATATTTAGACTACCGCACATTATCCAAAATTGTTGGCGCATGTATTCTAAATAACACAGTTAGAGACCGCACTATGCTCGACTGGGAGATTGTAGCTGGAGAATTCGACGATGTGGTTTTTCAAGATTACATCATCGCTGAATCCGGCTATAAATTTTTAGCGGAGTATACGGATGAACTCGTATTCTACAACGAAAATCTCGACATGTATATTTGGGCGGTAACGCACTTCGGAACTAGCTGGGATTATGTGCTCACTAACATCAAGCTAGTAAGCGAGGTGGCTTAACGTGAACCGAATTGTATG
>ERZ779866.2335-NODE-2335-length-17285-cov-5.240279_pt1 | contig 17285 bp, 11 predicted proteins | sample MGYA00511248_ERZ779866 | MGnify/ENA primary metagenome ERZ779866 (study PRJEB29588, sample SAMEA2155758) | human gut metagenome | biome: human gut; feature: human-associated habitat; material: faeces | place: Denmark | collected 2008/2010 ... | reverse complement strand
GCTACAGGAAATAGGCGTTCCTTATGATGGTCAAAGGCCATGGAACAAGAACATGGTGGCCAGAATTCTGGAAAATCGAAAGTACCTTGGCGAAGATGGATATCCGCAGATCATCCCCGCTGAGTTATTTGAGAAAGTGCAGAGGAGACGGCAGAGCCAGATACCTTCAAGTCAAAAGACACCCGGGCAAAAGGCGCTGAAATGCCTTTGCGGAGGGATGCCTCCAGCCTATGTGGAAGCACAGGTTCGAAATATTCTGAACCATTTGATCCGTTGCCCTGAAGAAGTGACCTGCGGGAAAACGATGAAGGATAGCCAAGAGGTAAGGGGGCTTCGCCGGGAACTGGAGACGCTGTTGCAAGATCCTCCGGTGGACGAGGAACGAGCCAAGGAACTGACCTTTGAAATAGCTACCATCCAACTGAATGGCGTCGGCCCGGAAGAATATGAAACAGAGCGTCTCCAGAGACTCTTCCAGCGGCGCCAGCCTATGGCGGAGCTGGATGCAGAACTTCTTCACGAGAGTGTCCGAAAGATCACATACAGTGGGGACAAAACCACGGTCCTATTGAAAAATAATCAGTCATTCGAAGGAGGACGAACAAATGAACGAAAATGAGCGCAGATGCATGACAGATGCCAAGGAGAGAGAGGGATACCCAGTAAACGTCTCGGAAGCGCCTATGAGAGTGGCGGTCTACTTGAGAGTGGCGACCATGGGACAGGTACCCATCCGCACGGAGGATCTGATCCGTTCCTATGTTGATAAGATCCAGAGGAAGAAGAACTGGTCCTTTGCAGGTGCATTTATCGATGATTCGGGCCAAAAGCGGGACCGGCAAGAGCATACAGAGCTGGGAAAAGTAATCCAGATGTGTGAGGCACAAGAAATCGATATCATCCTGACAAGATCTACGACCTGCTTCTCTCGATACACCGGAGAGCTGATCGGAATGACAGAGAGGATCCGGGCGCTCGGTGTCACCGTTATTTTCGAGAGGGACCAGATCAGCTCCGAGGACCCAGAATTTGCGCAGATGCTCGTCCACTATGACAACATTGCGAAGGCAGCACGGTCACTCCTATGAATTGACACTGACACGGAAGGAGGGGCCTATGGATGACAGCGACTGCGCCAAAAGTCATCGTCATACCGCCTACGAAGAGAAGCCCACAGGAGCTGGACCAAAGGAAAAATCTGCGGGTGGCTGCCTACTGCCGGGTATCTACCAACAGTGAAGAGCAGCTCACCAGCTATCAGAACCAGGTGGAATACTTCACGGAAAAAATCAGCCGGGAACCCAACTGGACCCTGGTCGAGGTGTTTGCGGACGAGGGCAAGACAGGAACCTCCACCTGCAAACGCAAGAACTTCCTGCGGATGATCCGGATGTGCCGGCAGGGAAAGATCGATATGATCCTGGCGAAGTCGGTCTCCCGGTTCGCCCGCAACACCGTGGACACCCTGACGACGGTCCGCAAGCTCAAGGAAAAGGGCGTGGGCGTGACCTTCGAGAAGGAAAACATCGATACGCTGGACAGCAAGGGCGAGCTGTTCATCACGATCATGTCGTCCCTTGCGCAGGAGGAGAGCCGCTCCATCTCGGAAAACGTGACCTGGGGCTGGCGCAAGCGCATCGCGGACGGCAAGGTGTCGGTGGCCTACTCCCATTTCCTCGGCTACGAAAAAGGCCCGGACGGCAATATGCAGATCGTGGAGGAAGAGGCCAAAGTCGTGCGCGAGATCTACGCCATGTTTCTGGACGGGAAGACGCCCTCCGGCATTGCGGCCGCTTTGACGAAGCGCAGCGTCCCCACGCCTGCGGGAAAGGCGACGTGGCAGGCCAGCACGGTAAAGTCCATCCTGAGCAACGAGAAGTACAGAGGCGACGCACTGTTGCAAAAGACCTTCACCGTGGACTTCCTGACAAAGAAGGCCAAAGTGAACGAAGGCGAAGCGCCCCAATACTACGTCGAAAACAGCCACCCGGCTATCGTCAGCGCGGAGGTGTTCGAGCTTGTCCAAGCTGAACTGGCAAAGCGCAGGCAGCGGGGCGGGCGCACGAGCGCGGTCACGCCCTTCTCCGGGCGACTCGTCTGTGGGGAATGCGGCGCATACTTCGGCAGCAAGGTCTGGCACAGCACGGACGCTTACCGGAGTGTCATCTACCGCTGCAACCGGAAGTACGAAAAGAAGGGAGCGCCCTGCCCATCTCCTCACGTAAGGGAAGAGGAACTCAGGACAGCCTTTGAGAAGGCGCTGGGGATGCTGCTGGAACGCAGGAGCGAGATCTTCTCCGCATACGAGACGATCATTGCCAATCTGACCGACACGGCGCAGCTGGACCGCGAGCTGGAGCGTGCGCAGGCAAGGCTCGACGAAGCGCATCAGGAAATGGAGCGCATGGCGCGCAGGAATGCCGAGATCGCGCAGGATCAGGAGGAATACAACCGGGCGTTCGACGCGCTTAGCGCAAAGTGCAGTGCCCTGAAGGAAAAGATCGGCGCGCTGAAAGCGCAGCTGGCCGCGAAGGCCGGCAGGAGGCGAAAGCTGGAAGCGTTCATGGCGCAACTGCGGGAGAAGGAGGCTTTGGCTCCCTTTGATGAACGCACCTTCGCAGCGATGGTGGATCACATTGTGGTCTATCCGGGTGAAGCAAAAGGCGCTAAGAAACTGATTTTCCGCTTCCGTGATGGGACGGAGATACCGGTCGACCTGTAAATGAGCACATGAAAACAACCCGCTTGCACAGCCGGGCGCGAAGTGATTCGCCGGGGGCTGGGCAAGCGGGTTGTTTGTATTTTTGGGCAGAGAGCCTCTTGAAGCATCGTGCTTTGATGATGCGCGCAATGTATATCCGAGCATTATCAGCACCTGCCTTTTCAGAGCTATGCAGGGGCTTCGTAGGGGTATTCAAGGGGGTATTCAAGGGGTATTCAAACTGCATACCCCAATGAATACCCCTTCGAATACCCCTACCGTGAAATCGTTACTTGTATCATTTTATGAGTGCAGACACATATTAAGCACCAGCTTTTGATACAAAGGCTGGTGCTTTTCTTTTACCCCATGGTGGCTCAAAAGCCCTTGCTGCAAGGGCTTTCTCAGACATTTTCCCGAAAAGGTATCCTGAACCAGCTTCATTTTTCATTACGCAAGCAGGCGTGGAAGGCAAAATTGCTCTCCGCGCCTGTGTTTTTTACCCCACCCCTGTCCAAATGGTATATTCTTGAGTTTTGTCAAATCGTTTGAATTAGAGGCGTTTGCAGTTTATTCCTCTGGATACCAGCGCTCGTTTTGCCTTAAAAACACTGGCTTTTTCACCGCTTGTATGGTATAGTATTAGTGTTTTAGGGTACTGGCGGGAGGTGGATAGATGGCTGCTGCAAAGCGAAAATCCATTGCGAAGCTCTGCATTGCGCTGGGGCTGTTCGTTCTTGCAGGCGTTTTTCGCCAGATCGATTACGAAATCCCTCCGCTGCCGGCGGCCGTCTGTTTTATGTTGACCAATCTGATCTACATCGGCCTGGCCATGGCGTGGGGCTTTTCCATATCGAGCCGGATCCTACACAGAAATGTCCGGCGGTATCTGCTGCTGGGCTGCGCCATGGCCGTTATGTGGATGTTCCTTCGCGCGGTCAAATATCGCTTTTTTCTAACAGATCCCGATATAACGCGTCACCTGTGGTATCTGTATTATGTGCCGCAGATTCTTGCGCCGCTGTTCAGCCTGTTCGCGGCGCTGGAACTTGGACGGCGGGATGGAGACGCCATTTCCGCCCGGTGGCATTTGCTATTTATTCCCGCGGCGCTGCTGATCTGTGGCGTTATGACCAACGATCTGCATCAGATGGCGTTTCGGGCCGCGCCGGGCGCGGCGACGCTGGAGGCGGATTACACCCACGGATGGCTGTACTTCCTCGTCATGGCCTGGACGATCGCTCTGCTTTTGATAACCGGAACGATCATTTACCGCAAATGCCGCGTGTTTGAAAGCAGGAAATACGCATGGGTGCCGCTCAGCGCGTTTTTGGGCGGATTTGTGCTGTGCGCGCTGAGCTTTGCCAACATCTATACCTTTCACAAAATGCCGGAATGCTTTTGCCTGACGTTTGCGGCGCTCTGGGAAAGCTGCCTGCAGGTGGGGCTGCTGACGACCAACGGCCATTACTGCTATTTCTTTTCCGAATCTACCGTCGCCGCGCAGATCGTGGACGGACAGGGGCATCCCGTCTATCGCTCAAAAAACGCGCCTGCGCTCTCGCCCGATCAGCTGGATGATGCGGCGCGCGAACCGATTCTATTGGACGCCAATACGCGGCTGCAAAGCGCGCCGATTCAGGACGGGCGCGTGTATTGGGTGGAGGATATTTCCAGAATCAACCGCATACGGGAACAGCTCGCGGAAATCAACGCTCAGTTGTCCGAAGAAAACGAGCTGATTCAGGCGGAAAATGCTTTGAAGCGGCAGCGCGCGCAAATCGAAGAAAAGAACCGGCTGATGGACGCGATGACCGGCCTGGTGCAGCCGCAGCTTCAGCAGATCAACCGACTGCTGGAAAACGGAGGCGCAAAAAACCTGAAAAGCGTTTGCCTATTGGGCGCATACGTCAAGCGCCGGGTCAATCTGGCGCTGATCTGCGAAAAGAAGGCGATTGTGCCGGTGGAGGAGCTGACGCACTGCATTCGGGAATCGCTGACCTACCTGACGCAGTACGGCGCTGTCTGCGCGCTTCATCAGGAAGGGAGCGGAAGCGTCGATAGCCGCGCGGCTCAGCTTGCCTATGATTATTTTGAGGATTGTCTGGAGGCCGCGCTACCCTCGCTTACCGCGCTGATGGCGCGCGTGGAATGCGGCGAGCGCTTTTCCATCCGGCTGATGATGGAGGACGCGGCGGGATTGCCGGACGCGGACAAATACGCGCGGCTGGGGCAAATTACCACGGATAACGCGGATGGCGAACTATGCGTGACGCTCTCTTTTTCCCAGGGAGGTGAATGCCTGTGACCCAAATGCACGCGGGTCTCATCTGCACGCTGCTGCTGATCGGGACGATGGCCGGCATGTTCGGCTGCATGAGCGCGGCGCGCTGCCACCGGCGTTTCGCCTTTGCGCTCTGTCTTGCCATGACCGTGCTGGATGCCGCGCTGCTGGTGGCGCCGCTTTCCTCCCCGCCGGGTGTGCTTTCTCCCGCCCCGTGGACAGCGTCGGCGCTGCTTTTGGTGGCCCTGGGCATTTGGATATCGCGCAAGCTGTTTCTCGCAAGCCGCCGGCAGATTTCCCCGGTTTCCATCAAGGAAAGCTCGGATCACCTGCCCTGCGCGCTGTGTTTTGCCTGGGAAAACGGACAGCCCTGCCTGAAGAATTACATCGTGGACGAACTAAGCCATCTGCTCACGGGCGAAGCGCTGCTCAATGCGAATGCGTTCTGGGAGACCATTGCGTATGAGCCCATCGTCACGCTTTCAAATGGCCAGACATGGAGCTTTGAGCGGACGCGGATGGCGCTGTCCGGGCAAAGCGTTTACCAGATCACCGGCACGAACATCACCGAGGAAGCACGGCTTCAGCGGGAGCTGGAAAAGGACAACCTGCGGCTGAAAACAATGAACCTCAGGCTCAGACAGTATGGGCAGGAGGTGCAGGAGCTGACCCGCGAAAAGGAGATCCTGCGCGCCAAGACCCGCGTCCACGATGAGATCGGCCATGTGCTGCTGCAAACCCGGCAGTTTCTCTCCGGCGCGCGGGGCGACGCGGAGAGCATCTGCGCCGAGTGGCGGCAAAACACCCATCTTCTGCTGGGAAAATATGCGGATGAAAAACCAGTGGATACCTTTGAACAGCTTTCACGCGCGGCGCGGGCCATTGGCGTGACCATCGAGCGCAACGGAGTATTTCCCGAGGATGGCACGGAGAACGCCCATCTGATAGAATCCGCCGCCCATGAATGCCTGACGAATCTGGTGCGCCACGCAAACGGCACAAGGCTCGAAATTTTCGGCGAGGCAACCGCAAACGGATGGGAGATCCGCTATCTGAACGACGGCGATGCGCCGTCCCAACCGATCGTCGAGGGCAGCGGGCTGTCCACGCTGCGCGCTCAGGTCGAAGCGGCGGGCGGTGCGATGGCGGTGGAGCACGCGCCGCGTTTCAGGCTGACGCTGATTTTACCGCAGGAAAGGCGGGAGGCAGAATGAAATACAAAGTCATGATCGTCGAGGATCAGACCATGCCCCGGGAACTGTTTGAGCTCAGGATTCAATCTTCCGAGCATTTTGAGACGGCGCTTTCCATCGACAACGCCTCGCTGGCGGAGGTATACTGCCTGCGCTTCCCGGTGGATCTGATTCTGATGGACGTGGTCACCCGAAATGGCGAAAACGGCCTGGACGCCGCGGCCAAAATCAAGCGCGCCTTTCCCAAAATCAAAATCATCATCGTGACCTCGATGCCGGAATACTCCTATCTGAGCCGCGCGCGGGAAATCGGGGTGGAGAGCTTCTGGTACAAGGAGGAGCAGCGCGAAAGCCTGCTGGACGTGATGGAGCGCACCATGGCGGGCGAATCCGTCTATCCGGACGCAACGCCGGAGCTTCAGCTGGGCCTTGCCAGCAGCTATGAATTTACCGAACGTGAACTGGAGGTGCTGCGCGAGATGACCGGCGGCGATACCAATCAGGAGATCGCCGAGCGGCTGCACATATCCGTCGCTACGGTTAAGTCGCATATCCTGAACATGCTGGAAAAGACCGGTTTTCGCAACCGTACCGAGCTTGCCGTCCGCGCCCGGGAAAGCGGTCTGGTCATACTGAATCGGAAAAACTAAATTTTTTGAAGAAAGGCTGCCTGCGGGCGGCCTTTTTTGTTTTGGCTGAAAAAATAGCCAAAAGACGGATGTGCGGCGCTTGCGTTTCTGATACGCTTAAGTGTACAAAGGGGGGATTCTATGAGAGAGTGTGTCATCAGCATGCAAAACACGCTTTTTTCGGAGGCCGTCGCTCAGGCGCTTTCGGGAACGGGCGAATTCCGCGTGGAGCAGGTTCTGCCCGGGAAGACGGACGACATCTTTTCGCTCTGCCGCGCTGCGCAGGCGGATATTCTGCTGATGGAGGTTAGCCGCGTGAATGTGTATACGCTGGAAAGCCGGCTGAGACTGATCGATCGCGTGCGCGGGGCGGTTCCACATTGCCAGTTCGTGCTGTTGTGCGATGAAAACGGCGATCCCGAGCTGGCACAGAGCGTCAAACGCGCCAGGCAGGATCGGCTGATCGATGCATTCCTGTACGCTTCCGTTACACCTGCCTATCTGACCGCCGCGCTGGACGCGCTGTAAGAAAGGAGACATGACCCGCGATGAAAAGGAAACGGAGGAGTTTATTCATGAAGAGACGGTTCTGCTTGGTTCTCTCCCTGCTGATGCTGGCAGTATGCATCCACGCATTGGCCGAATCCGCTGAATGGAATTATGACGCGGAATACTGCGTGCTCCGCGGCTACAGCGGTGCGGGCGGCGATGTGGCCGTGCCCGGCGAGATCAATGGCGGCACGGTGGACGTGATCGACATCAACGTCTTCACCGGGGAAACCATTACCGCACTTTCGTTGCCCGAGACGGTGCTCGAGCTCAGGAGCAACGCCATCACCTGGTGTCCCAACCTGGTGAGCGTATCCCTTCCCCAGAGCCTGGTGGTCATCAACCGCCTGAACTTTGGCAACTGCGGCGCGCTTGCCGAAGTCACCATTCCCGCGGGCGTGCGCTATATCGGCGACAGCTCGTTCACATTCTGCGAATCTCTGCGCAAAATCACCTTCGAGGGCGTATGCCCGGTGATTGACCGGGATTGCTTTACCGTTCTTCCCGAGGACGCGGTGGCCTATGTTCCGGACGATCAGCTGGATGCCTACGCGGAGGCGTTTGCAAGCGCCGGCAGCGCGGTGTCCGTCCAGCCCAGCGGCAAAAGCGCCGTTGTCGTGGACAACAACGGCTATGTGGAATCGGAGTTCGATTTTGACGCTTCCACCGGCACCATCACCCGCTACAACGGCTACGCCACCTATCTGGCTATCCCGGAGACCATCGGCGGCGCAGCAGTGAAGGCCATCGGTCCTGAGGCGTTTGCGCACCACTACTATCTGGCGCTGCTGGAGCTGCCCGAGGGGCTTGAGGCCATCGGCGATGGCGCGTTTTACAACTGCGCGACGTTGGGGCATGTGAAGTTTCCCTCTACGCTCAAGACCATCGGCGACAACGCCTTCTACAACGCCTATCAAGGAAGCCTGTTTGAGCTTCCGAGCGCTGAGACTATCGGCGATTTCGCGTTCTATTTCGCCGGGATCAAGGGTTCTGTGGCGCTGCCCGATGGGCTTACCTCCATCGGCACAGGCGCGTTTGAAGCCTGTGGCAACCTTGGCGGCACCCTCTACCTGCCCGCGTCGCTTGAAACCATAGGCGACGGCGCATTCAAGAGCGATCTGCTGCTGCAATACGTCATCGTGGACAGTCCAATCCCGCCCACGCTGGGCGAAGGCGTGTTTGCGGGCTGCGACTATCTGTACGACATCGACCTGTACGCGCACGGCACCAAACAGCAGATGCTCGATTGGCAGGCGTATGTGGACGCGCTGGGCATTCCCTGCCGCGTCTGGCGCGCCCAGGACCCGACCGCCGAGTCGCCCGAAAGCGGCGCGTATCAGTATGAAAACCTCATGCTGACCGAGTACACCGGCGCGCAGCCGCGCATTCACGCCCACCTCACCGTCTCGCAGGAGCCGGTCGTCGGGCTGGGCGACGGCGTGTTCAAGGGAAGTCAGACTATCGAATACTTCTCGGTCGCCCACAACGATGCGTTTACCACCATCGGCGCGGAAGCGTTCATGGACAGTACGCTTCGGGAGGTGGATTTGTTCGATTCCGTCACCACCATCGGCGCGCGGGCGTTTGCGGGCTGCGCGCAGCTGGAGACGCTGACGCTGCCCGAGTCCGTGACCGAGATCGGCGAAGGCGCGCTGGACGGGTTGACGGGCCTGAAAAGGCTGGTGGTCAAGTGCGATCCCGCCATCCTTCCCGCGGGCGCGTTCGCGGGCATGTCCAATCTGACCGACGTGACCATCGAAACCGGCGCGATACCGGCGCACTTGTTCGAAGGCAGCGGCGTAACCGAGCTCACGCTGGGAGAGGGCGTAAGCGAAATCGGTGAGAGCGCCTTTGCCAATACGGCGCTGACCGCCGTCGACCTGAAAAACGTGGCCACCATCGGCGCGAACGCGTTTGCAAACACCGCGCTGACGAGCGCGGAGCTTACGAACGCGACCGCCATCGGCGAGGGCGCATTTGAAGGAACCGCGCTGCAAACCGTAACCCTGAACGCCGCGGCCAGCGTGGGCGAAAGAGCCTTCGCGAACACAAAGCTTACGCAGCTGGTCATTCCCACGGACGGCAGTTTCCAGCTTTCCGCCATAGAGGGCACGGAGGCGGAAATGCGCCTGCCTGCCGGTGCGAGCGACGAGCAGATCGCCGCGTGGAACGAGACGCTTGGGCGGCCCTGGTATGATCCCATCCTGCGCGAGGGCGAAGCGAGCAAATTTATAAAGATGCCTTTCGAGGCGACCCCCGCCGAAAACTTTGACTTCGACCCGGAGACCGGTCTGATCCTGGCCTACACTGGAACCGACGTGGACGTTGTGGTGCCGCGCGAGATCGACGGCGTGACCGTGGTGGGCTTCAAGGACTACAACGCCTTTGCGTCCTGCCAGGACTATACCGATACGGAGACGGAAACCAACCAGACCGACTGGGTACGCCTGCGCACGCTGGTGTTGCCCGAGACCATCAAGGCGCTTCCCGACTCGATGCTTTCCTACTGCCAGCAGCTGGAAACCTTCGTCTGCTACGCGCCGCTGGAGAACACCGGCAAAAACCAGTTCATGCTCTGCCGGAGCCTGAACAACGTGATCTTTGTCAACGGCGTGCGCATGATCGACAACTATGCCTTTGACAGCGCGGGCCCGCTGGGCAACCTGTATTTCGGTGAGCATCTGGATACCATCTGCTCGCAGGCGTTCAACTTCGCGAACCTCACTTCCTTTGTCGCCGACGCGCAGAGCGTGGAATATGGCGCGTTCACCGAGTGCCAGAATCTCACCAGCCTGCACTTCACGGGCAAGGTCGCCAGCTTCGGCGAAAACTGCATCATCAACTGCCCGAGCCTCGCGGAGATCTGCTTTGACGGTTGCGACCTGACGGCTTCGCCCATGGGCCTGATGATGAACGTCGCGCCCAAACTGACCGTCCGCGTGCCCGAAGGCATGAGCGAGGAAAACCTGAATCACGCGCAGAACTGCCTGAGCTGGAGCGAAAATCCCAGCGAGATCACCGTTACCACGGATTCCTGCGCGCACGCGCTGCCCGCAATGCCCGACGTGGCGGGGCTGCTTTCCGGGCTGATGCTGGACGCAAGCATTGAAACTGCCGCGCCCGCACTGGCCGAATCGTCTCAGACAACCGATGCGCCCGAATCCGAAGCGCAGGCTGCTGAGCCTGCGCCGGCTGAGGCCGCGCAAACGACCGATGCCGTCGAATCCCGTCCAGTATCCGAAGCGCAGACCGCCGCGATTCCCGACGAATATCTGGGCGTATGGTACGGCGTGAGCATGGAGATGGAGGGCGACGTTCTTCCACTGGCCGATCTGGGCATGGAAGTGACGGTTACCATCGGCGCGGACGGCACGGCTGAAATGAACATGGGCGGCGAAGTGGATGTCGCCCAGTGCATGATGAATGACGGCGCTCTGGTGGTAGATACGATGACCGGTACGCTGCAGGACGGAGAGCTGGTTCTCTCCGATGACGGCGTGCTCATCAGGATGAACCGCGAAAAGCCGGAAACTGATGTGTCCGTTTCGGCCATGAACGAGAACGCCACGATCGACGACTTCATAGGCGTCTGGACGCTCGTGCGCGTCACCACGGACGGCATGACGCTGCCCGCGGAAACCGTTGAAATGGCCGGCGATACGCTGACCATTTACGGCGATACCTGCGACCTGACCATGCAGGGCATGACGCTGGACGGCCTGCCCTGCCGTATGGAAGGCTATTCGCTCCTCGTTTCCATCATAGAGGGCGATGCTTCCATCACGCTTCGCGAGGATGGAACGCTCATCCTTGAGAGCGTCGATATTGCGCTTCAGTATGAGCGCGCCGGCGATGCGCCTGATACCCTTGACGGGGAAGCGACGCCCGAACCCACGGCAGAGCCCGCCCATGAACCCGCCGTTACCGGCACTGAAATCATGCTCGAAAACAAGTACGTCCTAATCGACGCGGACGTGAACGGCTATAACATGACCGCCGCAATGCTGGGGAACTACGAATACTCCGTTTTGCTCCATCAGGACGGCACAGTGGATTTTGTCATGGCGGGCGCGGACATTCCCGGCCTTGTCTGGACCTATGGCAAGGTGCCCACAGACGCGGGAGAGTTGGACGGCGTCATCATCGACTATTACGGGCAGCCGCTGTACCTTGTGCCCACGGATAGTGGCTTCGACATGGATTACTTTGACTCCATGCGGATGCACTTTGCCCCCGAGGGTTCCGCGCAATAAGCGCCTATGCTTGCGCATCGCCGTGAATGAATGCGGCGGTGCGGAACCCCTTTGGACTTGATGCCCATCGACATGAATGAAATAGAGGAGGTTTTGTTCCATGAAAAAGAAGATCGCTTTCCTGTTGGCCGTGCTGCTGACACTATGCCTTTCGACCGTCGCTTTCGCCAATGCCGCCGAGGTAAGCAAAGAGGATCAGATGGCCGTCATGGTGAAGAACTTTCTGGACAAGAATGAATACCCCTATGAATACGACGACTATACGGTTGAAACGCAGTTTGCCATAAACAACACGATGGAATACGCCAATGTGATGATTTATATCTACGACGATATGCTTTCGGTATCCGTGGACGCGCCGGTTTCGGGAACCGAAGACATCTTTGAGAATATGGCGATCTTTACAACGCTTGTCAACAGCGAGATCTACTACGCGCAGTTTCGCGTAACGCGCGACGAGGGACAGGTTTATATCTCCTGCCGGTCGTGCAATCTGGTGGAAGATGTGGTTCCCGGCGAAAACGAGCTTTACTATCTGCTCAGCGAACCGCTGCTGTATATGGAGGCTTACGGCGACGGCATCTGCGCGGTGATCGACGGCGGCGACCCCTATGAGGCGTTTGAAATCTGTCAGGCGGCGGTGGACGCGCAATGACGAATGTCTCAAATCCTTATTTGACCGTAAAAGCGGTTGCGAAGAAGAGATTGGCGACCCCCATCGCACTGGTCTGCGCCTTCTTTGGCGTCGCGGTGGCATACTCGACGGTCGAGCTGTTTTTGCGGGGTGAAACGGGCTCCGGCGTGATCAGCTGCTTCCTGTTTGCCGCGGTCATGACGCCGGTCTACCGCATTTTTCGCCATGCATACAGGAAGCTAAGCGCGCGCCGCATCGCAGAGGCGCTGATCCCGCTGTCTGAGGAAAGCCTGACTTTTAACCAGCTTCAGACTGTGCTATCCTCCGAAAAAGCCATTCAACAAATCAAAACGCTCATCGGCAAGGGCTACCTGCAAAACCTGCAGATCGATTTGGAGGAGCGCACGGTGGGGCTGTACGTCCCGGAGGACGCCTACGCGCAGTGGGTCTGTTCGAACTGCGGCGCGAAGAATCGCGCTCGAAAGGGCGGCGCGCTGCGCTGCAAATACTGCGACCAGCCGATGACAAAATGACGGCCCGTCTAAAACCGCCATGTCGACCGAAAGAAAGGAAGTGCTACCTTGAAAAGAATGATCGGCCTGCTGCTGGCGCTCCTGCTTCTGGTCCCTGTCTGTGCCCTGGCTGAACTTAGGCGCGGCGACAGCGGCGAGGAAGTGACCGCCCTGCAGCAGATGCTCTGGGATACCGGGTTCATATTTGAAGAGCCGGACGGCGTGTTCGGCAGGAATACCGAAAAGGCCGTAAAGTGGTTCCAGGAATACGCGAACCTTGAACAAAGCGGCATAGTCGACGATAGAACGCTCGATTCGCTCTACGCCTGTTGGCTTCGGATCATGGATGAGAATGACGCCTACATGTATTTGCCCGACGATGAACCGGAACTGCAGCCCAACAGCTTTATACCGGACTATGACGTGGAAGGCGACTACGCGACATCCACCTTGAGGTACATCAGGGCACGCCCTCGCCCGCGCCGCAGGCCCCCGCCCTCACCCGCGACGGCACCGTGTGGGAGCTGGGCATCGCAAACGTGCTCATCCCCGCCAACAGCACCGCCATCGCCCAGGAGCGCATCACCGATACCCGGCTGGACACGAGCCGGTGCGGGATAGTTGCGGCGATCAACAGCAAGATCGACACCACGGCGCTCTACAATCAGATTCAGGCCGATCTGGCATCCTTCAAGGGCACGGAACAGGCGGAGTTTGCCGCGTGGCGCGCAAACGAGCAGAGTGTATTCGGCGCATGGAAGGAAACGGAGCAGGCGGGGTTCGACGCGTGGAAGGAAACGGAGCAGTCGAGGTTCGGCGCGTGGAAGGAAACGGAGCAGAACGAATTTGAGGCATGGTTTGCCAATATCAAAGACATGCTCGAGGGCGACATTGTGGGCAACCTGCTTTCGCAGATTGAAGGCAAGGCGACCACGGCGACGTATTCCGCCACCCTCACCGCCGCGGGGTGGAGCGCCTCGGCGCCCTACACGCAGACCGCGCCGGCCGCGGGCGTGCTGGCTACGGACGATCCCTTCGTGGACGTGGACATGAGCGGCGCGTCGGGGTCCGCGCAGGGCGCGGCGCTCACCGAGGCGTGGGGGTTCGTGGGCCGCGTCACGGCGGGGAATAACCAGATCACGGCGTATTGCTACGAAGAAAAACCGGCGGTCAACCTGCCGGTCATTTTGAAGGTGGTGAGATAACATGGGTGAATGCCTGATTGTGCGGCGCGGCGGCGAAAGCTACGAGCTTCCCGTGCTCAGCGCCTCCTATCCCAAGGATGTGACCGTGACCGCGGCGCCCGGCGCCAGCGCGTCCTTTTCGGTCAGCATCACAACGCCCGGCAGGCCCGCCGAGTACACCTACCAGTGGTACAAAAACGGCGCGGCCATCTCCGGCGCGACTTCCGCCAGCTACACCGTCGCGGCCGAGGATGAGGGCCACAAGCTGAGCGTCACCGTGACGGGCACCGGCTCCTACACCGGCACCGACACCTCCAGCGAGACGGCAACCGTCGTGGTCAAGGCGCCTCTCCTTGGCATTGTCGTGCCCACGTTCGACGAAGTGGTCGTGGGCTACGAGCAGCCTGCCGCAAAGGCTCTGACCATCACCAACACCGGCAGTGCTACCGCCAACATCACCAGTGTCAACTCGGACAGCTCTGACTTTGTCATCACCGAAGGTAACAAGCAGATTGCGGTCGGCGCAACCGACACCTCCTGGACCATCCAGCCCAAAGCGAATCTTGCCGCCGCCAAATATCTCGCAAACATCACCGTGAACTATGATGACGGGCGCAGTGCCAAAGCCCCCGTAACCTTCATTGTGAACGAATCTACTCCCGCGCCTGTCTCCGAACTTGTCATCGGCAATCTGACCTTCGATCCGGTCCAGGAAGGCTATCGGACGGCGCCCGAAAAGGTTTTTACCGTCACCAACACTGGTGCGGCTGACGTAAACGTCACCAGCGCCACGCTTTCCGGCAAAAATCATGCGAGCTTCGCTTTGAGCGGCGGTGCGGCGACCATTAAGGCCGGTGATAAGGACAGCTCCACCTACACCGTGATTCCCAATCTCGGTCTGAGCGAAGGCACCTATAGCGCGACGCTGGTGCTGACCTATGACAACGGCAAGACCGCGCAGGCGGACGTGACCTTCACCGTTTCCGCCACCGCCGGCACTCCCAGCCTGACCGTGGGCAACGTGAACTTTGGCTCCGTGGCCGAGGGCAGCACGCCCGGCGCCGCCGCCATCTCCATTGAGAACACGGGCGACGTGACCGCCACCATTACCGATGTCAGCGTCGACTCGAAGAACTTTACCGTCAACACCACCGGCAGCACGAATATTGCCGCCGACGCGACCGATACCACCTGGACCGTCCAGCCCGTCTCCGGGCTCTCCGCCGGGACCTATACCGGCCAGATCACCGTCACCTATAACGGCGCCGCTCCCGCGACCGCACGGGTCACTCTGACTGTAAGCGAAGGCAGCGCGCCTGCCGAGGCGTCCCTGTCGGTGAACGACGCGACCGAGACGCAGACGGTCGGTGAACTGAAGGCCATCCCGATCACCATTCAGAACACCTCCGCCTTCGATGCCGCCATCAGGAAGGTGACCATCGACAATACCACTGACTTTACCATCAACGGAGATGGTTTCAGCAAGATTTCTGCCAACCAGAGCGACGCGTCCTCCTGGTACGTCACTCCCAAGTCTGATCTGGGCGAGGGCGCCTACTCTACCAAAGTAACCGTGACCTACAACAGCGGCGAAGGTACCTCAGACCACACCGCGGAAGCGACCATAACGCTCAACGTCTCCGGCTCCACTCCCGCTCCCCAGGCTCTGAGCGTCACGCTCTCGTTTGAAGAAGGCTCAGAGAACATGACCGTTGGTCAGAGAATCAAGCTCACCGCGAACGCCACGGGTGGCGACGGAAGCTACCAGTATAGCTGGGACGGTGGCGGCACATATGTCGATGCCAGCACATGGAGCTATGAGCTGGTCGACGGCGACGCGGCAAAGAGTCCCTTGAGCCTCTGGGTGATCGTCCAGGATGGCAGCGGCGCCACTGCTACAAGCAACTCCATTACGATTTCTGTGACCAATCCCAGCGCCTCTACCTTAGACCTGCTCCCCAGCGACAATAATATGGACACACTCCAGGAAGAGCCGGCCGTTTCCCAGACGCAGACCTACACCGAGCCCGTGCAGGAAACCTACACCGAGCCTGTGCAGGAAACCTACACCGAGCCTGCGCCGGAACCTGCGGCGGAGCCTGAATCTCCCGCCGCGACCGTGCTGACCATCCAGGCGTCCAAGAGCTCCATCGTCAAGGGCAAGACTCTGCAGCTGACTGCTCTGATCAATGATGAGGCCATCGTGTATGATAGCGACAACGTCGAGGCCTACCCCATTCTGTGGACGTTGTCCGGCGCCAAGTCAAAGGAAACCAGTATCAGCGCCAGCGGCCTCTTGACCGTCGCTGTGGATGAAACCGCTACTTCCCTCACGTTGACGGCCACGCTGAAGTCGGACGCGAACAACTTCTCCACCATGAACCTGCAGGTCAAGGAAGCACAAACGACTGAAACGGTCAATACCACCGAAACCGTGGTCAATGATGATGGCACGAACGATGCCGGAATGGAGCTTCTCGACACGCTGCTCAACCCGTAACACAAACCCGCGGCGTCCTGATGAACCGGACGCCGCTTTTGTATGGGATTTAAAAGGGGGCCGTCTTGCAGGCGACTCCCTTTTCGGCTATGCGTTTATACCGTGTGCTTGCCCATCGTGCTGCGGATTCGGGAGGATACGGGCGGCGCGGCCTCCTCTTCCGGAGGCTCGTTGGGCTCGTAGGCGATGCCGTCCAGCACCACCTTGCGAGACGCTGGCGGTGCGGGGGCTGTAGGCTCCGGGGCGGACTTTTCTGCCCTGGCCGCAATGGTGGAGCGAATTATCACGCGTGATCCGCTCTGGCTGGGCGTGCCAGCCTCGGTATGGGCAGGTACGGCCGACGGCGCGGGCGGGACGGGAACAGAGGGAGCTGTGTCCATCCCCGAAACGGCAAATGATGTAGACGCTGCCGTCGGCTCCTGCACGGCCTGTGCCGCGGAGGGAGGCTCCACAGCAGGCGGCTCTGACGACTCCGGCGTGGATGACCGCTCCCCCACAGACGGCATTGCAAAGAAAGGCTCTGCATCAGCAGGCTCCGCCACGGGGGGCGGCGCAGGCGGCTCTGCAAAGGGCCGGGCATAGGGCGAGGGTTCATCCTCGGCATTGGAGGGCGGCAGAATGGGCGGCGGCGTGTAGGCCGTCGGCACCGCCGGAGACGGTGTACGGGGGGGAAGGTCCTCATAAATCGCCCCCGCAAAGGGGTTGGTTCTCGCTTCCCGCGGCTTCCATGCCGACCAGTCGGCATCCTCCTCCGGCCATACGGGTTTGGCTGCGGGCGCAGACGCCGGGCGGCTGTAAGGCGAGGGCGCCCTGCGGCGGGCGGGGCGGCGGCGCGCACGGCGGAGG
>ERZ779866.2333-NODE-2333-length-17293-cov-4.955157_pt1 | contig 17293 bp, 12 predicted proteins | sample MGYA00511248_ERZ779866 | MGnify/ENA primary metagenome ERZ779866 (study PRJEB29588, sample SAMEA2155758) | human gut metagenome | biome: human gut; feature: human-associated habitat; material: faeces | place: Denmark | collected 2008/2010 ... | reverse complement strand
TAACTTATTGGGTAAAACAAGCAAAACATTAGTCTTAACTAGGACAGCCCCAAATTTTTTCTTCCAGCGCCAGCTCTTTAAAGCCGGAAAAAAAGCTAGAGGCTGTGTTAAGACGTAAATAACGCTCCGTATCGTTTTCAAGATCATTGTCCCAGAAAAAGAGATCCTCGGTGTAGGCATTGAAATAAAGCGTATCGCCGCTGCCGTCTTTTTTTCCTGCATTTTTGAATTCCATGGAAAGACGGGTTTTGCCTGTGCCGTTGTAGGCGAACAGCAATACATAATTTACGTTATTCAGGTCATCTCGAAGACGCGTCACCAGTTTGGGCAAGGTGGGGTATTCCCAAATTTTCGGGGTATTGCTCATGCCCGCACCTCGTCAATACACGGGAAAAGCTGCTGCATAAGCCCTTTTTTGTGGTCTTTGAGCAGATCGATTTTTTGGGTCTGGGAGGCGATGAGTTCATCAAGAGACGACAGGCAGTCGGCGATGCGTTGTTGTTCATAACTTGTAGGAATCACTACGGAAATATTTTCTAATACTGTTTTGTTTACAGCTGGAACAGCTCCTCCGCAGTATTCACTTAAATCTATCAGTTGTGATAGTGTATACAGAAAATAATCAGTTGATTTTTTTGATTTTGCTTTAATCCCTACTGCATTATTATCAATGAGACATTCAACTGTAGTAATGGCTCGTCTATTAAGCCGAAGTGCCTCTCCGATCTTTCAGGAAGCGGCTTCGCTTTCAATATCGAAAGCTCATCATCGCCTACATAATTTAGAGCTCTATCCAATAACCCACCATGCTCGCTTACTGCTTTAGATATGTCACTAACTTTACAAAATGGATAGAGTCCATGTATCTTACCTTGTAAACATTCAGGAAACGTATATCCAGGAATGATATCGCAAATATCACCTAATGCTATTTTTTGCCATTTCCCAGAGTTTCCAAACTCAGGAAAACGCAACTGCGGTAGCGTTTCGCCTTCTGCCGGAAAAAGCTGTTTGAGCAGCCCTTTTTTATGGTCTTTGAGCGTGTCGAGCTTATTGGTTTCGGCGGCAATGCGTTCATCAAGGGAGGACAGGCAGTCGGCAATACGTTGTTGTTCTGACTTATCAGGAAAATACACGAAGATTGATAAAAATTTTTGAATTGAAATATTAAAGCGCCCCGCTTTGGCACCTTCATTGACTATGTTATGAAGCTGTGTGTCGTGCTCTCCTGATTCGAAATACCACTCCCAAAACACAGGGATTTCTTCATCATTAAAACGAAAGCATTTATATATTGGGGAAACTATACCATAAGTATGGCGTGAAAGTCGTTTTATGGTTCCATATTTATAAAATTTTGTTGTTCTATCATTATACACAAAATCATTATTTTTAATTTTTATATATCGCGTTACGTCATCACCGGCAATCTTTTTGCCGAAGTATGAGCCTTGAGTAACAACTCCATGCTCTGCTGATAAAGTCAAAACAGCATCAGCATCTCCATCTGTTGCTCTCTCGGAAACAGGAATTGCAATTTTTGACAGTTGTACCTTTCCCCACTCCCCCGTATCTCGAAACTCAGGAAAGCGCAAACGCGGCACCAGATAGTCTTTCTTTTTGTCTCTTGCACTCATCATTTTCATCTTACTCATAGGCTCCCAGCCCCGAAATGTCGCGCCCCTTGGCAAGCTTGTGCAGCAGGGGGATAAGATCTTCCATCAGGGCCAGTTCCTTCTGGGTGCGGGCTTTCCAGCCCAAGCCCAGAGGGGCGAGCAGCTCGCCGAGTTGCTCACCGTCAAAGATCATGCGCTGCATGACGCTGTCCACAAACGCTTGCAGAGAGGCCGCTTCAAGACCGTGTTTTGCGGCGATTTCCGCCAGCTCGCGAGCATTTTTTTCGACCTTGAACTGCTTGTATCCTTCACGGATAGCGGCCTCGCTCATCCCCTTGTCAGGGCTCAACGTCTTGATATAGGCGGCAATGTCGTCGCGCTCGTCCACAAATTTGGCGTCAGCCTGGATAAGGCCGATGAGTTCGTCGCGGGTCATGGACTGCTTGCCCGGAACCGCCTGGGTATATCCGGCAATGAGCTTCATAATATAATCATAATCGATCACTGCGGAGGAAAAGAGCACAAACTCAAATTCCAGTTGCTGGATCGCATCATCTGTAGGGTTGGTCTTGCCATCCTTCTTTTCCTGCTGGGCTTTCAGGCGCTGGGCAGTTTCCAGGTACACCCCCTGCAAGCCCTGCAATTGATCGGACGGAATAATTTTTTCTATGGTTTCGGCGTGTTCCGGGGTGAGATCCGTATATTGGTCAAGCTGGGTTTTCAGGCGCTTGACCTCTTTGAACAGATTGATGAACTGGCAGCGGGCTTCGTCACCCTTCAGATTGTTCACGTCTTCCGGGGCGCATGTCAGACCCTGGGAGTGCATAAAGGCATCCAGCTGCGTGACTGCGCTTTCCAATTTGGCAATGACAGCAGGGGCGGGATCGACAAGCCAGATTTCTCTGGCGGTGTCGGATTTTTCGCCGGAAAACATGGCTATGGCCGCATCAACGGCCTTTTCCTGCTGGCGGAAGTCCAGAATCTTGCCATAGGGCTTGGTGTCGTTCAGTACGCGATTAGTGCGCGAAAATGCCTGAATCAAGCCATGATGTTTGAGATTTTTGTCCACATACAAGGTGTTGAGGAATTTGGAATCAAAACCGGTGAGCAGCATATCCACCACAATGGTGACGTCGATCTTTTGCGCGTGAGGCAAGTCCTCATTGGGATATTGCTGATCCTTGATGCGCTTTTGTATGTCCTGATAGTACAGATCAAATTCATTGATGCTGTGATTTGTGTTGTAGCTGGCATTATAGTCGGCAATAATAGTTTTGAGAGCAGCCTTTTTTTCTTCGGGAGCTTCGGCATTATCGTGCTTTTCCTGTGGCAGGTCTTCCTGAATCTGCTGCACATCCTTGTTGCCTTCCGCAGGTGGGGAAAACACACAGGCGATGTTCAACGGCTCATAATGGCTGTCCGCCGCCGTGCGCTCTGCCTGAATCTCTTTGAAAAGTTGATAATACTCTATCGCGTGAATGATGCCCGATGTGGCAAACAACGCATTGAACTTGCGCTGTGCTGTTGAAGCATTGTGTTTATCCAGTATAGCTTCCACAATAGCACGCTTGCGCATCGACTCGTTGAGCTTGGAGGCGCCTTTGTCCTTTGGTTTGTAGTATTCAACAAGGAAACGCAGCACGTTGCGATCTTCAATGGCATGAGTGATAGTATAGGCGTGTAGCTCACGCTGAAAAATATCCGCTGTAGTTTTATAGTAACCTTGCTCCCCCGTGATTTGCGTATAGGAAGCGTTTTCTTCAAAAATAGGTGTTCCAGTGAAGCCGAACAATTGAGCATTTGGGAAAAAGTCTTTGATAGCTTTGTGGTTATCACCAAACTGAGAACGGTGACACTCGTCAAAAATGAAGACCATGCGCTTGTTACGCAGCGGTTTCAGACGCTCCTTGTAGTTGCCGGGATTGCCGGCATCAAGGGCAAGCCCCAGTTTCTGAATGGTGGTGACGATGACCTTGTCGGCGTAATCATCGGAAAGCAGCCGCTGCACCAGCGCAGCCGTGTTGGTGTTAGCCTCGACACAGCCTTCCTGAAAGCGATTGAACTCTTCCCGCGTCTGACGGTCAAGGTCTTTGCGGTCAACCACAAACAGACACTTTTCTATGTCCGGGTTGTCTTTGAGCAAGGTGGACGCCTTAAAGGAAGTCAGCGTTTTGCCGCTGCCTGTGGTGTGCCAGATATAGCCGTTGCCACAGTTTTGGTGAATGCAGTCCACAATGGCCTGGACGGCATATATCTGATAAGGGCGCATAACCATGAGCTTTTGTTCACTGGCCACCAGCACCATATAACGGCTGATCATCTCTGCCAGCGTGCATTTGGCCAGAAAACGGTCTGCAAAACGATCAAGTTGGGTAATTTTTTTGTTGTCGTCTCCGGCAAACTGATAGAGCGGCAAAAAGCGTTCATCCGCATCAAAACTGAAATGGCGGTTGTTATTGTTGGCAAAATACCATGTGTCGCTCATGTTGCTGACAATGAATAATTGCAAAAAACAGAGCAGTGTTTTGCCGTAGCCGTTGCCGGGATCATTTTTGTAGTCAATAGTTTGCTGCATTGCCCGGCGCGGGCTGATAGCCAGTGTTTTCAACTCAATCTGCACTACAGGGACGCCATTGATGAGCAATATGACGTCATAGCGGTGGTGGCTGTAATCTGTGTTTATGCGGAGTTGGTTGACAACTTCAAAGGTGTTCTTGCACCAATCCTTGATATTGACCAGTGTGTAGAAGAGCGGTGTGCCGTCGTCGCGTTCAAAGCTGTTGCGTTCGCGCAAAAGTCGGGCGGCGCTGAACACGTCTGGGGTAACAATTTGTTCCAGCAGGCGTGAAAATTCGCCGTCTGTCAGGCGTACCCGGTTCAAAGCTTCAAATTTCTCCCGGAAGTTGGCCTCCAACGAAGCGCGATCGTGAATATCCTGTCGATAAATATATTTAAGATCAGTCAGGTGCTTTATCAGCTCTTGTTCGATTTGTTGCTCTGTCATGAGCTTGCTGCCCCAATTGGAAGATTAGACTGTATCGTGTAATCCGACTTTTCCGTTCACAAGGTGTCCGGTGGGGGGAGTACGGGTATTCACCAAGAATTGACGTGCCCGGATACTATACGAAAAAGCTTGTTCGCACAATGTGACCTCTTGGGCCGAACAGGGGCCAAAGGCTCTCACCTCCCCATGCCAGGACTACGGGAACGGGGTAGCACCATCTTCACAATTCATCATCCGGTATATCAGAAGTAATGAAGCTGGAGCGTTGTTCGCGTTTCGGAGGTGGCGGGGGTGTGTCTTGCTTCTTTACCTTTCGTCCTTCCCGCTGCCGTCTGGCTTCGGTCAGGTATTTGGTCAGGGTTTGGGCCTTCACCTCAATTCTTTTTTCATGCAGTTTTTCGACAATCTCCTGTGTGTCGAAGCCGCGCTTCTTCATGCGCTCCAGTGTTGGGGCAAGGATGAACACGGCTTCCTTCACGGACATGGTTCGATTACCGTCCAATGTGACGGAAGCGGGTTTGAGAGCGGCAAACTCCTGTCTGATTTCCTTCAACTGAGTCGCGGTAATGGTCATGGCGTGTTCTCCTGTGTTTCGCCGGGGTATCTCCCCGGATTGGCGTTTTGTCTTTCCGGTCGAGCGGGACGGTCGCCCACGCTTCACAAAGTGAAGCATAGTGGGCCTATATCTTCGGCCTGTGCGAAGATTTCCCTCCGACGCCTTACCTCATTCTCATGCCACGGGCGGAGCGCGCCTGCCGGCGCTCCCTGTCCCGCGCTTCCTGCTCCTGCCGCTGCCGTTCCTCTTCCTGCTGACGTTGGAGCTGTTCGGTGCGCTTGCGCTCCACGAACTCGATATGGAGCGGCCGGATTTCCGGCAGACGCAGAAATTCCTGATAGCCTGCCATGATTCTCTTTATTTTCTTCAACTGATTCTCCAGCTCCTCTTTTTCCTCATGGCTTTGTTTTCTGTGGGCCGTGTATTCCGCTTCAAGCCGCGTCAGTTTTCCGCGAAGGGTATCCACTTCCCGTTGCAGGATTTCCTTCTCCGTCTGGACAAGGTGTTTGACGGCAAGCGCCTTTTTCAGTTCTTCAATGAGGGAAGAGGCTTTTTTCAGCACGGACGGATAATTGAGAAAAGAGGCTTTCGGTAGATCGGTCTCCTCCCGAAGCACCTTTTCCGCTTCCTCAGCCTGCCGCTCATACTCTTCAATGCTCTTTCTCAACTCTTCCTCACGCTGTTCCAATGCGTTGATAAGCTGCCGTGAATTTCGGGAAGTCTCTTCGGATTCCTGAATCAATTTTTCCAAAGCTTCCTGTTGCTGCTTGAACTCGCGGGTATCCAGATGCCTTTTCGCGGAACCGGGTGTCTGTTCCACGCCGCGTTCAATGACGAAGCCCCGGCTTTGCAGATGGTCGGGAAGCCCGGCTTGCAGTTTCCGCAGACTCTGACGGGTATAGATTTTGTTGGCGTTGAGCCTCCCGTCCGGCGTCACCGGCACGTGAAGGAAGTGCATGTGCGGCGTCTTTTCATCCATGTGAACCATTGCGGAAATGACATTCTCCGCGCCCACAAACTCCGTGAGAAATGCTTTGCTCTCCTCAAAGAAACGCCTTGTTTCCTCCGGCGTGAGACCATCAAAAAACGCCTTGTCCGAGGTGACGATAAGCCCGCACATGCGCACGGCGTCCTTTCTCACGGCCTTGACCAGCAGGAGATCGTCAATGCGGTTCTGAATGGCCTCGGCATAGTTCGATGAGGCGACTTCGTGCAGCTCGTAGTTCGCCGCGCTCCTGTCGTAGTCAATATCGGGGTTGCTGTGGCTCTCCCGTTCCCGCCGGTTGTGGCTCTGGATGCCGCGTATGGCTTCCTTTTTGAATTTGTCCATGTGGAGTACGAGATAGGACATAGCTCCCGCTCCTGAAACTTTATGTTTTCGACTGTCCCAAGTGTCCCAAGCGTCAAATCCCTTTTCTTTTCAATGGGTTGTGTGTGTGGGGTACATGATAAATTACGTTTTTGCGGACTGTCCCACTGTCCCAAAATTCAAGCCGCTAATTGGGACAGTTTTTCGTGGGACACTTTTTATTTTGCCGACTGTCCAAAGATAACATGCTGAATATATTAGTATTGGTACAGTTGGGACACTTGGGACAGTATTTTGGGATAAGGGTTATGAAGCAGTTTCTTCTTGGGGAAGGACAAGAACGTAACACTCCTGACGCCCCATGCCTGGAAGAGTCCTTCTGGATTTGAAACGTCCCGGACGTTCGGTCTGAAGCCAATGCGCCTCGGAAAGGACTTTGATTGCGCGGCGTTCCGAGTAGCCACTGACAACTTCGGATTTGAAACTTTCCGGCAAAATCAGATACTCGGTCGTGCCGTTGCGAGTACGCTGAAATCCCACCCGGTTGATGCAGGTGGATATTTGCGTATCCAAATCCTGAAAGCGGCTTGCGCCGTGCCGTTCGATGAACAGCCGTACCGTGGAAAGGATGGCGGTATCCTCGGAAGCTCCGGTTCCGCCTCTTGCCGTGAGCCAGTCCCGGAAGCAGATTTCGATGCAGTTCAATACGTCCAGCTTTTCGGGAAGGATGCCCAGCCGCAGGGCCAGCATTCCGGCCATGCCGCACAGGGCGAAGCGCATGGCCACACGTCGTACCTGTCCGTCAGCGCCTTCGGGGACAAGATGCCTGACGGCATCGGCCATTGCCGGGCCGATTTCCGCCCGGACGGCGTTCAGGGTTTCGACCTTCGTCAGCTTTTGCAGAAAATCATGCCCCGCATGACCGTAATGTTCGGAAGCAAGCAACTTGATACGATTGGCCACGGCTCCGGCATCGGGAAGACCATGCAGGCTGGTGAGCATGGACGAGTCCACAGGCAGCCCCACGAAACGCACTTCCTGTCCGCCTCTGGATTTCAGACCGTTCTCGGCCAGCTTGTCGGAAAGCCCCAGTTCGCCGCTGGAGAGAAAGAGCAGACGCCAGTTCTGGGAACGGCGAATTCCGCCTTCACGGTTCGAGCGGCCTTTGCCCTGTCCGTTGGCCAGCATGTAGGCGCATTCGGCAAGAACACGTCCGTTGACCTGCCCCATTTCATCCAGAATCAGCACATTGTCGTTGTGCAGGGCGGCGATGCCTTCAAGCCCGTTGTCCGTAGCCCGCCAGCTTCGGACATGCTCAGGACCGCCCCAGACGGAGGCGGCGATCTGCAATGCCGTGGTCTTACCGGAGGATGAGCCTCCCTCAAAGCTGAAGCCGCCGCCTTCCAGACCGGCCGGGCGAAGCAAAGGCCCGGCGAAGGCCGCGCATAACGCGAAACTGAGACGGGAGTTGCCGACGCACAATTCCGCTATCTCCCGCCAGCCTTCCATCGTTCCAGATGTACGGTACAAGCCGCCATGCTGCGAGGATTGCAGCACGGTGTCTTCTTCTGTTACGCCGTAAACGGTATCGGGAAGCACGTAGACGGATTCATGCCAGCCCGTGCGCAAAACACAGCGTATCCGTCGGAGGGGCCGGACCGTGGACAGAAATGCCGCCAGCTTCGACCGGGTAGACGGATTGCCGAACCACCCGCCGGAGGCCAGTATGCTGTACCAGTCGTTTCCCTGCCGGAACAGCATTTCCACGGGCATGGCCCATGCGTGCTTGTTGCCATCCGGGTCAATCCATTCCAGCATCAGGCCCCATTCGTTGCCGTCAGCTCCCCGCGTCATGCCTTTGACCAGAAGCGGAGGACCAAGCCGGATTTCCTGACTGTCTCCGTTCGATCTGGTCTCCAGCTTGTACAGCCCGGCGCGTCTGCCTTCCTTCACCAGAAAAAAGCCTTCCGGCATGGGGCAGTCGTCATCCCGCTTTCGCGCTTCTTCCACAACGGCCCGGACAGCCTCAAGAGAACGCAGCCGGTGCAGGTCGTTGAAGTCCGTCGCCTTGCCTTCATGAACCGGGCAGACGGCCAGCTTGCCGCCCACGGCCTGAGCCGCCAGAGAGGCCATCTTCTTGCCGGGATTCCCTTGTGTCTCCGTGTCGTTATCGGCACAGAGGATGATTTCACGCTTTGCATACCTCTCTCTGGCCATGACGGCCACGGCTTTCAGATTCCCGGCGTTGAAGGCCACAAGACATGCATAACCGGTCGCCAGATGAAGACTGATCGCTGTAGCATACCCCTCGGCAATCAGCAGGGGACCGTCTTTCTTCCTGTCTTCGGTGGAAAAGGAAAAGAAGCCTCCCGCCGTGCGTCCTCCCTTGAGAAAGAACTTGTCCGTACCCTCGGCAGTTTGTTCCGGCAGGATGAATTGCAGACTTTGTATCCTGCCGGACTGGTTCAGAACAGGGATAATCAGACGCCCGTCTTTTGTCCGGCGCAATCCGATGGCCGGGACTCCCTTCCGTTGCAGGTAGGGATGGTCGTCCCCGGCGTTTCGAGAACAGTTCCAGATGCTCGCGGCCAGTTTGGCGGCGGCCTGCCAGCGGCGGTTCTGCTCGGTTTCCTTGTGCGCTTTGATGGCCCGGATGCGTTCACGCAGGGCATCCCGTTCGGCGGCGGTCAGTTCTTTTTCTGGCTTGTATGTCCATGTACCTTCATCGCCGGTGCGCCAGTTTTTCCACCAGATAGAGGCCGGAGTATCCAGAAACGCCTTGTACGCGCCGTCCTTGCGATGGGGCCGGTCCGCTGTGCCACAGCGGTGCAGGAGGCCGTCGGCCTGCACGACCTCGATCTCCAGCCCCGCTGCACGCAGACACTCGGCAAAACTGTGCAGAATGTCGGCGCTCATTATCGCTTCCTCAATTGAGGGGCGGAATCTCTGGTGTGGACGCAGCGTGACGCAAACCAGTCTTCAAGGTCTTCTATGTCGTACATGACACGGCTGCCGAGCTTGGCGTAGCGCGGGCCAACTTTTTTACAGCGCCAGCGGGCCAGTGTGCATGTCTTCACGCCGTACATGTCGGCAACTTCTTGTGGTGATAATTTTTTGGTCGCCATCAGCATCTCCCTGTATTCAGGCTGAAGTGTGTGAATCCATCCAGAAGCATCTGGAGAGAACACACCCTATGCCCAGAGGAAAACGCTGAACAGACGGGGTGTTAGCAAAGGCGAAACAAAACCTCCCTTTCTTAGACCTAAGAAAGGGAGGTTGATAATTTTTATGTTATTTTACTATGTTATAACGGGGACAAGTTGAGGGTTGCGAACCTGAGCAGGTCAGGTTTCTTGCCTTTCAGGGATTTTGAATAGGCGCTCCGCCGTGGTTGATATACTCTTTCGGCATTGCCCTGCGAAAAATTTCTATGTAATTGCCCGGAGCGTTTTCAACCCCCAACGTCTTGCCAATTTCCTTGTATTGGCGCGTGATTTCGTGTTTGGCGAGTGGGTGGGTGAATTCTCTGGTAACCTTATTTGCTAATGTGACAAGAATGTGTATATGTGCTTCCATTTGTTCAATTTCGTTTTTTAATTTGCCTTCTCGTCCCGCTGCGCTGGTATATTTCTCCGTCATTTCCTTGTATTTCTTTTTCAGCTCTTCAATCTCCCTGTTGAGTTTTGCGGCATCACAGCTTGGAGCTACACTGCTTTCGCCACACCAGCGCGTCTGATTTTCCTCCACAATCGCGGAAAGTTGTGTGGCATCGCAACAATATTCGGGCGAGCCGAGAGCAAAAAACTTATTGAACCCAAAGAGCATGGGAGAAAGAAAGTTGGAAACTTCGCGGCAATCCACGCCGAGCTTTCCTCCCGCCGGGATTGCTTCATGACTTTTGAACACCCGGATACGATAATGGCGAAGCGCTTCCAACTGTTCATGGTTCGTGGAAGCATGCAGCATGAGCATGGCTTCACTCAGACGGATTGCGTGATCAACGTGATGTTTGCGCCATGTTCCCACATAAAGCGCACAAAAGGCGCAGATGCTCCAAACAGCGGCCCCGCCGATCACGACGCACCAGAGCAGTATCAGCGCTACTCCTGCAAGTGAAACTCCTTGCGTAAGTTTAATAACGGTAAACATGGTTGTCAGCCATGCCATGAGAAAGGCAAGGCCACAGCCCAGAACAGCAATCAGCAGAAATTTGATAATCGAACCGTTGGGAACAAACTTCATGGGAGAATCTCCCATTGTCCGCCCTTGCTGGGACCGATGCGGCGCAAGATGCCCTTTTTCTTGAGCATGGTTGTTCTGTAAAGAATCGTGCGTCGGCTCACGTTTAGAACAGTAGCGAGTTCGGTTGTGGTTATGCGCGGATTGGCGGAGATATGCTCAAGGAGCGCAAAAAGTTCTGGTGCAATTTCCGGTGCAATATCGCGCAGAGTTGCATCAGAAAGCCCTTGTTTCTGGTGCAAATTTTGTGTTTTTGATGCAAGTTCTGGTGCAAGTACCCCAGTGTTTTCCGCAGGCCGGTGGGTTCTGCGTACAATGGCCTTGAACAGCGAACTCTCCCGATCGTCTTCAAAATCAATATCCGGCCATGCCTTAAGAGCGCGCAGAATGCCGGAGCCGATGCCGTGGTAGGGCAAAAGCCCCTTGGCGGCGTAAGAAATCAGGATGGGGTTGCGGATATTGGAATTGCCGGCTTTGATATTGGCTATGGTCAGATTGTTCGGCAACGTGCCGGGGCTGATGATTTCCACGCGGTCATCAAAAATGAAAATGCGGATGGGCGCGCTGACAAGATAATCCCTGTGTACAAGGGCGTTGACCAGCAGTTCCTCAAAAACCTGTTCCGGTATTTCCGGCGTACCCGGTGAGTTGACGCCATTCTTGCCCTGTACCTTGTGCAGGTTGCGCATGACAAAAGCCAGGGCGTCCTTGAAAAGTCTGCTCAACGGACCTTCAAAATCTTCGGTGTCATCGTAGCTGTCAGCATGAACGGCAATTCCCGGAAAGCGGACGCCTTTTGCCACGAACTGCGGAAAAATCAGCTCCGGCTGTTCGGCAAAAAGCAGCACTCCGGCCAGATTGAGATTGCCATCGCCAGCGGCGAGGTTCAGATTTTGCAGCAGGCGCAGTTGTTCTGCGTGGGTATCCGGGAAGTCACTGTCATACTGCTTTTTCAAAAAATCCCGGAACAGCAGCTTGTCCAGTTTGTTAATGCCCGCCTTTGTGGGCAATTCATCGGCATGGAATTGGCTGGTATACTGAAAAAGACGGCGCAGTTCCTCTTTAGAATTGATACGTCGCTTGTCCGCCCCGGCTTTCAGCCAGATGACGCCTTTCCTGTCAAAGTAGGGCTTGTCCATTCCTGCAGGAACGGTCAGGGCGATAACCACATTTCCATTTTCGAGAAGAATGTTCTGCGTCTGCACCACAAGCGGGCTGCGGACATGCTGGCTGGCGGCGTTGCCGATCAACTGGTTCGCATCATGCAATTCTCGGGATGTTATGCCGGACAGTGTTCCATCATCCTGCACGCCGATAAAAATTACGCCGCCGTTGGCATTGGCGAAGGCGGCCATTTCCGCAGCCAGAGAATCCGCATTGTCGATTCGGGACTTGAACTGGCGTGTGCTGTCCTCGCCTGCGGCGGCCTGTTCCCTGAGCGTTTGAAGTGTGAATGCCATGCCTGCTCCTTACAATACTATCTTTTTCCTCACTATGTGTACACGATAATCGGAACAGCCGCAAAAGTTACCGTTGGCCGGAGAGGATGTCCGCCGCCGCGTTGCTGGCAGCGGCCAAGGTCTCCGGCAGGAATTGGGCATACTTCTTTTTGGTGAAATCTACATTCTTGTGTGTCAGCATTTCCGAGATCATGTCCATGCTGAATTTGCCGCTGTTGGCGAGGCTTACGGCAAAGTGATGCCGCAGCCCGTGGAAGGGCCGGAACTTGGGCGGCAGGCCCGCCGCCTTGCGGAAGCGGTCAACCGCTGTGCAGTCTTTGCGCATCTCGCCGTTTTTGCCGGGGAAAACATAGGGGCTGCCGGGAAAATGTTCGTCACGCCATGCCATTTGTTCTTGTAACAGTTCTTCCACCAGAGAACTCATACCGATGGAGAGGGTTTTTCTGCCCTTGGGATCGCGCAAACGAATGAGCTTGAGGTCAAAGGCCACGTCCTCATCTTGCAGCTTGAACATCTCCCCGCGCCGCATACCGGTAAAAAAGGCCAGCAAGAGCATATTGCCCACATCGCGGGCTGGCCATGTGCGGGCGCAATCCAGAAAGCGGCGAGTTTCTTCCGGCGTCAGATGCTCAATAACCTCATTGTCCTTGACGGGCATTTCGATTTGAAAGGCAAGATTGGGGCAGCGGTTGGTCTTGACGCCAAAATTGATGATGCGCCGCAGAAGCTCAAGAGTATTCCAGAGAGTGGCCGGTTTGCGTTCGCTCAGGGATTTGCGCAGCTCCTCCACCATCTGGGGCGTGATTTTCGAGACGCTTCGCTTGCCGAACAGCGGTTTGAGGTGTTTGAGGTAACGGTTGCGATCCGTGGTCAGCCCTTTGAGGGTCGGCCCCTTGATGTCAAAATATGCATCCGCAATTTCGGCAAAGGGCTTGTCTTTCTCCGCCTGTTCGCGGCGGAGTTCTTTGGCGGTTTTGACTTCTTCGCCATGTCTGATGGCCTTTATTCGATCAGCGCGAATTTCCGCCGCCACGTCCGGCCCGTATCCTTCGGAAATTTTGCCTACCTTTTCCCAAATGAGGCGGCGGCCGGATTTAAACGTGATGTAGAAACACAGGTCAGGCGCGCCATTATACATTTCCGACGTTTCGTATACATAAACGCCAGCCCACTTCTTGGGGTGGTATCGCCGTTTTTGGGTAGCCATGAACTGCCTTGGGTTGTGGTTCATACGCGGGAGCAGGTTTTAACCGGCAAAATTTTTCTAACCTATTTCTAACCACGCCGTCAATTTCTAACCATTCAGGTCAATGCGCGGCAAAGTCTTATTTTTTGATAACTTATTGAAAATAAAAATAAATCAAAGTCTATCCATCTGCGTCTAACTCTTTCAAATTCTGTCAAAAAGGGCTCATAACCCGAATGTCGTAGGTTCAAATCCTGCCCCCGCAACCAGGAAATTCAGGCACTTATGGAATCATAACCATAAGTGCCTTTTCATTTTTCTAACCTATTTCTAACCAGAAGGGGAAAGTGGGAGATAGTGGATGGCGTGGATTGATGCGGACTCACTGGACTTGAAGAGGTTTGCGGCTCGGTATTCCGTATGTAGGAGGAGCATGGTGGGAAAAGGAAAATTTGCTCCCTGTGTTTCAGCTGGCCGGGGATGCCTCAAGGAACGTCCTAACTGCTTTCCTAACCATTTCCCCATTGTAGAGCCTACCCTTCCGGCGTCAAAAAATAGATGGGCGTCAGTGGTAATCTTTGCCATGCCTGATCGCTGAGGCGGGGGATATTATCCGTCCAGAGCTGGACAAGTTTGGCACTATCCACAAGCATGATACGTTTGCTTTCCTGACTGCGGGCATACGCCTCGGCATCCTTGGTGAATCCGCCAGTGCAGAAAAAAATGCCGCTGTCATGCTGACCGATATTTGCCATAAAGGACTTCAGGTCGGGCTCTGTGACGGCTTTTTGCTGTTGCTTGACCTGTACCTTGATGCGCGGTCCCTGCGTACCCAGAGGATCGGTGTAGGCCAGAATATCCACGCCGCCGTCTTTGCCCGGAGGAGCAATCCAGGTCACGTGGTAGCCAATGGCTTTAAGCAGTTCAGCGACAAGCCTCTGGAAGGCATAGGCGTCCATAGCGTGCAGGAAGGTGTCGATTTTTTCCTGTGCTTGTTCCTTCGCTTCCTCATAGGAGACACTGACGCTTTTGTCGCTTTCGTCTTCAAGGTCACTTTCTTCGGCGATGGGCGAATCAAGTCCAGTCTTGCTCTTTTTATGATCCTTGAGCCAGCACTGGTATATCTGTGCGGCTTTCTTGTGGAATTCCAATGGATCTTTATACAGCTTCAGGGCTTTCGCTCCTTCTCCGGTCAGCGTCCATATGCCGTCATTCTTGATGAGCCAGCCCGCGCGTACCGTATCTACAGTGGCAAAGCGCACAATTTTTTCAAAGCGTCGCCCGCTTTCATAGCTGCCCGCCTCATATTCTGTAAGCGTGACGGTAGCAGCCAACGCCGCCAGGGCATCCCTAGCTTTCATGCCGCTTGGGTACTTTTCAAGAATGCGGAAAAGGGCCTGTATCAGTTCCCCAAGACGCTTATTGGTGATTTGAGCCATGAGCTATTCCCTCGTAAAAGATAACGTGCTTCCCTATGGCAAGAGGGGCAAATCCAGCTCTTTCAAAAACGCATTATGTTTTTCCGTGGCTGCTTTGATTTGCGCATCCACCTCCAGCATTTTTTTATGAACATCGGCAAGGTCGATTTCCTTTTCCGGCATTGCCGTGCTGACGTATCTGGAAATATTCAAATTGTAGCCGTTTTTGGAAATTTCTTCCATGCCGACACATCTGGAATACCGTTCTTCTTCTGTGCGGAACTGATAGGTATCTACAATTTTTTTTATGTGGTCCGTGGACAGCCTGTTTTGCCGCTTGCCCTTGTCAAATTGCTCGGAGGCATTGATGAAGAGCACATCATCAGATTTTTTACATTTTTTGAGCACAAGAATGCATACGGGAATGCCCGTGGAATAAAAAAGATTGGCGGGCAGGCCGATAATGGTGTCTATGTTGCCGTCTTCAAGCAGTTTGCGGCGGATGCGTTCCTCCGTACCGCCACGGAACAGTACGCCATGCGGCAGGATAACGGCCATAGTCCCTTCCCGCTTCAGGTAGTGGAAGCCGTGCAGCAAAAAGGCGAAGTCTGCGGCGGATTTCGGAGCCAGCCCATAATTTTTGAAACGCACATCTTCGCCCAGTGCCTCAGCGGGATTCCAGCGGTAGCTGAAAGGGGGATTGGCCACCACGGCATCGAAATAGGGCTTTTTCGCAGGATTGGTTTCGCGCAGCATGTCCCAGTCGTTGGTCAGAGTGTCACCGTGGAATATCTCAAATTCCGAGTCCTTCACACCATGCAGCAACATGTTCATGCGCGCCAGGTTATAGGTGGTGACGTTCTTTTCCTGACCGTAGATTTTGCCTATGCCTTGCGCGCCCATGCGCCTCCGTACATTGAGCAAAAGCGAACCGGAACCGCAGGCGAAATCAAGCACGCTGGCAAGATGCTTTTTGGGGCCGGTGTTGGGATCCTGGCTGTCCAGCGTCACTATCCCTGATAAAATGTTGGATATTTCATGTGGTGTATAGAACTCGCCAGCTTTTTTGCCGGAGCCTGCCGCGAATTTGTCGATCAGATATTCATAGGCGTCGCCCAGCGTATCGCCCTCACTGGAAAAGCTGGATAAGCCTTCAGCAATTTTCTTGATAATATCACAAAGTTTCTCATTGCGTTCTGCGTAGCGCTTACCAAGCTTTTCAGAAGTGAGATTGATTTCTGAAAACAGCCCCTGAAAAGTGCTGTCGAAGGATTCATTTTCAATATATTTGAAGCCGTCCTGAAGGGTGTTCAGCAATTCCCCATCCTGCGTGCGCGCCATTTCGGCAATACTCCCCCAGAGATATTCCGGCTTGATGACGTAATGTATGCGACGGCGCATAAGCTTTTCAAAGTCCGGCACATCATCCTGATTGGCGGCATACCAGATGCGAAGGGGCGTCACGCCGGGCTGTGTGCTGGCATCGGGGTACTCGTTTCCCAATTCCTTTTTGGCTGCGGCCTCATAATTGTCAGACAGGTAGCGCAAAAAGAGAAAGGCAAGCATATAGTCGCGGAAGTCGTCCGCATCCATGGCCCCGCGCAGGGTATCGGCAATGCTCCAAAGGACAGCGCCCAGTTGTTTTTGGTTTTGTTCGGTCATGCCTGTTCCTTGGAGTTAGAGGTGTTGGCAATTTCTTTGGTGAACTTGGGAATTTCAAATTGGTAGCGGTTCAGAAATGCCGTGAAAATACTTTTAAAAAGCTCTTTGGTGTCGTCCATCATCTCCCGAGGGGTATAGATGGAGTATTGGCCATGGCTCAAGAGATTGAGGGCGCGCGTATACAGCACTTCGTCATCAACTCCATGAATGCACGATGAAAAATCTTTGTAGCCAAAGAAGACGGCTGTTTTTTCCATAATGCTGCGCAAGGCATTGAAATGATGCGTGTAGATGTGGTTACTCTCTACAGCATGCTGCAACTCGCTGAGCATGGCCACATGATGAAAGAAGGGTGCTTCATCCGTTTTTTGCAAAGAGTACTTTTCACCTTGTGCCGTGCGGTAAAAGAAATAAGTGTTATATTTTGTACGTGAGCGCCTGAACTCATTCCACAGGACATTAAAAAACAATCCATGATGGGAAGAAATGATGCATTTTATGGTATTCTCTGGTTTTTTTAGTGTATTGATAAGGTCTGTTGCCACGGCAATGGCATTATTATCATCAAGAGATGATATTGGGTCATCAATATAGATATATTTCACCCATGCATAGGACTCGTGTCCTTCAATAACAAGAGTACAAATGGCAAGGAAAATACACCAGATAAAGATATTTTCTTCGCCACGAGAAATCTTGATATTTTCTTCTTCGCCACGAGAAAACGAAATCAACCACTGCTCATAGTCAATCTTGAAGTCAAAATTCGCATAGCGTTCGAGATATGAAAAAATTTTTGGGGCTGTCCTAGCTAAGAAAAAAGAGCTAGGATAAGACCATGTA
>ERZ779866.2330-NODE-2330-length-17320-cov-5.162294_pt1 | contig 17320 bp, 14 predicted proteins | sample MGYA00511248_ERZ779866 | MGnify/ENA primary metagenome ERZ779866 (study PRJEB29588, sample SAMEA2155758) | human gut metagenome | biome: human gut; feature: human-associated habitat; material: faeces | place: Denmark | collected 2008/2010 ... | reverse complement strand
TAGTGTTGACCAGATCAGCATTAGGACGAGGGCCAATCGTCCAACCTATAACCATTCCATCAAAGCAATCGATCATTGCGGAGAGATATAACTTGCCATCGGGAAGCGCAAACTCCGTAATATCGGTCAGTAACTTTTCATATGGCTGTTTTGCATGAAAATCGCGTGAAATGATGTTATCCACACCCGGGGTAATTTCTCCTAAGTATGAGCTATATTTTGCCCGTTTGGGTACAAAAGCAGCCAATCCCTCTTCCTTCATCATGTGACGGATTCCTTTTTCAGAGAGTGTTATACCTTTTCTCTTCAACGCCAGATGAATTCGGCGATAGCCATATATCGTCAACTGTCTGCGCATGTATGACTTGAATATTTCTCTGACCAATGGCAACCCCTTCCGGATGTCTGAAGCGGTAACCATGAACGTGTATCAGACGGCGTTCAGCTCCAACCAGTTGGGCTATGGTTCTGCGAAGGCGTTTGTCCTGGTGCTTATCATTTCCATGATCAGTATCTGCCAAGTGGCGATCACGTCCCGCAAGGAGGTAACGCAATAATGAAAATGAAGCTCGGAGCCCGCAGGCGTCTGGGAATTGCGATTCGCGCAGCGCTCCTGCTTGCGTGTCTGTGCGTTGTGCTGGTGCCTTTTTACATCATTGTGACCAATTCCTTCAAACCCTACGCCGATATTGCCCGTGATATTTTCTCTCTGCCAAGTGAAAATTTCACCTTTGACAACTACCTCAGCGCATGGGACCGGCTGAACTTTGGCAACTCGTTGAATAATACCGCCATCATCACAGTGTTGTCCAACTTTGGCGGCGTGGTTCTGGAACGATTATCTGATGACGCAGCTGGTCCTGTCCAAAAACTCGCTTCATACCATTCAAATCTCCATGAAGGCGCTTTTCAACGAGGCCTTCTTTGCTTGGGACGTGGCGCTGGCCGCGCTAACGCTGTCCATACTGCCATTGTTTATCTTCTTTATCATTGCCCAAAAACAGGTGCTGGCGGGCGCGTCTGCCGGCGCGGTAAAGGGATGATGATTTCAACAGCACGCTGAGGCGGGCTGCAGAAATAAAAAACTCATTACGTTAAGGAGGAAAACAAATGAAAAAGGCATTAGCCCTGGTACTGACTCTGGCGCTACTCATCTCACTGTGCTCCATCGCCAGCGCAGAGAAGGCTCCCGGTTCCGTCAACCTGTCCATTATGCTGGCGTTGGGCCAGTGGACTGACAACTTCGATGAGCTGATCGAGGCCTACAAGGCGGAAAATCCCCAGATCGGCACCATTGAGTATGAGTTTTCCTCTTCCTCGGTGTATTGGGATCTTCTTAAATCCAAGCTCGCCTCCGGCGAAGTACCCGACATCTTCGGTTGTGGCTTCGGCGAGCAGATTGTGCAGTGGAACGACTATCTGGCCGACCTGTCCGACATGGACATCGTCCAGGATCTTACCCCCGATCAGGTGGCCGCCTGCTCTCTGGATGGAAAGACCATTCAGGTGTTCCCAATCTATGTGGAAGGCTGGGGCATTCTCTACAACATGCGTCTGCTCAAGGAAGCCGGCTGGGAAAAGATTCCCGAGACCCGCGCTGAACTGGAGCAGTTGTGCAAGGATCTGGTTGCTGCTGGCATCCAGCCCTTTGAACTGCACTACGCGGAAACCAGCCTCTCTTTGACCAACCATCTTGGTTCCATCTGGGTCACCAACAAGGAAAATCCTCTGGAATACTTCGAGCAGCTCAAGAGCGGCGTGGACATGGATCTTGCGAATGATCCTGACCTCAACGATATGCTGGACTACTACGATCTCGTCCTGCAGTACTGCAACGAGGATTATATCTCCACCGACAAGTGGACCGGTCGCAATAACTTCTTCCTTGAGGAAGCCGCGATGGTTGACGACGAAGGTTCCTGGGAGATTCCCAACATTCTCAACGTCAATCCTGACTTGGCAGCTTACGTCGTCCAGGGCCTGGTGCCGATTTCCAATGACGCCGACAAAAACCGTCTGCAGATTGCCACCATCAATGCCGCCGTCTACAAGGACAGCGAAAACGTCGAAGAAGCCAAGAAGTTCCTTAGCTGGCTGTGCACCAGCGATGTAGCCCAGAAGTGGCACCAGGAAAAGATGGGCAACATTCCCGCGCTTAACACCGTGCCTAAAGGAATTGGCACCGGTGACCATCCCCTGAAATACCACGGTGAGAGGGATATTCATGTATAACAGTGTCAAAATGGTGGAAATTCCCATCGCATAGGCGATTTCCAGCCGAAGTGCCATTAGGATGACAAAGCTGGCAATCAAAATGATGGAAGCAATAACGGTGGAACTCATTTTCCACTCTCCTTTCCCCTGCGAACCATGCAGAAGACGCTCATATAGACGCTGACGGCACCGCAAAGCACCAGGGGCAGATACATCAGCCCCTGCGGTACACGAAAGCCTGACAATCTGGTATTCCACGTCAGTTCCACCAGTACTGTGCCATGATAGGTCATCACGGCAGAAAAAATCAGGATGATGACGTTGGAAATGTATTTGAGCGCCTGAATGGCTTTGGGCGAAAACAAACGGTCAATCAACTCAACACGCATATGCGTTTCCTTGTAAAGCGCAAGGGTAATGCTCAGGATAACCATCCAGACCAGAGCCATCAGGCTGAGCTGGTCGCACCAGACGGGGACCTTGTTGAACACATAGCGGCCAACCACCATGATCAGCACAGCTGCAAGTTCCACGATCAGGCACAGCACACAGATGAAATTCATGATCTTGTAAATCCACTCGGAAAGCTTGCAGTATTTCTGGTAAAGAGTGCTTTTTACAGGCGCTTCCCGCACAGCTTGATACCTCCTTTTTGCGAACAGGCCCAAGAGAGTGGACCGGCCAACCTTGGAGGCTGACCGATCCGGAGTATGCGAAAAGTCTCTGGCGATATTCTCCAATGCCAGGCAGGTCACTTCATTGCGGCAATGGCTTCAAGAAGATCCGTTACATCGGCGCCAAACTCCTCGTACACAGGAGCCATTGCGGCGCTCCAGTCATCCAGATCTTCAAGCTCGATCACCTCTACCCCCTCCGCCTCCAGAAGGCCGATATAGTACGCTTCGTTTTCCAGAAGGTACTCCAGATTGTGGGCAGAGGCAATTTTCCAGCTGTCGGTGATTATGGCTTTCTCTTCGTCGCTCATCGTGTTCCAGATGGCTTCAGAGAAAATAATTACCACAGGGGGTGCACTGTGAGCATCCAGCGTGACATATTTGCATACTTCCTGGAATTTGCCGTTATAGATACCGCTCAATGGATTTTCAGCACCATCCACAACGCCGGTTTGCAGGGCGGAATAGAGCTCGGAGAAGGCGATAGGGGTAGGACTGGCACCGAGGGCCTCGGTCATGGCCGTATCCACGTCCAGAGACTGACAGCGGATTTTCATGCCCTTGATATCGGCCAGACAGCGGACGGGTTTGGTGGTAAAGAAATTGCGGGTTCCCTCGGACCAGAAGCCGATGGCCACGGTGCGGGTGCCGGAGGCGGCGGCGCTGTCGAGCAGCTGCTGGCCGATTTCACTGTTGACTACATTGATGAAATGGGTGACATCCTTGAACACATAGGGCAGGGTAACGGCGTTAAAGGCGGTTGCCCCACCGCTGGCCAGCGTGGCTGCGGAGGTAACGGCCATTTCCTGTACGCCCAGCTGAACATTCTGATAGGTTTCCGGAACGCCTCCAAGCTGTGAGGCAGGATAAACCTCTACCTTCATTTTTCCGCCCGAAGCTTCGCTCACAAGCTGCCCGAAATTCTTCATAACAGTAACGATTTCGGTGTTTTCAGCCGAGGTGGTGGAGAAGCGAATGGTGCGTTCGGTAATTTCGGCGCATGCGGCTGTGCAACCCGCCAACAGAGCCAGGCAGAGAAAGAGACTGATGATTTTCTTCATGGGGCTTCCTCCTTTAAACGCAGTATAGGATTGTATGAGGGACGCAAACCTGTCCTGTGATTGTAGTATAAAGTAGAAAACGTTTTCTGTAAATAGCTTTTTGAAATTTGACAACGAGGTTTTTTCTGGGATTATTATATTTGCCAGATAATAAAGCATTTTTTTGAATTTTTCAATACGATGATTGCAAAATAACCTTTAATCAAAGAGTGATAAAAGCTTCGGATGCCCCTGATAATACAGAAAATATTTTCTGTAAGAATTGACAGTTTGACCAAAATACAATTATAATAATACATGGATTTATGTAAGAAAAGAGAGGCTGAACGCCATGGAAAAAAAGATGCCCAATGCTACCCTGCATGATGTTGCCAAGCGGGCGCGGGTGTCCCTGTCCACAGCATCACGTGTATTGAGTGGAGCAGACTATCCGGTCAGCCCCCGGCTGCGTGAACGCGTGGTAAGCGCCTCCAAGGAACTGAACTATATTCCCAACATTTTCGGCAAAATGCTCAAGAGCAATATGTCCGAGGCCATTGGCATCATTGTTCCTTCACTGCAAAATCCTTTCTATAATCAGGTGATCTTCGGCATTGAGTCTGCGGCGACTCAAAGCGGGCACGAAATCCGGCTGTTCAGTTCGCACCGCAGCGTGGCGCAGGAACGTAAAAACATCATGACCCTTCTGCACAATCACATCATGGCACTGATCATTCTGTCCATCGACTCTAATGCGGATACGCTGAAAAACTACATTTCCTATGGCGGCCGGGTGGCTTTGCTGGAAGCGGACTTTATGCTGGAGCAGGCTATATATGCCGATACGGATTGTTTTACCGCAGGCAGGCTGGCAGCCGAGCATCTTCTGGGACTGGGCCACAGACGTATCGCGTTTCTTACATCGCCCCTTACAAAGTCTTTTCGGCTCAAAATTCTGGAAGGGGTAAAAAGCACGCTTGTCCGCGCGGGCTACGCGCTTGACGAGAAAGATATCTTTGTGGCCGAGGCCGAAAGGGAATCCGATACCGGGATGTATGAATTTGAAACGGGACGGCAGCTTGCCGAGCGTTTTTTGGAAAGGAAAAGCGAATATACGGCCGTCATCACGATCAACGACATGGTGGCGTTTGGCGTGATTCAGGTTCTTGCGCAAAACGGCATTGCCATCCCGGATAACCTGTCTGTGATGGGGTTTGATAATATTACATATTCCGAAATGATCTCTCCGTCCCTGACGACCGTACAGTTGCCTTCCAGCAATATGGGCTTTACCGCCTGTCAGATGCTGATCGCCCAAATGGAAGCCGGCCAGAGCGATTTGTCCGGCATGTCCTTCCAATTCCCCTGCACGCTGTTCGCAAGGCGCTCCACGAGCTCACCCTTCCACGAAGAGAATATGACGCTTTGTCCACCCGGATGACTCAACCCGCAGCTTATACCACGGAAGGCGAACTGGATGCCGCGTTGGCCAGCGATGGGCTCACTGCAGGAAACAAGCTGCATATCCATGTGTTCTTAACACAGCCGCACATGCCCAAAGAGCAGGTGAATTTTCTCAAGAGAGTATGGGACCGGCAGCCGTTCGAACGCGGTTTCCGGTGCTTCCTACGGCCAAGAATCCTTTGATGGCAAAGGAATCGACTGGCGGGGACAAAGCTGTGAAGAGATCCACATTTCCTAGCACAAGTCATTTTCTGCCTTGTGGAAATCATTCGGCTGGAGTATGATCTAGCCTAGGAGAAAAAAACGAACCCGGCAAAGCGGAAACAGACACAGCAGTTGGGCGGTCAACCTGAACACCCGGAACCTGAACAACCACCCCGTGAGGAGCCCGGCGGTGACGAAGACGACATCTCATAGCATGATGAAGAACCCATCGACACCGAAGCCTTGCGCAACCGTCTGGCAGAGGCAGGAATTGTGAACGGAAAGGTTGTAGACGAGGGCGCACCGAACGCCAACTCTTCATTTAAGAGGTGCAGGCCCTTGCCAGCCGGATTCAGGCGCTGTAAGACGCAGCGCCGCCCGATGAAAGTGCAGCCGCGCCCGATGACAGGTAAAGCGTGGATCAAACGTTTTCCTGCAAGGTGGATGATACCGTCTATCTGGATGATATGCCCCTTGTCATCACCCAAATCAGACTTTTTAATGTTCAATTGCAGGATATCTAGCCGCGTTATCCGGTTTTGCGCTCGGAGAGCAAGGAATACTTTTTGCGGCTGCTGGCCCGGGATGAGCGCATTGCTGGGTATCTCGCCGAAAGTGAAAGTCCGCCGTCCGAAGTTTATCTATAGCCTTCTCCACAGGGTTATCCACAGAATTTCCCCGAATCTATGGACAAATCCGACTTTTCTCTGATTCCAACAAACTTCTGCATTTCGGACGATCACCTGGGCGAGGGCGGCGCAAAGGCCGAATTTCATAGAAACATGAGGCCTTTCGCTTACTACACCGTCTGGAAGCCGAGCATTGCATGGCCACGCCGCAGGAGCAGAGCGTGCTCTCCCGGTATGTGGGCTGGGGCGGTCTGGCAGATGCCTTTGACCCGGAGAAGGCCGCGTGGGCCAGGGAATACCGGGAACTCTCCGCTGCGCTGACGCCGCAGGAATACGAAGCGGCGCGCGCCTCGACGCTCAACGCGCACTATACCAGCCCCGTGGTCATCCGGGCCATGTACGATGCCGTCGCGCAGATGGGCTTTACCGGCGGCAACATCCTGGAACCCTCCATGGGCGTGGGGAATTTCTTCGGCCTGTTGCCGGAGTCCATGCAGGACAGCCGCCTGTACGGTGTGGAGCTGGACAGCATCACAGGGCGTATCGCGCGGCAGCTTTACCCCAAAGCCGACATCACCGTTGCGGGCTTTGAGACGACGGACAGACGGGACTTCTTCGACCTTGCCATCGGCAACGTGCCCTTCGGCAATTACAAGGTCAACGACCGGGCTTACAACAAGCTCGGTTTTTCCATTCACAACTACTTTTTCGCCAAAACGCTGGATCAGGTGCGCCCCGGCGGCGTAATCGCCTTTGTGACTTCCCGCTACACGATGGATCAGCAGTCCCCGGAGGTGCGCCAATACATCGCACAGCGCGCCGAACTGCTGGGCGCGATCCGGCTGCCGAACAACGCCTTTCGCGCCAACGCGGGCACGGAAGTCGTCTCGGACATCCTGTTTCTGCAAAGGCGGGACCGCCCCATCGACATCGAACCGGATTGGGTGCATGTCGGGGAGAATGCGGACGGCTTTACGATGAACAGCTACTTTATCGAGCACCCGGAGATGGTTTTGGGCGTCCTGTCCAGAGAAAACACGCAGTACGGCAGGGAGAGCTTTACGGTCTTGCCGGCAGAAGGCGCAGACCTTGCCAATCAGCTGCATGAGGCGATCGGGCATATCCATGGCGTCTATCGTGAAGCGTCCCTCCCGGATTTGGGCGAGGGGGAAGCGCTGGATGCTTCCATTCCCGCCGATCCTACGGTGCGCAATTTCTCGTATACCGTCGTGGATGGGTTTGTCTACTACCGCGAAAACAGCCGCATGGTGAAACCCCGCCTCAACCAGACGGCGCAGGAGCGCGTCAAGGGGCTGATTGCCCTGCGCGATCAGGTGCACCGCCTGATTGACGCGCAGCTGGATGAGCGGGGTGATGAGGAGATTGCGCAGCTTCAACGCGAACTGAACACCCTGTATGATGGCTTTTCTGCGCGCTTTGGGTTGATCAATGACCGGGCAAACCGCCTCACGTTTGCGGAGGATTCCTCCTACTATCTGCTCTGCTCGCTGGAAATTCTCGATGACGAGCACCGGCTTTTGCGCAAAGCGGATATGTTCACCAGACGGACCATCAGGCAGCAGCGCCGCGTCGATCACGTGGACACCGCATCCGATGCGCTGGCCGTATCCATTGGCGAACGGGCCAGGGTGGATCTGGGCTTCATGGCCGGGCTGACCGGAAAGAGCGAGGAGGAGATCGTTCAGGAACTGCGCGGCGTCATCTTCCGAATCCCCGGCACGGAGCAATACGTCACGGCAGACGAGTACCTCTCCGGCAATGTGCGCCAGAAGCTGCGGGATGCCAGGGCTGCCGCGCAGGCAGACGCCGCGTTTGGGGTCAATGTCTCGGCGCTGGAAGCGGCGCAGCCCAAAGATCTGGAAGCCTCCGACATCGACGTGCGCCTGGGCGCGACGTGGATTTCGCAGGACTACATCCAGGACTTCATGTATGAATTGCTGGAAACGCCGTACTACCAGCGCCGCGTCATCGAGGTACACTTTTCGGCGCATACGGCGGAGTGGCGGATCAACGGCAAGAATGTTGTATCGCGCACCAACGTCGCGGCATACACCACCTACGGCACGGACCGGGCAAATGCCTACAAGATTCTGGAGGATACGCTGAACCTGCGGGATGTGCGCATTTACGATACCATCCAGGACGCAGACGGGCGGGAACAGCGGGTGCTCAATCAGAAGGCGACCACCCTTGCCCAGCAAAAGCAGCAGGCCATCAAGGACGCCTTTCGGGAATGGATTTGGAAAGACCCCGACCGCCGTCAGGCGTTGGTGGCGCAGTACAACGAGCTGTTCAATTCGATTCGGCCCCGCGAGTACGACGGAAGGCATATCGTCTTTTCGGGCATGAACCCGGAGATCTCGCTGCGCGAACACCAGAGAAACGCCGTCGCGCATATCCTCTATGGCGGAAATACGCTGCTGGCCCATCAGGTGGGGGCAGGAAAGACGTTTGAGATGGTCGCCGCGGCCATGGAAAGCAAGCGCCTGGGTCTGTGCCAGAAGAGCATGTTTGTCGTGCCCAACCACCTGACGGAGCAATGGGCCTCCGAGTTCCTTCGGCTGTATCCATCCGCGCGCATTCTGGTCACGACCAAGAAAGACTTTGAGACGAGCAACCGAAAGAAGTTTTGCGCGCGCATTGCCACGGGAGATTACGACGCCGTCATCATCGGACACAGTCAGTTCGAGAAGATCCCCGTATCCCATGAGCGTCAGGAACGGCTATTGCAGGAAGAAATCGACGAGATCATGGAAGGCATTGAAGAACTGAAAAGAGAAAACGGCGAACGCTTTTCGATCAAGCAACTTGAAAAGTCAAAGCGGCAGCTGGAAACCCGACTTGAAAAGCTCCGGGCCGAAGATCGAAAGGACGATGTGGTGACCTTCGAGCAGCTGGGCGTAGACCGGCTGTATGTGGACGAGGCGCACGCCTACAAGAACCTTTTTCTGTACACGAAGATGCGCAACGTGGCCGGGATTTCCACTTCCGAAGCGCAGAAGTCCAGCGACATGTACCTGAAATGCCGCTATATGGACGAGCTGACCGGCGGACGCGGCATCATCTTTGCCACGGGTACACCGGTCAGCAACTCCATGACCGAGCTGTACACCATGCAGCGGTACCTGCAATACGGAGCCTTGCAGCGCAGCGGCATGACGCATTTTGACTGCTGGGCATCGACGTTCGGAGAGACAACGACGGCCATTGAGCTGGCCCCGGAGGGCACCGGTTATCGGGCGCGCACCCGGTTTGCCAAGTTTTTCAACCTGCCGGAGCTCATGAATGTCTTTCGCCAGGTCGCGGACATCAAGACCGCGGATCAGCTTCATCTGCCGACGCCGCAGGTGCATTATGAGACGGTGGTCGTCAAGCCCACCGCGCAGCAGCAGGAAATGGTGCAGGCCCTTTCTGAGCGGGCCGCAGCCGTCCATGGGAAGATGGTCGATCCTACGGTCGATAACATGCTCAAGATTACGTCGGATGGACGCAAGCTGGGCCTCGATCAGCGGCTGATCAATCCGCTGTTGCCGGATGATCCGGCCAGCAAGGTCAATGCCTGCGTGGGCAACATCGTTCGCATCTGGGAATCCGGGCAAGAGAGCAGGCTGACGCAGCTCGTATTCTGCGATATATCCACTCCGAAAGGCGCGGGCCTGAATCCTTCGCCGTCATCCAAGGAGCTTACCGATGGATTGCAGCTGGAGAACGACTTCAATGTTTATGATGACATTCGCCAGAAACTCGTAGAACGCGGTATCCCAGCGGAACAGATCGCCTTCATCCATGAAGCCAACACGGAGGTCAAGAAGAAGGAACTGTTTGCCCGGGTGCGCTCCGGTCAGGTGCGCGTGCTGATGGGCAGCACGGCCAAGATGGGCGCGGGCACCAACGTGCAGGACAGGCTGATTGCGCTGCATGATCTGGACTGTCCCTGGCGGCCCGGTGACTTGGAGCAGCGCGCAGGCCGCATTGTCCGTCAGGGCAACATGAACCCGGAAGTCTCCATCTACCGCTATGTCACCGAGGCTACGTTTGACGCCTACCTTTGGCAGACAGTAGAAAACAAGCAGAAGTTCATTTCGCAGATTATGACCAGCAAGAGCCCGGTGCGTTCCTGCGAGGACATGGACGAAACGGCACTGTCCTATGCGGAGATCAAAGCGCTGTGTGCCGGTGATCCGAGAATCAAGGAAAAGATGGACCTGGACGTGGATGTGGCCAGGCTGAAGCTGATGCGGGCCGATCATCTGAGCAAGCAGTTCAGGCTCGAAGATCAGCTGCTCAAGGTTTTCCCGCAGGAGGTGGAACGCGATACGCACCTGATTGCAGGGTTTGAAAAGGACATCGCCACCCTCAACGCCCATCCACTCCCACAGGAGGAGTTCGTGGGCATGACGGTCGGAGACGCGCTCATCATCGACAAGGAAGAAGCGGGCAAAGCTATCCTCAACGCCTGCAAGGAAGCCGCCAGGGGAACCGCCGTCGAAATCGGCTCCTATCGAGGGCTGAACATGCGCGTACAGTATGATTCCTTCGTCAACAGATTTCTGCTGACGCTGCATGGCGCGGTGTCTCACCCGATGGAAGTGGGCAACGATGCCCGGGGCAATATCACCCGGCTGGACAATGCCATCGCCCAGATTCCCAAACGTCTGGCTGCGACGGAGGAACATCTTGCGACGGTACGACAGCAGATCGAGGCTGCGAAAGCCGAAGTCAGCAAACCCTTCCCGCAGGAAACCGAGCTCAAAACAAAAAGCGCGCGCCTGGCTGAGCTGGACGCCGCGCTGAACATGGATCACACTTCAAGCAGCAGGCAGGCAGATCGTCCGCACAGGGAGGAAGAACGGTAAGCCCGCCTGGCCGCGTGGGTAAGATTTGAGGTGATGAATTGGGACTGTATGCGTCCATTAAAAGTGCCTTAACCACAAGAGAAGCAGCGGAACGCTACGGGATTCGCGTCAGCCGAAATGGGATGTGCAGGTGCCCCTTCCATCCTGACCGGAACCCAAGCATGATAGTTGATGAGCGGTTCCACTGTTTCGGATGTCAGGCGGATGGCGATGTGATCAGCTTCGCCAGCCGCCTTTTTGATCTTTCGCCCCGGGAAGCGGCTTTGAAACTGGCTGCTGACTTCGGCATCGCCCAAAACGAACCGGAGCAAGCGTCCGCCAGACCGGGAAGGCGTCCACATCGTGCTTCAGATCTCTTTGATCATCAGGTGGGATATTGTTTTCATGAACTGGCCGCCTACAGAGACAGGCTCCTGGCATGGAAAGAAACCTATGCACCGAAGTCGCACCACGACGACTTCCACCCCCGCTTCCTTGAGGCGCTAACACAGCTGGATCAGGTGGAAGCTCAAATGGATATGCTTCTCACCGGCACGTTATCCGAAAAGCAGGAAGTCATACGGGATTTTCTGCGGGAGCAGAAGAAACGAATGAAGGAGGCTATGGACATGGAACCGAAGACCCTCACTCCTGTCTACCATGAATCGTCGGCATATGCGCGTGAGCATGGCGAGCTGGAGAGCTTTCGACTATCGCATCAGGCAAACCTGGATTGCAAGCACGCGATTCAGGACGCCATTTCCCGCTATTTTGACGGATGGCGTCTGGACAAAAAGGCGGCGCTGGAGATTCTTGAGCAATTCGGCATGGAACGGACAACCCTTGTGCTTGCTGCGACGGTTCAGGACAAGTCCTGGGATGGCCGCTTTTCTTCTTCCAATAAGGACTGGGCATTTTCCGTAAGTCTCCCGCAAGGCTTGTTGGACGGCGGAATGGACCGGCGACATGCGTATGCCGTCTCTTCCCATCCGGCTATTTTGGACGGGTTCATCTGGCAGGTTCGCAAGGAGATCCGGGAACGGGAACATCCCCAGACCCGGGCAGATGCGCGGTCGCCTCTCATGCCTGCTGCTAAAGATGGGAAGAAAAAAGCACTGGACATGGAAAGATAAGGAGGCGAAGCCTTTGAATGAAAAGCAATATGCCGTCCTGCTCACCGAAACGCAGGATGTGAGAATCATCGCGTGTAATCCCGAACGGGAAATGTTTGATATCGCACGGGAAGCCATTGGCTGCGACTGGATTGAACTGGTTGAGGCTGAGCCGCTGGCAAAGGATGACCTTCTGATGATGATTGACGAAGAGGGTAAGCTGAAACCCGGCGGAGCGCTCATCAATGCGACGGCAAGTGCGCTCTATGGAACACAGCAGCATGGCGATCCCATCATGGGGAATGCGGTTGTGGTGAGAACCAACGGGGAGAATCTGGAGCTGCTTACAGCCGGAGAAGCAAAGCAGCTTGCCGCCAGGATGGAGAACGTCCGGGACCAGGCTTTGCAGAAGATTGCCGAAGCCTTTGCCAGACGCTCTGCGCATCAGCGGGAACGCGCAGCTGCGCTTTCCGCCCGGCGACAGCCTTGCAAAAAGGGCGATCTGGAGAGATAATCATGGCGGAAAAGGAAAAGCGTCTGGTTCAACACAACTTCAGAACCACCGAATCCGAAGCAAGAATCATGCGAAAGAAGATGGATGCGCTCGGAATCACAAACGAATCCGCTTACATGCGGGCGCTTGCCCTGAACGGCTACATTCTGAAACTGGATCTGCCGCAGATCCGGGAAATGATTCGACTGCTCAGCAACATGACCAACAACCTCAATCAGATTGCCAGGCGCTTGAACGCACAGGGTCAGATGTACGACACCGAAATGGAAGAGATGCTGCAAAAGCAGGATGAACTCTGGCAGATGATGCGCAAACTGCTCTCCATCCTTGAGCGTACCGGATTATAAAAGGAGGCAACCCATGATGAAGACTTTGCTGAGAATTGCGCTGGCCCCGGTCATGCTTGTCCTCCGGTTGATGCTCGGGCTGGCAGCATTTGTCACTTCGATCGCTTCTTCCGTGATCGGCCTGTCTGTAACGCTGTTTGCGCTTCTGGCAGGGATTGAGTTCTTTATTGGTTATTGGCAGAACGGGATCGCCTTTCTGGTGCTTGCGCTCCTGGCCAGCCCCGTCGGATTGCCGGCAATCGCTCATCTCCTGCTGAACCAGATGGATCGTATCCTCGGCTTTGTGGAAGGCTTGCTTTACTGAACTTCATTGGCATGCGGCGGTTTGTGGGAATCACGGATCGCCGCTTTTCTTTTGATTCGGAGGTGTTCATGGCAACGACTCGCATCATTCCGATGCACATCAACAAGGGCAAGACCATTGCACAGTGCCTGAAAGCGCGGGTGGATTACGTGAAGAACCCGGATAAGACAGCAGGCGGCGCGCTGATCTCGGCATATGCCTGCTCCCCGGAAACCGCAGATCAGGAGTTTTTGCTTGCGCGCAGCGAGTATATGGCCATCACCGGCAGAAAGATTCACAACGAAGTGATCGCTTACCAGCTGCGCCAGTCCTTCAAACCCGGCGAAGTGACGCCCGAAGAAGCAAACAAAATCGGATATGAGCTGGCTTCCCAATTTCTCAAGGGAGAACATGCGTTCATCGTTGCCACGCACAATGACCGCCGCCATGTGCATAATCACATCGTCTTTTGCGCGACTGCGCTGGATGGATCGCGGAAATTCCGAAATGTATTTCGTTCAGACAAAGTGCTGGCTGAGCTTAGCGACCAGCTCTGTGAGAAACATAGATTATCGGTCATTGCTTGTCCACAAGACAAAGCGATTACATATGATCAATGGCTGGGAGAAAATGCCGGGATCTCCCAACGCGATATCTTGCGCATGACGATTGATGCCGCGCTGCGAATGCGGCCGGATGGCTTTGATGCGCTGATGCAGCTCCTGGAAGAGGCCGGATGCCGGATGAAGCGGGCGGCGCAAATCAGCATAAGACCACCCGGAGGGAAACGCTTTATCCGACTGGATACATTGGGAACTGAGTATACAGAAGCAGCGCTTGAAGCGTCGCTTTCCGGCCAGCGGGTTCACATTCCAAAGCGTTCCAGAACCCAATACACGCGAAAGCAGATTGAGCTTCTGATCGACATTGAAGCCAAGCTGCGTGCTGGAAAAGGAAAAGGATACGAGCGCTGGGCCGAAAAACACAATATCGACACTCTGGCCAGCTCCATGATCTATCTGAAAGAGAATCACATTGGTTCCTACGCTGACCTTACGCAAAAGATACAGCTTGCGCTGGACAGCCGGAATGGCCTGAAAGATCAGATCCGGGAGGCGCAAAGACGGATGCAGGAGATCAGCGCTCAAAGAAAAGCGATTCTGGTTTACAGGCAAACCCGGGATGTTTACACGAAATACAAGGAATCCGGCTGGTCACCTGCTTTTTATCGGGAGAACAAAGAAGCCATTGAAGCGCACAAACAGGCGCAGGCCGTATATAGCGCAGCGGACGGGAAGCTGCCTACACTCTCGGAGTTATCGCAGGAATATGACCGACTGCTCGTTCAAAAACGAGAGACTGGTAAGCTGTTGGTCCAGCGAAACGAGGAATTGCAGAGTTTGCGCCATATCAAAAAGAACTTGGATACGCTGCTTGCCGATGAGCATTTTGCGTTGGAGCAGCATTTTGCCAGTGAGAAAAAACCTCGTGAACACGACCAGCGCACAGAAAAGACTGGCCGGTAAAGAGCGGCCCTATACTGATCTATGTCCGTTGAGGCAGATCGGTATAGGGCTTTTTTTCGTTTTGGAACGTCAAACCAGCCGGAGGATGTCGCAGAGAGACTTCACAACCGCAGAGCTTGCTCTGCATTACAGGGGATTGGGGGCTGGGCCACCAACAAGCAAAGTGCAAAAAGTAAAACGTTTGCATTGCTTGCTACTATTATCCTGAGTTTGCGAGCATGGGATGCAATTTTCTCCCCGCTCTAACAAATGCATTGTGTTAAATCAGATGATTCTCCTTCAGCATATCCTCAACGACTGTGCCGGACATCATTTTCATGCCCTTGCTCAATGCAAATTTTTGTATTACAGGAAGCTTTACATCCGTCAGCTTCCTGCCATCCAGCAGGGCAGCAGTCGCCTGGAGCAGTACACGAACATCATAAGCAGAAGCAAATACTTCGGGAACACCGCGATCCAGTTCTAATAGCGTGTAAACGGCCTCCATACCCGTTCTTACGGCATATTCGGTGGTAAACACGCAGTCGGCAGGCGTTTCAACAAACTCACCGATAAAGGCAAAGTTTTGTGCACATTCGGGAACCACGAGTGGCCTGTCCCCATCCTTGCGCGCCATAAAGTAGGAAGTTACATATGGCATCATACACGGAATCGATACAGCATGGTTTTTTGCCAGCTCTTCTATCTCTGTAACAGGCACGCCGATATGATACAGCCATTCCATCGTGATCTCTTCGCCTGTACATTCCTTCATTGGCTTTTTGATATAGTCGCCAGGCTCATCGGAGAACAGGCCATAGACCCAGGCAACGATCTCATTGGGCTTTTGCACAGCGAAATGTGGCTGGCGGCTTACTGTCCAGCTCATGAGCCAGGAAGAATCCTTGGCGGTGATGGGACCGCCGGTAACGATCTTCCCATTGTATGGGTTACGGCCGGTCAGCTTGGCAATATATGCGGGTATTTTTTCATCAATGCAGGTAATTGTGGCGGATTCCCAGTTAGAACCAGCAATATCTCCATAGAATTTCTTTGGATTGCCAAAAGAAGCATCCTGAGCCGCAATATTCTCCCACAGTTCCCATGCCGGGCCAATGCTGTCCGGGATAACGGGCACGTTGTTTTGATCCCCGTATGCAGAATTTTCGGTATTTGAGCCCAGCGTCACTAAAACCAGATCACGCTCATCGGGACAGATCACTTTCTGTTCGCCGCTCTGTGTAATCACGATCTGTGAAGCGATTTGCTTTCCGTTGTCTCTGCGGAACACAACGTTATTGACCACTGTGTCATATTCAAACCGAACATGATGCTCCATGAGATAGCTGATCAAAGGCTGAATCAAGGATTCGTATTGATTGTATGAAGTGAATTTTAGACAGGAGAGATCTGTAAGATTATGCGTATGATGGATAAAGCGCGTCACATAACGCCGCATCTCAATGGCGCTGTGCCAGTCCTCAAAGGCGAACATGCTTCTCCAGAACAGCCAGAAATTCGACTCAAAGAAGTCCTTCGAGAATACGTCTGTGATTTTCTTGTCCTGTAAATCTCTTTCCGGCGTCATGACAAGCTTTGACATCTCCAGTACCGCTGCATCCGACAGCGTGAATTTGTGGAGGGTATGCGCGTCCTTTCCCTGTTCAAAGGTAACTCGTACCGGCGAACTGCTGGGGTCATCCATATTGAGATAATAGAACTCATCAAGAACGGACTGACCGGGATTTTTCAGTGACGGGATAGAGCGGTACAAATCCCAAAGGCACTCAAAATGGTTTTCCATTTCTCGCCCCCCGCGAATGATATAGCCCAGCCGCTCATCTTTGATACCGTCGCAGCCACCACCCGGCAGAGGGAGTTCTTCAAAAATCGTAATGTTCTCTCCCGGCATCTGTCCGTCACGGATCAGAAACGCCGCCGCTGAAAGGCCGGCAAGTCCGCTTCCGATGATATAGGCCTTCCGTTCTGCTACATCCATAGGCTTTCTTGCTTTTGAAAATGCTGCGTAATTTCCATTCGTGTAATACATGGCAAAGGCTCCTTTCCTTGAGGTGTGACTTGAGTATATCCGGATGTCCGCTTGTTACGGATTCAGATGTAAAATAGTGAATCATTTGGTGTTATGCTCCAATACATAAACCTTGCGTTCTTTGGGGATCTCGTCCCAAAGCTGATCGGCTTTGCCCTGCCAGCACTCCGCGTAATAATCGCATTTTCCGCAAAGATGCTCCGCGCTTTCCGGCGATTGCAGATCGGTGGATTTGGCCCCGGTTTTTTCGATCATGCCCCGCAGCTTATGGGGATTCTCCAGCATGGGGCAGGGCTGGAACATATTGTCATTAAAGGGCTGCCCATCGTGATATGCCTGGAACAAAGGAGAACGCAGAGCCTCCAAGATGGTTTTTTCCCGGATGTTGGAATCGGAATAATGAATGAACACGCAGGGGTCCATATCGC
>ERZ779866.2329-NODE-2329-length-17325-cov-3.707180_pt1 | contig 17325 bp, 16 predicted proteins | sample MGYA00511248_ERZ779866 | MGnify/ENA primary metagenome ERZ779866 (study PRJEB29588, sample SAMEA2155758) | human gut metagenome | biome: human gut; feature: human-associated habitat; material: faeces | place: Denmark | collected 2008/2010 ... | reverse complement strand
AGAAGCGAAACAATGGTTTATTTATAAAAAAGTTTGGACAAATTGTAAAGAGAAAAGAGAAAACTATAAAGCGCATCATATCCTTAACGCTGGCGTGTCTGTTTGTTTTGGGAGCTGTTTCGCAGCCGTCTGCGGCGATGACTCAAAGGGAATTAAACAGAGAAAACGCAAACATGTATAATACCGCAATAATAGAGTGTTTTGAAGAAGAGGGATATCCCGATAGCTATGGAGGTGCATGGCTCAATACGGACAGCGGCCGTTTGGTGATAGGGCTTACCGAGAGAAGCGAAGAAACAGAGCAGACATATTACGATATAACAGGTGCAGATTTGCTTGAATTTCAAACGGTGGAATACTCTTTGCAGGAGATATACGATGCAATGAGAGAGACATTTGAAAATGTGAGCAGAGCAAACAATTTGCCGCAGATTAAAGCTAGTGCAATTATGCAGATGACAAATTCTGCGGAAATGTATGTATCGGAAGAGGATGTTGCCGCCTATATTTCCGAAAGCCAGGTAACTATGCTCCCGCAAAATGAATTGGAAAGCCTTAAAGCCAATTCCGACATAATAGAATTTAAGGTGGGAGGAGAAGTTATTCTTGAATCGTTGCAAGAAGATATTGTTGCGAATGTAGGCGAGGGAATGAAGATAAATACCAGCGGTAGCAATGCTTTGGCAAGCCTGGGATATCTTGCCTATCGATATGAAAACGGAGTAAAGCAGGTGGGTGTAATTACGGCTGCACATACATATAATGTATTGCCGGCAAACCAAATTAGAGCGTATACAATGGATAATATGCCCATCGGTTTTTGCACTTTTAACGGCTTGAATTTACAATACGGAGATAAAACCGATATAGATTCTTTAGGAACTAAAGATTTTGTGTTTCTTGAGTATCCACTTGGAGTTAGTGTCAGCCCTGTGATAAAAAACGACACAGCGTACAGTCAGGATTTAAATGCAGGATATACCGTTCCTTCTGAAGGTGATTCCATTCATAAAAGTGGAACAGTGACAGGACACACATCCGGGACGGTAGAATCTATTTACTATTGGAGTTGGTATAATCAGAAGATACCGCATTTAGGTATTGGTAGAATTATGACAAACTATAATTCAAGTCCGGGAGACAGTGGAGGTATTGTTTATGTAAGAGGTAGCAACGGAAAGGCAATTGTGGTGGGAATACATCAGGGCAGAGTGCCTCTATATGTAGAAAGCCATGCACTCTGCGTACCTGCATTTCATCTTGAATCTGAAGGTATTTTTGCTGGGCAGTAGAATGGTGTGATTATCTACTCTAAGGAGGTGGCTTTATGAAAAAATACATGATTAGAAAAATCCTTTTGAGGGCGGTTCCGTGTATTTTGGTCTGTCTTGTGTTCCTCGGCTGTCAGATCAAGTTTATGATGGACTGCCGCCGCTACAATTACTGGCACACCTCGGAGTTTATCTTGAGCTGGAACTTAAGGGAGCTGGGAAACTACCCCGAGCATCAGATAATATATGTCAAGCCGACCGACGAATGGTATAAGCTTCAGGCGATGAGAGACGAAAAATGGGGATATGAAGCAGGCGATCTTCTGACATGGTATGAGTTCACCTGCGCCGACCTGGAGGTCGGTGTGTACCCCTATCTCGACGACGAGCTGGAAAAGGAGATAAGGGCTTTGGGCTATCCCTTTGATTTTCACGGCATAACCTATGTGGGCACCGACGATTACAGCGATATCGGAAAAAATGTGGGCCCGTTGATGATTATTATAGGCGGTGAGACAAAAACGGCGGAAGAGCTCAAAGACCCGAAAGCCGATATACTGAGAAAATCCACCAGCCCGTTTTTCCCTTATGACGACCCCCTATAATGAATTAAAAGAAAAACAGAGAGACTTTTGTCTCTCTGTTTTTGCGTAAATATAGAAAAAGCGGAGGAATGGACATGATTTTGAACTCCGAAATATACTATTCAAGTACCGAAAGGATATCCTCCGGGAACACAGATGAGATATCATCAAAGACCATCCAATGGCTGATAGACAAATCGCCGTCGGTTCGCGAATATATTGCTACACCGTTACTCTCTCTGTAAACAGAGATTCGACTATTATCATCCAATATTACAGCCAAGTCAAATACGATATCTTTTTTCATATTGCCGGGCAGCCAGTAATTTCGCAGGACAACAGATTTCATCCGATCCAAAGTTTTATCGTTATTTTCAACTGTAAAGCTGTCGCCGCTGTAAAGATTTGTAACGGTATTGCTGCTCAAATCCCAAATCAGTGTTTGCGGAGAATCCCAGGATGAAAATTCTATTGCACAGATATTGCGGCCGGCAGGGATGAAAGCATCAAGGGTTGTAGATTGAAACTGAAATATAAAAACAATTACATATGCTGCCAATATAATAATGTTTTTAAAAAGATTGCCGGATTGTTTTTTTATCAAATAAAAAATTGTTCCTGCTGTAAGTAAAACCAAGCCGAGAGAAAAACAAATGCTTTTGAGAAAAAAACTTCTTTGGTATTCCGGCAGAATAAGTACAAATAACAAAAAAAGAATCGGCACAAATAAAAGCCATTTAATTGACTTGTTTTTCATTGTTTTTCCTCCTTTTAATATTTTTCTGAAGTGTTCATTTTCCTTCTCATATATGGTATATTTTACTATATTGTAAAGATATAAATTATTAAAAAAGCGAATTTGCACTAATATAAAAGAGGATATTTGTATTTATATTATATCATATGAATAAATGAACATCAAGAGTATAGAAAAATATTATATCCATTTCTTAAAAGCAAAACAGAGAGACTTTTGTCTCTCTGTTTTTTAAATACAGATATACATTGGAGACGCAATGCCGATAATTATTTCTTGAGAAACAGACCGTTGCACAAAAAACAAATATTGCAAAATCTTTATTTGCTTATATATAAAATAAATATTTTACGTTTTAGATATAGAAATAAACTATTTGATTTTCAAAACAGACTGTCATATAATGTCTATTAGTGAATTGTGAATAAAAATGGAGGAATAAAGAATGAACGTCAAAAAAGAAATCAGCGTAAAAAAAGTTACAAAAGATGCCGAGCAGTATTTCAGAGACGGATTCTTCTGCTGTGAAGCCGTAATGGCCTCCATCAGAGACAATTTTGAGCTGGATGTGCCAAAAGAAGTCATCGCCATGGCTTCCGGCATGGCTGTCGGAGCAGGCAGATCGGGCTGTATGTGCGGCGCTGTCAACGGTGGCATACTGGCTCTTGGCATGTTCTTCGGACGCACCGAGCAGGGCGGTCCCCAGGATCCCATCGTCGTAAAATGTATGGCTCTGACACATGAGCTTCACGATTGGTTCAGACAGGCAAACGGAAAAAACTCGGTCTGCTGCCGTGTTTTGACAAAAGAGTTTGACATGGGCAAGGGCGAGCACAAGGAACAGTGCATCTATTTTACAGGTCTTTGCGCAGGCAAGGTCGCCGAGATAGTCATCCGTGAGCTGGGACTGACAAACATAGACTAAAATATTTAAAGAGACGGAAAGTTCCGTCTCTTTGATTAAACGGGAGATTACACATGAAAAACATAATACAGAAAGTGCCGCTTCCCATATGCGGAGTCATGCTGGGCTCGGCAACTCTGGGAAATCTGCTCCAGAGCTATTCCGAAGGGATAAGATATGTCTGCGGTGTGTTTTCGGCATTCCTGCTTTTGCTGGTGGTGCTCAAGATAATAATGTTCCCCAAAAAGTTTGCCGAAGACATGGAAAACCCCATAATGGCCAGCGTATTTGCCACATGCCCCATGGGCATAATGCTGCTCAGCACATACATAAAGCCTTTTATAGGCGGAGCCGCATATTACATATGGCTGCTGGCAATAGCCATGCACATATGTCTGATAGTGTGGTTTACAATTAAATTCATCATAAAGCTCGACCTGAAAAAGGTTTTTGCCAGCTATTTTATCGTGTATGTAGGCATAGCGGCGGCGGCAATTACAGCTCCTGCCTATGAAAAGACCTCGATAGGCACGGCGGCTTTTTGGTTTGCTTTTGTTTCGCTGCTGATTTTGCTTGTGCTTGTAACATGCAGATATTTGAAGCACAGAGAGATTCCTCAGCCGGCTGCCGCAATAATATGCATATATACAGCCCCTGCGGCACTGTGTACGGCGGGATATGTTCAGTCGGTGACGCCCAAATCCTACGGTCTGCTCATGACCCTTTTTGCCATGTCGCTTGTTCTCTACATATTTGCTTTTGTAAGGTCTTTGTCCCTTCTTAAGCTGCCTTTTTATCCCAGTATATCGGCATTTACATTCCCCTTTGCAATAAGCGCCGTAGCGTCTAAACAGACCATGGCATGCCTGCAAAATATGAATAAGCCGATGCCTGTTTTGCAGTACCTGGTGCTTTTTCAGACAGTGGTGGCGGTGATATATGTGATATATGCCTATTACAGATATATGGCAGCCATATTTGGAACAGCAAAAAAACAGTAAGTTTGAAACAGAGAGACTTTTGTCTCTCTGTTTTTTGTAAATATAGAAAAAATCTATAATACACAAAATATAAATAGAAAAAATATATTTGTATTTAAAGGCGGAGATACCCTATACTTGTATGGGAATATACAAAAAAGGAGACAGACATGGAAATAAGCGTTAGAAAGACGGCTCTTGCCGCCGAGGAGTATTTTAAAAAGGGACTTTTCTGCTCGGAGGCGGTGGTCGCCGCCGTTGCGGACAGCTTTGATGCGCCCCAAAACCTCGGAGTTTTGTCGGCGGCGGCAGGCTTCGGCGGAGGAATGGGCAGAGGCTCGGTGTGCGGCGCACTTTCGGGGGGAGTCATGGCCATAGGCATGATTTTGAACTGTGAAGAGACGAGAAGCGCCGAAAAGGCACAGCTGTCCATGGCTCTTTCGGCAGAGCTGACCGACGCTTTTGAAAAATACAGAGGAAATATCATGTGCGGCGCCCTCACAGAGGGCCTCGACATGGCAAAGGGAGAGAACATGGAGCTTTGCGCCTCCCTCGTGAGCTTTTGCGCAGGCAAGGCCGCCGAGATAATCGCCAGAGAAAAGGGGCTGAAAGTAATCGATTAAAAAAGAGAGCCGAAAGACTCTCTTTTTTCTTTATGTCTTGAAAATAGGGGTTTTGTATGATACAATAATTAAAATAGGCGGTTTGTGTATAAATGCGCCGAAAAATACAAAATTTACGAAAGATAACATAAAGGAGACAGAAGATGAAAAAGTTTCTCTTTACCAGCGAAAGCGTCACCGAGGGACATCCCGACAAGATCTGCGACCAGATTTCCGACGCCGTGCTGGACGCAATACTCGAGCAGGACCCCACAGCCCGCGTCGCCTGCGAGACGACGGTCACAACAGGCATAATCTCGGTCATGGGCGAGATTTCCACAAGCTGCTATGTGGACATACCCAAAATCGCCCGCAAAACCGTCACCGACATCGGCTACGACAGAGCCAAATACGGCTTTGACGGCACAACCTGCGCCGTCGTCACCTCGATAGACGAGCAGTCCAAGGACATCGCCATGGGTGTCGACTCCTCCGAGGACGACAAGACCACAGGCGCGGGAGACCAGGGAATGATGTTCGGCTTTGCCTGCGACGAGACAAAGGAGCTCATGCCCCTGCCCATCTCTCTGGCTCACAAGCTGGCTCAGAAGCTGACCGAGGTCAGAAAAAAGGGCATACTGCCCTATCTCCGTCCCGACGGAAAATCCCAGGTGACGGTGGAATATGAGGACGGAGTGCCAAAGAGAATAGACGCCATAGTCATATCCTCCCAGCACGCCCCCGAAGTTGAGCTCTCTCAGATAAGAGAGGACATCACAAAGCATGTCATAAGCACCGTCGTGCCCCGGAAGCTCATGGATGGAAACACAAAGATATATGTCAACCCCACAGGACGCTTTGTCATAGGCGGCCCCCAGGGCGACAGCGGACTGACAGGACGCAAGATAATCGTCGACACTTACGGCGGATATTCCCGTCACGGCGGCGGAGCCTTTTCGGGCAAAGACCCCACAAAGGTCGACAGAGCTGCCGCATATGCCGCCCGCTATATAGCTAAAAATGTGGTTGCAGCAGGCCTTGCCAAAAAGTGCGAGGTGCAGCTGGCATACGCCATCGGCGTTGCAAAGCCTGTGTCGGTCATGGTGGACACCTTCGGCACAGGAGTTGTTGAAGACGACAGAATAACCGAGGCAGTCCTCAAGATTTTCGACCTGAGACCTGCCGCAATAATCGAGACTTTAGACCTCAGAAAGCCCATCTACAAAAAGCTGGCCGCCTACGGACACATGGGCAGGGAAGAGCTCGGCGTAAAATGGGAGCAGACCGACAAGACAGAAGAGCTCAAAAAGGCTCTCGGAATGTAATTGATAATTTGCCCGGTAAATGAAAAATTCCCGCGCAGGTTACGGGCGCCTGTTTAAACAGGCATAAAACCCGTTTCCTGCAATGCGGGTTTCGGCCGCCTGCCGAAAACAAACAAATAAGAGGTGATTTTATGAAAAACGATGCGAATAAAGTTGTAAAAGGGTTCATAATAGGCATTGTGGGCTATTTTCTCATAACATTTCTCATCATGGTGGGGCTCAGCTATCTGCCCAACTGGCGCATAAGCTCCTCCCTTGTCGGTATGGAGTATTTCGCCGCCAACCTCATGGACAATTTCGGCCTCAAGCTGGTGATAGCCACCTTCGGCTCCATCGTAATAACGGGAATTATCGCCCTTATCATCTTCTCTAAATCGGGGCCGAAGAACGAAAAGTAAATACAAACTGTATAATTTAATTTCTTAAATACCAAAAGTTTAAAAACAGGGGAAGGGGAATTGACTTTGACAAAACTCAAGACGGCGCCTGCCGAAAAGCAGATAGGAGCTCTTTTTGCATTTACCATAGCTCTGGCGTTTTTTTCGTCCTTTGTCTTTGCTTCTCCCCGTGAGATAGCGGCGGGACTTTTGGAGATAGTAAAGTCGAGAGATGTCCTCATCACCGACTATTTCACCGTGGCGGGCACGGGCGCCGCATTGATGAACAGCGCCCTCGTCATGCTCATGTCGGTGGGGATAATCAAGATAAACAAGCTGCATTTTACAGGCATAAGCATGGCCGCCGTCTTTATAACGGGGGGCTTCGCCCTTTTCGGTAAAAATCCCCTCAATATCCTGCCGATACTTTTAGGTTCATTTATCTACGCAAAGATGCAGAAGGTGGGCTTTTCACGATATGTATACATCGCCCTTTTCGCCACGGGACTTTCCCCCCTTGTGACAGAGCTTGTCAAGATACTGCCCTATTCCTTTGGGGTAAATCTGCTTTTGGCATGTCTTGCAGGTATGCTCATAGGGTATATCATACCGCCCCTTGCCGCCCACACCGTGTCGATGCATCAGGGCTACTCCCTTTTCAATGTGGGCTTTGCCACGGGAATAATCTCCCTCGTCATCGTGTCGGTGCTGCGCTCCTTCGGCCTCACGATAAACACCACCCTCATATGGCACACCACCCACAACCCCGTTCTGATATGGGGAGTTCTGGGGTATTTCGCCGCCGTTTTCGCCTACGGCCTGTGGATAACGGGGGGCATAAAACCTCTTTTGAGGCTCTTTAAGCACCCAGGCCGCGCCGTGGCCGACTTTGTCCTCATGGACGGGGCGGGCCCCACATTTATGAACATGGCGCTGACGGGAATCATGTGCATGGCGTACATCATGCTGATAAGAGGCGAGCTTTCGGGCCCTGTTCTGGGAGCGATTATAACGATATACGGCTTTGCCGCCTTCGGTATCCACCCGAAAAACTATTTCCCTGTCCTTTTGGGCGTATATATCGCAACATATCTCAAGATTTTTTCGGCCTCCGACCCCGCTGTCCAGCTGGCGGCACTCTTTGCCGCGGGGCTCTCTCCCATCGCGGGACAGTACGGCTTTTTCACGGGAATTTTCGCCGGCTTTCTCCATTCGTCGGTGGTGTCCTATGTGGGCTATGTGTCGGGAGGAATGAATCTCTATAACAACGGGTTTGCCGCAGGCTTTGTGGCCATAATAATGGTGCCCCTCATAGAAAGCTTTATCCAAAGATATACAAAATAGTCGGAGGACATATGATACACAACAAGAAAAAACTTTCCAAGATAGTGGAGGAGCTGACGGTTTTCTTTTTCGGCATAGGCGGAACAAACATGAGCTCCAATATAAAATACACCCCCGAGGAGGCCTTCATCACCTTTGAGAGCGATTTTTCAAAGGAACATCTCCACAAGGTGGAGTCGATGGGCAGGCTTTTGAATCAGCAGTACGACGAGGGCGTCGAGGACACCTACTGGGAGCTGATGGGGTCGGGCGACCCGGGCGAGTCGAGCCAGCTGCTGCTTGTGGGCATGATGGTGGACACCGCCGAGGTCGACATCAAGGACGAATATGTCAAGGTGAGAATGTATAAAAAACTGCCCTAAAGGCAGAAAAAGGAACGGCTCTGCCATTCCTTTTGTTTTTTGTGTAGGGAACGACCGTGTGTCGTTCCGCACGGCGATGAGTATCGCCGCCCGAGCGGAGCGAGTATCAAATATCTCGGGGTCCCCATTGTGCTTGAACAATGGGGTAAAATAACGACCGTGTGTCGTTCCGCTTGGTTTGTGCGTTGATTTGTCTCAACGGAGAGCCGGGGCTCGACCGGCGGCGAGTGCCGCCGAACCCTATTTAATTATTCGGGGTCCCCGTTGACAAGGTCAACGGGGTAAATGGGCATGTAGCCGTTCCCTAAAAAATCATAAAGTCTGCGTGGGGTTGATTGTGGACAAATAACCCGCAAAGGCCGCACGCAAAAAAACGACATATTTCTCCACAGGGTGTGAATAAAAAACGGAGCGGGGAACCGCTCCGTTTTGTCTTTGACTTACTGTCTGTTGAAGAGCACCACTTCGGAAAAATCCTTCCTCGGTCTGGCTTCGGGCTCCTCATCGGGGTAGCCGATGGGGGTGACGGCTATGGGAATGTAATTTTCCGGGAGACTCAATACCTTTTTGACTTCACCTGCGTCAAAGGCGCCGAGCCATACAGTGCCGAGACCCAGCTCTGTGGCTCTCAGCATCATAAATGACAGGGCGATGGAGCAGTCCACCGTGGCCCTCGACTGCTTGCAGTTCATAAAGGTCTCCTCTGTGGCGCACACCGCTATGGCGGCAGGTGCGCTGCCCATGCAGGCCTGACCGAGACAGGCTTTCTGCATTTCGCCCATGAGGGACTTGTCGGTGACGGCGATAAACTTCCAGTTCTGAAGATTTTTCGCCGACGGAGCCTTTACGCCTGCCATGAGGACCTCATTCAAAACCTCAGGCTCTATGTCACGGCTCTGATATTTCCTTATGCTTCTTCTCTTTTCGATAGCCTCTTTGACCGTCACGGCAAAAACCTCCTATTTGAGATATTTTTCCATCCAGCGGGATATTTCGGCAAGTCTTCTCATGCGGTGCTTGGGCTTGCCCGAACGGGAAAGCTCGTGGTTTTCGCCCTTAAAGAGCACCATTTCCGAGGTCACTCCGTGGTATTTGAGACCGGAGAACATCTCAAAGCCCTGAGACAGGGGGCAGTTGTAGTCCTCGATGGAGTGGATAAAGAGGGTGGGAGTCTTGACATTGGGGGCGTATTTCAGGGGGGAGTGATCCCACAGCCTGTCGATGCCCGTCCACGGTGTTGCGGCAAACTGCTCGGCGTCGAAGGAATAGCCTATGCAGGAGTTGCCGAAATCGCTTATGGTGTTGCAGAAGGAGCGCTGGGAGACGGCTGCGGCAAAGCGGTCGGTGTTGCCGATGATCCAGTTGGTCATGTATCCGCCGTAGGAGCCGCCCAAAACGCCCAGCTTCTTGTCGTCGATCTGGGGATAAGACTTGCAGACATGGTCTGTGAACTCCATGAAGTCGTCAAAGTCCACCGTGCCGTATTTGTTTCTCAGATCGGCAAAGACAGCGCCCCGGCCGTCGGCGCCTCTGGGGTTGCATAAAAATACAAAGTATCCCTGTCCTGCCAGCATCTGCATCTCGTGGACGAATATCTCGCCCCATGCCACGCAGGGACCGCCGTGCATCGAGAGGAGGGCGGGGTATTTCTTGTTTTCGTCAAAGTCGATGGGCTTTATGACCCAGCCGTCGATTCTCGTGCCCTGGGAGTTTACAAAGGGGCAGTATTCGGTGTCGCCCACATATTTGCCCGAGAGATTCATGCCGTTGAGCCTTGTAAGCTGGGAGACCTTCTTGCCGTCAAAGATATAGACCTCCTGGAGCTTGCCCTTTTTCATGGCGGAGAACAGGATCTTTTCGCCCTTTGCGGCGATGCCGTCGATGGCGCCGTCAAACATGAAGGGTCTTGTCAGCTCGCCCTTTTCGTCGAGAAGATTGGGCAGGCAGTGCTTTACCTCGGTGGTGAGATAGAGCAGTTTTCCGCCGTACTCGGCGAGAGAGGAGGAGGAGCCGTAGCGGCAGTCGGTGGCGATGTTGCAGCCTATGGTGAAGTCGTTTGCAAGGATCTTTTTGAGCTGATTATTTTCCAGAACATACCAGCTGTCCTTCTCCATGTTGCCCAGCTTTCCGATGTAGCAGGCCGAGACAAAGAGACGGCCGTTCACATACTTGATGTTGCCGATTCTGACCTCGCCCTGGGGGATAATTTCCTCGGTTTTGCCGCTCGCAATATCGTAGCGGTAGAGACCCGACTTGTTGTGCTTTTTCTCGGTGTACTCAACGCCTGTAAAGTAAACGGCTTTACCGCATTCGGCGATTTCGGTGCGGTTTGTGTTAAAGAGCTTGCCTGTTATGGGTGTGCTCTCGTTTTTGGCCTTGTCGTAGACAAAGAGGGAGGCGCGCTTGCCGCTTATGTAGCCGATGCCGTTGTCCCAGAAGGGCAGCTCGGTGATCTTTATGTAGTCCTCGTCGTCCTCGGGTATGTCGGCCTCGTTTTCGGGGCGGTAGGTGTCGATGTCTGCCTTTACGAGATAGAGATCGCCCGATATTTTTGTCACCGACAGGACAGGGTAGGGCAGGGTGAAGGCGGCGGTCTTTTCGCCTGTATTCATGTCGAGATATTCAAATGACGATGAATAGGGCTTGTCGCTCTTTTTGCCCAAAAGCAGGACACCCTCTTTTTCAAAGGCAAAGGAGGTGTAGCCCGTGCCGTTTTTGAGCTTTGTCACCGAATCATCTTCAAGATTTACCGAATAGAGCTGCTTTTTATAGCCGTTTTTGGGGGTGTCGCACACCGAGACGGTGAAAACCGCCCTGTTTTCAAAGGGGGAGACGGTGAGTGCCGAAATAAAGCGGTAGGACAGTAGGTCCTCTTTTAAAATTGGCTGCATAGATATACCTCCGTTTATTGTATTTTTATGAGAAACTGCATAAAAAGGCCGTAAAATCGGCGGTTTTATGCGGGGCGGCGGTATATATATTCGTTCCTGCCGCCCTATCTTTTATACAAATTGTACCACAGACAGACGAAAAGTGCAAGGTGTTTGTACACAATGCCGTTTTTAATCAGTGCTGTGAATATTTATACAGAAAACTATTGACAAATCGCCCTCTATGCTATATTATAATAATACAGTTTTTAATCACTACGGTGCATAAATATTCAAAAACATTTTGGAGGTAGCCCTCGTGCTCAAATATACCGCAAAAAGACTTATAATCGGCGTCATAACACTTTTGGTGCTGGCCACAATAACCTTCTTCCTCATGAAGATAATCCCCGGTTCCCCCTTCGGCGGCGAGCTGGCTCAGCTCTCTCCCGAGGTGAGAGAAAAGCTTTTGTCCCAGTACAATCTCGATAAATCGATACCCGAGCAGTTCGCCATATACATCAAAAACGCCGCCACAGGCGATTTCGGCGAGTCCATGACGAGAAAGGGTACTCCCGTCATGACGATAATCGGCAGATGCCTTCCCGCCACCATGAAGGTGGGCGCCGTGGCTTTCGTGTTCGCCATGGCAGTGGGCATAACCCTCGGCATAGTGGCCGCCTTCACAAAGCATAAATGGGTCGAAAGCGCTGTCATGTTCCTTGCGACCATAGGCGTCAGCGTTCCCAGCTTCCTCTACGCCCTCATGCTGATGATAGTCTTCGGCGTGGTGCTGGGCTGGCTGCCGATAATCGGCCTCAAAGGCCCCCTCCACTACATACTCCCCGCATTCTCCCTGGCTCTTTACCCCATATCGATGGTCTCCCGTCTCGTGCGTTCCAGCATGAAGGAGGTCATGAAGCAGGATTACATCGTTTTAGCAAAATCCAAGGGCACACCGATGATAAAGATAATCGTAAAGCACGGCCTTAAAAACTGCCTCATCCCGGTAGTCACCTACGCAGGCCCGTTGCTTGCCTTCCTCATCACAGGCTCCTTCGTCATCGAAAACCTCTTCTCGATTCCCGGCATCGGCGCCGAGTTCGTAAACAGCGTATCCAACCGTGACTACACCATGATAATGGCTCTGACCATCATCTTCGGTTCCTTTATAATAATAGCCAACATTCTGACCGACCTTCTCGTGGCCGCCATCGACCCGAGAGTCAAGCTCAGCAAAAAATCCGTCTGATTCAGGAGCAAAAAATGGAAGAGATAAAACTTACAAAAGACCTTTTCGAGCCTCTGCCCGAAAACGAAAAAAACAGCGAGTTTATAGCGGCAGAGCCCAAGACATACATGAAGGACGCATGGCTCCGTTTCAAACAGAACAAGCTGGCCCTTATAGGACTTGCTTTCCTGGCGGTAATGGTCATTCTGGCAATAGCCGTCCCCATCTTCTCACCCTATGAGTACGACGGAATGGACCTTACAGCATTAAACACCATGCCGAGCCTTTCCCACCCCATGGGCACCGACAAGTTCGGCCGTGACATCTTCGTCCGAGTAATGTACGGCGCGAGAATATCCCTGGCAATCGGCTTTTCCTCGGCTTTCATCTGCCTGGTCATCGGCGTCGTCTACGGCGGCTTTGCAGGCTACATCGGCGGCAAGCTCGACATGATAATGATGCGAATCGTCGATATCCTCTATGCCATACCCAATCTTCTCATAGTAATCCTCATAATGCTGATATTCGGCTCCAATGTGGGCTCGATACTCATCGGAATATGCCTGACATCGTGGATAGGCATGGCAAGGCTCGTAAGAGCCCAGGTGCTCTCCCTCAAAGAGCAGGAGTTCGCCCTTGCCGCCTATGTGCTGGGCGCCTCCAAGCTGAGGATACTCTTTAAACACCTTATAATAAACTGCATGGGATCAATCATAGTCAATGTAACACTTCTCGTGCCGTCGGCCATATTTACAGAGGCTTTCTTGAGCTTCGTAGGTATCGGCATCTCGGCTCCCGCAGCCAGCTGGGGTACACTTGCCAACGAGGCACGAAGCCTTATAGAGAGCACCCCCATTCAGATAATCTGGCCGGTCATGTCCATCTGCCTCACAATGCTGTCCCTTAACTTCATAGGCGACGGCGTGAGCGACGCCTTCGATCCCAAAAAGAAATAGGAGTTTCATATGAGTTTGCTTGAAATAAAAAATCTCGTCACCAGCTTTAAGTCCGAGCAGGGCAAGGTACAGGCGGTGCGAGGCATAGACATTGAGGTCGATACCGGTGAGATAGTCGGCATCGTCGGAGAGTCGGGCTCGGGCAAGAGCCAGTCGATGTATTCGGTGATGGGTCTTCTCAACCAGAACGGCTTCATAGAGGACGGCTCCATCGTCTTTGACGGCAAGGAGATAAGCCCCATAAAGTTTGAGGGCAGCGAAAAAGAATACGAAAAATACATGGAGAGCATAAGGGGCAACACAATCTCCATGATATTCCAGGATCCCATGTCCTTCTTAAATCCCGTGCTGAGTATCGAAAAACAGCTGGTTGAGCCCCTTAAAAACCACAGGAAAATGACAAAGGCAGAGCTTCATCAGAAGGCTGTGGAGCTTCTCACCCAGGTGGGAATCCCCTCTCCCGAAGAAAGGCTCAAGCAGTATCCCCATCAGCTTTCGGGCGGCATGAGACAGCGTGTAATAATCGCCATCGCCCTCGCCTGCACACCCAAGCTGATAATCGCCGACGAGCCGACGACGGCTCTCGATGTTACGATACAGGCCAAGATAATAGAGCTTATCAAAAATCTCAAAGAGCAGATAAACTCCGGCGTTATACTCATCACCCACGATCTGGGAGTTGTGGCAAGCGCCTGCAACAGGATATATATAATGTACGGCGGCAAGATAGTGGAAAGCGGCACTGCCGATGAAATCTTCTACGAGGGAGTTCACCCCTATACAAAGGGACTTTTGGGCTGCGTAAACAACCCCGAGGAAGAGAAGGAACTGAGACCCATACCGGGCTCGCCTCCCGACCTCATCGCTCCCCCCAAGGGCTGCCCCTTTGTGGACAGATGCGAAAACGCCATGAAGGTATGCAAGCTGTATATGCCCGAAAAGAAAAAGCTTTCAGAAACCCACGAGGCACGCTGCTGGCTTTTGCAGAAAGGGGAGATATAAATGGAAAATCCCATACTTAAAGTCGAAAGGCTCAAGACATATTTCTCCGTCGGCGGCGGACTCTTCGCAAAGCATCAGACGGTAAAAGCCGTCAACGATGTGTCCTTTGAGGTGGGGGTCAACGAGACCTTCGGCCTTGTAGGCGAGTCGGGCTGCGGAAAGAGCACACTGGGCCGTACGATAGTAAAGATATACGAGCCGACTGCCGGCAGAATAGAGTTCATGGGCAAGGACATAGTAAATCTCAAGGGCAAAGAGCTCAAGGATTTCAGAAAAGACGCCCAGATGATATTCCAGGACCCTTACGCGTCACTCAACGCCCGCATGACGGTGGGTGAGATAATAAAAGAGCCGATGGATATACATTCGATCGGCACCGAAAAGGAAAAAATTGAAAAAGTCAGCGAGCTTTTGGAGACGGTCGGGCTTAAACCCGACCACATCCGAAGATATCCTCACGAGTTTTCGGGCGGACAGAGACAGCGTATCTCGATAGCGAGAACCCTGGCTTTAAACCCCAAGTTCATCGTGTGCGACGAGCCGATTTCGGCTCTCGATGTGTCGATACAGGCACAGATTATAAATCTTCTGGAAAAAATCCAGGATGAGAGAAAAATCTCTTATCTCTTTATAGCTCACGACCTGGGAGCGGTAAAGCACATCTCCGACAGAATAGGCGCCATGTATTTGGGAAGCCTTGTGGAGATAGGGGAGAGCGGCGAGCTCTATAGGAGTCCCAAGCACCCCTACACGAAAGCCCTGCTTTCGGCAATACCGATACCCGATCCCCGGAAAATGAAGAACAGGAAGCCCATGCAGCTTGACGGCGAGATACCTACTCCCCTCAATATCCCAACGGGCTGCCCCTTCAGAACCAGATGTCCCGAGGCTATGAAGATATGCGCCGAGGAAAAACCGATGCTGAAAAATGTAGGCGATTCCCTTGTGGCGTGTCACCTTTACAAATAACCTTGCATTTAGGAGAAAGAAAATATGAAAAAGTCATTTATCGCATGGATGCTTATAATATGCATGACATCACTTTTCGTCCTGTCGGGCTGCTCCAACACAGAGACAGAGACAACGGCAGGCACATCGTCGGATTCTTCCGCCGATACAACGGCAGGCGGTGACGCAGCTCAGGAGCTGACAGTCGCCATCAACTCAACCTTCGCAACACTTGACCCCGCCCTCATGAGCACAACAGCCATGTCGGCAGTATACTTCAACACAGGCGCAAACTTTATGAAGGCAAACGCCAACGGCGAATATGAGTATGAGCTGGGCGAAAGCCACACTGTTTCCTCCGACGGTCTCACATACACAATGAAGATCAAGGACGGCATCGTATGGTCCGACGGCGAGCCCCTCACAGCCGAGCACTTTGTATACGGCATCAAGAGGACAATAGGCTACGGCCCCGACAACGCATACGCCAAGAACGACCTGACAACCTTTGTCGTCGGCGCACAGGAAGCAGCAGACGCCTCAATGGATGTTGCCGATATGGAAAATGTCGGCGTAAAGGTCATCGACGATCTCACATTCGAAATCACACTCAACTCTCCCTGCCCCTACTTCGCTGACCTTCTCGCCAGCAACAACATGGGCCCCGTAAGACCCGACTTTGCTCCCGAGCACGACAGCTCCTGGTCTATAAACGGCACATATCCCTGCCTCGGCCCGATGGTTCTCGAGTCCATCAAGCCTGAAGAAGAAGCTGTATATGTAAAGAATGAAAAGTACTGGAACGCAGACAGCGTCACAATGGATAAGATCACATTCGTCGTAATGCCCGACCAGACAGCTCAGCTCAACGCTTTCAAGGCAGGGGAAATCGATGTAGCACTCAGCGTACCCTCCGAGACAGCCGAAAACGAGCAGTACGCCGACAACCTCTATAAGGCAGAGAAATACTGCTCCAACTACTTCGTGCTTCTCAACGGCGGTCCCAAGTGCACAGTTGAAGCTTTCAAGGATGTAAATGTAAGAAAGGCCCTCACAATGGCCATCGACAGAGACCTTCTCGTTGAGGTTCTCGGCGGCGGCGGATTCAATGTACCGCTGACAGGCTTTATCCCCTACGGTATCGCAGGCGCAGACGGCGACTTCAGAGAGGAAAAGCAGTATGATCTCTACAATCTCGAAGAAGCCAAAAAGCTCATGGAGGCAGCAGGTTATTCCGAGAGCAATCCCCTCGAGTTTGATTATCTCTACTCCAACAGCCAGTTCCACGCAGATGTTGCCCAGATGCTCCAGCAGATGTGGTCTCAGATATATGTAAAGGTCAACCTCGCATCGGTTGAGGGCGGCGTATTCTACGACTATGTCGACAACGGCGAGTTTGAGGCTTGCAGATACGCAAACAACACATCCAACGCCCTTTCCTACTTCAAGCTGTTCAGGACAACATCTCAGATCGACGGCTGCCAGGCAATAACAGATCCCGTCTATGACGAGATGGTTGCCGCCGCCTACAACATGACGGATCCCGATGAGTACAACGCTCAGCTCCACAAGATTGAGGATTACCTCGTAGAGGAGCAGGCATATGTCATACCCCTTCTGACTCAGATCCCCGTAGTGCTTCAGCAGTCCAACCTCGAAGGTCTCTGGACAACAACAACAGGCTCACCTTACTTTGCCGGCATGACAGTCAACTAAGACACGATAAAAAGCCGAGGGTTTCCCCTCGGCTTTTGTTTTTTTTACCCCGCCCGCCATGCGTGCGGAGACCCCGGATATTCAATACTCACGCCC
>ERZ779866.2327-NODE-2327-length-17332-cov-4.246976_pt1 | contig 17332 bp, 9 predicted proteins | sample MGYA00511248_ERZ779866 | MGnify/ENA primary metagenome ERZ779866 (study PRJEB29588, sample SAMEA2155758) | human gut metagenome | biome: human gut; feature: human-associated habitat; material: faeces | place: Denmark | collected 2008/2010 ... | reverse complement strand
GTTTCTTATTTTATTTATAAGTTTTGCAATTATTTATGTAATGCTGCTTGGTGCATATCCATTATTAGAACCTGATGAAACAAGATATGTAACAATGGCGCGGGATATGTTTACCAGTGGAAATTATTTAACTTTATATCTTAATGGAGAGTATTTTTTTGAAAAACCTCCCTTGTTTTTCTGGCTTGAAAGTTTATCTTTCTGGTTTTTTAAGGATATAAGTGAATTTACTGCTAGATTTCCGGTAGTAATATTATCTCTGCTTCCGTTAGGTTTGCTTTTCTCTTTAAGTGAAAAGGTTAAAAATCAGAAATTTGCATTTTTGAACAGTGCTATTTTACTTACCACTCTTGAATATGTGCTGATAACAAAAATTGCAATGCTTGACAGTGTTTTAACCAGTCTTGTTTCAAGCTCTGTATTGTGCTACTTTTTTACTTTTTTTGTTTCAGAAGAAAATAAGAAATACTTCTGGTACTCATGTTATATTTTAATGGGTTTAGCTGTATTAGCCAAAGGTATTCCAGGAGTTGTAATACCTGCAGGTACAATTCTTGCAGGCACTATAATATTTAGAACTTATAAAGAAACTCTTAAAAATATGCCTGTCGGAATCGTATTATTTCTGATAATTGCGCTTCCATGGCATATAATAATGTTATTAAAACACGGCTCACTTTTCTTTAATGAATACATAATTAAGCACCATCTAATGAGATTTTTAGGAGCCGAAGTTATTCACAGAAATGAACCTGTTTACTTTTATTTTGTGACTCTTTTATGGGGGCTTTTTCCGTGGATATTTTCATTATTATCAAGCTTGAGAAAGCCGCGTAAGTTTAATCTGGAAAATGGATATGACAAATTTCTTGTTTTAAATATTACTGCAATTTTAGTCATTTTGGTATTTTTTTCCTGTTCCGGAGCAAAACTCATAACTTATATTCTTCCGGTCTATCCATTTTTTGCAGTTTTAATAGGGCATATCTGGTATGAGAGAAGTATAAAAAAGTTTATGGTAATTGTAGCTGTAATGACTATTTTAGGCGGATTTGCTTCTCCATTTGGCTATAAACTTGATTATTCATTCGGGCAAAACGATTTAATGCAATTTGCTAAAATGGCAAAGGATAATAATTATACTATTTCCACATATAAAACAGGGAAAAAATATTCGCTTCTTTATTATTCAGGGCTTAAAAATGTTGAGTTTCAAACCGGAGAAAATCCTGAATGGTTAAGAAATGAATTATGCCGAAAGAACAATTACTTGATTGTAAGGAACAAAGAAATAAAAGATTTACCGGTTAATACAGAAATTGTCAAGCAAGGGGTTAAATATTCAATTATAAAGTCACCGGAAGTTTAATAACAAAATTAGTTCCCTTATTTTCTTCGCTTTCAACGCAAATTTCTCCGCTGTGCAGTTCAACAATATTTTTGACTATGGCAAGTCCTAGTCCAGTTCCGCCTTTTTTTCGGCTTCTTGTTTTATCAATACGGTAGAATTTTTCAAAAATCTTATCAAGGTGTTCTTTTTTAATACCCTTTCCGTAATCTATAACCTGAATTTTTATTCCAGATTCATCTTGAGTTAATATAATATCAATTTTGTCTGAGCCGGAATATCTGACAGCATTAGTAATTAAATTTTCAAGTGCAGATTTTATCAAATCTTCATTGCCGTTAAAGATAACGCTCTTATCACATTGTATGTTTATTTTTACCTCGTTGTTGCCAAAAGAGCTAACAACTTTTTGTATGAGTTCATTAAGATTGAACTTTTCAAACGATTTTTGTTCGTTAGTCTTTTCAACATCAATTTCACTGAGCATCAAAATATCGTTCACAAGCTTATTTATAGCTTTTATCTGGTATTGAATAATTTTAAAGCATTCCCGATTTTGTTCTTCGTTGTTAGAATTTTCAGAGAGTTCTAATGCCATATTTATTGCAGTAATTGGAGTTTTAATCTCATGTGATGCATTCTGTATAAACTCATTTTTATACTCTTCAAGTTGTTCGAGCCTGACAATTTGCTTTTTCAGCCTTTCTGTCATCTTTTTTACAGATATGGCCAGTTCATTAAGCATTTCAAGCTCTGGTACTTCTATAACAGTGTCCAAATCACCATTGGCTATTTTTAAGACACAGTTGTCAAATTTGTTAAAAGAACTTCTAACCTGATATATAAGCTGAAAAATTGCAAGCAGAAGTATTAGCATCGAAAAAATAAACAGTGTAATCATATTTATCTGGCCTTTAACAATTTTTTCAATAACTTTTTCCTCAAGAAGTGTTAATTCAATATAATATTCGGTCATTCCAGCATTAAATTTTGCCACAGAAACAATTTTTCGATCCTTTATAGAAGATTTATAAATTTTCCATGGAGTTTTTTTTCTAAGAACTTTACTGTCATCTTTGGCCATTGGTGTTAAATCTTCAGGATTAGAAGAAACTATAATGTTGCCATTTTTATCAAAAACTCTGAACTTGACTTCTGAACCTTCAAAGTCTTCTGCATATTTTTTTAAGCTTTCCATATCTTCTTTTTCAAATAATGCTGCTGCTGCATCACGGATCACCTTTTCCTGAGCTTCGAATTCATACAGGATACCGGTCAAGGGAACCATAATTTCGGGATGCGGATCATATCCTTCTTTCTTCAGTTCAATTGCAGCACCTAGAATCGCTTGAGTCTGCATCTCTGTGATTTCGGGATAGGTGTTACCCAAACGACAGCCGCGGTGACCTAACATCGGATTGTGTTCACACAGGCTTTCCACACGTTTTTTGATTTCCTGTACGGTTACGCCCATTGCCTTAGCCATTTCTTCCTGACCTTTTGCATCATGGGGAACGAACTCATGCAAAGGAGGATCGAGCAGACGAACATTTACCGGACATCCGTCCATAGCCTTGAAGATACCTTTGAAGTCGGCTTTTTGGAAGGGGAGCAATTTAGCCAATGCTTTTCTACGTCCTTCTACATCCGGTGACAGGATCATCTCACGCATAGCGACAATCTTTTCAGCATCAAAGAACATGTGTTCCGTACGGCAAAGACCGATACCTGAAGCACCAAAAGCGCGGGCCACTTCCGCATCATGCGGAGTATCAGCGTTAGTGCGGACATTCAGCTTGGTGTATTTGTTGCAAAGATCCATCAATGCAGCGAAATCGCCTGAAACTTCGGCTGCTTTGGTTTCCACTTTACCTTTATATACTTCACCGGTAGTACCGTTCAGAGAGATGAAGTCACCTTCTTTTAAAGTAATACCTTCAATTTCTACGGTACGTGTCTTATAATCTACATTGATAGCACCAGCACCCGATACGCAGCACTTACCCATACCACGGGCCACAACCGCAGCGTGAGATGTCATGCCGCCACGTGCAGTCAGGATACCTTCGGCAACGGCCATACCTGCCAGGTCTTCCGGCGAAGTTTCGATACGTACCATGACCACCTTTTTGCCATCGGCAGCCCATTTAGCAGCATCATCGGCGAAGAACACAATCTGACCGGTAGCGGCACCCGGAGAAGCGGGCAAACCACGAGTCAAAACTTTCGCTTCTTTCAACGCTTTCTTGTCGAACACAGGGTGAAGCAGTTCGTCTAATTTATTAGGTTCGCAACGCTCCAATGCTGTTTTTTCATCAATCATTCCCTGGCGCAACAAGTCCATGGCGATTTTTACCATGGCAGCTCCGGTACGTTTACCGTTACGGGTCTGCAAGAACCATAATTTACCTTCCTGTACGGTAAATTCCATATCCTGCATGTCGCGATAGTGGTTTTCCAGTTTGGTCTGCAGGGCATCCAGTTCTTTGTAGATTTCCGGCATAGCTTCTTCCATAGAGGGATATTTGGCTACGCGTTCTTCTTCAGAAATACCTGCACGTTCTGCCCAACGCTGAGAACCGATTTTTGTGATTTGTTGCGGGGTACGGATACCGGCTACAACATCTTCACCTTGTGCGTTGATCAAATATTCGCCATTAAACAAATCCTCACCGTTACCTGCGTCACGAGAGAAGCAAACACCGGTAGCCGAAGTATCACCCATGTTACCGAATACCATGGCTTGTACGCTTACAGCAGTACCCCATTCGGCAGGAATACCTTCCATTTTGCGGTAAAGAATGGCGCGTTCGTTCATCCAGCTGCGGAATACAGCACAAATGGCACCCCAAAGTTGTTCGTATGCACAGGTCGGAAAATCTTGTCCGGTCTGTTCTTTTACAGCAACTTTAAAGCGTTTAACCAGTTCTTTAAGGTCTTCCACTTCCAATTCGTTGTCGAGCTTCACACCTTTTTCTTCCTTTACTTTTTCGATAATTTCCTCGAAAGGATCGATGTCTTCCTTGTTCACCGGTTTCATACCCAATACCACGTCACCATACATTTGTACGAAACGACGGTAAGAATCCCATGCGAAACGGGGGCGTCCGGTCTTGCGGCTCAAGCCTTCCACCACTTCGTCATTTAAACCTAAATTAAGGATGGTATCCATCATACCCGGCATAGAAGCGCGGGCACCCGAACGTACAGAAACCAGTAACGGGTTCTCTACATCTCCAAACTTGGAATTCATCAGATTTTCGATGTTGGCGATAGCTTTCTCAACATCCGCTTTCAGCAGTTCTACTACTTTATCTTTACCTAACTCATAATATTCGCTACAAACTTCTGTGGTGATTGTAAATCCCGGAGGTACGGGAACACCGATTAGATTCATTTCAGCCAGGTTAGCGCCTTTTCCACCAAGCAGATTTCTCATGTCTGCTTTTCCTTCAGCTTGTCCATTACCAAAGGTGTAAACTCTTTTTTTATCCATAATAAATGTATTTAAAGTTAACTCGCTCAAAAAATGTAATCGCAAAACTATACATATTTTAGTTATCTCCAAACCTTTTACTGAAAAAAAATAGTGGAAATTGCAATTTCTACTTTGCAATTTTAATATCTTACGATTTATGAGGCAATATTCAGGGAAAATGCTTAAATTTGTCCCCAAATTAACTTATTCAGAAAAGTGGCTAGAAAGAAGAAAGAACTTCCATTATTAGAGAAGATAACCATAATAGATGTAGCTGCCGAAGGAAAAGCTTTGGCGAAAGTGAATGACCTGGTAGTATTTGTGCCTTATGTAGTGCCCGGTGATGTGGTGGATTTACAAGTGAAGCGTAAGAAAAATCATTATGCAGAAGCTGTGGCTGTGAAATTCCATGAGTATTCTCCTGTGCGTGCAGTACCCTTCTGCCAGCATTATGGTATATGTGGTGGTTGTAAGTGGCAGTGTCTGCCATATACAGAACAAATAAAGTATAAGCAAAAGCAGGTGACGGATAATCTGACCCGTATCGGCAAGATCGAATTGCCGGAAATTTCACCTATCATGGGGTCGGAAAAAACGGAGTTTTACCGTAATAAGTTGGAATTTACGTTTTCTAACAAACGTTGGCTGACAGAGGAAGAGGTAAAGGAAGATGTGAAGTACGATCAGATGAACGCCGTAGGTTTCCACATTCCCGGTGCATTTGACAAGGTACTGGCTATAGAAAAGTGCTGGTTACAGGATGATATCAGCAACCAGATACGCAATGCGATTCGTGACTATGCATACGAACACAATTATTCTTTCTTTAATCTGCGTTCTCAAGAAGGAATGCTTCGCAACTTGATGATCCGTACTTCGAGTACGGGTGAGCTTATGGTGTTGCTGCAATGCAAGATTGTGGAAGAGAGCGAAATGGATCTGATGAAGCAACTGCTGGCTTTCGTGGCAGAACATTTTCCGCAGATTACTTCCTTATTATATGTAGTCAATAACAAATGCAATGATACCATTAACGATCTGGAGGTAATGGTGTTCAAAGGCAACGATCATATTTTCGAGGAAATGGAGGGGTTGCGCTTCAAGATAGGAGCAAAATCATTTTATCAGACTAATTCCGGACAGGCGTATAATCTTTATAAGGTGGCCCGTAATTTTGCCGGATTGACCGGTAAAGAATTGGTGTATGATCTTTATACAGGGACTGGAACCATAGCCAACTTTGTTTCACGCCAGGCAAAGAAAGTGATTGGTATCGAATATGTGCCTGAAGCAATAGAAGATGCTAAAGTGAATTCGGCAATTAATGGCATTGACAATACCTTATTTTATGCCGGTGACATGAAGGATATCCTCACTCAGGAGTTTATCAACCAACATGGTCGTCCTGATGTTATAATCACTGATCCTCCGCGTGCCGGAATGCACAATGATGTGATTAATACAATTCTTTTTGCTGAACCTCAGCGGATTGTGTATGTTAGCTGTAATCCTGCCACCCAGGCACGTGATTTGTCTTTGTTAGATGCCAAATACAAGGTGATGGCCGTGCAACCCGTAGATATGTTCCCTCATACGCATCATGTGGAAAATGTGGTGTTGCTGGAAAAAAGAGGATAATCCGGATAGTTCAATTATAAATTGTTTAAACAGTAAATAGAATTATGTCAAGAGGTAAGAATAGTGATTCCGGCAGGCCAAAGGCGAGAAGTGTTGCCCGATATACTATATATAATGTGACGGAGCCCGCTGAGCTGATGGATTTTCTGATGCGGAAAATGGCGGGAATCAGTCGTAGCAAGGTAAAGGCGTTGCTTGCCAACCGCGTGATTTTGGTAGATAATGTGATTACTACCCAATATAATTTCGCATTGAAACCAGGTATGAAAGTGCAGATATCCAAGGTGAAGAATAATCGTGAGTTTAAACATCCGATGCTGAAACTGGTATACGAGGATGCTTATATCTTGGTGGTGGAAAAGAAGGAGGGACTGCTTTCTGTCAGCACAGAACATCAGAAGGAGCGTACTGCACAACATATTTTGAATGAGTATGTAAAACGTTCACATCGTTTCAACCGCGTATTTGTAGTACATCGTCTGGACCGTGAAACTTCGGGGTTGATGATGTATGCCAAAGATGAAAAAACCCAGAATACTTTACGTGATAATTGGCATGATATTGTGACGGACCGCCGTTATGTGTCTATCGTTTCTGGTGATATGGAGAAAGATTACGGTACTGTAGAGTCTTGGTTGACCGACCGGAAATTGTATGTCAGTTCCAGTCCTGTAGACAATGGGGAAGGTAAGTTTGCGGTCACTCATTATAAAACAATAAAGCGGGCCAATGGATATTCATTGGTGGAGTTGGATTTGGAAACAGGACGTAAGAATCAGATTCGTGTGCATATGTTGGATTTAGGTCACCCTGTTGTTGGTGACCGGCGCTATGGCAGTGAGTGTGATCCTTTAGGACGATTGGCGTTACATGCCTTCAAGTTATGTTTCTATCATCCGGTAACAAAAGAGTTGATGGAGTTTGAAACTCCTTATCCTACGGCATTTAAAGGATTAATGCAGAAAAAATAGAAAGTTTCTTCTGTTAAAATTAAATATAAGGCTTCTTTGCATTTATTTTGGGCAGAGGTTAAGAATAAAAAAGCAATATCCATCCATTTACCAAACTGTAGACGGATGGATATTGTTGTTTTTAGAGATTTGGCAGTTTCATTATTAAATTGCCTTTCTTAATGCAAGAATGGTCATGTAGTCCGATTTCCCAATGTTGTATTGATGAATAAAAAGGCTGAAATTCAAGATAAATTTGATTCAGCCTCTTTATTATTGTATCGGCGAAGTGATATTGAATAAAAGAGTTTTTTCAATAGATGTGATCATATAAAATCTCTATCACAGAGTAGGAAGATTGATTTACTTGTAAAAATATGGGGAGTGTTGCGTGATTGTGTTTTATACTATGCCAAGAAGTATGTTTATGCACGTATGTCTACATGAAGCTACGCATATGTATGTACGGGTTTGTGCGTATGTATGTGAGTGTGAATCATATAAATCCCCCAAATATAAGGACGTTTTTAAAAAAGATCAAGAGCTTTTCAAATAACAACAGGAACTTTTTGGAAAAGATAACGAGCTTTTTTAAAAACGTTTTGATCTTTTTTATCGATATCGGAACTCTGTAAACTGCTATTTCGTGGAAGTACATCTCTTTCATATGCATTTTTGAAATGAAAAAGTCTGAAAGTACCCTGCTTTATATCAAACAGGAATACTTTATAAAAAAGAATATATAGTTGACAGCAAGCGTATTATGCGAAAATCTGCTTTAAAATATAGTGAGGGTATGAGGGCATAAGTGAGAGCAAATATTTTTACTATAATCATGTAAGCTATTTATAATTAGATTGTTATATGTAAAATGAGAGCATGAGGGCATAAGCATTCCAGAATAATAATGAGTATGATGTTGGTTTGCTGGAATAAAAAATGATACCGACTTATCACAAGCCGGTATCACGAAAAAATAATCACTTTATTATTTTGTAATCATCCAGCTTTGTGCGCTCACAAAGCACGGGGAATAAAAAGTTATTTATATACTAACACTGTAAACAACTACTTTCACAAGCTATTGTTTACTCACCTAATAAAAGGTAGCTTAACAAATATCACTTAATGTTCATTTTTTGTTTGACATTACAAAGGTAACACAAAAATTGAAAATTATACTATATAGTTCTAATAACGGATAATATTGCGGTAATTTAGGCGTTATTTGAGCCATTTATCTAACCAACTAAAGAAAGTGCGTTGCCATAACACCCCATTTTGCGGTTTCAATACCCAATGATTCTCATCCGGATATAATAAAAGTTCGGCCGGAACACCGCGCAATACAGCTGCATTGAACGCCGACATACCTTGTGAAGCAAGAATTCTATAATCCTTTTCACCGTGAATGCAGAGAATGGGAGTGTCCCATTTATCAACGAAACGATGAGGAGAGTTGGCAAAGGTACGTTGTGCCGTTGCATTGTTTTTGTCCCAATATGCACCACCCATATCCCAGTTGGCGAACCACATTTCTTCTGTTTCCAGATATTGCTGCTCCATATTGAATATACCATCGTGTGCGATAAATGCTTTAAAACGTTTGTCATGGTGTCCCGCCAGCCAATAGACGGAGAATCCGCCGAAGCTGGCACCTACGCATCCCAAACGATTAGTATCTACATATGGTTCTTTTGAAATATCATCTATGGCTGACAAATAGTCTTTCATACATTGACCTCCATAGTCACCGCTAATTTGTTCCAACCATTCCATGCCGAATCCAGGTAGCCCACGACGATTCGGAGCGATGATAATATAATCGTTGGCTGCCATAATCTGGAAGTTCCAGCGGTAGCTCCAGAATTGGCTGACGGGACTTTGCGGGCCACCTTCACAGAATAATAAAGTAGGATACTTCTTGTTTGCGTCAAAATTGACGGGATAGATCACCCATGAAAGCATTTGCTTGCCATCAGTAGTTTTGGTCCATCTTTCCTCCACTTTGCCCAAATTCAGCTGTTTAAAGATGTGATCATTCTCGTGTGAGAGTTGCGCCACTTGCCCGTCGGCAGGAGTGAGGGTGTAGATTTCATCGGCGGCACTGATAGAGTGACGTTTGGTAATTATTTTATCGCCCGCCATGGCTACTGATCCGTAGTCATACATGCCATCAGTCAGTTTTTTTATATCACCATTCAGATTGGCATTGTATACCATGCTGGTTCCATGCCATACACCGACAAAGTACAGACTTTGCGAATCATTGTTCCAGCAATAGTCATCTACGCCTGATTCAAAACTTTCGGTAACAAATGTCTTTTGACCGTCATCTAAATTGTAGATGCACAGGCGGTTCCGGTCACTTTCGTAACCATCGCGCTCCATGCTTTGCCATGCAATGTATTTGCCGTTGGGGCTGAATTTAGGATTGGTGTCATATCCTTTCATTTCATCTGTTCCATTTGAATCTTTTCCATTCGGTTTGCACAGGTTCAGTGTTGTGCCTTTTTCTATATTATAAAGGTATATATCCGAGTCGGTAGATACTGCGTATGCCAATCCTTGCTTTTTCCGGCTGGTGTAAGCTATTTGTTTAGAGTCGTTGCTCCAAGCCAGCTGCTCGATACCTCCGAAAGGTTTCATTGGAGCTTCAAACGGCTCACCTTCCATGATATCGGTGGCTGCTCCCATCATGTTACCATCAAAATCAGCGATAAAAGGATGTGGAATACTTTCTACCCATTCATCCCAATGTTTATACATCAGGTCGTTTACAATGATACCGCTGGCTTTGGGCAGGTCAGGGTAGAGGTCTACGGTGCGTTGGCCGTATTTTATTTGTGAGATGAAAAGAATCTTTTTGCCATCCGGTGAAAAAGAGAATCCTTCTATGTTTCCTTTGAAATCGGAAATGATACGGCGTTCCGTACCGTCAGGATTCATCTCCCAAATTTGGCTGCCACCACTTTCATTGCATAAGAATGCGATTTTTGTTCCGCCTTTTATCCATTGAGGCTCGCTTTCATTCCATGCTGTTTGAGTAAGCAGGGTGTTGTTCTTTCCATCGGCATCCATTACGTAAATTACATGATGGCTTTTGTTTTCGGGAACACTATAATAGGCTACGGTGTAGGCTATCTGTTTGCCATCGGGGGAAATACTCAGACTGCCTATGCGTCCCATTGCCCACAGGGCTTCGGGAGTAAGACGACCGTCTTTGATGGTGATTTCTTGCTTGCCTATAATGGGCTCGTAGCCCTGTCCTTCCTGTTTCACTTCGGTACAGGAAGAAGCTAGCATAAGTGCTGCTGCCATGATGGTTGCGCTTGATTTATTCATATCTAAAAATTGTTTTTGATGATTAACTGACTGCAAAAATACGTATAAAAGCCGGTGATGTGAAATGTTCCTGCATATTTGTTTTGTTTCTTTGTGTGTCTGTGGAAGGGTGTCTTTGCAAAGAAGAGCAAATATAGAGGTAACCGGCATATATAAAAAAACAGCAAAGACCGCTGTTTTTTTATATATGCCGGTCTTCGCTGTTTTTTTAAGGAAGTGTAAACTCGTTATTTTTTCCCTTTATTCATTCTTTCTTGTTGCAGTCGTTCCTGCTCCTTTTGTAAAGCTTCCAGTTTAGCCATCAGTCCGCCACCCGGTTTGCCGCCATTCTTTTGGCTCTTCTTTTCTTTTCGGGCTTCCAACATGGCAAGGAGTTTCTTTTCATCAGTTGTTTTGCGCAGAATCACCATAGTGAGGATACCAATCAGTCCGGAAATGAAGTAATAGTAGTTCAAGCCGGATGAATAACCGTTGAAGATGAAAATAAACATGACTGGCATGATATACATCATTAGTTTCATACCCGGCATTTGCTGTTGTCCCATATCCTGCTGCTTCATGGTGTACATGGTGTTCAGAATATTGGTGATACTGAACAGCAAACAGAAGAGGCTTAAATGATTGCCCAGCAGAGGAATGTTGGTTCCCCAGTTGATAATATCATCATAAGTGGACAAGTCCGGGGCCCATAAGAAACTTTGTTGGCGCAACTCAATAGCGTTAGGCACGAAGAAGAATAAAGCCATGAATACCGGCATTTGGATCAGCATAGGCAAGCAACCTCCCATAGGGCTTACTCCGTATTTGCTGTAAAGTGCCATCGTTTCCTGCTGCTTTTTCAAAGCATCTTCTTTCTTGGGATATTTTGCGTTGATCTCGTTGATGTAGGGTTTCAGGACGCGCATCTTGGCAGAGGACATATATGATTTGTAGGTAGCCGGATAAACTAACACTTTGACGATAATCGTCATCAGCAGCAATACGACACCCATGCTCAGTCCCCACCCTGAGAGCCAATCAAACAAATTAATAGTGAACCAGCGGTTTACCCAGCGGATAATGGGCCAGCCCAAATAAACCAGGTCTTCCAGTTCCAAATCTTTTTGGGAAAGGCTTAGATCATTGCTGTTCAGCAAAGTCTTGAAATGGTTCGGACCGAAGTAGAACTGCATATCGGTAGGCTGCTTTCCGGTAGGATCAAAGAAAGTTGTCATGTCCGCGGTATAGTTCTTCATATATCCGCTTCCTTCCTGTTGGGGGGTAGAGGTTAGGGAAGCTTTATCAAAATCTTGATCGGCAATAAGTACGCTTGAGAAGAACTGATTCTTGAAAGCAATCCAATCCAAACGGTCGGTAACATCTTCTTTTGCTTCTTTCATTTCGTTCAGATAGTCTGAACTTTTTTCTACCGGCTTGTAGGTGAGCGAAGTATAGCGCTGTTCGAAGCTGAAACCTTTTTCAAGCTGGCGTGCCCGTTGACGCCAGTTTATATTGACTGTGTTCAGGGCAGGAGGGAAGAAATTCTGCATGCCGTTTGCGCGAATAGTGAAATTCACCATGTAAGCATCCGGTAAAAGTTTGTAATCGAAATCTATATAGCCTCCATTGTTTGCTGCCAAACGCATAGTTACAGTGCTGTCTGTTACGTTGGTAGGTTGGAAATACATATCCTCGGTCAAAATATTTTCATTCTTTCCTTCGAAAGCGAAATTCATGCCCGAATCTTTTTCATCAAATAACATCAAAGGCTTGCCGTCCTGTCCATTATAATCTTTTAATATGGCTGCGCACACCCGTCCACCTTTATTGGTGAAAGTCAGTTTTACTACATTATTTTCCAGTGTCGTTAGCTGTTCCGTACCTTGGTTTGCGCCATAGAACATAGAGGTAGAGTCTAAATGCAATGTTGCATTCTGACTCTGTGCCGTGGCAGCCTGTGCCAGTCGTTCGGCCTCTTTTTGGGCTATCGCCTGAATGGAATCCTGATAATGTTTGGCACGTGCCATTTCTTCCTGGCTAGGACGGTTGTAGATGCTGAATCCTATCACAACTGCACCAATCAGGGCGAATCCCACTAAAGTGTTTTTGTCCATTTTTACTTGTTTACCTTATTATATTATAATTCTCGTTTCTTATTTGTCTATTGCCGCTTTGATAAATGACAGGAATAAAGGATGTGGTTTCAATACTGTACTGCTGTACTCGGGATGGAACTGTACTCCGATGAACCATTTTAATGTCGGGATTTCAATTATTTCCACTAAATCGGATTCCGGATTGATACCCACGCATTTCATACCCGCTTTTTCGTACTCCTGCTTATAGTCATTGTTGAATTCGTAGCGGTGACGGTGGCGTTCCTGTATGTGTTCGCTTTTATAGGCTTCAAAAGTCTTTGAGTGTTGGTCAAGGATACATTCATAGGCTCCTAGGCGCATAGTGCCGCCCATATTGGTGATAGCTTTCTGTTCTTCCATAATGTCTATCACGTTGTGTGGCGTTTTTTCATCCATTTCGCGGCTGTTGGCATCTGTATAACCTAGCACGTTACGGGCAAACTCAATAGCCATGCACTGCATACCTAGACAGATACCAAAAGTCGGCACATTGTGTGTACGTGCATATTTGATAGCAACGAACTTACCTTCTATGCCACGTTGTCCGAATCCCGGGCAGATGATGATACCATCCATATCCTTAATCTGCTCTTCTACATTAGCATCTGTCAGTTTCTCGCTGTTTATGAAGTGGATATCCGCTTTGCGGTCATTGTAAGTGGCGGCTTGTGACAAGGCTTCAAGGATAGATTTATAAGCGTCTTGCAAATCGTATTTACCAACCAATCCAATTTTTACTTTCTCAGTTGCCTTATGACGGCGATCTAGAAAATCTCTCCATGGACCGAGGGTTGGAGTTTCACCCACGGGCAATCCCATCTTTTGGAGAATGGTTACATCCAGTCCCTGCTCTTGCATACGCAAAGGTACTTCATAAATGGTGGGCATATCGATAGACTGCACCACAGCATTTTCATCTACGTTACAGAACAGAGCAACTTTCTTTTTCAAGTTTGTGCTCAATTCGTGCTCGGTACGCAATACCAATACATCTGGTTGAATACCAACAGATTGCAGCTCTTTTACAGAGTGCTGGGTAGGTTTGGTCTTCAATTCGCCTGCTGCAGCCAGATAAGGAACATAAGTAAGGTGTACGCACAACGCATTACGTCCCATTTCCCATTTCAATTGGCGGATACTTTCCAAATAAGGAAGTGATTCAATATCACCTACGGTACCACCGATTTCGGTAATGACAAAATCAAATTTATATTTGCTTCCCAATAATTTTACATTGCGTTTGATCTCATCGGTGATATGGGGGATAACCTGAATAGTCTTTCCCAAATAGTCACCACGGCGTTCTTTGTCAATAACACTTTTGTAAATACGTCCTGTTGTAATGTTATTGGCTTTAGTTGTCTGGATGCCCAAAAAACGTTCGTAATGTCCCAAATCGAGGTCGGCTTCGTGTCCGTCTACCGTTACATAACATTCACCATGTTCATAAGGATTCAAAGTTCCCGGATCAATATTGATATACGGATCGAACTTCTGAATTGTTACATTATAGCCTCTGGCTTGCAGTAATTTACCTATTGATGATGAAATAATACCTTTACCTAATGAGGAGGCAACACCACCAGTTACGAAGATATACTTAGTTTCTCCCACGACTTAATATTTTTAAATGTTATTTTCTTAATTATCAAAATCGCAATATTTATCAAAGTTGCAAAATTACAAAATCTTTTTCAATATTGTCGGATATGCTTTAAAAAATCATTTGATGAAACTGAATTTATCATTCGTCACTATATAAAGGAAACAGTTTTTGGGGAAAAGGAAAATTAAGTGTACTTTTGCACAAAACTAAAATTAGTATGAGAAAAAGTATATGTTTGGCTATAATACTTGCTGTATTCTGTATGGAAGAAGTGCCGGCACAGAAAATAGCCAAGACGAAAGAAAATTCGGCTGTGAAAGCCTACTCTGATTCATTGTCAGCATTGAGCGCATCTTATTTTGCTTATTTCAGGCTGTGGGATGATTTGAATATTCCGGCGCCCCGGCGGGTACGTCCTAATCCGGCTTTTTATAAGTTGTTTGTTCCGCCCACTTATTATGAAGCTCCTATAAAAGAAATTTTTGAAATAAAATGGAGTCCGGATACGAAAATAATGACAGCTGTCGATTCGCTATATATGGGAAAGCGTGACTCTGCATCTGCAGCTATATATCAACTGCCCGATTTGGAAACCTTGGCCGCTGCTGACCGTTGGTCGAATAATATATTAAGGAATTATTATTTGCAATATCCGGGCAGATTGGTGAATAACGAACTTTATTTGGCTGATTTGAAACCACTGGAAAATAATCAGATAGTAAAAAGACCAAGGAAAGAGAGAATCAAAAGTTTCCTTCAACCGGAAACACCGGTGGAAAGCTTGACTACGGATAATGAATTGTTGGTGGTACGCCCTAACTTTTGGACGCATAAGGGGAATGGGTATGTTCAGTTCACACAACATTATATTTCAGATAACTGGTATAAAGGTGGTGAAAGTACTAATGCGCTGTTGTCCGGCTTAGTGCTGGAAGCTAATTTTGATGACCGCCAGCGTATAGAGTTTGAAAATAAGCTGGAAATAAAATTGGGTTTTGTTACAGCACCGTCAGATACAGTGCATAAGTATAAGACGAATGCCGACTTGCTTCGTTTAAGCAGTAAACTGGGTGTAAAAGCCTTCAAAAACTGGTATTATACTTTGGCGGGCGAGTTCAAGACTCAGTTCTTTGGAAATTATAAGACGAATACGAATGATATGATTTCTAATTTTCTGTCTCCCGCCCAATTGGATATAACCCTCGGTATGGACTTTAAGCAGAATAAGAAGAATTATTCATTGTCTTTGTTGGGATCTCCACTGGCGTATACTTTTATGTATATCAGCAATGATAAGATAACTGATCCGGGTGCTTTTAATGTGGATCCGGGGCATAAAACAGCGAATCTCTTCGGTTCGAAATTTACAGGTAATCTGACTTGGACAATTATCCCCAGTATTGTGTGGGAGTCTAAATTGGAGTACTTTACAACTTATGACACCGTAATTGCCAGTTGGGAAAATACATTTAATTTTGTGTTGAACCGTTATTTGTCTACTAAGTTGTTTGTTCATGCGCGTTATGATGACGGTGTGATACTGACAGAAGATAACAAGAGTTATTTCCAGTTGCAGGAATTGCTTAGTTTTGGTTTGAATTATACTTGGTAAAGAGGAGAGTGTAAGTGATATTGATAGAAAATCAATAAAAATATAGTAAGAAAGAGGGTGCAGAAAATAAGATGATCGCAATATATTTAGCACCACTTTATCTGCTGTTAAATGTCTATTTTTTATTCCGAATATTGAAATGGTTAGAGACTTGTCATATTTATTTTAAAAAGAAATGGATCAAAGCAGTTTTGGCCATGATCTATGTATTTCTTGCATTCAGTATTCTGATCGCATTTTTGTTTCCACAAGGAACGATACGGCGAGCTATGAAACTGATCAGTAATTACTGGCTGGGTGTTTTGATGTATTTGGCGCTTACGATCCTTATTGCGGATCTGATCCGCCTAATCTTAATCTATTTTGTAAAAGCAGATCAGAAAAAGTTTCGGACACCAAAAGTTTTTAGGATTGTTGGAAGCATTTGTATGATCTTGATCTTATTGATCAGCTTTTACGGAGTGTGTAATGCAAGGAATATTAGGACAACAAGTTACCATGTAACGATACATAAAAAAGTAGGAAATCATAAAAAGCTAAAGATCATTTTACTTGCAGATCTTCATCTTGGATACAATATTGGATGTTCTCAGATGAAACAGATGGTAATGAAAGTAAATCGGCAAAGTCCAGATCTGATCGTGGTCGCAGGAGACATTTTTGATAATGAATATGATGCATTAGATGATCCAGATCAGTTGGTCAAGATATTTCGACAGCTAAAGAGTCAATACGGTGTTTATGCAGTTTATGGAAATCATGATATTGATGAAAAGATTCTTGCAGGATTTACATTTGGCAGCGGTCGGGAGAAAAAGGTCAGCGATCCAAGAATGGATGAATTTGTAAAAAGGGCAGGAATGAAGTTATTAAGAGATGAATCTGTCTGTATTGATCAAAGCTTCTATCTCTATGGAAGACCGGATGCTGAGAAAGTAGGCCGTGGGATCAGCAGACGTAAGACTCCAAAAGAACTGGTAAATGGAATGGATCTTAAAAAGCCTGTGATCGTACTGGATCATGAGCCAAGGCAGTTGGAAGAGTTAAATCAGGCAGGAGTAGACATTGATCTTTGCGGGCATACGCATGATGGACAGCTGTTCCCTGGGAATATTACAATTCATTTGTTTTGGAAGAATCCGTATGGATATCGTAAGGTTGGAAATGCGCATCAGATCGTAACTTCAGGTGTCGGTTTATTTGGCCCGAATATGAGGGTCGGAACGAAAGCGGAGATT
>ERZ779866.2325-NODE-2325-length-17334-cov-4.062909_pt1 | contig 17334 bp, 20 predicted proteins | sample MGYA00511248_ERZ779866 | MGnify/ENA primary metagenome ERZ779866 (study PRJEB29588, sample SAMEA2155758) | human gut metagenome | biome: human gut; feature: human-associated habitat; material: faeces | place: Denmark | collected 2008/2010 ... | reverse complement strand
GTCCTCATGCAGTTGTAACTTATTACAACGGTAGCCGTGAAGCCGTTGCCGTTGATTTTACGCCGACTCCTTCATTTGACCTTGACGAAGATATACGTATGTCGGTTCAGGCGTTGGAACTCGAAGAGGATTAGTCGCATGCAACTACTTCAAACACTTTTTCTTATCCTCTTTCTGGCGGCCGTCGCCAGGTTTTGGAAAACCGAAAACACAAAACTAATCGTTCTAGCGTTTTTCTTCCTCTGTATGGCCGCTGTTTAGAAAGGAAACCGATGGAAGTTCTTTACTGCGTATTTGTTTGCGCTAGCCGCTGCAGCTGTGGTACTGCTCATGCTCATTAAAGACACGCTCGAATAGAAAGGCTATATCATGGTCCATCAAATCATTCTACCAGCCGAACGTTCGGCCATCGTGAACAAATACCTGGCAGAGTTTTCCATGGCGACGAACCCAGTAGAACGCTCGACTCTGTGGAAGAAAGTTATCCATGAGTTTCGAACTTGCACGTTCATCCAGACGGACGACGACCATATAGTCGGGGGCCGAATATACTGGCTCGTGCCGCAGCACTCGTATCGAATGACGTGGTATGAGATAGCCCAAGGCACTGTAACGGGCTTAACCAGAGACAAGTACGCGGTTAGAAGCAACGGCCATAATCGGGTGATACATCCGAGCCAGGTAGTGGCGATAGAAAGGAAATGCTGATATGAAAATGACCGTAGAACGCGAGTTGCGTGTAGAAAACGCTTTTTCAGGCCAAATTATTTCGGTCAAGACTGGAGAGGCGAAGGAAGAAAAATCCGAAATAGACCCCCGGTTTGCACGCGCATACGCTCGTATGTACGGTTACGTTCTAACTAAGGGAGAAGAGGGCGTTTTGATTTCATTCGATTTTGGGTTTGAGGATATCGGCGACGCCATAAACGCGTGCAAGGCGGCCGCCCTAGATAATCTTTATCGCGTATATGTAGAAGGCGACGTTTTGAGTTCGGAGTAGAAGCATGGAAAATTTTGACGAATTTGATGAACTAGAAGCGCGTTATTCAGGCATAATTTCGCATGCGTCATACGAACTTCGCACGTCTGGCGCAACCGCTGATGAAATTTGGGAACGCCTGGATAAGATTCGCGAAGAATATCTCGCAGAATACGAGAAACGTCGCTTTACGACAATGAAGCACGAGTTTTTTGAAACTTTAGAAAGGAAAGCCCGTCTAGCGACGGACTTTCTTATTTCAATCCGCACATAACAAGCATATCCAACCAGATTTCGCGCGTTGCGTCGCTGTCGAAGTAGCATTCGCCTTGGGAGTAGCTTCTCATGGCGAACTTAATAAGCGGGGCCGTGCGCTCGATTAGACGGGTGTCTGGCGTCATATCATGCCGCGTTAGAACGGCGATGGCCTTATTCTGCGGAGGCTGTCGGTCAATGAAGACGGTGCCCGTATGGAAGTCCTGCCAGACTGCAAAGGGAATTCCCTTGAACTTCATGGCCACGATGCAGTCGCATCCTTTTGGACGCTTCTTCACGAACAGCCCCGTGGCGTTGGTGAACTCGCTTTGCTGGGCGTACTCGGCATAGTCCGAGCCTGCCGTGAACATGCCGATATTGGACTGGGCCGAATACTTCTCGAACTCTTCGCAGAAAGCGTTTTCGTAATAGACGTGGCTGTTTCCTACTTTGAAATACCGTGTAGAGCCTTTGGGAATCGGCGTGATGCCCCATGCTTGGAACAACGGATTAACCAGGTCGGCATTGTTCGCAAGGCAAACCAGGATAACGCGGTTCTCTCGGCGGTCGAACGTCTCCCAGATGTTCATGAGCATATCGACGCAGCCCGAGGGATAGGGTACGTTCTTCTTTTCCTTAATGAACTCGTCTAACACCATGAGCGTGCAATTTGCGGCCGTGGTGCCTTTGTATGAATCGAACGAGGTAAGCGCATACATCTGCCCCAGGTTTTCCCACTTCGGTTTCCACTTCTCGGCAGCGTTCGCGGGCTTCTTCGAAACCTGCATCATTCGGCCGTTCATTCGGAACGTGTAACCGGGGAACTCATTATTCCTCTCGATATCCGACAAGAAGCCCTCCGGGCTTCGCAAGATTCGGTCAATCATAGCGTCATTGTAGCGGATGTAAGCCCACGTCTCGCCCTTTTCGAGGTATCGTTTTATTCCCTGCTTCTTCATGGCGTACGTTTTGCCCAGGCTTCGCGGCCCCGTGCAAAGGCGCACAGGGCATTTCGCGCCCATCAAGTTGCTCGGGTCCCATCGGGCCCATTTAGGGATGCCACTCATCAGTCCTCCAAAAATCTGTAAATCATCAAACCCCAACCCCAGTTATTATAATCCTCCACCGGGTCGGCTTCCACCTTGGGGCATGGCGCGGAGCCTGCGCCCCACGCGACCCCATCGCCCCAGTACCACCCCACGTGTTCGCCGTACTGGTTGTACATGAGAATCAAGTCTCCAGGCTTCATGAGGTCTCGTTGGATGCCGTCGCATATCTTGGTCGCGGTCGTGCGCATCGTGTACGTTGACGTGCCGAGCCAATTGTATTTGCCGTCGGTCACTTTGTTCGCCGCCCACCAAATGCAAGCCGAGCAGTCCGTGAAGCCGCTCACGTCAGGCTCCAATCGTCCTGCGCTTTGGGCGTATTGGAACTTGCCTTTGTTGGCTTCCCATAGGGATTTCATCTTCTTGAATTCCTCGGTGCCGCCTCCTGTCGCGCCGCCGCCGCCAGTGCCGGGATATTCGGGAGCCGATGCATTGCGAAGCGGGAGCCATACGCCGTTGCCCGTATTGTGGCAAATAAGCTTGTCGCCGTTGCCCATCTTGCCGTATACGATAAGGTCGTTTCCAGCCAGCTCGATACGGCTCACGCCGCTCGAAACCTGGCCGTTGGTGTCGGGATTGTTGCCGGGCGTGTAGTCGCTTTGACCGAAGTCGGGCGGCGCGGACGTTCCGTCCCACGAATCGAGCAGGCCGTATGCCTTGTTGTATCGGTTCGAGTATCCCGACACGGGCCACGTGTTGAGCGTGGCCGATAGGTACTCGCCGAGGCTTCTGTTTCCGCCGATGTTCGCCAAAATCTGGTTCGCGCTCGCCGGCCGTTGGTGGTACACGGTCAGCATGAAGATGGTTTCCTTAACCCTGCTCGTGTCCATGCCCCACCCTTCGAGCGTCGAGAAAGCGCCGCCCGCGCCGAATACCCAATTCATGAAAAACTCGTCTTGCACCTTATGGTTCGCCGCGTCCTGCGCAGAAGCCACCCACGAGTTCGCATCGTCGTTGTAAAGGTAAAAGCCGCTCCACCAATCCCACTCGCTCGAAGGATGGGCGTCCACCGCATTACGCAGTCGGCTGCTCAACTTCGCGTAGCTTTCCGGCGCATCTGCTTTGAGCTTTTCCATCAGCGAGCACGCGTTCGCGCCGTAAAACTGGCCTATGCCGAGCGTGATAGGGTCGCTCATGTTCACGCTCGCGTAGTCGCATCCCGATTCGACCGTGCATATTACGTACTCGGTATATTGCCGTTGCTCTTTGGTCCAGGCCATTTCGCCTCCAAATACAAGCGAACCCGCAGTGCTTACCAGATTCCTGCGGGTTCATGGATAATAGTCGTCGGTATCCGACTGCTCTATTTTACGTCAATTTTGAAAAGCTGCGCAAGCTTCGAGCCTGCGAGCTCAGGACTGAGCTTGCAGATATTCTCGAAGATGCTCACGATTTCGGTTAGCATGATGAACACGCACACGGGCACGAACAGCGGTAGCGTGAACCCCAAATCGATGTAGCGCATAGCCCATTCAATCAGCGCCGCCAAAAGCATGGTCATCGCGAATCCGCACTTGTGCCAAAGTCCGTCCCGCATTTTCGTCGAGCTGACTGTTTTGTTGGCGACGGCCTGCGCGAAGCCCGTTAGCAAATCCATGGCGATGAACCCCAGCGTGAAAGCCGCGATATGCCAGTCCATATCATTTCCTTTCAATCGTGATTCTGTATTCGTCATTCTCTAGCGTGGATACATAAGAATCCGCGCCGGCGTCAGCGCCCCCGCTATCGGTTTCGCTATTATCTCCCAGCGCATAAGCCCTCCACTGATTCTCGGTTCCATAGAACAGCGATAAGTCCAGGTTTCCATTGTACCCGCCCACGCGTCCATCCGAGCAGAATTGCCAGGCCACTACATTGCCCTCGGCTTCTGGGCATTCCCAGCTTTCGGCCTGCTCGAAACTCGGGGAAGTAACGGCCGGGTACTCTGCTACCCATCTGGCGCAGTTCGGTTCGACTTCGCCTTTGCCGAATCGCCACGGGTTGCCGTATATCCACGGCCAAACGCCGGTAAGCTCATGCACGCGCCGCACGAAAGCGTTCACCCATCCGACGTTCTGGTTTCCCTCCCAGTCGAGGATAGGTATTCCCTCGCTGAAATACCCTAGGCAGTTGCGGACGAAGAATGCCGCTTCCTCGCCCGCGCTGCCGCTGCCGGCGAAATGGTAGAAGCCCCAAGGCTTGCCGGCGTCGATGCATTGCTGAACCCATCCATCGCAGTACGGGTCGACGAACGTCGTGCCCTCGGTAGCCTTGCATATTACGGCATCCGCATTGGCGAGAAGGGCAGGGAGGTCGATGCCTCCCTGCCAGTTCGATATGTCGATGAATCTCAACGCATTCACCTCGAAACTATCGCGGTCACGCGTTTCTCGACATAGCTATACGCCCACAGTTTAGCTCGGCCGCCTGTAGTTCGGCTGTCGGCTCCAAGGCGTTGCACGGTAAGCCCCATGCCATCGAATGCGACCAGGTTGGTCACAGTTCGCGCCGTGTTTGCGGTTTCGCTTCGATAGACGTTGTTGTAATTGTCCTGGTAAATGCAGCCGATGGTTATCACCGGCACGCCGCGGTGAACTGTTGCTCCGTCGGCGTGCTCGTGTCCGCACAGCATCGCGCATGGCGTGCCCGAGCGTTCTGCGTGCGCGAATACGATATCGCTGAGCTGGGCGATGCCGGGGTAATCGTTATCCGTGCTGTGGTTATACCACCCGTCGTTGCGCCAATACGCGGCGCAAGTGAAGCCGTCGTTTGTATAGTCCAGGTCTCGCGGGCCGATATGGCTCAACACTAGAGTAGGCGTATTGTCGAGCGTATCGCGAAGCCAATCGAGTTCGCTCGTCAAGTCGTTTCCAATCGCGGTAACATCCAGTCCGATGATTCGGCATCCTTCCACGTCCTTATGCCACCAGGTAGCCGTTTCTGTCGGAAAGATTAGCCCACGCCCTGGGTACGGGTCGAAAAACTTCGCGCGCAACTCGGTCTGCGAAGGTTTGTCGTGCCAGTCATAGCCGGAAGGATGAGTGCCGGATAGGTTGATTGCATCATGGTTTCCTATCACCGGCCACAGGTTCGGCATGTCGAGATAGCTTACATCTTCCTGGAAGTAATCATAAACCATATCGCCGGTGTGCACCATCGGTAGAGTCATTTCACGGGCAATAGCAAATGCGTCTGCCGCGCCTTCGGAATACCCGTGCGTGTCTGATATGTGCAACAGCTTCATTTAGTCTACCGTCGCATTCATGACGCGATAAGCGTTTCGCGTATTCAGCGAAACGCCGGCGTTGGCGCCCATATACAGGACGACGGAACCCATGAGCGAGAACGTATCGCCTGCAGACGGATTAGTTTGCAAAGCTAGCTGTCGGGTTGAGCCTGTCGCGTATAGGCTCGTCCAGGTTTTGAAGTTGTCGGTGTTGTTCCAAACGATGACTGCGGCGTCTGCAACGACGCCGGTCACGGCATTGTTCGGCACATAGCTCGGAAGAGTGAACAAAGCGCTTGGGGCATCGCTATAAGTGTTTTGCATCCCGTTAATGACGAGCAAACCCAGCTCTTCGATATAGAACCCATGCATGGAACCGTCGGTGGGAACCTTCATGCCTTCATTGTCCGCATCGGAATGAGCGCTATCGAACCTTCGCACTGTAAGGCCGGCCCACATCGCGGCGATAGCTGTTCGGTCGAGTTTCGGCGCAGTGACGGCGCCATTGGCCAGGCTCTCGGAGGTGAGCGGGAATTTCGTTTCCAGCTGAGTTTCCAGCTGAGACACCTGACCGTCGAGCGTGCCGATTTTTTTCTCATTGGTAGCTGAAAGCGAATAGGCGTTGTTGGCGGTCGTCTGCACGTCGGCCATAGCGGTTTCGACTCGGTCGACGCGGTTCACCGCGTTGTTCGCTGCCGACAACGCGGTAGAGACATTTGCGCCGACACTCGCGATAGCGGTGTCGATGCTGTTCATCGCGCCGTTGAAATCGCCGAGCCACGTGGGCTGGTCGGTGTCCGCGAACTGCGGCAGTTTGTAATTGAGGGTTTCATTCGTGTGAGGCATTTTTACTCCTTAAAACAATCAGCTGGGGATAAATAATAGAATTTCGATTCACGATTCACGGCATAATCGGGAACAAGGCCGGAATTAAAAATAGCCGAGATTTACGATTTCGCGCATTTCATTGCCGGCTACGAGTATCGCATCCATACGTCGTATAGATAGTCGCGCCGTTCTTTACGGCAATCAATCCAGGCGTAATCGGGGATAGAAATTCGTCAACGCTCTTTTTGTCGGGCGCGTATGCATACACCCCATCGGCCGTGACGGCCCATTCGCCATCGTCTCGGTTGCTCGCCTCGCGCGTCGGCTTCGCTACGCCTGCCGTGTTCCCGTCCGCGTCGGGAACGTCGAGGGCGCCGCCGTCTAGCGAAGGCGCTCGCCGATGGGGACTTCCAGCATCCCCGTGTTTTCGTTCACGGTCACGCCGTTTCCGCATGGGATATAGAGCTTTCCCGTGTCGGGGTCGAACATCAGCCCCGAGCCTTTATCGGGCGTCTTGATATTCGTCATATCGGTTGAAAGCCCCGCGGCCTGCTTCGCCGGCTTTCCTGCTTCGCCCCTGCCGATTGCGTCTGCCAGGGTCTTAATCAAGCCGTTTCCTACTGCTCTCGTCATTGTTCCTCCTCATACGTGATAAGCGCGAAAGCCACGTCGTACTCGCGAGCTTCCACGCCCAATCCGTCGTAGCCTGCCGCCGTAAGCTTCTTCGCGTCGTATTCGCCGGCGGGGCTTGCGAAGATTCGGTCGAAATCGTAGACGCGTTCGCAGACTATTTTAATTTGCCTGATATCGCCATACGTCGGGTCGAACGTCGTGCCGGGGAATTCTGCGAGCTGGTTGATAAGCCGAAGCAGGTAGTTGTACTTGGTATCGACGTCCGCCTTGATACCGGCGTCCTGCGAATCCGCGTACGCTTTGAGGGCTTCCGCGGAAGCGTCAATCATGGCTTGCGCCGTATCGGCGTCGATCGTGTTCATGTCGAGCGTCGACGCATACAGATACAGCCAATGTATCTGGTCTTCGGGCGTGCGCATCTGGTCGAACGTCATCGAATCAAGCCCCGTATACCCAGGCATGCTAGGCTGCATGTTCTTCGCCTGCGTGCTAGCAGCGTTCTGGCCCGTGAGAGCCGTGAACCCATAAGGCGCGTACATGTCACTTCAACTCCTCTCGCTTCTCTAGAATGTCGACGGCTTCCGCCACTTCCGCCAGGCAGGCCATAAGGCTCAGATGGAGCTGATGGAGAGCCTTATACATCGGCGCATCGTCCATATCCATGGCCCGCTGGGCTTCGCTCGAAATGTAATCGACCTGGCTTTCGAGCTTGATTCGTTGGTATACCAAATCGTGCTTCTGCACCTTTCCTCCTTACATCGGCAAATCGTCCCAAGTCTGCATGAACAGCGGCTCCAACGATGCGAAAACGAGGTTGTCCGTTGCCACGAAACTCGATGCCATCATATCATAGACGGCATTGCCCACGCTGCCCGAGATATTCTCGTAATGCGCCTTGGACGTTCCCTTTTGGCTTCCGTCGTTCGTCTGCTTGTTGAGTCCCGTGAGGTATTGTTCGCCGTCCGGGTTGTTCAAGAAAACCTGGGGAGTGCTCGAAGCCGTCGCGACGCCGACGCCTGTCGAGCTTCCCTCGCTCTCGCTGTCGTTCCACCCTTGCGCCGTGGCGAACGGATTGAATTGCTCCTTGCGCACGAGCTCATACACCTTGTTGTAATTGGGCATCTGTTCATTCATGCGCCTATTGAGGTAGAAAATGAACATAGCGGGCGTGTCGCTCGCGATTCGGCGGTAGGCGAAGTGATTCCAAATCGCGCGGTTGAGCTTTTCGCGATACGCTTCATCGAAAATGGGATAGTCCCGCATCCCCCAATCGTAGCCCAAGGAGTCCGTTATATCGCGCAGCGTGTACTGGTGCTCCTCAAGCGTCGTGAAGTCGTTGTTGTTAAACGTTAGCATTCATGGCCTCCTTAGAAGGTTGAATAACCCCTCCGCTGTCCAAGAATTGGGAACCTTGCGCTATGGGCCATGAATCGTCGGTCTGCGGCATATGCGGGACGCTCCATTTAACATCGCAATTCCAGCCGTACATGTCGTTTATCTTCCTGCAGAACTCCTTGCGCGGCTTCAAAAACGAATTGCGCTGAATCGTGAATTGCTCATTATTCGCCAGCGTCTCGGCGGTCTGCACGCGCTCCTTTTTCTCGGCCGCCGCATTGTTGTCGATTCCGAGCATGGTATACACGGCAGACACGATTTTAAGCTCGTCGTTCAAGATATCCGAACCCGCGTACGCGGCCTTGTTCATGGTCTGCAGCACTTGGATGTTCACCGCCTGCATTCCGCTCGCGTTCATGAATATGGCCGGCTGCCCCGAATCTATTCGATTGTACATATCCTGGGCTTGCTTCTTCGAATACTCGTCCACGCTTATAACGTACGGAACGCGCATCGCCCTCACGTGCTGGTCCACGGTCGTATCCATGTCGGCCAAGCGCTGCGCCTGCCTATCCAAAAGCTGCAGGATGGGAAACCGCGCCAGGTTGTCCCAACAGATTACGGCATCGGGGTGCATGAGCTCGCATTTCTTGCCGTATTGGTTCGAGCCCGAGCGGTCGAACCAATAGTTGCAATGGCGGCGCTGGCGGTTGCCGTTGGGGCTGTAGATATCGATCGTATTCGGGTTTCTGTACAAATCTAGGTTGCCTACGGGCGTCATGCGCCCCGCCCAATACGTCATGATGCCGGAAGTCGAGCGCTTGGTAGCGGCGAAGCTTCCCCAACCGCAAAGAAGCGTTTCGAGGTATCGCGCGTCCATGCCCTCGGGCAGTCCGCTCCATTCGAAGCGGGAAATCGCGGCAGTCCAAAACAACTGCCGCCAATAGTCGTATGTGCGGTATTGCTTCACCGAGGCTTGCCAACGCTTCACATAGCGTTTTCCGAAACAGGCGACATCAGGCGGAACGAATTCGGATGGGTCGAAAATTGCTGGTGTCATTCGCTCTCCTTTCATCAATACGAGATATTATACAGCGGCGCGTTGTACTCGGCTTGGTCGGCCGGACGTAGCTCGGTATGGTTTATATCGTCGGGGTTGCCCCAAACGGTCACGCCGCGTTCGAGGATGCCGCGAATGACGTCTTTCTCCGCTTCATTGGCCTTGGCGCAGTCGATATACGTTTCCGACGCTTTCCAATATGAGAACTTCTTCATGACTTTAAGCTTTGCCATTCCGCCATTGATATTGATGTATCGGTGAATCTGGTTTCCATACCGAAGCATATAGTCGCACGCGCCTTGGAATGCGGCGCCGTATGCCTGCTTATACACGATGCCGAACCCAGAAAGCCCATTCTTCCAGAGGAAACCGTTGCCGCCGAGCTGTCCCGCCGTGGATGGCGGCGTGAGCTGGGCGTCTTGGTAGGCGGCATTGATTCCGCGGATGGCATTCTCGTAATCGCCCTGATTAACCTGGTTGGCGAGGCTCAAATTGTTGCCGGCTACCTGCCGAGCGAGGTTGACGTTGTTGGCGTTCTGCGTAGCGCCCGTCATGTTGCCTACGATATCCTGCGCCGAACCCCATGAATTCGCGCCGATTCGGCCCATGGCGTTTCCAAGGGCGCCGTTTACGAGGCCGCCGATGGAAGGCGACGCCCATCCTCCGATTCCGTCCTGCGAAATAACGGGGGCTGTAACGGCCTGCTGTCCGATAGCGTTGGCGAGCCCGTTCGGCGACGCATTGAAATTCGCCTGGGTATTCTCCGCCCCGAGCATGGCATTGCCATAGGCGTTCTGCGCTCCCATATTCGACTTGTCGAGCGACCAGGCCGCATTCGCGTACTGATACCGGCGCGTGTTCGTGGTAGAAGCCATATACGTGATGTAATTGTTGTTGACAATGGAAAATTGCGGGAAGTCGGTCAGCCACAACGCGGTATCGAGGAAGTCTCCGCTGTCGATAACGCAGGTAGAGGGTTTTCCGTCGCCTAGCCTGATATATTGATAGGTATCCGTCTCAAAAGATTCGTCGGAGCCGTTGCAATTGTACGCCGTCGGAACCATCGCCACGCGGGCGAACGGAGCGATGGCGCAGCACACGGCCAAAAGCGAAATCTTGTTCCCCCACAAAAGCTCGGGACGCAAAAAGACGGAGTTGCCCGAATAGGCCGTGAGCTCCACGACGGAATACGGATAGCAAAGCAGCTTTTTATACGGCCGCATCGCGTAATCCTGGCCGAAGCCCCATTCGGAGAGCTTCTTGTAGATATCGGTAATCTCGATATATCGTTTGCCTGTGAGCGCGTCCGTATCGCCGATGAAATGCATCATGACGCCGGAATTTCCGAAAAGCTCGACTTCTGGGCCGGCGCTCAAAAGGCGCGATGGGAAGGTAGTGACCGATACGATGCATTGGGCTACCCACGACTTCTGCTGCAATGCTTCCATGAATCGCTTGAATACCGTTTGCCGCATGGAATACACATTGCAGCCGGAGGGCAAGCCGTCCGCCGATTGTCCGTCGGCGACGTTGAGGTTAGGCGAATCAATCGTGCCCGGGTCGGCGGCCAAATTGGCCGTAGACGTGACGATAACCCACCCAAGTTCCCCGCTGTCCGGCTCGGTGAACGGAAACCATTCCTTACCGATAATCGCATACGTATTGCCTACGCTAACGCCCTCGTCTATATCGCAATATCGGCGCAGGACGTTGCCGGTGATAGCGGTAAGGCTTTGGTTCATGGCCGCGTTGGAAATGGCCGCGTGCCCCGATACCGCGAAAAGACGGTCGATAGATACGCCGAATTGGTAGGTTTGGATAACGTCGAGCTGCAAGGTAATCATCGTCGTTTGCGGATTGATATAGCTCGCGGACGTGATGAAATAGCACAGACGTATCGGCTGTTCCTCGTATTCGACGGGCTGCATGGGGTTTTGCACTACCACGTAATTGTATTTGTACGCGGCCGAATACGGAACGGGGATATTGATGGGCTCATTCGGCGGGAGGTATGAGAATTTGTCCGAAGTCCATCGCTTCGAATCTCCCGCGTAAGCCGTATCGAAATAATCATCTCGCTGCCGCTGATTGTCCCAAACCACGATATCTCGGTAATTCGCGTCCCACGGAACCTGCAGCAAAACGACTTCGGTGCCGACGGGCCACGTGTTCGGCGTCAAAACATGGGGAATGTCTGGCATATATCCTCCTTAAAAGAAAAGGGCTGTTCTTGCGAACAGCCCTCATTATAAGCCATCGGATTGCTTACGCGGTAACGGTCACTTCCACCTTCGCCACAACGTTTTGCTCGGTCGGGTCTCCGCCCTTCGCCACGAGAATGATAGAGGTAGCGCCCTCGGCGATGCCGGACACGGTGAGAACATCGTCTGCCGCGTTCGCGACGGTCGCGATTGAATCGTCCGCGCTGTAGGCTTCATAGCTCTTATCGGTGCCGTCCGAAGGCGTCCACGTCAAAGCGGAAGTAGCGTTCGCGCCGACCTTGACGTTGACTGCCGCGCCCTTGAGCGCCGTCATATAGGTAGCGCCTGCGACGGTGACCGTGTAAAGCGCCTGGTACTGCGAATCGGCCACAGACGTCGCGGCAATAGTCACCTTGTCGATATCGCGGCAGTTGCCCGAATGGAAAACGCCGTTAGAATCAACGAACATTTCTGCGGGAAGCGTCTGCACGGCTCCTCGGCCGTTGAACGCCTTGATGGAGTAGACGACGGCCTGGTTGGGCGAATTCGTGCCGTCGACCTTGGCGATAAGCTGCACTTCCTCGCCAGGCTGAATGGTGGAGGAAGCGTTTCCCGCGGCGTCCTTCAGGGTAACGCCCGTGTAAGTAGCCTTCGCGGCCGTAATCTCCGAATCGGGACGGGTAGAGAACATCGTGGCTCCGAGGAAGAGGGAGTAGGAAAGCACCTGCCAGATATGATAGAAGGTGTTATACGAAAGGTTGTCGGGGTTCATCGGCGAAACCATGGAAAGCGGGCCCAAAGTGTCCGCGACCTGGAACCATTCTTCATCGAGAAGCAACGCCTGGCAACCAGAAATAGGCAGCTCGTCGAGAACGATGATATCGTCGGCCACAAGCTTTTGTCCCTCGTTGTGGAAGGCGAAAGACATGTTGGCGGCTTCTAGCGCGGCGTTCACATCCGCATCGATAATCGCGATAAGGCGGTTCGATTTAGTCGCAAGTCCCTTGTTGCGGCCCTCGGGCGAATACTCGGTGCGGAAATACTTCATCTTGGTATAGGTCGCATTCATCGCGCGAATGAGCTTGATGCCACGCTCCACCTGCGTATTCAGGTCGTTGCCCAGGTTGTGCAAATCGTCGACCTGAATATTCCAAAAGCCCCACAGATTGTCATAAGTCTCTGTCAGCGAACGCATCAGTAGATACTCGTCGTTGTTCGCCGAAGCGATGGGGGCTTCGGTGAGCGAATTGAAGAACGCGGAAATGGATTCGCCCTCGAGGAACGAACCGCGCAAAACGTCCTCCATCGGAATATTGATAGTGTATTTGTCGCGACGATTCTCGGTATGGAAAATCTGATGGATATCAGGCTCGCGGCCCTCGCGCCCGAAGACGTTCTCGGCTTTAGCGTCGTACGCGCGCGCCTTGATAAGATTCGCCTGCACTTCCTGAATGGTACGGCCATAGCGCAACGCAGGACGCTTGAGCTTCGCGAGAGGGTTGGTGAAATTCATGCGGTCGTTGATTTGCACGCGACCGATACGGCCGAGAAACACGTTCCAAAACACGTCCCAATTGGGAGTATAGGCGTTCATAGCCTGCAACGTGGCCGCTACGCTGCCCTGCGTGGTAGCGGGTACGCGCTCTTTGTAGTCGTTCGGCGCGTACTTGCGCACGGTATCGAGAATCTGGGCGTTGGTCAGATTCAAACGGCCCTCTTCATTTGTCAATTTAGATTTTGCTGCCATGGTATCTCCTTACAATCCGAGCATGGAATCGAGGTCGAGCGCTTCCCCATCCTCGCCGAAATCTTCCGGCTCGGGGTCCGTATCCTCATCCTCGCGTCCGATGGAAATGGTCGCGAGCGCTTCTTTTACCGCCGCAAGCTCGTCTTTCATCGCGGCGAATTGCTCGCGAAGCTTTTCCACTTCGCCCCAATCATGCTCTTCGACTTCCTGCTGTTCCTGGGCTTCCTCTTCCTCGGCGGGTTCTCCGCTTTCCTCTTCGCGGGTTTCCTCTGCTTCGGTCTCTGCCGCCTGGGTTTCGTCCATACTAGCACCTCCATATTCGCGACGATATGAACGGCCACATAATAGCACGAAACCCCATCCCGTGTTTCGGGTGGGGTTTCAATGGTTGCTCAGCTAACGTCCCTAGCCCATGGAAGTGTGCCCACTGGGCGCGGTCCCTGTTAGGGTTGCGGTCGCGCCATCTATCCGCCTGCGGCATGAAAAGAACGCACCGAGCATCTGCATTATGGATGAAGCCTATACACGCTGTCAACCAGAACCACGCCGCCGGGGACGGTTTTAGGCATGAGCTTCGCGTGGCCTGGAATGATATCGCCGTTCTCGTCGGTGTTCGAAAAGCCATAGTCGAAATTGTCCCAAGTAACCAACTCCTTCACCGAATCGGGCATGCCCGCGCACGTCACCGAGAATTTTCCGTTCAAGTCCCAAATATACGCCTTGGTACGCAAATGCTTGGCTCGGGAAAACTCTCCCTCGACCTTCCAATTGCACAGCGCCTTATCGTCGATGGGAATGCCGCTAGGCGTTTCGGTGCCGAGCAGATGCATCGAATCGGTATCGCAGTAAACGAAACGGTCGCGATTGTCCATGATAGCGAATAGCAATTCTCGCCTGGCATAGGCAGTGCAAAAAGTTCCTACCGGAAGATACACCGGGTCTCGGTATTCGGCATCGCCGAGCACGTAATGCACGGTGCCGTCAATCATAACGGGACGTTTCGAAGTTACGTCGGGGTTCGTGGCGAATTTTCCGTAAAGGTTATTGAGCATCAGTTTCGCGAGCTGCCGCATTCCGCCTGTCGACGTTTCCTTCACATGGCCCCAATAGTCGATATACGCATCGAACATCCCCGTGCGCTGCTGGAACTTGTATCCGCCGGCGTACTCGATAACGTCGATATCGTACATGCGCCGCATAATCTCCCAATCGACCGAAGTAACGGTTATCTCGACCGGCGAAATCGTCTCGCGAACGTATTCGTGCTGGCCATAGAAACCCTTGCCCTTGAGCTGAATGCACGGTATTCCATCCTCCTTGAGGGAGAATTCGACTACCATTCGTTGCACGTAAAGCGGATATTGCCTATCGTATTCGTACTCTCCCTCGAAAAGAATCGGCACGCCGCATGGATAGGGATACTTCTTCATGACCGAGGGATACATCGAATTGTAGTCCACTGATACGCCGGGCCCCACTACCTTGCCCGCATACTTCGGCTCGACATAAGTGAACCCGCCGCGATACGACTTGCGTATATCCGCGTCGGCTTCGAGCGAAAGCGTCGGAAACCATGCTTTGAACTTCTTCTTTCCGAGCTGCTTCTTGAAGAAGTCGAAAGCGTTCGCGCCTATCGTCATTTTCTCCAAATCCTGCTCGAAGTTCTGATAGAGCGCATGCGCCGGTATCTGAACGTCATGGCAAATATACTCAATCTCTTCCGGCGTGAGCTTGTGCCCGGGCTCGCGATACGCCCGATAATCGATGCTGCCCTTTTGTTCGGGCGTATTGAAGGTTTTACCCAATCTGTCCACCGACATGGGAAAAACTTTCAAGCTGTCCTGGTAAATTACGCGCTGCCCGTTTAGGAAATGAATCTCGATTTGATAGAATTTGCCCTTGTTCGAAATGAGAGACGTGAACTCTCCGCGTCGCGGATACTCGGGCACCCACTCGTAACCGCAACGCATTAAATAGTCGATGATAAACTTTCCATCGAACCCGAGGTTATGGAACCAGGCCACGGAGCACTCTCCTCGGGATAGCCAATTCATGAAAGACTTAATCGAATTGCCGTATTTTATGTTGTCCGGGTTAGCGACCTCGCAGACGGCCCAGGCCCAAACGCGGCAATCGTCTGGGTCTGTGGTGGTCTCGAAGTCGGCGGTAAATACGGACGGCATTATTCAAACTCGGAAAACGCTCGAGCCATACCCTTGACGTTGCGCTTGGCGCGGTTACGTTCCAAACCGGCCAATGAGCGCTTATAATCCTTCTTGCCGAGCATAGACGCCTTATACACGTACGAACGAACGTCTGCATATTCCTCGGTGCCGGAACTAACGTCGGCGTAATGTATCGTCAATACCTCCCACGTAGGCAATACGGACGAAAGCACGTCGAATTGGTCATTGCTCATGCGGCGCACAAGCTCGCTCAAATCATATAGCCCGAGCTCGTCGAGCATCGCCGTCATGTTTTCACGCTGAATTCGACGATAGAAGCTGAACTTTCGCTTGTTGCGCGCTTCGAAATTCTTTACGCGCCGCTTGGCTACCTCGAGTGAGCGCGGCGCGACCATTTTTCGAACGTCGACTGGCGTGAGCAGGCCGCCGATAGACGCTTCATGCGCGAGAATGCCTATCTGCCGAGCGCGGTATTGCTCCCACAAGTCGGGCGCAATGCCTTGTATGCGCTTAGTCTCGCTCGCGACGAACTTATTGTGGGCCTTGATAAGCTTGCGCGACTGCGTGATATATGACTTCGGGATAACATCGCCGGAAGCCGAGCCGACATAAGCGCCCTTCTTGTTGAAACGGTCGAGCTGCTTGGCATAGCGCCTACGCTGAGCAGGCGCCATGGCCTTTACGCTGCCCCATGATTCGCGGGGCGATACCTTGTCGATACTCTCCTGTGACGCGCCCTGCTTGCGTAGTCGGTATTCCTTATCACGCGTTCGCCTCTGCAATGTACGAATATCGTCCAAGCTTACGTCAACTGTGTTCGCCATAGGTATCGCCCCTCGGACTAAAAAGGGCTGCTATCTGCAGCCCTTCAACTCTCCAACCTTTGGTGCCGTTATGTTACTGAACCACGCTGAAATACTTCAAGGAACGGCTACCCGGAAGCTGTTTCCTGCCGAACTCGACGGTAATCGGCTCGTCCGCGAAGTCCTCGCCGAAAGCGGCCACGAGGTTTTCAGCCGAACGCGCGATGCCGTCGGACTGCGAGAAATACGCGCCGTCTTCGGTGATGAAAGTGGTGAACTTGGCGGGGGATACTTCGCCGGTCGTAGAGTCAACGCGAGAGCCGGACTGAACGATAATGCCCTGCAGCGTAAGGCTCTCAATATGGGAATCATTGAGCGATTCGGCGCTGTTAAGCGCGTTGAAAAGCTTCACCTTGCCCATACGTGACTGAGTGTCGAAGGCGAGCGCGGAACAGATAGTTTCACGAGTGGTTTCGATAGCGGCGGTTTCGTTTGCGAGGGTGATTTCTTCTGCCATGATTGTTTCTCCTTTACTCAATCTGATTGGCTGTTGCGATGAAGTCTTCCACGGACATTTCGTACACGTGGGTTTCTTTGTCGATTTTGTTAATGACAATCGACTGGTTGTGCCACTTCTTGCGAAGAATGACACTGGCCTTGTTGCAGCTTACGTCTTGGGGAATTACGTCTACGAAATCTTCGAATTCCCCGTACTCGTTGACGCACTGGCCTAGGCACGCGCTTGTGGTGATGGTACGTTTGATTTTGTTTACGTATGGCATTGGGTTTCCTCCCTTCGGGTGCTGTTGGTGTGTTTCGCTTGCAGCGACATTATCTCATGTGATTCGGGAGGGTGTCAAGTGGGAATTTTGGAAAATTTGAGCCGGTTATGACAGGTTGATAGCTTGCTAGCTCGTGTGTGATTGGAGAGAGTTGGTTTGTGTTGGTACGTGTTTGGTTGAACGGGTGGGGTTAGGAATTACAGGGCTCACATAC
>ERZ779866.2323-NODE-2323-length-17340-cov-2.889384_pt1 | contig 17340 bp, 12 predicted proteins | sample MGYA00511248_ERZ779866 | MGnify/ENA primary metagenome ERZ779866 (study PRJEB29588, sample SAMEA2155758) | human gut metagenome | biome: human gut; feature: human-associated habitat; material: faeces | place: Denmark | collected 2008/2010 ... | reverse complement strand
GAATAATCCTGCCGCTATTATTATAGTAATGGGTTGTTATAGCCAGGTTAATGCCGAGGATATAGATGTAGATATTGTCTTAGGTAATAAAGATAAATCTAAAATAGTAGAAATAATTGAAGAATATATAAAAACAAAGCAAAAGAAAAAAATAATATATGATTTAACTAAAGTAGACTTTGAAAAGATGGAAATAACTAATTTTGATAGTCATACTAGAGCTTTTGTAAAAATACAAGATGGATGTAATGCTTTTTGCTCCTACTGTATAATACCCTATGTAAGAGGTAGAGTAAGAAGTAAAGATCCTGAAGATGTTATTAAAGAAGTAACAACACTAGTGGAAAAAGGTTATAAAGAAATAGTACTAACAGGTATTCATACGGGTAGGTATGGAACTGATATAAATACTACCCTTGAAGAACTATTAAATAAATTAGTAAATATACCAAATATATATCGTATAAGATTATCTTCAATAGAGATAAATGAAATAACTCCAGGTATAAAAGAATTATTAAAAGAAAATAAAGTGATGGCTAAACATTTACATATACCATTACAATCAGGATCTAATAAAATATTAAAACTTATGAATAGAAGATATAACAAAGAAGAATTTCTGTCTATGGTAGATAATTTAAGAGATATACCTGATATATCTTTAACTACTGATTTAATCGTAGGCTTTCCAAATGAAGGTGAAGAAGAATTTAATGAGACAATAGATACTCTAAAAAAAATAGGTTTTACTAAGATTCATACTTTTCCATATTCAAAAAGAAAGGGTACCCCAGCGGCCATTATGGATAATCAGGTATTCCCAGAAGAAAAGAAAAAGAGAGTACATAGAATATTAGACTTATCTAATAAGTATGAACATAATTTCTATGAAAGTAAGATAGGCAAAATCTATGATGGTGTAGTAGAGGTTCATTCTAATGGTACCACTATTGTTCACACCTCCAACTTTATACCAGTAATTATTAATGATATAGTAGAAGAGGGTACTATAGTAGATGTTAAAATAGAAAAAGTAGAAGATTTAAAAGTATATGGAAGAATAGTTTAAAAGGAGAATAAATATGAGTGAAAACAAGTATGTATATCATGGAAGTCATATACCTGATTTAAAAGTAATCAAACCACATAAGAGTACACATCAGCAAAACTGGGTATATGCCACATCTTCAAAAGCAGTCGCTACCATTTTCTTAAGTAACAAACATAGTGATTTATATTATTACTTGGGTGGTAATGACGAAGATAACAATCTTGTTCTCGTAGAAAGAAAAAAAGGTATGTTTAAGGATATATTTAATGTATCTGGTTCTATTTATAAACTTAGTTCTAAAAACTTTCTTAATGGTATTACTGGCTGGTCTATGGAAGTTGTAAGTAATAGAGAAGAGCAAGTACTTGAAGAAGAAAAAATAACAGATGTTTATGAAGAACTAATAAAATTTAATGATGAGGGAAAAATTAAATTATATTTATATCCTAACAGACCTAGTTATATTCCTTTAGATAATAGTGATTTAATACCTAAAGTAATTAGATGGTCAAAAAAAGGATTAAAAATAGGAAACTTCTTTGAATTGTATCCAGAACTTACTGATAGGTTCTATGAAGAATTAGAAAAAACTAAATAGTAATATATGGAAGAATAGTTTAATATTCTTTCTTTTTTTTCTTAAGCCATTTGTCTTAAGAAGCATAAGTAAGCCTAAGGTCTTCCTTATGAAAACAATTTATGGGAAATTATGTTAAGTAATTGACATCAAAAAAGAGTAATGCTATAATTCATATAGTCAAGAAATTATGTACAAATACATAATATAAAAATGGAGGTTAAAATGATAAAACTATTAAAGAAATTAACTAAAAAAGATTGGCTTTTTGTATTTATAAGTGTACTTTTAATAGTATTTCAAGTATGGTTAGAATTAAAAATGCCAGATTACATGTCTAATATTACTCAGTTAGTACAAACTAAAGGAGCAGATATGAAAGATATTTTAAAGGAAGGCTCTTATATGCTATTATGTGCTTTAGGTAGCCTACTTAGTGCGGGAATAGTAGGATATTTTATTTCAGGAATAGCAGCTTCTTTCTCATTTAATGTAAGAGAGGCAATCTTTAAGAAAGTACTTAATTTAGATACTAGTGAAATAAAGAACTTTTCTACTAGTAGTCTAATAACAAGAACTACTAATGATATAACTCAGGTAGAAATGCTAATTGGAATGGGTCTTCAATTAATGATAAAGGCTCCAATTACTGCTACTTGGGCCATTACTAAAATATTAGGTAAGAGTCTAGAGTGGAGTATGGCTACAGCGGTAGCAGTCATAATTCTAATTACCACTATAATTATTCTAATGATTATAGTTATGCCAAGATTTAAGATAGTTCAAAATCTTATTGATAAGATAAATTCAGTAACTAGAGAAAATTTAACTGGTATTAGGGTAGTAAGAGCATTTAATGCTGAAAAATATCAAGAAGATAAATTTAATAAAGTAAATAATGATTTAACTAATACACAAATGTTTAATCAAAAAGCATTTAATATTCTAAGTCCTATGATGAATATAGTGATGCATACTCTAACATTATCTATCTATTTCATTGGAGCCCTTCTAATTGATAAGGCTTTAATGGGAGATAAAATAGTTTTATTTGGAGATATGATTGTCTTTTCATCATACGCTATGCAGGTAATAATGTCTTTCTTAATGCTTGCTATGATCTTTATGATGTTACCTCGTGCTAATGTGTCTGCAAAAAGAATAAATGAAGTACTAGATACAGAAGTAACAATTGAAGATGGTAAAGTAACTAAGAATAAGAATGGTTTAAGGGGGACTGTTGAATTTAAAAATGTATCATTTAAATATCCTGATGCTGATGAATATATCTTAGAAAATATTAGTTTTACTGCTAATGAAGGAGATACTGTTGCTTTTATAGGATCTACTGGTTCTGGTAAGAGTACATTAATAAATTTAATACCAAGATTCTATGATGCTACTGAGGGTGAAATACTAGTAAATGGTATTAATGTTAAAGATTATAAAGAAGAATATTTACATAATATTGTTGGATATGTTCCTCAGAAGGCTGTTATGTTCTCTGGTACTGTAGAGTCAAATATTACTTATGGTAAGAGTATTTTAGGTAAACCTGATAAAAAGAAGATTAATGAAGCGTTAAAAGTATCACAGGCTTATGAATTCGTTTCAAAACTAGAAAAGAAAGAAAAAAGTCATATAGCCCAAGGCGGTACTAATGTTTCAGGAGGTCAAAAACAAAGATTATCAATTGCTAGAACTATTGCCAGAAGTCCTGAAATATATATATTTGATGATTCGTTTAGTGCTTTAGACTATAAAACAGATTCAGTACTAAGAAAAGAATTAAAGAAATATACTAAGAAGGCTACTAGTCTAATTGTGGCACAAAGAATAGGAACAATTATGAATGCTGATAAAATAATTGTTTTAGATAAGGGTAAATGTGTTGGAATAGGTACTCATAGTGAACTTATGAAAACTTGTGAAGTATATAAGGAAATTGCCCTTTCACAAGTAACAAAGGAGGAACTAGAAAATGCATAACGGTAAAGAAGAAAAAAGAAATACTCCTCCAAGAGGGGGTCATGGTCCAATGAGGACCATTGAAAAGCCAAAGAATTTTGGCGAGGCTCTATCTAAATTATTTAAAAGTTTAAATGATTTTAAAGTACTACTAATAATATCTTTAGTATTAGCGGGTCTATCAGCAATCTTAGCTTTAGTATCACCAGATAGATTATCTGATTTAACTGATGAGATATCTAAGGGTCTAACTATTAATACTACTAATATGGAAAAACTACAAGATGATTTGTTAACTAATCTTAACGAAGAAACTTTTGCAGGTATATTAAATCTAAATATTGATGAGAGTACTATTTATAAAGTGAATACTGCTAGTATATCAGCTTTAGATAAAGAAAAGTTTAATAATACTATCAGTGCTATGACTAAAGAAAATGCTACTACTTCATTAGGTAAATTACCAGATAGTGTATTAGATATTATACTTGAAGATTCTACATATAATGATATATTAATAACTAAGGAAGATAAAATAAATCTACTTAAATCATTATCTAATTATAATAGTGAGACTAAAGATTATTCATTTATAACTAAACTTCCAGATAGTATAAATAATGTCTTATTTCCTAGTTCTACTATTGATAATATTGAAATAACTACTAAAGATAAAGTAGAATTTATTAGTAAGATGTCTACCTTAAAGAAAGATGCTTCAGTAAATGAAATATATAAAATAGTAGAAACATTACCTAATAGTATTCAAAAATTAGTTAATCCAAAGATGAATGTTGAAAAAATAACTAAGATGGCTACTATATTATTAATTATATATGTAATAAGTGCTACATTTAGTTATCTTGAGGGTATATTTATGGTTAAAGTAGCCAATAACTATGCTAGGAGATTAAGAAATAAAATATCATTAAAGATAAATAAATTACCCCTTAAATTCTTTGATCACAACCTATCAGGAGATATTTTATCTAGAGTAACTAATGATGTAGATACAATTGCTCAGTCATTAAATCAAAGTTTATCTACTTTAGTATCTTCAATTACATTATTCCTAGGTTCAATTATTATGATGTTTGTAACTAACTATATACTAGCTATAACCGCTATTGTATCTAGTTTGGTAGGATTTATACTAATGTTTATAATTCTTAATAAATCACAAAAGTATTTTACTAAGAGACAAGAAGAACTTGGTAATTTAAATGGTTACATAGAGGAAGTATATTCTGGATTAAATGTTGTTAAAACTTGTAATGGGACTGATGAGTCTACTAAAGAATTTGATAAGTTAAATAAAAAACTTTATACTTGTAATAGAAAGAGTCAGTTTTTATCAGGATTAATGCAACCTATCATGGGCTTTGTTGGTAACTTTGGTTATGTTGCTGTATGTGTTGTAGGTGCTCTTCTAGTATCAAAAGATATTATATCATTTGGTACAATAGTAGCCTTCATAATCTATGTAAGATTATTTACTAATCCATTATCACAAATAGCTCAGTCTATGACCTCACTTCAGACAACAGCGGCGGCTAGTGAAAGAGTATTTGCTTTTCTAGAGGAAAAAGAAATGTCTAAAGAGATAAATATTACTAAGAAATTAGATAAGAATAAAGTAAAAGGGAAAATAGAATTTAAAAATGTTAAGTTTGGGTATGATGAAGATAAAATTATCATTAAAGACTTTACTGCTACTGCAAAACCAGGTCAAAAGATAGCTATTGTTGGCCCAACAGGAGCGGGTAAAACTACTATGGTAAACTTACTTATGAAGTTCTATGAAATTAATTCTGGTGATATTAAGATAGATGGTGTATCTATTAAAGAGTTAACTAGAGAAAATATTCATGATTTATTTACTATGGTACTTCAAGATACTTGGTTATTTAATGGTACTGTTAAAGAAAATATTGTTTATAATAGAAAGAATATTAGTGATAAGAAAGTAAAAGAAATATGCAAAGTAGTAGGAGTAGATCATTTTATTAAAACACTACCTAATGGTTATGATAGCGAAATATCTGATACTGATTCTATTTCAGCAGGACAAAGACAGTTACTTACTATTGCTCGTGGTATGATTGAGAATGCTCCTTTCTTAATTTTAGATGAAGCTACATCTAATGTAGATACTAGAACTGAAGAATTAGTACAAAAGGCTATGGATAAGTTAATGGAGAATAAGACTTCATTTATTATAGCTCATAGATTATCTACTATTAGAAATGCTGATTTGATATTGGTTATGAAAGATGGTAATATTATTGAGACTGGTAATCATGATAAGCTTATGAAAGAGAATGGTTTCTATGCTAGTTTGTATAATTCTCAGTTTGAAAGTTTAAAATAATTATTTGTTTATCCTCTTAAGTCTAGGTCTTAAGAGGCAAAAGAGAGCCTTAAAATAAGTCTCTCTTTTGAATATTTTGGTTATAAAATATCTAGTTTTATTTTAATATTTATGGTAAAATACTAGAGAAAGAAGGAATATATTATGATATATTTAGATAATAGTGCTACTACTATGGTAGATGATAGAGTCTTAGAAACATTTAATAAGGTATGTAAAAATTATCCAGGTAATTCTAATTCATTACATAGTCTAGGAATAAAATCAAAAGAATTAGAGGAATATGCTACTGAAAAGATAAGCAATTTACTAGGAGTAAAACCTAGTGAAATAATATATACTTCAGGAGCTTCTGAATCAAATAATACAGTATTAAAGGGAGTAGCCTCTAAATATAAAAATCGTGGTAATCATATAATTACTACACCTCTAGAACATTCATCAATATTAGAAACTTGTAAATATTTAGAAAACAAAGGATTTATTATTGATTATGTTAAAATAAAAGATAATGGTTTAATAGATATTGAAGATTTAGAAAGACTATTAACAGATAATACTATTTTAGTTTCAGTAGCTTATGTTGATAGTGAACTGGGTATAAGACAAGATATAGATACTATTAGTAAGATAGTAAAAAAACATCCTAAGTGTTATTTCCATGTTGATGCTACTCAGGCTATTGGTAAAATAAAGGTAGATCCTACTAGTATAGATTTTATTAGTATGTCTGCTCATAAAATATTTGGCTTAAAAGGAATAGGTCTATTAATAAAAAAAGATAATATTGTTAGTGTTTTTTATAATGGTTATGAGTACAAATACAAAATGGTAAATACTTATGATGTCGAAAAAACAGGAACAGTAGAAATCGTTAGAAATTCAGAAAAAAACACTTTAACTCTTATTACTTGCCGACATAATACAAATAAACAAATAGTAGTTATTTGTGAATTAGTAGAAAAGATATAGGAGGTTTTATATGGAAACAAAAAGTAATCTTAATCAAATAACTAAAACATTAGATAAGTTATTTAGTGCAGGATTTAATACTGAAAAGAAAATATTAGCAATGAAATTAGAAGATTTAGAAAAATTAGATAATTTAACATCTTCTGAAATGATGATTATAATTGATTTTAAAAGGTCAATTAAGAATAAACAAATAATTGCATTTTTAAGCGGTTATAAAGAGAAAGGAAATGAGAAAAATGAAAAAATTTGAAATTGATGTAGATATTAACGGAACAATCACTTTTGAGGTTGAGGCTAAAAACAGAAAAGAAGCCCAAGCAAAAGTAGATGATATATTAAAAAATACTTCCGTAAAAGAAGCAATCGGACAATATAGAAATAATATTGAATTAAATCAAAGAGTAAAACAAAATAAAGATTTAGAAAGATAGGAGGAAAGAAAATGGCATATTCAAAGAGAATACCACCAATAAAAGTAAAACTGAATGTAGAAGATTTTAATAAACTTATTGAAACTTTAGAAAATATGATTGATTGTGATAATGAATATTATTCAAATAAATCATCTAAAATTAAAGATAAATTGTTAAGATATAGTGTTCCAATAAATGATGAAAATGAGGAAACAAAAGTAGATATTAGACTTTATAACAATGAAATAGTAGATTTATTTTATATTTTATTTTATGGAATAGAGGATATGATTTCTGTTGAAACAAATTACTTTGATGTATTGATGCAAGTAAGAGAAAAAATAAAAGAAGAAAAAATGGCAAATGAATAAATAGTCTAATTTAGAATAGGAGGTGTAATATGGCAAGTAAATTAAGACTAATTACAGACCTTTATGGAGAAACTTTAACTAAAATAAGCAGTTCTCCTGAAGATTGGATGTCTTTTTTGGAATGTGCTGCAATGAACTACAAATATCCTTTCAATGATCAAGTTTTAATTTATGCACAAAAACCTACGGCAATAGCCTGTGCAAAAATAGAGGCTTGGAATAAAAAAGTTGGTAGATGGGTTAATCGTGGTGCAAAAGGAATTGCTCTTTTGTCTGAAGAAAATGGTTATACTAATTTAAGATATGTATTTGATATTGCAGATACCAATAGTAAACTTGGTAAAAGTTTTAGATTATGGTCAGTTTCAAAACCTTATGAATTAGATATTATTGAGTCATTAGAAAATAAGTACGGAGAACTTGCTGATAAAAGTTCTCTGGGACTTGCAATTAAGTCGGTATCAAAAATAATTGTTGAAGATAATATACAAGATTATTTAGATGATTTAATATTCTATAAAGAAAATAGTTCTCTTGAATCATTAGATAATGAAAATATAAAAGTATTATTTCAAAAGGCATTAGAAAATAGTATTGCATTTTCAATAATTAAAAGATGTGGATTAAATCCAAATGAATATTTTACAAGTAGCGATTTTAGTGATTTATTAAATTTTGATAGTTTTGATACAATAACGAGAATTGGTGTAGCAACAAGTGAAATATCCGAAATGGGACTTCGTGAAATATATAATACTATTAAAAATCTGCGAATTAATGAAATAAATAAAATTCGCACATTTGATATAGACAGTAATTTATCTTATGATATAAGCGAAAGCAGAAATACTATTGAAAGGAGGAATAATAATGAATATAACTTACACACGTCAAGGGGATTACGAGATACCGAACTTAGCAGTACCGGAAAACAAGATTCAAGTGGAGGGCAAATACGCAATGATGAGGTTAAGATACTTGAAAGAGAACAAGAAATCTCTATACACAACTCTACTAATGAGCAATCAACTTCCACAACATTTAATGCATATTCAACAAACAGCAATGGAGAGGATAGAACAAATAGTATCAGAGATGAAAGCCAAAGAGAATATAACAGAGAGTTTGAAACAACAAGACCAAATGAAGTGGGTACAAATGATGAACAACTTGAAGTTGTCAGCAGAGGAGATAGTAATGAACGAATTGATTTACGCTTAAATGTTTATAATGCAACAGAACATCATCCTTATGTTGTAGTAGAAGAAAAGATAAATCAAATATTAAGTACAACCCCACATATAAGAAAATCAAACAAAGAAATAAAAGATTATTTTGCTAATGAGAAAGATATTAGTAAAAGAGCAGAATTTCTTAAAGAAATGTTTAATTCAGATTATACCGGTGTTATAGTTGATGACCAGATGTATGGTTATAAAACTTTTGACAACGGTATTTTATTTTGGAAAGGTAATTTTTTATCAAGAGATACAGAAACTTTAGTAAGTTGGGAAGATTTAACTTATCATTATGATTCAATGATATTGCTAAATCAGTTAAATGATAGAATTGAGCCTTTGCCAAGTATAACAGACCAATTAAGTTTTATTGATGACAATAGTGAAAAGATGGTATCAGATTTAGAATTTACTCAAGAATTTATAGATAAATATTTAACTGAACAACATACCGAAACAAAGTACAGAACTTATGAGGTATTTCAAAAAAGTTTATCAGCAGAAGAAAGTATAAATTATCTTAAAAATTCTTATGGTATGGGAGGAGCAACTCATACTGTAAAAGGATCTGGTATAGGTGTTAGTTATGATGCAAAAGGAATGCGTTTTAATCGTGGTTATTTTGATGCTAGTGCTAAAGAACAATTATTTAAGTGGAATTATATTGCCAATAGAATAAAAACGCTTATTCACGAAGATAGATACTTAAATAAAAAAGAATTAGAAGAATATCCTAATTGGCTTGAAAAAGAAGAACAAGAAAGAGAGTTTATAGAGGCAAGTAAAAACCTTGCAGACAACATTTTATTAGAACAAACTGAAGAAGAATACGAGTATCAATATCATTTAGGGGATAAGGTTTATATTGGAGCAGATGAATATGAAATACTAAATATTGGGATTTCTAATATAGTTCTATATGATTACCAATACCCATTATTTAATCGTGAAATGTCAAAAGAAGACTTTGACAAAAAAGTTAAAGAAAATCCTGCTAATGACCATCTTAAAGTTAAAATAAGTGAAATTCAAAAGCAAAAACAAGAAGAAAATAATGCTGAAGAACATACGAAAAAGGAACAAAAAGAAACGTTTATTGAAGAAAATATAGAAAAAGAAGAAATAATTGTTCCAGAATTTGAAAAGAAAAAAAGTAATAGAATAAGAAGTTTTGATATACACCCAGAAATACCTACTGTCAATCGTAGTCAGTTTAGAATATCTGATGATAGATTAGGAGAAGGTACTCCAAGAGAGAAATTTAATAATAATGTTGATGCAATTAAGATTTTAAAAAAATGCGAAGAAGAAGATAGATTTGCTACTCCAGAAGAACAAGAAATACTATCTAAATATGTTGGATGGGGAGGTCTTTCACAAGCATTTGATGATATGGATTCTTCTTGGAGTAATGAATATCATATTTTAAAGAACTTACTTGATGAAACAGAGTATTCACAAGCACGAGAATCAACTTTAACGGCATTTTATACACCCCCAATAGTAATTAGGTCTATGTATAAAGCGTTAGAGAATATGGGGCTTAAAACCGGTAATATATTAGAGCCTAGTTGTGGAATAGGAAACTTTATAGGAATGATTCCAGAATCATTAAAAGATTGTAAGTTATATGGTGTTGAACTTGATTCAATAAGTGGAAGAATAGCAAGACAACTATATCAAAAATCTTCTGTTGCAGTACAAGGATATGAAGATACTAATCTTCCTAATTCTTTTTTTGATGTTGCAATAGGAAATGTTCCATTTGGAGATTTTAAAGTATTAGATAAAAAATATGATAAAAACAATTTTTTAATTCACGATTATTTCTTTGCTAAAACACTTGATAAAGTAAGACCAGGTGGAGTTATTGCATTTATAACTTCTAAAGGTACACTAGATAAAGAAAATCCAAGTGTAAGAAGATATATTGCACAAAGAGCAGACCTGTTAGGAGCAATAAGACTACCTAATAATACTTTTAAAGCAAATGCAGGTACAGAAGTCACATCAGATATTATATTCTTACAAAAAAGAGATTCAATAACTGATATAGAGCCAGACTGGGTATATTTAGGAGAAAATGAAAATGGAATTAAGATGAATCAATATTTCATTGATAATCCAGAAATGATAATGGGAAATATGGAAATGATTTCTACTAGGTTTGGTTATGATTCTGCTTGTATATCTGATGGCTTAAATTTAGAAGAAAAACTTAATGAAGCAATTTCAAATATTCACGCTGAAGTTAAGGAATATGAACTAGATGATATAGGCGAAGAAGATAATTCTATTGAAGCAGATTTAACTGTTAGAAACTTCTCATATACCTTAATTGATGATAAAATTTATTTCAGAGAGAATAGTAGAATGTATCCACAAGAACTTGCTATGACAACTGAAAATAGAGTAAAAGGTCTTATTGAAATAAGGGACTGTGTGAGAACTCTTTTAGAGTATCAAACAGAAGACTATCCAGATGAAGATATAAAGAGAGAGCAGATTAAATTAAATCGTTTATATGATACTTTTACAAAGAAATATGGATTAATCAATAGCAGAGGAAATAACTCTGCTTTTTCTAATGATTCAAGTTATTATCTATTATGCTCTCTTGAAATTTTAGATGAAAATGGTAATCTTGCAAGAAAAGCAGATATGTTTACTAAAAGAACAATTAAACCTAAAACAGAAATAACATCAGTTGATAATCCAAATGATGCTTTAATTGTTTCACTTTCTGAAAAAGCAAGAGTTGATATAGAATTTATGCAACAACTTTGTAATAAGAATATGGATGAAATGCTTAAAGAATTAGAAGGCGAAATATTTAATGTTCCTGAATATGGAGAGTCTAATCATTGGGTGACAGCAGATGAGTACCTTTCTGGAAATGTAAGAGAAAAATTAAGAATAGCAGAAAAATTTGCAGAAACTGATGATAGGTTTAATATTAATGTAAAGTATCTTAAAGAAGTTCAACCAAAAGATTTAAGTGCAAGTGAAATTAGTGTAAGGTTAGGCTCAACTTGGATACCACCAGAAGATATAAAAGTTTTTATAGAATATCTTTTAAATCCTAGTTATTATGCAAGTAGAAATATAAATGTCCATTATATGGAATCTACTTCTGAATGGTATATAGATGGGAAAAGTTATGATAGATACAATGTAAAAGCCACTAATACTTATGGAACAAGTAGAGCAAATGCTTATAAAATTATTGAAGATAGTTTGAACTTAAAAGATACTAGAATATATGATTATTATGAAGATGAAAACGGAAAAAAAGTTGCAGAATTAAATAAAAAAGAAACGGCTATAGCCCAAGCAAAGCAGGAACAAATTAAACTTGCTTTTGAAGAATGGATATGGAAAGATCCAGAGCGTAGAGAACGATTAGTTAAATCATACAATGAAAGATTTAATTCTATTAGACCTCGTGAATATGATGGAAGTCATATAACTTTTGATGGTATGAATCCAGAAATAACTTTAAGAAAACATCAGGTAAATGCAATAGCAAGAATTCTTTATGGAGGAAATACTTTACTTGCTCACGAAGTTGGAGCAGGTAAAACATTTGAAATGGTGGCTGCTGCAATGGAATCAAAAAGATTAGGACTATGTAATAAATCTTTATTTGTAGTTCCTAATCATATTGTTGAACAATTTGGTCAAGAGTTTTTACAACTCTATCCTAGTGCAAATATTTTGGTTACAACAAAAAAAGATTTCCAGACTGCCAATCGTAAAAAGTTTTGTTCAAGAATTGCAACAGGAGATTATGACGCCATCATTATTTCACATTCTCAATTTGAAAAAATACCAATGTCAGTAGAACGACAAATTGCTATAATTCAAAAACAAATTGATGATATAACATTTGGAATACAAGATTTAAAAAATAGTAATGGCGAAAGATTTTCTATTAAGCAAATGGAGAAAACAAAAAAGAATTTAGAAACAAAACTTGCAAAATTAAATGATACTTCAAGAAAAGATGATGTCATTACTTTTGAAGAATTAGGTGTTGACAGAATATTTGTAGATGAAGCACATTATTACAAAAATCTTTTCTTATATACGAAGATGAGAAATGTTGGAGGTATTGCACAAACAGAAGCACAAAAGTCATCAGATTTATTTATGAAATGCAGATATTTAGATGAACTTACAGGTGGAAAAGGAGTAATTTTTGCAACAGGTACACCGGTTTCTAATTCAATGGTAGAGTTATATACTATGCAAAGATATTTACAATATGGAGAATTAGAAAAAAGACATTTGCAACAATTTGACGCTTGGGCTTCAACATTTGGCGAAACAGTTACTGCAATAGAATTAAGCCCAGAAGGTACAGGTTATAGAGCAAAAACTAGATTTGCAAAGTTTTTTAATTTACCAGAACTTATGGCAATGTTTAAAGAAGTTGCAGACATACAAACCGCTGATATGCTTAATCTTCCAGTTCCAAAAGCAAACTATCATAACATAGTTATAGAGCCTAGTGAGATTCAAAAAGAACTTGTAAAAGAACTATCTGAAAGAGCAGAAAGAATAAGAAATAAAATGGTCGAGTCTTCTGTTGATAATATGTTAAAAATAACTAATGATGGAAGAAAATTAGCGTTAGACCAAAGATTATCCAATGAAATGTTAGACGATTTTGATAAAAGTAAAGTCGCAACTTGTGCTGATAATATTTATGATATTTGGAATAAAACAAGTTCTGATAAATCTGCTCAACTTGTGTTTTGTGACTTATCAACCCCTCATAGTGATGGCAAGTTTAATGTATATGATGATTTAAAAAAGAAACTTATTGATAGAGGAATACCAGAAGAAGAAATTGCTTTTATTCATAACGCAAATACAGACGCAAGAAAGCAAGAATTATTTAATAATGTAAGACGTGGACAAGTAAGAGTTTTAATGGGAAGCACTCAAAAAATGGGTGCAGGAACTAACTGTCAAGATAGATTAATAGCATTGCACGATTTAGACTGCCCTTGGCGTCCAAGTGACTTAATTCAAAGAAGTGGAAGAATAATTAGACAAGGAAATAAAAATCCGGAAGTAGATATTTATAGATATGTAACAGAAGGAACTTTTGATGCATATTTATATCAGTTAGTAGAAAATAAACAAAGATTTATTTCTCAAATAATGACTTCAAAAACACCTGTAAGATTTGCTGAAGATATTGATGAAACAGCACTATCTTATGCAGAAATTAAGGCACTTGCCGCAGGAAATCCAGATATAATTGAAAAGACAGAACTAGATACACAAGTTGCAAAGTTAAAATTACTAAAGCAAACTCATTTAAGCGAAATATATGCATTGGAAGACAAAGTTATTAAATATTATCCTAATGAAATAAAACGATTAGAAAATAGAATTGAAGATATGAAAGAAGATTTAAAACATTTTAAAGCACATAGTTTAGAAGATAATTCATTTGAAAAAATGATTATTAAAGGAGAAACTTTTACTGAAAGAAAAGAGGCAGGAGAAAAAATTGTTGATATATGCAAGTCAATGACTAATCCGGAACCAATAGAAATAGGAGAGTATAAAGGCTTTAAAATGATACTATCTTTTGATACTTTTGATAGAAAATTTTATATGGGTATGAAGAATAATTTATTATATAAAGTTGAATTGGGAAGTGATCCAAGTGGAAATATAACACGTATAGATAATATTTTAAATAGTATTGAAAATAAAATATCTAGTACAGAAAGTAATCTAGAAGATACCAAAAAGAATTATGAAAATGCTAAATTAGAAATTAAGAGACCATTTCCTCAAGAGGAAGAATTAAAGACTAAATCTAAACGATTAGATGAACTTAATATTAAGTTAAATCTTAATGAAAAAGATAAAGAAATCGTTGATGATGGTAGTGAAGATATTAGTAATAGTCATATTCTCAATAAAGACTATGAAAGGTAAACTTATAATAAAATTAGAGCGATATTAGATAAAAACTATTATCGCTCTTTTTAATTTTAAAGAAAGGATTGATATTATGGAAGAAAAAATAAGACAAGAATTGTATGAAAAATTAGAACAAGAACTTACTTCTTATGAACAAGAATTATCTACTTTAACTATAAAAGAGATAATTGACAAATCTTATGAAACAACAGTAAAAGAAGATATTATTTATCTCTTTTCTCCACAATCAAAACAATTTAATTTAGATGAAATTAAGGCATTAAAAAATGAAAAAAATTCATTAGAAACTTTATATCAAGGATGGATGGATTTTGACTCAAATATAAATCAAATATTTGAAGACAGTGTTAGAGATACTGTATCTGATTTAGCGGATGAATATAGAAAACAGCAGTCAAAGAAAAAAGATAAAGAAAGGTAGGTAATAGTATGGCATATTATCAACCAGAAGAAATACAAAGAGCAAAGGAAATGGATTTATATACTTATTTAAAAAACTATGAGCCAGAAGAATTAGTATATTTTAGTAGAGGAACTTATATGACTAGAACACACGATAGTTTAAAAATAAGTAATGGAATGTGGTATTGGTTTTCAAGAGGAATAGGCGGAAAATCTGCATTAGAATATTTAATTAAAGTAAGAGATTATACTTTTATTCAAGCAGTAGAAACTATTTTAGGTTATTCCAATGAAAAACCTCCTACTATGTATCAACAGCCAAAAAAAGTTCAAAATATTAGACTTATTTTACCGAAAAAGTCTGAATCGACTGATAAGATAATTAGTTATTTGTCTAGTCGTGGAATTGATAAAGATATAATAAATGAGTGTATAGATAACAGATTAATTTATGAAGATTTACCAAATCACAATGTTGTTTTTATTGGATATGATAAAAATAATATTCCGAGATATGCAGGAATTAGAGGTACAAATAATAGTAGATATATGAAAGATGCTTATGGTAGTCATAAGGCATTTTCTTTTAAATTAGAATCAACAGAAAAAACAGATTCAGTTCATTTGTTTGAAAGTGCGATTGATTTATTATCGTATGCAACTTTAAAGAAAATGGAAAATAAAGAGTGGTATAATGATAATCTTTTATCTTTAGCAGGAGTGTACCAACCTGCAAAAAAAATTGATGAAAGTAAGATACCACTAGCATTAAATTATTATCTAAATCAGAATCAAGATATAAAAAAAATATATCTTCATTTTGATAATGATAGTGCAGGAAGAATAGCAACAATGGCACTCAAAACTATTCTTCCGAAGAAATATGAAGTCATTGATGATCCACCACTAATAGGAAAGGATTTCAATGACTTTTTGTGTGCTAAAAAAGGAATTAATTATAAAAAAAGATATGAAAAAGAAAGGTGAGATATTATGAAATTTGATTATTTAAAATTAGCAAATATTATTAAAATAAGGAGAAATGAATTGGGTATTTCTACAAGAAAACTTGCTGAAAGAATAGGAGTTAGCCACGCAGAAATATCAAGATTTGAGAATGGATTAAAACCTAGTTTTTATTTCGTTCCGTTTATAAGAATGTGCAATGAACTAGATTTAGATCTAGAAGCATTATTAAAAATGGTTGGACTTATTGAAGAAAAACCAGAAAAGAAATATGAAGTAAGAGTGGTAAATGAAGAAGAAGATTTTTTTGAAATTACTGCTAAAAATCAATTTGAAGCAGCAGAAATTGTTTCAAAATTTGTAATTCAAAATGATATAGTTGAGTTAAATTTTGATAAAGATTTTGAAGTTGCTGTTGAAGAAATTGATAATGAAAATGAAGAAGATTTTGATGATGATATCAATGATTTTAATCCGGATTATTTTGTAAAAGTTAATTGTAATGACTGTGAATATGTTTGTCCATATTGTGGCGAATGTACTCTTGGGGAATAAATCTTATGTCTAGCCAGCACTGAATTCATACTCCCGTACGAATTCGGTTGTGGGGAAATCCCCAATCCCCTTGCTAGAAAAATAATATTAAAAAGAAAGGAAGATGATTAAGTATGAGTCAATTATTATTTTTTATTTTAGGTTTAATTATAGGAGGTCTTGGAATGACTACTCTAATGTGTTGCCTACAAATAAATCGTATAAATGAATTAGAAAGACAAATTGTTTTAAAAGATGAAATAGATGCAGAACCGGAGGTGGTAAAATGCGAAGTCGTAGAATAAAAAAACAGATATGGCTTAGCGAAGAAGAAGATTATATAATGAAATGTAATTCAGAGGCAGTTGGAATGAATGCCTCTGATTATATTAGACATTTAATTGTAGGTTATAAGCCAAAAGAAAAACCACCAGAACAATTTTATGAAGAGATGAAAGGTATTCGTAAAATAGGAAACAACATAAATCAAATTGCAAGAAT
>ERZ779866.2322-NODE-2322-length-17343-cov-2.504743_pt1 | contig 17343 bp, 11 predicted proteins | sample MGYA00511248_ERZ779866 | MGnify/ENA primary metagenome ERZ779866 (study PRJEB29588, sample SAMEA2155758) | human gut metagenome | biome: human gut; feature: human-associated habitat; material: faeces | place: Denmark | collected 2008/2010 ... | reverse complement strand
CAGTTACTATTGATTCTTGTGATAAGATTACTGAATTGAATCTTAGTAATCTAGGAGACTTACATACTATTAAGATTACTTCATGTCCTAACTTAAAATCTATTGTATGTACAAATAATGGTAACTTAACTACATTCAATGTATCTAATTGTAATAATGTCGAAACAATTAATATATCGTCATGTACAAACAGAAATCTTATTGTTTATATTGTAGGTGCTCCTAATATTAAGACACTTGATATGTCTAATACTAATACAGCTAACGATATTCAAGCCGCATCTGAACTTCCTAAACTTAGGACATTGAATATAACTAATAGTCAAGTTGAAGCTATACAATACGGTAATGCTGCAATTCCTACTTATAATGGTAATAAGATATTTGATGTTAGTCAATTAATCGACTTACAATTAAGTGTTCAAAACGCCAAAGGTGTACATTACTTTAAGTTTAATAATAATAAGGAACATCCTTTCAATGTAGGTTCTGCGTTCTTTGTTGGCTGTTCTAACTTAAAGAGAGTATTTGGACATATTAGTCTTAATGGTAATGGTGTATTCAATCAATGTTCTAAGTTCTATATTCACGAACCTAAAGAAAAGGTAGAAGGTATTACTCCTGATTATAATGGCGAATGGTTTGGTCCAGATACTAATACTGAACAAGGTTCTGTTGATTGGAGAAATAATACTAATTTATCTACTAACTTTAGTATTGGCACTACTGATGGTAACGTTATGTTTAGAGGTACTAATTGTAGTATATATGACGTTTATTATTTCTTATATAAATGTGATAACGTTACGACTCTTAGTAGTTGTTTTGCTAGTGTTACAAATATTAAATGGGATTTGTTAGATAGTCCTCGTAGAACTATGTTCAATCACTGTACTAAAGTTGTTGATATGAATTCTATATTTTGGGGATTACCTACTCAGAATTTTAAAATATTTACCAGTACTTATGAAAATGGTTCTACTGAACATAATGGTTTATTTAGTCCTCTTGTTAGTTTAAAATTTATAGACGATGCTTTTAATTTTGGTGGAACTAAATATACTGATTCTACTTTCTTAGCTAAGTTTAAAGGAAATGTAGATTCCAAGTTAACTAGATTAAACAATATTATTTCAAACATTAAATTTGTAAATAATATTAATAGTTCTCCTAATGATGAAACTATTGCAAATAATTTATTTGCCGCTAATTCAGGAAATTTACTTGTACGATTACCTGAACTAGAATATATAACTAATATGTTTAATGGGTCTAATATTTACTTTAATCAAACAACTGATGAAGATGTGGAAGACGGAGTAAAGTATTGTCCTTTATTCTATAAGAATACTAAACTTAAATATATTCAAAGTTCATTTAAAGGACTTGTTAATTCTACTGGTTCTTTATATAATATATTTGGTGGTACTGTTAAGAATAAGACACAAGTAAGATTCCCGACAGCTTTGTATGGTATCTATAATTCATTTAGTTTAGGTTCAGGTTCTAATGTTATTTTCCCAATCCACAACTCAATGTTCAGTAGATTAAGAAACTCATTAAAATATATAACTGGACAACAAGCTATTAATGAAAGTACTTTAGGAAGTTTTCAAGGATTCACTAAACAATTCGTTAAAGAAGGAGAAGAAGCATTCCCTTATGATGTATTTACTGGTTGTAATGCTATTGTTGAAATACCAGGATTCTTTGCTAATCTTGTTCTTCCTGTAAATACTGTTGTTGAACTTCCTCTTAATTCATTTAAGACTAATTATAATCTTACTAACATAGCAAACTTATATTTTGATATGAAGAATTGTAAGTATAGTCTTACTGGTAAAGGGTTCTCTAATTGTAAGATAGTTAATGCTTATAGATGTTTCTCTGAAATAGAAACTAGCTTCGTTAAGAAAGGTTTTATTCCTTATGGACTATTCTATATGGAACAAACTTCTAATGTTAGCTATAAAGGTTGGAATGAAGTAGATGCAGCTAGTCAGAATATTACAGAGAACTATGGTATAGATAGTGACGGTAATTGGATTGAAAGTGCTGAAATGCCAGTAGAGATTACTTATAGTAAACAACGAACTCTTCCTAGAAAGACAATAGTTAATATGTCTTATTGTTTAGAAAGATTTCAAAGTACAGAAGCACAAGGTTATACTATGAATTATGGTAATCTTACTCCTAGTAATTACGGAGATATAATAGTCCCTAATGAAAAGTATAATCCAGTTAAGTATATTCTTAATCCAAATTATGACCCTAGAGAATGGTTAGATGACGAACATACTATGCCTAACTACAATAGAGATATTCATAGAGTTATCTTGAATAAAGATTTCGATAAGTATGAACTTGCTTGGAATGAATATTGTGTTGATGGTCTTAGTGGATTAGAAGATATAGTTAGAGACAGTGCTCTTTATAGTGCAATTAGTACAGGAAGTATTAATTGTTCTCCTGTTATACCTAATAGATTTAAAGATAACGCTGGTTCTTTTGCTCCACCTTCTGATGCTAATGCTAATAAGAAAGTACTTAACTATATATGTTCTCCTGACTTATTCTATTATTGCACTAATGGCAATAATATGCAAGTAAATGGAGTGTTCTTTGGTAGTGGTAGAGTTAATGGAATAGTTGGATATAATTATCTTGATTATGGACTAAGAGGACGTATTCCGCCACATTTATTCTATCCTATTAGTAATGCTACTGATTTGTCTTATACATTCTATCGTATGCCATTATTAAACCCATATAAATGGAATGTTAGTAATGGAAAAGACGGAGAGTTCTATTCGGCAGATACGTTCTCTAAGTTAACTAAGTTAATATCATTATCTAATATGTTCTACTTTTGTATTATTTCTGCACATATTAACTTACCTATTGATTCTTTTGTAAACTGTATACAGTTACAAGACATATCTTCGATGTTCTTAGCTGCACAGTTTGAATCAACATCTGAAATGGGACAACAAGTAGACGGAAACTTATTTAATAAGAATGTTAATCTTAGAAATATTAGTTATGCTTTTGCTAGTGGACAAACCGTAGGAGATTGGTTAGATAGAAGTCCTAAAAAAATAAATTCTACATTATTCAATGTTGATAAACATAAAAGACTTACTAATGTGACTGGTCTATTCTATAATGCTGTTTCTACTGTTGGTAGTGTTCCGGAATTTTGGAATTGGCTTAATACTTTAAGTGCTTCTAATAGAGCTAATGTGTTTTATAAAATGAAGAAGTCTAATATTAGTAATTCTGCAAGTATTCCTACTGATTGGGCTAATGGAATGACAGATTAAAAAGTTAATAATAGTATTGTGTAATTAAACAAAATTTAGTTTCTTGTAGCATCCCCCATAAAGGAGTGGTAATTACAGTTATCATACCTCTTTATGGGGGAAGGTTGCAAAGAGTAATTAATAATCATTTAAAAGTAATTATCATGGATAATCGTATTTATAACAGAGCTAATTCAGCTAACAGTTTACAAATATCTATAATGGGTAAAGTTGAAGCTGTTGCAGAGTTTTCTATTCCTAATGGAATGGGCGGTAAAGAACCTTTCTTATTAAAGAATATAACCGAAGACCCAATACAAGTAGAAGTAGTTCTTGCAGGTATGGAAGAACCTATTACTACTGTTCTTTATTCCGGTTGGAATGTTGAGTTAGTTAAACAAGTTAATAACGCTGAAGCTGATACATTACAATATGGGTACTAATACTAGTATAGGTATAGGTATCGGTATTCCTTTTAAGAATAATGCTCTTGGTGGAGATAGACCGTATCTTCCACCAGAGCTTAAAGCTAGACTTATTGGAGTTTGGGATAATTACGGTAAAAAGAATACTGATGCTGATAGGAATATTATTAAGAATAAGATTCATAATGCAGGTGGAGATTTAGAGATTCTAAATAGTGCTTATAGATTAAATAGTGGATTTGGTGAATATAGTAATGATTTCCAAGAATATACATATAGCGAGAATGTAGTAGTTAAAGATAATACTAATGCTATATTTAATAGTAGAGGAAAGTTATTAGTTCCGTATTCGTATCTAACTAAAGATATCCCTTCATTTAAAATAAAAGTCAGTGGATTAAGTAACACTTATCATTTTCGTTATTATTATAGAGACAGTAACGGTGTTCAACATTCTGTTGATATGGCTAAAGATGGTAACTATGAGTTACCTATTTGTTATAATGTGCAGAGTAGTTCAGATGGTACTAGTTGCGGTTTTACTAACTATGGTAGTGATATAGTAAGTGTTGAAATATTACCTGAATACGAAGGTGCTTTCGTTACTGACGGAGTAAACGACATGATTATTAGTCAAAAGACTCTTCAAGAAATGGGAGTTACTAAAGACTTTACTATCGTTAGTATGATTCATCAAATAACTTTGAGAGGTGCTACGGCTGCTGCATTAACTAATTATATTAGACAACCCATAGGACATGAGTATGTAAGAAATCATGTTGCCAATATTGGTAAGACTGGAATATATGGATATGTAGTATATGATGTTAATCATTCTAGTGCTGGCAATAGTCATATAATAAATACTATATTAGGAGATAAAAACGATTATTCTATACATATAACCGGTAATTTATCGCAAGGAAAATTTAGTGTACAAGGATATATAAATGGTGAAGATAATGTAGTTGAAACATCAAGAGTAGCTCATTATTGGACGTTTGCATTACTAGGTAAAGCTACCGAAGACGATATTAATCTTATTATTGGTTACTTTAACTTAGATAGAACGCTTAAAGCTGATATATATTGTAATATAGAAAAACAAGGTCTTACTAACGAGAATCATGCAGAGTTTAATGATAAACTTATTGATTACAGTGGTAATGGTCGAGACTTGCAGTTATTTAATATTGGCTGGAAAGGAGAGAGTGGTATTGGAAGATATACGGAGGAATTTAAGAATAATTATTGGTTACTTCATAAAGACCAAACGGGAATTATTAAAGACGGTAACTCTATTAAAGTTGTAGGAAAGTTATCTAATGCTTATCTTCTTTATCATATTCGAGAAGTAAGTACAAATGCTTTTAAAGTAAAAATAACAGGAATAAAAGATAAAATAAGATATTCTTATATATTATCAGGTAAAGAAAATAATGTTTATTTTTCAGTAGATGGAATATATGATATACCTGCAAGTGAATCTATTGAAGAAAATAAAACTAGTTGCGGATTTTATATTAATGATGCGTCTGTCGCTCTTGATTGGACAGGATTAACTATTGAAATTATTCCTTCTAATAAAGGTGCTCTCTGCCTTGACGGAATAAATGATTTTGGTAAAGTTATCAATATGCCTATTTATAAAGATTATACTTTCATTGTAGATAGAGAAATACTAAGTATTGACAATACTGGAATTATTGCTTCTAAATCTGAGAGTGCAGAAGATGCAACTAAACACGGAGCTTTTATTTTTGAATATTTAACTGCTCCTAATATTATAAATACTTGGAGTTATTATAAAAACAATATTAATATTGCTAATACTGATTTTATTAGAGGTATAAGTTATCAATCTAAGTATAACTACAATGGTAAAGATTTAATTATTGGAACATCTAAAGATAGTGATAAATTATATTTAGGTACTATAAGAGATAATAGTAATGAATACGGTAATATAGCTATCTATTTTCTTATGTCCTTTCCTTATTCTATGAATAAGTTCTTAATCGAACGTCAATTAAAGAAATATAAGGCAGGAACTCTATATAAAGACATGGTTGAATTTAGACCTGTTATTAAGAGTAATATAGATATTAAGAATATAGTCTATTTAGATAAAGATTCAAATGTAGTAAAAGTAGGAGATTATATTTCAATAGGAAGTAATATTAAAACTAGTATTACTGTTCTTGACGGTTATAAAATATCCAAAGTTTCTTCTACTGCCTTTAATAATATCACTATTGAAAAGTCTAATACAGATTTTATCTATGATGTAATCTTCTATGGTATTAAGAAGTCTCCTCAAAAGATAAATTTAGTTATTGAACAAGATAGTGATTATGTTCAATGGAATCCTAATATTAAAGCTAACGTATCTAAATATTCAGTTACTGCAAATATTAGGAAAACTGACGGTACAACATTGAAACTAGTAAATGGACAATTTTATTCTACTTCTATTACAGGTAATCTAGTATTGGATATTGTTCCTCCTTATAAAGATTCAGATGAAGTAACTAATGTTGTTATTGATGGAAAATCTTATACTCCTACTAAAGATTCAAGTGGTAATTATTATAGATTAGAAATACCTTTAGTATTTCCAAAAGAGATAAATATTACTATTCAAGAATATGTTAGATACGAAGACATTGTACAGCCATATCCTGTTTTATTAAGATTCAAAGATGAGAATAATAATGAAATATCTTGGGGAGACAAAATTAAACTAGGTTCTAGTATTACTAGAATAGGTTCATTTAACGATTGCAATCTTCTTAAAGATATTTATACTGTTAGTAATGCTAAACTTAATGGAAGTCCTTTGCCTAGTACTCCACATGTTGTTGAACGACAAATGGTATTTACTTGTACGGCTACTTGGATTTTTGATAACAATGAACCTAAATGTGTTTTATCTCCTAGATTATTACATGCTCCTAATTCTAGTTACAAGATTCTAGGTCATATTCCCGATATATCCGGTCATGGTAATCATGGAGTTATTTATAACTCGGCTTATAAACTTAATAGTGGAGCTAATGGTTATTTAGTTGATTTTACTACTCTTCAAGACTACGGAATTAAAGGTATAGTAAGAACTGATAGTAAGATATATCTTGATGAATCTTTTGATTATGATAAAGGATTTTGGTTAGGCTATACTAATTCTCCTTCCCCTACGTATAAAGTTAGAGTTTCTGGAATACCTAAGGACGGGGTTCTTAGTTATACTGGCGGAAGTTGGATAAATCTTATAAATGGAATAAATGAGTTACCTGCAAGAACTAATACAAAAGAAATTCACGGATTTCTTGCTCAAACTCCCAATGTTGACTGGTCTAAATTAGTTATTGAACAAATCGGTGAATACGAAGGAGCATACTGTTTAGATGGGATAAACGACTTTATTACTATTCCTATTTTGTCTAAGGGTGGTAAGCAAGTGTTGATGAAGGTTAATTGGCAAAAGCAAGATACTATGCTTTATAATCAAAACCCCGGTAAGGATAATTTTGCTATATTTACAAATAATTATAATAATAATAACTTAGTCGTTGCTTATGCTTCAAGGAATAATGGTAATACTTATATTGATGGTGTGGTAAACAATAATATCTTAGCTACGCAATTAAAGGGTATAACTCATAATATTGTTGCTACTAATAATAATATAGATGCTACTATTACTCCAATCATAGGTTCTAATAAAAACCATGATAACTTCTTCGCTCAAATGTCTCTCTACGACTTCATGCTCTTCGATGAAATCTCAACAGACGATAAGATTAAAGAGTTGAACACTTATATTGGTATAACTCCTAAAGTTACGTTACCTAATTACTATTGGGATAATTATGGTAAAAAGAACACTGATGCAAAAAGAGGCTATATTGACGAACAAGTATCACTACAAAAGACTGGTACTAGTGTTAATCCTCTTGAGAACTTCAATATTGGTTATGAAGGTATGTCGGGTTATAATGGTTATCCAGTAGTGTTCGGTGCTAACAAGACTTGGGAAACTTCTAATGCAGTAGATTATATTTATGATATTAATAGTACTATTGTTCATATAACTAATGTTAAACATGCGGCTAATGGTTTATTATATAGTTATGTTAAGAGAGACGGAGCGTTAGCTAATATAAAAGAGATACCTGCTTTTAGAGTTACTGTTAAAGGTCTTGAAGAAAATAGTAAACTTGTTTACAAATATTTAGCTACGGAAAATGCAACAAAAGAATCAATAGTATATTTAGGCAATGGTACTCATAAATTACCTAAATCGTTTGTTCCAACAGACGCATTATTAGATTTAACTACTAATTCTTGGATAGGATTTGCAATAACTCCTATGATAGAAGGTGAACTAGTTTTTGATTGTGATATTACTATCGAAATTCTTCCTGAATACGAGAACGGTCTAGCTTATGACGGAGTATCTGACTTTACTGATAATAAGAATATTCCTATATTTACAGATTTTACTGCTATTATAAAAAGAGTTGATTTAGATGCTAAGAATGATAATTCTACTTTAATGTTTAAAGGAAATAAAATCTATGAAAGTGGTATTGGAAATGGTTTTATTTTAGATTATTGTTATAATAGTAAGAATTATGTTTATAGTTACAGTAAATTAAATCAGATAGAACGAGATGATTCTAAGATTATTTATTTAACTCCTGAAAGTTATAATGGTAATCCTATTATAAAAGGTGAAAATGAAGATAATCTAGGATTAGTACTTGGTAAATATTGGAAAGGAATAATCTATAAAACAATTCTATATTCCAAAACTATCTCGTTACTAGAAATTAACTTCCTAAAAAACTTAATGGAGAAAGATGAGATAATTGATATTAATCATCCTATATTTATTTCTAATACAGAAAATGAAAGTAACACCTCACAAGATACTTAAATTAGTTTATATACTAATTGGTATATTTCTAGTATTAACATATGCACTAAGTTTAATATTTAAAGATTTAAAGTTATGATTGATTACATTGTATTTCCTATTGCTGATATAGGTAAAGAAGAATCAGCTAAAATCGAAGAACTTAATTTAGTTCTACGTAAAAACAGAGATAATGATAAAGCACTTATGAAGTGTCAACATTTCCAAGAAGTATTTCCTAATAAGGTAGAAAGGATAGTAACTACTGATGAAGAAGGATATGAAAGTATCACTATTAAATATCCTTATGATACTTATTCTGATAAAGCTCTTTATGAATTGTTATCCAGTTCTGAATGGCAATCTGTATCTGAAAGTACTCTTGAAGAATCCCCAATAAAGGAGTGATTCCGTTGTATCGTTAACTCTATAAAGCCCTGCTATAACAAGTGGGGCTTTTATTTTGTTCACGAGATACTTAACTTTTTTCATAAAATTATTGTTTATAGATAAAATAGATTAATGTCTGGACTTATAATAGTATTCTTTGTTATGAGTGTATAGTGGCTACTATAAGATATTCTTAATTTATTAATCTAAACCTTATTTATTATGCAAGTAATTGAAAAAGTTAAAGTTGTTCCTGAAGGCTATAATGGCGCAGGGATGGACGGTATGTACGGTCGCCGTGATGTTAACGGTAAAGCTAATGCAGGTCTTACGCTTGGTATTATCGGTACTGCTCTTGGAGCTTGGGCTTTATTTGGTAATCGTCGTTCTGCTGGTGTTCTCGGAACTGGTACAGGTCTTATGGGAGACGGTTCTACAAACATTAACGTAGTCGGTGTTGGTGCAGGAAATGGTACTGCTCCTACTGCTTTCCAAGCATGGGCTAAATCTTGCGAAGATACTCTTGCTTTACAGGGTGGTCTTTATCAGTGGGCTTTGACACAACAGAGTCAGCGTTTCCAAGACCGTCAGGTAATAGACGGAGAAATGTTCGGTTTGTATAAATCACAGATTGATGCCGACTTTAGCCTGTACAAAGACGGTAAGAAATATATCGGTGAAAAATACGATATGCAAAAAGCCCACGAAGTTTGTAATAAATTCAAAGATAAACTAGAAGAAGATATAGAAGTTGCTGATGTATATGTAGCTATCAATGCTCAATATCACGACTACTGTAAGTTATTCGAGAAGTGGTTCGGTAAAGGAAACTTTGACGATATGATATTCGAGAGTGCTATCGACTTTTGGTTTGATGACGTTGATTTTGGAGAAGATAAACTCTGGAAGTATTTCAATGAGTTGAAGTAATACAAGTTCTGTTATATTCCTAAAGAGAGATTACTAAATAATAGTAGTCTCTCTTTTCTTTTTAAAATAAAGTTTTATATTTGTTGTGTAATATAAAACTTAATGCTTATGGGAATCTTAATGAAAGTGTTATTTGTTGCTGTAATAGCTATTACTATTATAGCGTTTGTATGGAAAGAAGCTACTAGTGTTCTTCCTGCAAAAGTTGTTACCTACATAAGAGTAGGAGGTGTGTTGTTAACTATTATTCTTGGTACTTTGTTATTCTTGCTGTAATATGGACTTCGGGAATATACTTAGTGAGATTCTACGTACTACGGCTACTAGTTTTGATTTTGCGTTTGTTATTTGTGTTAACATAATTGCGTATTTTGCGATTAAGGTTATTGATAAATTAAATGGAGAGAAACCAGTCTTAGTATGGCAAAAGAGAATAGTAACTCTTGTATGTGCATTGTTTCTAGGAATAATTTATTATTCTATGAAACTAGGTGATGTAAGAATAGTATTAAATTCTGTAATACTATCTCTTGTAGCATTTGATGTTATAATTAAACCTATAATAAAGAAATTAGGAATAGATTATAAACATTGATTTAATAAGATAGAAAGATAGATAGAATTAGCTACTCTATCGAACGAGTTTCCGATACTCTTCTTTCTATCTTTAATTATTAACTATCGGAATAAAAATCGGTTATGGAAGAGATTTGGAAAACAATTGAAATTGCTCCTAATTACGAAGTTAGTAATTTAGGAAGAGTTAGAAACAGAAAAGGTTTAATATTAAAACCTAGTACTTCTCATGGATATTATCATGTTATACTTATGAATAATAAGAAAAGAATAAGTAGGAATGTCCATAGACTAGTTGCAGAAGCATTTATCCCTAATCCTAATAATTATCTTTGTATTAACCATAAAGATGAATGTAGAACTAATAATGCTGTTGATAATCTTGAATGGTGTACTTATGAATACAATTTAAATTATGGGAATAGAAATGAGTTAGCAAGTGAAAATAGAAGATTTAAACAAGCTAAGTATAGCGAAAGAAACGTTAGAATAACGTTCTTTAATACTAAAGAAGTAATAGAAGTTGAAACTATTAGTGAAGCAGAATATATTACTGGTATTACTAGAATGAGAATAAGAAAAAGTTTAAGTAGTACTGGAAAACATTTAAAAGCAAGATTTTCAAATAAGTTAAATCAAATAGTTGTATTTGAAAACATATAAGTACTATTAGTAAGATTAACAAGTGAGAGTCGACTAGAGATAGTCGGCTCTTTCAGTATACACGCTCCTTTATGGGGGAATAAAAAGTATGTCCCACCTTCCTACGCTTTCATAGAAGCTCACCATAGGACTTTAGTACCTTTCCTTAACTTACTATTATCCGACAGTATTGCGTGCCACCACGGGTCTTAAAATGTGTCACTTGTATAAAAATGTTTACAACGCGAATATCTGTAAGCTAGCTAGCAAGCTAGATAGAAGTGCTGAATTAAAATTATTAGTAAAAGTCTTGTCGATACCAATATAATAACTATATTTGTTATAATACTAATTCAAAATAATAGTGATATGAGTTCGTTAAATCAAATTGTATCTGAAATAGCTCATGCTATTCATCAGCCGAATAACTTTACTGCGAGACGTACTATTCGTAGTGCAGTTATTCATACGTTCAATGAACAGATACGTCAGACTTATCAACGTCACGCTAATGTCGATAAGATATTAATGCAAAGATACAGGATAAGTCTAATTAATGTTCCTGACGGAGATATATTCCAAACTCTTGTTAGTACTAAGTATAAAGTTAAGAGAAGTAAGAATAGAGTTCCTAGACCAGTTCGTCTTGATAACAATTTACCATTTGTTAGTGTTCGTACTGTTGGATATGATAATATGGCTATTCCATTTATTAAGGAAGCAAATGCTCAATTTTATAAAGCTCTTCCAGGAATGTGTACCAGTTTAAGTTATGATTATATCAATGGTTATTTATATGTTAATAGTAATGGTAATCCACTTATTGAACCATTAGGTCATATTATCATTGAATCTCCGTTTGAGATACCTACTGAAATTCCAATTGAAACTAATGAAAAAATGGAATCAAGTATTGATAATGATGATGAATTTATTATTCCTGAAGATATGGTAGAACGTATTAAAGATGTAATCTATAAACGTAATCTACTTAATGTTGAGAGAGTAACTAATGAAGTTCCAGTTAAAGATGATATAAACCAACAACAGATAGAAGTATGAAAGTAAATGCAATAGATAGATATGACATACGTAATATGTATACACATTTTATAGAGACAAGTGAAGAGGAGTACGACCTTGTGTCTCACAATATAGTCAGATATAAATCTTTGCTTTATCGAATTAAATACTCTATTGAACAAAATAGAAATGCTGTTGAAGCCATATTTGATGTATGTGTATATAACTACTGGGAATGGAATACAGATGAGTTAGATACTAATCAAAAAATGGAGAAAGCCATAGATGAGAAGTATGTTAAGTTTACGGATGTAAAACAATTAAGATATGGCAATCTTTACCGTAATCTAAAGCAATACTTTAGAGTGCTTCGTAAGATAAAAGATTGTGAGATAAGACAAGATGTATTAAAGAAGCGTAAGTTAATTACAAGAGAACAATACAAAAAGTATTGTTACCTGTTCTTTGGAGAAATAGGAAGGCAAGTATTGAGAGGAAAGATTTATAAGTTTGAGAAGAAAATAGGTTGCCTTATTATAGAAAGAGTAAAAAGAACTGAATCACATATTACTGCTGACGGTAAAGTTATTAAGCATAGAAAACGTATTAACTTTGTAGAAACTAGAAGAAATAAAGAAGAACTTATTATTAAAGGACTTACGCCTTATAATAAAAAGAAACATCTTGAAGCTATTGCAAAAGGAGAGGAATATGACGGTGTTAAATATATATCTTATAATAATTCGGATTGGTCTTGTAGAGTTATTATGATTGACGGTGCAGTTAAGAATAGGACAGTATTTAAGTTTTGTGGTATAAATAATCACATGAATGTTACAAATGCTGAACTACTTGCAAAATGTCATAGTGTAGAAGATATAATAAATCTTGATACTGATATTAACAATCGTGTCTCTCTTATTTCTAAGTTTGACCCAAGTTATACTCAAAAATATATTAGAAACAATGAACAAAAACCTATCTTCAATAGAAACTATTATCGCAAGACTTGATAATGATTTCAATATTATGAGTAGCGATTATATACCTAGAGTTGGTGCTTGGTGTATAGATGCTATGAATGAAATGGGTATTCTTCAATATGAAGAAAAGGAAACTACTATTGAAGTTGTTGATAGAGTTGCTTATTTCCCATGTTGTATGAACGCATTTAAAGTGTATGCAGACGGGTGTGAGGTTTCCCCCATAAAGAAAGGAAACTGTGGTTGCTCTTCAGGTACTACTGAATACTTCACTCAAGACCGAGAGAAATCTAGGGAACGAGAAAGTAAGCGTACTGTTGAAGTAGACCCTGAAAGCTATGAAGGACGTAATTACGTTTATCTTCGTGACGCTAATGCTATTCAATTAAACTTTGATACAGATGTTGTTAAAGTATCCTATCTTACAGTTAAGACTGTATATAGTGATACTTTTCATTGTAATATTCCTGTTATACCTGATAACGGAAAACTTATCGAAGCTCTTGAATGGTTTTGTATGTGGAAGTTACTAAGTAGAGGACTTAAACATCAAGTATATTCTCTACAAGGTGCTATGCCAGTTAATCCATATTTATTATGGAGAGATTCTCGTGACAGAGCAAGAGCTTCTGTTATTAATGAAAATCAAGATGCTAATGCCTATAAAGGTTGGGCGTCGTTCTTTTATAATGCAACATTTAGACCTAGAGACTAATGGAGATAGTTAAGGAGTTAAACAAAGACGGAGGTTATGAATCTATTAAGAATGGTTCAATGACCCATGCTGTTAATGCTATGGTTTCTCGTGACGGTAATTCTATTCAGAATGAACAGTCAATCGAGACAATTATAACATTAAGTGAAAATGAAGAGATAGTCGGTGTTATCTCTTGCTCTGATGAAATAGTTATCTTTACTAATAATAGTAAGATTAGAAGATATAAAGAATCTACTAAAGCTATTACGGAAGTTACTACTAATTGGAATTATCAAGGCGGTAAAGTTATAGGTACATATACCTATAATGTGAATAACGAATTAATTGTTGCTATTACTGAACTTAATTCTGATGAAGAAGTTCCATTAAAGATAATTAATCTTAATAAACCTAATTACCTAGAAGGTGGAAGCGATATTAAATATACGTTAGTTCCTAATATCCCTAAGACTAATCTTAATAACTCCAAGTTAGTATCAGGTAGCGCTATCTATAAAGGAATATATAATTTCTTTATTAGATATAAAGAAGGAAACGATTATACTGGTTGGTTTCCTATTGGAACTCCTGTATTAGTATGGGATAAAGGAAATCAAACTACTATCGAAGATAATAGTTTTGGTTATGACGACAGTAGCGGTAATCTCCCTGTTAACTATAAGATAGGAAACTTTACTTTTAAAGAAGATACTAATCTAAATACTGAAAAGGTAAACTTAAATATCGAACTAGGGTTACAAATAGATAATTCAGGTCTTAATTATACAGCTTATCAAATAGGTTATATAATTAATACTCAAAAGGGAGATACTAAAGTATATAATACTTCTGATATAGATATTAAAACTAGTAGAATCACGATAGACGATGTTTATAACGAAACATTTAGTCTAGATGATATTACTAGTTCTTTCTTTAATCTATATAATGTAAAAACCTTATGTAACTATAACAATAGATTGTATGTAGCTAATTATAAGGAAGAAAACATTAATAGTCTTGTAAGTTCTATTGATACTAGTAATATACAAGTTCGAGTTAAAGATTTTATCGGAAATAAATCTATAATGAGACGTAGTGTTACTAGAGCTGCAACTTCGTCAATAGTTAATAATCCTAGAACATTTGATATTAGCAAAGGATATGTAGTAACTATTAAAGGACGTGCTTATGGTGACGGTAGTGAATATAAAGAAATTACTAGAAAGTTCTTCCTTACTCGTATTGGTAAGAATAGTTACGGTACTTATTGTTTAATGATTTCATCCCAAGACTTTATTAGAGCTTTCTATAAAGATAGTAATTATGATAGTCATACTACTCCGTTCTATGTTTCTTATCAAAATACAGATAATCTATATGAAGCTGCTACTGCCGTAGTTGTTAAACCTGATGATAAAGATTGGTATATACTAGAATTTAGTAGATACGGAAGTACTTACTATGATGAGATATATCCTGATAAATATTCTAGTATAGTAAATTTAGGATTTGTAAGTCATCCTTATGTAAGATATGGACGTACTAATGATTTGTTTACTAGTACTTCTTATAGTGCTCCTAATATTCAAAGAGAGTTTAATACTGACTTTAAAGTAGTATCAATTGAAGAATTTGACTTAAATACAGATACTAGAGAAATTATCGAACCTATGTGGTTTTACTTAGGAGATGTTACTATTGGGGAAGAAACATATAAATTAAAATACGACCGTTATAATCCTGTTGACTTTTATTATAAAATATACGATATGTCTACTGGAAGTCCTGTTGATAAAGGAATGAAATTTAGACGTTCTTTTCAAACAGCTTATGTGGACTATGGAGGAGTATTAGATATTATTAAAGCTAAGTTTCCTAATTCAACTATATATACTATTGATGAATATGAAACAATTAATCCTACGGGAGCAATAAATGATGTTAAGACACAAGCTGAAGGAGGATTAACCGAAGGAGATAAACTTAGAATTGCATATGATGTATCTAAGAATAAGTTTATGTTTGCTACTAAATATAGTAGATTAAACGATAGTTATTGGCATCGTAGAGAAGATGCTATTTTAATTATTAATAGTGAAGGCGAAACTAGTAGACATACAATAGATGAATTATTTCCTAATCTATCTGTTAATTTCAACAATGAAAATAAATTTACACAAGATTTAATTAACGAAATTGAAGGAATACATGAAACAGTATATAAATGGAAAGTAGATAGAGAACCAACAGATGACGATTTCAATATTGATGAAAGTTATACTGTTGACTTTAATGTTATAAGTAGTCTTAGTGCAGATTTAAGTTCTACTAAAACATTTACTAACTTAAAGGCTTATCCTGTTGGTTATATTAAAGAAACAGTAGAAGAAGGGAATCAAACTATTATAACTGCCGAGAAAGAGTTCATGATAGTTATTCCATTTATAAATTATCTAAGGACTGTTTCTACTTATGATTACACAGGTAATGAAGATTATACTATTTATGATAGAGTAAGTGTTGAAAGTACTAAAGCCTATGAAGGAGTATTAGGTAACTTATATATTTGTTTCCAAAAGAATAAGAAGTTTAATCTTGACGGAATTAGTAATTATGACGGTTTACTTCTTGATATTCCTACTTTTGGTAAAGACAATGTATTAGCAATAAGCGAAGGTGGTATTCGTTCTAGTGGTAGCGAGTTCCTTGAATTACATAATAATGATAAGTATAAAGAACTTCGTGTTAGTGGTCCTGAAGGAGGTTATATTAGTTATGCTTTCGGATTTGCTTCTCCTAAGATATTGGATAGTGAAACTAAACCTGAAGATACAAAATTTTATTCAGATTGTGCTAAGTATGCAATTAATCAATGTGTATATAACTTCTTTGTACATTATGTATATCCTAATGGTAATATTACTGACGGTATTAATATTCCTAATACTATGAGTTATTCAGAGACTATTAGTTTAGGTACAGCTAATGAAGGTAATACACTACTAACAATGGATATAAATGAAGACACTCTAATATCTGATATTAAGACTAAATTTGATGCTTATAAAAGTCAATATGGTAATATTAATACTAATAATGCACACGATGTAGTTAATATATTTGATAGCATTAGTAATGTAAGATTCTGTAATATATTTCCTAAATATAATTCTAATGGTATTGCTATTTATAAAAACAATAATGGCAATCGTATGTTTAATATTCTTATCCAGGGTAATCTCCTCAGAAAGTTCATACACATTTCCATCGATTTCCGCACGTACATAACCGCTGCGTCTGGCCTGATCCAGTAATTTCGCATGGGTACCCTTGCGTCCTCGTACTACCGGTGCAAGAAGCTGGATCTTGGTGCGCTCCGGCAATTCCATAATCTGATCCACCATCTGGTCTACTGTCTGCTTGGCGATCACCTTGCCGCATTTCGGACAAT
>ERZ779866.2320-NODE-2320-length-17345-cov-2.549566_pt1 | contig 17345 bp, 12 predicted proteins | sample MGYA00511248_ERZ779866 | MGnify/ENA primary metagenome ERZ779866 (study PRJEB29588, sample SAMEA2155758) | human gut metagenome | biome: human gut; feature: human-associated habitat; material: faeces | place: Denmark | collected 2008/2010 ... | reverse complement strand
GCTATCGCTACTTCCTCCAAATTCGACAGCCAGCTCGTCGAAACCGTAGAGCCGTATTTCGACGAAAGCAGCGGATAGATATCCACGCTCAGCCATTTATCCTGTCCCGTTGCTTCATGGATTTTATTCATGATTTCGCAATAGGCGTCCAAGTATTCCTGATATGAGCCGCCGATTTTATCCGTATAAGGAAAAAGATTCGCATAAAACGCCACGTTCGTATCTTTATATTTTTCGATATGCCAATCGGACAGTTCGTTAACATTTTCCATGGTTTTTAAGCTCGGTTCGTCCCAATAATTGATTCCTATGACGGCGGGATATTCGCTGTAATCCGTTTCCCGGTCAAAATTGACTTCCGTCGAAATGGCAGAACCGGTAGTAAGCATGGCCTTTAATCCGACTTCTTCGAGATATTCCAAGCCGTCGAAATAGAGGTCCGAGCCCATGCCGCCGGAAAAGAACAGGAAATCCAGCCCCATTTCTTTTGCCGTTTTATAATTCGACAGATTTTTAGGAGGATCACTCCACGCGCCGATTAAAAAGGTTTTATCCTCTCCGTATTCGGGAATCGTGTCTTTGGGCGTATCATTACAAGCAGAAAAAAGAAAAATGCTCAATCCTATTGTCGCCGCCATGGCGACACTTAACAATTTTTTCATGTCATCTCCTTATAAATTCAACGGAATGATAAACGCTCCTTCTCCGCCTGCAAGCTGCAAAGTAAATTTTCCGTCCGATACCTTATACATTTCCTTTTCCCCGTTCTGATAGACCAAAACGGTATTGACGTTTTCAAATTCCAGCGTCACGGTGTCCGCACTGTCCTCTCCCTTGAAATACGGGTCGGCAAAGTTCGTCACCACGTACCCCTTTCTTCCCTCTTCGTCGTGGAACTGTCCTATCAGCGTATCCCGCGTCGCTTCTACTTTCTTTATCCTTTCGAGTTCCGTCAAAGAATTTTTCAGGTTATAGAAATATTGACTCTCTCCGTCCAAAGTATCTTCGTTCAGACTGCCCGTAACGGGATACATGCCCTCCCATTCAAAGGAAAGATACACGTCGTCGATTGCGTGAATTTCCTCGTTCACCTTTTTGGCTCCGCTGTAATTGGGCTCCACAGGTTTTCCCTGCCTATCGACGAGGCCGCTTCCCCAAGAATTATTGGAGCCCGTCGTATAGGTGAAATAACTGATGGAATTGGCTCCGAAAGCCATATTTACCCAGAACTGATAACGAAAATCGTCCTCGTCCACCGCCCGACAGGTTCCGTGCTGAGTGGAAAGAATAAAGGAATGGAAATAATCTACGTCGTTTTTCTGCGCGGCTATCGCCACTTCTTCCAAATTCGTCAGCCAGCTCGTCGAGACCGTCGAACCGTATTTCGACGAAAGCAGCGGATAGATATCCACACTCAGCCATTTATCCTGCCCCGTCGCTTCATGAACCTTGTTCATAATCGTGCAGTAAGCGTCCAGATACTCCTGATACGAACCGCCGATTTTATCCGTATAAGGGAAAAGGTTCACGTAATAATTCACGTCCGATTTCCCGTATTTTTCGATATGCCAATCCGCGAGCTCCGTCAAATCCTCCATCGTCGAAAGCGACGGCTCATCGAAATAATTGAGCGCCAGCACCGCGGGATATTGCGAATAGTCCGTGACTTTATCAAAATTTACGACGCCCGAGTCTGCGCCCGAACCGAGCTGTAATATCGCTTTCAAGCCGATTTTTTCCAAATATTCGAGGCCGACGAGATAATTCTCCGTTCCCATGCCGTAGTAGTAATAGGAATAGAAAATGAAATCCAGTCCCGCTTCCTTGACATAATCAAAGTTGCTCCAATCCGTCTTGGGCGGGTCGTTCCAGCCGCCGATTAAAAAGGTTTTATCTTCGCTGTATTCGGGAATCGTGTCCTTCGGTCCCTTTCCTCCCTCGCCGCAGGCGGAAAATAAGGGCATGCTCAAACCTATCGTTGCCGCTATGGCAATGCTTAATAATTTTTTCATGTTTCCTCCGTAATATTATTTACTTTCCGTACAATCTATCGCGCGATTTTCCGCAATCATTCGTTCATAGTCCGTTCGGTCTATCCGCAATTTTTGCCCGCCGTTCAGCCTTTTAATCCACCCCCGACGGACATGCTGCCCATCAGCGTGTCCTGAAATGCGATAAATACCGCAAGAATGGGAAGCATACTCATGATGAGCGCCGCAAAATAGACGGGCTGGTTCGGGTGGCGGCTCATATTGACCTGATACAGATATAATCCGGCGGCCAAGGTGGGATAGTTTCTCATGAACAGGAGCGGACCCATGTAATCGTTCCAGAACGAGATACTCGAAACTATGCACAACGCAAGAATTACCGGCAGGACCTGCGGAAGCATAATCTGAATAAACACGCGGAAATCGCTGGCTCCGTCTATGAATGCCGCTTCGGCGTATTCGCGGGACAGGGATTGGAAGGAAGAAAACAGAACGATAAAATTAAATCCTACTCCCGCGGCAAACGTCAGGACTATCAAGGGCGTATTGACAATTCCGAGCGCCGTATAAATCCTATACTGCGAAGGCATCGCGCCGACAATCGGAAGCATCATGACGAAAACGGAAACCGCATAGACGATTTTTCGGCCGGGAAAGACATATTTTGCCGCGACATACGCCGTCATGGACGAAACGAATACGCCTAAAAGCGTTCCGCCCAGCGTGTACCAGATACTGTTCCAGAGCATCGTCAAAACGCTGGTCTGGTTTTCGGAAATGCTGACAAACGCATCTATATAGTTGGAAAACAGCCATTCCTTCGGCAAACCGTTGCGGTTGAGATTCATCAGCTCGTAATGTGATTTCAAGGAAGCCAAAAAGCCCCATATCACGGGATAAATCAACGTTATCGCGTATATCGTAAAGAGGATAAATATTACGATTTTGAATACGAAAAATGAAGTAGATTGATTTCCCTTTCCTTTTCTTATTTTGATTTTTTCCATAGGTGCAAACTCCTCAATATTCTACTTCGGGGTCAATTTTCCCGAATATCCACCGAACAAACAAAACGATGGGGAAACTCACCAGCGTGAAAAATACACTGATTGCCGCGGCGTATTCCACGGAAGTGTTTCCGTAAGCCTTCTGGAAGATAAAATAGGAAATCGTCGTAGTGCCGTAAAACGGTTCCCCGCCCACGCCGCCGAACAACATGATAGGCCCCGTGGCGAGAAATACCTTCGACAATGCGAGAATAATCGTCGTCGATAAAGTCGGCCAAATCATCGGCGTAACGATTTGGAACATCTCGCGAACCCAGCCGACTCCGTCCAATTTCGCCGCATCGAGAATTTCTTCGGGAATCCGCCCCATAGCGCCTTGATAAAGGAGCATATTTACCCCCAATCCCGTCCATATCGTAAAAAATACGATGGTATTTGTAGCGGTCTCCGGTTGAGATAAAAGAGGCGGAAAGCGCGTTCCGAACAGGGAGCGCCAAAGCGAATCCAAGGGCCCGCCGATAGCAAGCATATTCTGGAATGTACTGACAAAAATCAACGCCGGAAGAATGGACGGCAGGAAAAATACCACTCTGAAAAATTTGCTCCCCCAAACCTTTTTATACAGAAAGTAGGACGTAAAATAACTGATGGGAAGCGTTATCAATAAGCTCGCGGCAAAATATTTGAGCGTATTGAGAAATCCGGTATGCAAATCCTGCGTGGATATTATCAATTCCCGAAACATTCGCGTAAAATTTTCAAACGAAAATTCATACGCAATCCCACCGCTTGATTGTATAGGCTTTTGGAACGCCATGATGACGGAATTGACATTTACCCCCAAGTAAAAAACCGCAAAATTGATGACCGCAGGAACCAACATCAGATACGCGAACAGCCATTTTTTCCGCTTCTGTTTCGAGAAAGCGCTCGATTTATTCGGGCGTTTTTTGACTCGCTCCGTATCTTCCTCCATTATCGATTCTATTTCCATTAAATACCTCCTTTTTCTTTTGACGAACTTTCTCTGTAATTTACCGTACAATTTTATAAAACGCTTTTATCGTGCGCGGATAGTACCCGCCGCGTCCATGCGAATTTCTATTTACATAAACCGCTCCCCTATGCACAAATTCATTTTTTATTAAGCTGAATTTATAGAATTTTTATTGACGTTAGAACGGTTATCTTTTCCCAATAAGATTTTTTTTTACGGCTGAAAGCCGTAAAAAGGGGCGCCCCTTTTTTATTTATAATTTTTTCTCTAATCCACTAAATTTCCTCCGGCATACGAAGATATTTATATCAGTGTAAAATATACAACACCTTAAATTGTTTAATCGTTTTCAAAAAACAGTTCACTATTACAGGAAAAAGGTTACTTTTGGTTCTATTATAACAAATTTGAGCGAATAGTCAATACACTCCTTTCATTTTGCATGTTTCGCTCAAAATATGATAATAGATGGAAAACAAAACGCTCAAAGCGCTCATGAAAGCAATCAAAAATATTTTTCAAACGTTTGACAAACAAATTTTTTTACATTATAATTTTAATCGTGGAGGGTTATATGCCTAATTTTGAACGCGAAAAGGAGATCTTAAAAATACTCGAAAAAAAATATACGGTAAGCGTAAAAGAGCTTGCCGACACTCTTTACGCGAGCGAACCGACTATACGGCGAGACCTCATTCGGCTTGAAAATAAGAAGCTCGTTATCCGCACGCACGGGAAAGTAATCGCGAACACGATTTCCGCAGATACAAACGTTGCACTATCTCAACGGGAACAACATATGTATAATATAAAAAGCGCACTGGCAGAAAAAGCCAGCACGTTGATACAAGACGGTTTTGTGATTATGTTAGATGCTTCCACCACCGCCGCTCATCTTATAAAATTTTTAGAAAAATTCAAAGATATTATTGTAATTACCTGCGGAATAAAAACCTCTTACATGCTCAGCCAGACAAATATTAAATTTATCTGTACAGGCGGAGAATCGATTAATAAATCTTATTCCTTAATCGGTCAATCGGCAATCAATACATTACAATCATACAATGCGGATATTTGTTACGTTTCCTGCCACGGGATCTCCGATACGGGATTTGCAACCGATACTTCCGTGCCGGAAAACGAAGTTCGCTATACACTTATGAAACAATCTAAAAAGAAAGTGCTCATGGTCGACAATTCAAAAATCAATAATAGCTTTTGGCATAATCTCTGCGATATCTCTGAATTCGACACGGTGATATGCAATGAAAAATTACCCGATTCCATCATGTGTAAGGTAAAAAATTTCATACTCGCAGAAAATGAATGAATAATCTTATCATAGTTTTTTATCTTCCCGTCGTTGCCGAGTCGCAAGTTGTATTCAATACGCTGACGTCCCCCTGAATATAGCGCCAACCAAACTGCTCAGGTACCTTTTGTTTGCAAAACACCGACTTTACGTCCAATTCGCTGTCAGCAGAGAATACATTAAAGTCATATTTGCTAACATGTTACAAATCTCATAGAGCAATGTGAATGGACTTAAATCCTCGTTTTTTCACAGATACGTGTATTTTTCTTTTATCTTCATCGATGTTTCGCATTAGTATAGCACATGAATACCTGAAGCTAAAGATTTTCACCACCGGCATAGCCGGTGGTTTTTATAAGCCTCTAGCTTGTTCTTCAATTAAAAAAAATCGTTGAAAAATCCCAACGATTTTCTATTCCGCGCCCTCACTCGTCTCCAAGAAAAGGCTTTATCTACCAATAAAGCTGTATTCCGTTAGAAATAAGAAACTCTTGAAAATTTTTCAACTTGTTTTTATCGTTTCGGATTTCACGCGGCGATACACCATAATCCAGTGAATAGGCAGCCAATAATCCCGCCGCTTCCCCTATATTCCATTCTGTGGGATGTAAGCGGAAACAACCGTTCGTCAAATGCGTGGTCCCTATATTTTTACAGGCGGGAAGAAGATTTTTCATTCTGACAGGAATAAACGCTCCGAGGGGAATGGTAAACGGCTTGCTCGGCTTATAAAAGAAAGAATGCGTGACAGTCGTGATATGCAAATCAATGGGATAGCTCCCTACACCTACACTGTCGAAAAAGGCAAGATTTCCCTCCGGAGATATCTCGTTTTCTCGAACGGTAAAATCCGCTTTAATGCGCCTGCTTTCCCGGACATAATAGCTTTTTGTCAAACCGTTTTCCGTACCGACGATTTCTCCGTCCGGACAGAAAAACGGATATCCTTTGCCCCCTTCCCGCGGAGCTTCGGTCTGTAACCAATAAAAAAACGAAAGCGTAAGCTGTCGAGCGGCTTCCCTGTTTTCTGCGTCATTTTCACTGTCGAAAGTATTTCCCATAAAATAGTCGTTTTGCGGCCAATTCAAAAGCGTTACATCATATGGCTCGTACTCGTCCTTAAAATGTGCGGCGCAAACGATGCGCCGATAAGTAAATAATCCAAATAATCGCTTCCCTGCCTCGTCCATTTCCCCGTCATACATACCAAAGCGCTTTGCCTTTCCCGTAGCCGAATCGGGACCATACATACTCAAAACGGGATATTTGTCGTATGGCTGAATAAGCCTTCTGAAATACTCATACTCCCGTGGCCTTTCGATGACGAAATCCCCCTTTCGCCTGTCCGCAAACGCCAAAGTCCAGGTTACAGGCTGTCTGTCCGAAGAATTTGCCAAACAAGCGGCAGACGGCTCTCCCGTCTCCTCGCGGCTTTCCGCTCCAGAGGTATATTCACAGCCGCTTTCATAAATTAATTCGCCTTCGTCTGAACCGTCCAAATAATATTTTCCCGTCACGCGATATTCTTCTTCGGGACAGACGATATAAAGAGCTCGGATTTCGTCCCCGCAGACCTCCGCTCGTTTCAAAAGGCTGGAATAAAAAACCTTCAACGTACCCGAAGCGAGAAAAGGCTCTAACATTTCCATGAGCAATTTTAAGGCCAATTTAGGCGGATGAGCCAACCTGCTCACCGTAGAGCCACCCGGACAAAAATAATCCTTGTTTTTTAATGAGTCGATAATATATGGATGCGAGCGATAATGTTCACGCACTTTCTTTCTGTACGCCCGATAGGAGGCCGTGCATCCCGTCTCCTCAATGAACTTATGTTCGTCGGGAGGCACAGCCTGAACGGTCAGTTGTCCTCCGATCCAATCGGATTCGGCGAATAAAAAGGTACGCCTTCCCGTTTTCGCGGCAGAATAAGCCGCGAGAGTCCCGCCCAAACTCCCGCCGTAGATGATGACATCCGCAGATAATTCTTTCATAAATTTGCTCCTAAATAATATGCGCCCAACATTCCCGCAGCATTTCCGGCTTTTGCCCGACGCACGTCAAATCCGCAAGCGCAAAATTTCTCAAAAAAATTCCCCATTCCGTCCGTAACTCCGCCGCCCAAAATACAGATATCGAACGGGCTGATTTTTTGAATTTTTTCCAAAAGTATTTTCAGCCGTTCCGTGAGTTCCCCGCATAGAGCCAAAGCCCTCGTATTTCCCTTTTCTGCGGTCAAAAACAAACCGTCCTTTGAAATTCCCAGCTCCCCAGCCTGTCGATTAATGGCGCGGCCGGAGAGATATTGTTCCGCACATCCTCTTTTGCCGCAGTTGCAGGGCAGACCGTTCTCCTCGATGACGATATGCCCAAATAGAGCATAATTATTTTTTTCATCGGCTTTCAGCCGTCCGTTTACGGCATAAGCCCCGCCTATGCCCGAACCGAGCGTCAGCATAACGACCTTTTTTGTCCTATACTCCTCCGTGAGCAGAAGTTCCCCGAGCAGGGCGGCATGACCGTCATTAATTGCTACACAGGGCAAGCCGTAATGCTGTTTTACCCAAGTATATAAATTAAAGCCCGTATATTCGGGTAAATTGTCGGTGGCATAGACCACTATGCCGGAATGGGTATCTATCCGGCCGGCAGAGGAGATACATAAAGTAGAAACACAGGATAAATCGAATTTTTTTATAGCGCGAGCCAGAGACTCGACGATACCTTCCAGCCCGTGCGAGGTATCCGTAGGAGTGACGGCCGTCCGCAGAAGACGGCCGTCCTCAATAATTCCACTCTTGATATTCGTTGCCCCAATATCGACGCAAAGTTTCATAGAAAAGCTCTCCTTATCCTTTCACGCTGCCCACCGTGAGCCCGCGGACGAAAAATTTCTGAACGAAGGGATACGCGCAGACGATAGGCAGAATACTGACGATAATCATAGCGGCTTCGATATATGTCTTTTGATGGTAGAGCTGCTGGTCACCGAGAATATCCGGCACGGAGTTGATTTTATTGAGAATGAACATAGAAAGCGGATAATAATTTTCCGCGTTTATGAGGTATAAAAGCGCGTTGAAGTAATTGTTCCAGTAAGTCACCGCCGTAAATAGAGCCACACTGGAAATCGCGGGCAGCAATACGGGCATGAGTATTCCCGCCAAAATACGCGCATTTCCCGCACCGTCGATACGAGCGGACTCCTCTAACTCCGCGGGGACTCCTTCCAAGGCATTTTTCAATAGAATGAGGTTGTAAACTTGAACGAGGGAGGGCAAAACGAGAGCGAACGGAGTATTGAGTAAGCCCAAAATTTTCATAACGAAGAAATTCGGCACGATACCGCCGGAAAAGAGCATGACAATCATAAAGAAAATCATAATTCCCTTGCGGAACGGAAGATCCTTTTTCCTCAGCGGATAAGCCGCCATGAGCATAAACCCGACTGAGAACAGAGTTCCCGATAAGGTCACGCCTACGGAGACGCCGAACGCGCGGAAGTAGGCGACGTCGCCAAAGACCTGCTGAAAGTTGAACCAAGTGAAATCGCGCGGAAGAATGATGACCGTTTTACCATAAGTAGAGAAAGCTTTGGCGACGACGTTAAAAAACGGTACGAGACAGCCGAGCAATAAGATATAGTTGACGGCGTAAAAGATAGGCGCTTCTTTAATTTTTTTCTTTTTTTCGGTCTGATCTTTCATATTACCAAATCCCCTCCTGAGTCACCTTTTTGGAGATATAATTCGCGGCGACGATAAGAATGAGCGAGATGACGCCGTTAAATAATCCCACGGCGGGCGAAAGACCATAATTTCCCGCATTTTCACCCAAGCTGATGCGGTAAATATAGGTACCGATAATTTCGCCCGTCTCCCTCGTGGTAGAGGATATCATCGTATAAATCTGTTCAAAGCCCGCTTCCATCAGATATCCCAAACGAATAATCAGCATGACGACGATAGTCGGGACAATCATGGGAATAGTGATGCGGAAAATCTGCTGAAACTTTCCCGCGCCGTCGAGCTTCGCCGCCTCGTCGATGATCGCGAACAGCTTTTCGTTGTCGAAATTGAAATAGGTTGCCTCCCAGTTGTTGACAACGATCGGGCGGCGTTTGTTTACGTTATCGGGATTGATTATATATTCGCGGAAGAAATCGTGATATGCGCGCGACATGCCGCTCAAGCCCTCGGCCGAATAGCACAGCGCCGCCTGCGGCGTTACAAATTCTTCGCCGCCGTTCAGCGCCCAACCGAATAAATAATCGTTGATACCGCCCTGCACACGGACGCTCTTGTTGTGCGAAACATACGCCGTGATTGCAAACGAGCCACTGTACAAAAGGTTAAAGCCGTAGCAATCCCCCGTTTCTTCCGTACAGGTTTCCGACAGGACCGCCAAAAACGGGTTCATATTGTGCGAGGAATAGCCGCGTGTCGATTCTATTCTCAAAGTTCCCTCGGCAAGCGGCGTAACGATCGGCTTTCTTTCCGCCACGATCCCGCAAGCCGCATGGCGCGGTACGACCCGCAGGTATCCGGAAGTTCCGTACAGAACGAAAAGGCTTTTAAGATATCCGCGCGTTCATTGCCCGCATTGCGGATAACGGCGTTGCGCACTAAAATATCGCTGTCCTCGGAAACCGAATAATTTAAATCTATCTCCGTTGCCGAAAAATCGTCTTTCAGCGTTACGGTCAGCGTTTCGTCCGCTTTCCGCGCACAGGGCATGCCGTTCAGTTTCAACGCGCCCCGTACGATTTTGTGCGACAGGTACTTGAATCGGCTCATCGCCGCGCCATCGTCGCGCCTTACGATCACCGTTGCCGGTCGGAAGTCGCCCCGCCCGAAGCTGCCGCATTCCGAAGGCATATAGTCCGTAGTCATATCCATATTGATATCTTCGGGATCGGGTTCCGCCGCCGCACCGTGCGATTTGATCAGATAGTCAAGGTCTCTTTCCTCTGTTTTTTTGCCGTAATAAAGGTGTTGCAGAAAACCCGTCCTGTTCACGAACATGGCATAGCTGTAATTTTTGCCGCTCAGTAAAAAGCCCTTATTTTCAAGGTTATAATGTATCATGCTTTTCCTTATAAATAGAATTTAATCTCGTAGTCCTTATCCGCTTCGGCTTTGAACTTCGTGCAGATGACCTTACCGTCGGGCGCGGTATCGCCGGCATTCAACGGAAATGCTTTGCCGTTTTTCTCTTTTTTGATAAAGGAATATTCTTCGCCGTTTACGGTAATTTTCTTCACGCCATCTGCGCCTTTCAACAGGTGATATTTTACCGTAACTTCGCGCGTATCAAACGCCTTTTCGCCCGCAAAGCTCCCCTCCGCCGCATACATTTTTATAACGAAAGCATTGCATTCTTCGCAATAATGCGCCTCGTATGCGCTCTTGCGGAACTGACCGAGCTGATAAGCCGTCGTTTCGGTATCGTCCTCGTAAAGGTAGCCGCTGTCCTTGCTCTCCCTGTCGGGATAGAAATCGTAAACCAGCCGATTCCATTTCTGCTCTTTGGTGTTCCTCGCCTCATAAGCAAGCGGAATCAGCGCTCCGATACTGATAAATAACGGCATTTCTTTTAAGCCGTACTCTTTGCGGATTGTCTTGCCGCCCGCATAAATTTTGCCGCCGAACGCGTCCAGCCACTGTCCTTTCGGAAGATATACCGTTTTTTCGTTCCCTTTCTCTTCCTCGCAGCAGCAGAGCACGCAAGCCGCTTCGCCGCCCGCCTGGAAGTAATCGATTCTGACATCGTGCTCAATATTAGCGGAAATCGTGCAGAGCTTAAAATTCATTGCCGAGTGCAGCGTTTTATCCTCGTGTACCTTTTCGCCGTCCACCCACACCGTACAGCCGTCGTCGCTGCGGATATACAGAGTAACGTTTTTATCGAATTTAACCTTGGTTTCAAACCGTGCGGAGAAATCGAATACGGGCACGCCTTTTTCGGGTGCGGTTTTATTTAAAAGCATATTCAGCTTCTTATATTCTTTTATGAGAACGGGCTCGCCCTGCAACTCCCTGCCGTTATAATACGCGGCTTTCACGGGAGCGACAAAGTTTTTGGGTCCCACCGCCACAGGATACGCCCCCGCAATCGGCTTTATGAGAATATCCTCACCGAGCATATATTCGTCAACGCATCTCAACGCTTTTTTTTCTTGTGGATAGTTCCAGCCGAGCGCCTTGAAGATAGGTTCGCCCTTTTCGTAACTTTCATACGCGCTCTTATAAATGACGGGCAGCAGCCTGTAACGCAGATTGTTGTATTCCCTCACGATACAGAGTGTTTCTTCGTCGTACGCCCACGGCTCGCGCGTGCGCTCTACGTAATTCGTACAGTGCGGGCGGAATACGGGAGACAATGTCCCGAACTGCATCCAGCGGATAAAGCCCTCTTTGTTCGGGTTGCCTTGATGTCCGCCGCAGTCTGCGTTGCAGTACGCCACGCCGTTTTCAGTCGCTCTGAGCATGGTCGCGACTTCCTGCGCAAGATCGTCCGGATCGCTGAATATATCGCCCGTCCACTGCACGGAATAGCGGTGGCTCGCGCTCGAATAAATTCTGTCGTAACAGCCGTTCGCGATATTGTCCGCATTGCCCATGATTACGGGTCGGCGGTATACTTCTCTGTTTTTCGCCTGCTTCTGATAAAAATGCCGCGTGATATCCTCGAACAGATACAGACCGAACGTTTCGGGGTTTACTCCGCTTGTCGGAGAAACCAACTTGGTATTCCAATTCCTGTCGTACCACCAGATATCCAGCCCCTTTTCCATCAGCGACTGCAAATTCTTTTCGCGGTATGCAATCTCTTCGGGGGCGAAAACCTGTTTGCCGTCTACGGGTTCCGGGTGGTCGTTGAACATGACTTCCACTCCGTGCGCGTGCGCGAAATCCAAAAAACGTTTCATGTCGGGGAACAGTTTAGTATTGATATCGTACCCCCGGCCGTTTTCGCAGGAACGCCAATCCGTGTCGATGACCATAACGTCCAAAGGCACGTCGTGCGCTTCGTAGTCTAAAATAAGCTGTTTTGCCTCTTCCTCGGTGTAGGCATAATATTTAGAGTTCCAGCCGCCAAGCGTAGAAAGACGCACAAGCTCGCTCCTGCCCGTAAGCTCAACGTAGAGACGGCGCAGTTTCTTCGCGTCTTTCCCGCAGAGCAGCAGATATATATCCTGCACGTCTTCGGTTACTTTATAGTCGCCCTTTCTGTCTTTGGAATATCCGCCCTCGGGTACGATAATTCTCGGAGTATCGCTTATAGCGAATACTTCGGGCGTCTTATCCAAAGGCGGCAGCTCGCCCGTATTGGCGAGTTTTTTATATGTATAGACTCTTTTGCCGTTCTTTTCAAGGCGTATGCCCGAGAGAGATCTGCCGCTTGCGGGAATATACAGTTCGTATTCCCCGAAACAAATCACACCGTTTTCTTCCGTATATGCCGCCCGTCTATCCGAGTAGTCCGTCTTATTCGGAATGAAAAACGTGTTCTCATCGCAGAATCTGCCCTTCTTCGCATATTCGATACGCACCACGTCTTCGCTTAAAAGTTGTATGCGGATATTACCTTTCACGATCGTTTCCATGATTCTATTCACTCCTTATGATTCAGTCAGTTCCATAAATCGTTGGTTTGCCGTAAAAAATTCTCGGACAGCTTGCATAATATAATTCTTCTTCTCTCGTTCTTACTGAATCTTTTGTCATAGCCGATGTTTCTCCTTTGTTCATCTGTTCCCTACCTATCCCTACAGATAAAATCTGATTTCGTATTTTGTATATTCAGTATCCTATTTGTTTACTTTTTCTAATACTAAAACTTCGTAAGGCGCAATCTCTGTTTTTCCTTTATACCTTTTCCCACTCAACTGATCGGTATATTCGCTGTCCAAGGAAATATAGCCGCATTTATTCTCTATTTCAACGGCAATTATACAGTTGTGCTCGCCCGTGCGTTCGGTTAAAACAACATTTTCGCTTGCTTCCGCAATCGGTGGTATATTGACCAGACGGCGTAAGTCCTCGTGTGAAATTACGCTTCCCACAAGTATTACTTTACCTTTTCCCACTTTCCGTTCAGTAATAACCGAAAGCGACTCAAACTCACCTACAACATACTGCGCCAAACTTGTCGTTCCATCGTTGCATACGTAAGCGTCGTAACACATTGAAACCAAACAACTTTCACCGCTTTGCCATTCCGCTTTAAAAACGTCATTTTCGATAGGTTTTTGATATTTGGTATATACGCCTGCGATTTCTTCAAGGAAAGAATACGGCGCATGCGTATATCTACTTACATTGGAATCCATTATATCGCTCATCGGACCTACGATCCACGTTCCGCCCGCATTAACCCATTCAGTTATACGTTCCTTAAATCCGTTTTCATCTATGCACGCAAGGAACGGAGAAATAACTACATCATACTCATTGATAGAGTGCGGCGTATCGATAACATCCACATTGTAATGGCGGAGTGCCGAATGATATTTCCCTAATATGGTTTCACGATAGTTCAAATTTTTCAAAAGCGGAGCGACATTAAACATATTCATTGCAGTCGCCGAATAGTGCAATGCAATTTTGCTTTTAATTTTTGTATCGGTCAAATACTTTTCACATTTTTCGAACTCTTCGCTCGCTTTTTTTACTTCTTCCGATACACGGTATGCCCGACCTGCTGAAGAAAAGAGTGCACCGTGCCCTATCTCATGACCATTTGGATGCGCACGGAACAGCCAATATAGATTCATCTCCGCACCCTTTGCAATCGGAAGCCATGTGTTTACATAACAGTTCCCCACCGGACGGTATCCGCACTCCGCAAATTCGCTGCCATTCCAACCAACCTGTGTCTCCGTCACCCAAAAAGGCTTATCCTTTACGCAACGCAAAAAATCGTATGCAAACACATTCCTAAATAATCCATCCGCCGCATCATAATGGTTATACTGCACTACGTCAAGTTTTTCATTGACCGCATAGTAATCGAGAAAGTTATGCGGCATCATATCTGTTCCGATATTGCTACAGCCGTATTTATGCAAAATGTCCGCCTGTTCGTCGGAAAATGTTTTAATGAGATGACACTGATAATCCCACCACGCTTTTCGTAAAGACGGATGCCGCCACTGATTCGGATATGGAGGCTCGATCTCTTCAAACGAGTTGTACTCCAAAGACCAGCGAGCCATACCCCATGCCTTATTTAGCTTTTCCGTCGTTCCGAATTTGTCTCTCAGATACGAGCGGAATCCATTCTTACAATCTTCACAAAAACAACCGTCATCATAAGGAAACAGCTCGTTGTCTATCTGCCAGCCAATAATTCCCTCTACGCCCGCAAAAGTCTTTGCCATTTCCGTTACGATTAGCGCATTTTTCTCTCTTGCAGTTTTTGAGGACTTGCATACATGGCAACGTGAAGAAACGTCCGATCTATTTAAATCAGGCATCACTCGCCGCATTTCGGGATATTTATTCAGCATCCAGCGTGGCGGAGTGCAGGTAGGCGTGCATATCACCGTGTTAATTCCATTTTTATACAGTTCTTCTACTATGCGCAAAAGCCAGGACAAATTGTATTCGCCCTCTTTGGGTTCCATTTTACTCCAGGCAAATTCGCCTATGCGCAAAGTATTCACTCCAAGTTCTTTGCAACGTAAAATATCTTTTTCAATTTCTCTTTCATCCCATAATTCGGGATAATACGCCGCCCCAATAAATATCTTTTTTTCCATAATTTTATATAATTTAGAAAAGTATAATTTTTCCTTCTTTGATCTTTACCTTCTCTCTGAGCTTTTCATCCGTCGCTGACGCCCCAACGATTATTTCGTAAACGCCATCCTCTACCATCCATTTATCGTTTGCCGTAGACCAATATTCGAAAGCACGCATATCGAGTTTTACGTAAACCGACTGCTTTACACCTGCCTCAACAAATGTTTTTGCGAACCCTTTCAATTCTTTATAAGGACGATAGATGTAGGAGCTCATCGCACGTACATATATTTGAGATATTTCTTTACCATCGATATCCGAACAGTTTTCTATCTCGTAACTGACTTCCAAGGCTTTACCGTCCGTTTTAAGATTCAATCCGCTGTAAACAAACTGCGAATAACTTTTGCCATGTCCGAGCGGAAATAAAACAGGTATGCCGTAAGTATCAAAAAAGCGATAACCAACGTCCAGTCCTTCTTCATAGCGGGTAACTTTACTGTCTACATAGCCTTGCGAAGCTGGCGTATCGTTATAGGAAAGCGGAAACGTTTCTGTGAGTTTACCGCTTGGATTGACTTTTCCCGTTAAAATATTTGCAATTGCTTCGCCACCTTTTTCACCGGGGAATCCAACGTAAACGACAGCACCAACCTCATCTATCCATTCTCTCATATCAATCGGCGAACCTGCAAATAAAACCACCACCGTATTGGAATTGACCGCTGCCGTGTCTAAAATCGTTTGCTCAGTAGTTTTATCAAGCTTCATTGTCGCTCTATCGACGCCTTCGTGTTCGATAAATGCTCCGGTTCCTGCAAAAACAATATTCACGTCGCTTTCTGCCGCATTCTCTACAGCAATACCGAGATTCATAAATGCGGTGTCCATTCCAATATCAGAAAACGCAGGCTCATATGTAATCTCCCCGCCATGTTGTTTTTTCAAAATTTCCAGCATATCAAACATAGGCGTTATACGCTCAACTTTTCCCGATCCGCCACCGGAAATCAAGTCCGGGCGTTTATTATTATAGGCACAGGGTCGACCATACCACCCGCAGAGGGAAAGGCTTTGACCTTTTTTCAACGGTAAAACACCGTTATTCTTCAAAAGAACAATTCCTTCCTCTTCAGCTTTTTGCGTAAAGGCGATACGTTCTTCTTGCGTATGTCTGCGTTTTTTGTCCTGTTGCAGTCCTTTACAAGCATAAACAAGGTCGAGAACACGTTCAGCACAGGCATCGAGTTCTTCATCAGTAATTTTTCCCGATTCATAATCTGCAACGAGAGCATCGTAATGTTCGGGATGGAACGGCATCTCCAGATCTAATCCTGCCTTTGCAGATTTTGTTCTATCTCGAACTGCATCCCAGTCAGAAATAATTGCGCCATCAAAGCCGTATTCTTTACGCAAAACGTCATATCCTTTTTTATATTCCGAACCATAAACCCCATTGATTCTGTTATAGCTACACATCAAACTTACCGGTTTTGCTTCGCAAGCTATTTCAAAGGGCTTATAGTAAATTTCACGTAAGGTACGTTCATCCACCTCACTTGACTGTTGTAATCTATTAGTTTCCGCATTGTTACAGCAGAAATGTTTTACGCAAGCTCCCGCTCCTTCGCTTTGCAAACCTATGATATACTCACGAGCCATTATCCCTGCTAAATAGGGATCCTCGGAATAATACTCAAAATTACGTCCGCATAACGGAGAACGTTTAATATTTATTCCGGGTCCAAGAAGAATATCTGCACCTGCGTCAAGACAGTCGTCTGCCACACATTCAGCATACTTGCGAACAATGTTTAAATCCCAGCTATGCGATAAAATTTGCATAGATGGATATGCAATTGAAGGCTTAACTCCGTCCCACTTTTCCGGATCGATCGGCATACGCACGCCCATGCTTGAGTCCGTCATACGAACGAACGGTATTTTACCGTTTAAATCTTCGGTATGCCAAACATCTTTACCACAAATAAGGCGCAATTTTTCTTCTATGGTCAACTCTTTTAATGTAATTTTTTTCATATTAATCCTTTACTTGTACTTTTGGGTAAGAAGAAAAAGTTTTGTTATCTAAAACTAAAGGCGAACGGTACATTCCGCCCGCCTTAAAATTGTTTCTACTACTCATAAATTCGATTGATAGAATGGCGAAAGCCGCAATAGAGGCCTTCGCCATTCTATCTTCGGTAACAGGCTTATTCCATCGTCGTATTATCTGAAATCACAATATTGCTGAACGTCCACGAACCGTCGCAAATGAGGAAACGA
>ERZ779866.2318-NODE-2318-length-17353-cov-3.252341_pt1 | contig 17353 bp, 16 predicted proteins | sample MGYA00511248_ERZ779866 | MGnify/ENA primary metagenome ERZ779866 (study PRJEB29588, sample SAMEA2155758) | human gut metagenome | biome: human gut; feature: human-associated habitat; material: faeces | place: Denmark | collected 2008/2010 ... | reverse complement strand
GCTCGGCGATCATCGGCGCGACGGCGGGCGACTTCTGGGCTCCGATCCTCACGATGCTGGTCTTCTCGATCACCTTCGCACTGCCATTCACGCTCTTTGCGATGTTTCCCTCGCTGTTGAAGAACCTGCCCAAAAGCGGTGGCTGGCTCAACTCGGTGAAGGTGGTGCTGGGCTTCATCGAGGTGGCGCTGGGCTTCAAGTTCCTCAGCGTGGCCGACCAGACCTACCACTGGGGGCTGCTCGACCGCGAGGTCTATCTGGCGATCTGGATCGTCACGTTCGCACTGTTGGGTTTCTATCTGCTGGGCAAGCTGCGCTTCGCCCATGACAGCGAGGTGAAGACGCTTTCGGTCGGCCGGCTCGCGCTGGCGATCGTCGATTTCGCCTTCGTGGTCTATATGATTCCGGGCATGTGGGGCGCACCGCTCAAAGGGCTCTCGGGCTACCTGCCACCGATCCATACCCAGGATTTCGTAACCGGTTCGGAAGCACCAGCCGCCGCATCGACACCTTCGCTGGATCTGGCGCGACCGCCCAAACACAGCGATTTCCTAAGCCTGCCGCACGGATTGCAAGGTTTCTTCGACTATGACGAAGCGATGGCCTACGCCCGTAAAGTAAACAAGCCGCTGTTCGTCGACTACACGGGGCACGGTTGCGTCAACTGCCGCGAAATGGAAGCGAGGGTGTGGGCCGATCCGGAAGTATTGACCTTGCTCCGCAACGATTTCGTCATTGTCGCGCTTTATTCCGACGACAAAAAGGAGTTGCCGCAGGACGAATGGGTCACGACCGAAACGGGCAAGGTACTCAAAAGCCTCGGCAAAATCAACGCGCACTTCGCGCACAAACAGTTCGGCATTAACTCCCAACCCTACTACATGATTCTCAACGATGAGGGAAAACAACTTGTTCCCGGACGCGGCTACAACCTCAACATCCCCGAATTCGTACAATTCCTAAAAAAAGGAGCGGAGCAGTTCCGCACACAACACAGCGTTCCGGAAACCACGAACTCGTAATTACCAAGCGAAATTACAAAGGCCGCATCAGGCGCACCGTAACGACAGTACTCATCGGCCACACTATTGGTAGATTTGCAAAAATGATCTATCTTTGCACGCGGACGTAACGGAGAGGGGTCGCTCCCGGGAAAATCCGCCGTCATCCATAAGGCAGGGCCCATAGCTCAGTTGGTCAGAGCAGCGGACTCATAATCCGAAGGTCGTGGGATCATGCCCCTCTGGGCCCACTTAATAATCAAAGAGTTGCAGAAATGCAGCTCTTTTTTATTTGGGGGATTGACTGCGGTTTTACGTTGGTTTGAGCAGGTTGTGTAAACTGCTGTGTAAACCATGAAAGCAACAATCGAAGTCGTTTGCTACAAGTCCAAAGTATTGGCAAACAATGAATCGCCCTTAATGCTGCGAATTACGAAGGATCGAAAACGTAAATACGCAAGCATCGGAATCTCTGTAAATCCCGCCCATTGGGATTTTGAAAAGAACAAACCCCGCCGAAATTGCCCCGATAAAGCCCGTATCGAGCATATCATATCAGAGCAAATCAGGAAGTATCGAGAGCAGATTTTGGATTTTCAAGCCGAGGATAAAGAGTTTACTTCGACATCGCTTTACGACAGAGTAAACAACCAGATAAAACGGAAAACGGTTAGCGACCTTTTTAAATCACACATCGCCAATCTGAAAGCGCAAAAACGAACGGGATACGCCCTTACATTTAGCGAACTTTACAACTCGCTTATCTTGTTCCACGGCCATCTTGACATCCATTTTTCCGACATAGACGTAACTTGGCTAAGGCATTATGAAGCATGGTTGCGTTTTAAAGGCTCTGCTGAAAATACGATTGGCAAGCGTTTCCGTACACTACGAGCCGTTTTCAATCTGGCAATAGAACAAGGTATCGTGAAAGCAGAATATTACCCATTTAAAATTTACAAAGTGTCGAAACTGCATCAAACTCCAGCAAAACGGGCGATTTCCAAAGAGGACATTATGAAAGTAATTAATTATCAATGTACTGATCCGTATAACAGATTGGCTGTTGATCTGTTTACCTTCGGTTATTTCATGGGAGGAATCAATTTCGGTGACATGGCTTCTCTAAAATCAGAAAACATTGTAGATGGGCGGTTGGTCTATATAAGACGTAAAACTCATAAATTAATACGCTTACCATTACAGCCCAAAGCCCTTGAAATCATTGAGCGCTACCATACAAACGGAGCGCTCTTTTTATTTCCTATTCTTTCAGATTTTCATAAAACAGAGCAACAGCAACGAAATCGCCTGCACAAAGTTCTCTCAAACGTCAATAAACGATTGAAACGAATAGGCAAGGAATTGGAAATCCCGATTGATTTAACGACCTACGTCTCAAGACACTCATTTGCCACAGTATTGAAGCGCTCAGGTGTCAGCACTTCGATTATCAGCGAATCGCTGGGACATAGTTCAGAAAAGGTAACCCAATACTATCTCGATAGCTTTGAGAACTCACAGATAGACGAGGCGATGAAGAACCTACTATGATTCAAACAAGGACAAACTTTGTAAAAGGGTTAATCTCTTAGACCCTTTTTCAAAGTCTGTCCTCTCTTCTTTCAGGATTATCTGCTCAGGCGGGTAATCCTTTTCTTTTTTGTAAATTTGGATTGATTAACCCATAGACCATGAGTCCCGAAACTATTTTATACAGGCAGAAATACGATTGGGACGTTGCTAAACAGGTTTTCCAATACGCTGAAAAGTATTACGGCATGGATGAGCTCTATTTCTATGATGCCCCTCCAGCCTCTTTAGCTATCCCCCATCCCAAAACCATCGAAATCTGGACACGCCAAGAGTTCGTTACGTTTTGGGAGCAACTCTTCCGTGACGATGAATACATTGCCAAATATGTAGACCCGATTCCCGATGATACGGGACGCATCCTCATGTATGTGCTCTGTTTTATCGACTGGGCATTGATTCGTATGGAAAGAGAAGCCATATATAATTCGCTGGACGATTACTTTTCAGAGAATCCGAGCGAATATTACAACCTGCACATGCGTAAAGAGCTATTGGAGCTTTATATATTCTGTCAGGAAACGCCATACAAAAAGCAAAAGTCCAATGAAATTATCCTGACGATCAATAAAGGTTTACAGAAGTCCCAACGCAAAATAGTCCTGCCTAATTTCGATAACTGGGTGCTACGTTCGGCCTTACTGAATTATTGCCAAGAACATCTCATAGACATCCATTCCATCGAAGAGGCTAAAGCCGAGTTGAAAGCCCTAAAGAAAGGCGGTCGTTCACTCGCAGACCCGAACGTGTACCGCATCATCTACGGGACGTTTACCATGTTCAAAGAGGCTGCCAAAGACACGAAGGCGATCAGTCCACGACTATGCAGGCTCATTAACAACTATCTCGTCTATCTGGGTCTAATCACCGAAGAGAGCGCAACGGACGAGATCAAGATGAGGGCGCTCATCAGCTATATTCTTTCCAAAAAAGAAAAACCCCGTTTCCCGTCCCATAACATCACAGACCAAAATCGCGATGTTCTCAGACAGATGATGCAACAACCCCTGAACACCTTTGACGATTTGCTGTAATCGGATTTACATATCTCCAAAATAAAAAGAATAGGTGGCATTTCGGCTGCCTATTCTTTTTATTTATCCACCTCAATATCAAAGACTTTTGCACTACGATCGAGCTGAATTCGGTCGTAGGGAGAATGCCGAAAGCCCTGATGGAAGTGGAGGCAGTAAATCATTTTTTTATGATTAATAAACGTAATTTTCGCAAACTGGCAAACATCGCCTATCTGATCGAAACCGTTAACAAAGGCGCTAAACTGCAAATCGTTCTCGAATACGATGGGAACTTCTATTATCGGGTGCAAGTAATCGAAGAGGACGGAATCGAAACGTTCCTCATGTACCTGAACGAATCCGTCTATGCTTCCGTACAATCCCTGCTGGGATGCTCCGAGGTCAAGACGGTAGCCGTGGGAAAATTCGACCTCTCTCATTCTGTGTATCCGCTAGTCTATCGGGATATGCCTTCCTTGAAACGTTGCCTACTACGTGCTCTGCGTTTCGCGAACAAGAATGTATCACCGATTTATACCCGATAAGCCATGATGACGAAAGAATTAAAGATCAACAAAGGTCAATGGCTGTCGGACGTACTGCCCATGATTCCCAGTAACGTAATCCTGAACAAGACCATTACGGGCTGTGGGGCCACCACGTTAGAGATAAACGCACCACGCAATTCCATCATCATCGAACCGAACGTACCCGTGATTATCGGGAAAAAGGCTCGGCATCCCTTCCTGATGCCCGTTTATGAAGGTACGACCAAAGAAGATTTGAAAGCCTATTTAGCAGGAGAGCAGGACGGCTATCACAAAATCATCACCACGCCCGAAGGATTCGATAAAAAAGTGCTGCCCGCCATGTACGAAACCTCTACGCCTGTCTATGAGGATTATTTCCTACTGTTCGATGAATGTGAGAAAGCGATACAAGACGTAGGTTATCGGGGGGATATTTACCTGCCTGTCGAGGACTTTTTTAAATTCAACGGCAAAGCGATGGTATCGGCCACTCCCATTCCGCCATCCGATCCTCGTTTTGAAGAACAGGGCTTTGAAACCTTAAAGATCGTCCCTACCTATGTGTATCAACAACCGCTGATCCTCTGCATTACGAACAATACGGTAACGGTATTACGCAAATTACTGGCTAAACTGCAAAATGAAACGGTCTGCATTTTCCTGAACTCGACAGATACGTCTCTGAACCTGATTCAGACCCTCAAACTGCAAGGACGCAGCAAAGTGTTTTGTAGCGAGAAAAGCGTACGCAAACTCAAACGAGCGAATTTCCCCGACGTAAGCGATACGCTCGGAGAACTGGCAGCGATCAACATCTTTACCAGTCGTTTCTATTCCGCCGTGGATATTGACCTCGATATAAAACCGCATGTAATCGTCCTCTCGGACGTGATACGAGCTCCGTATTCGATGATAGACCCGCACACGGAGGTCGTACAGGCGATAGGCAGATTTCGAAATGGTATCGCAAAAGCATACCACATTGCCAATACCAGCACTAATCTGCAATGTATGACCCAAACGGCACTTACACATAAGCTAGAAAACGAAGAGAGCATCTACATGCAGGTAGCGGGAATCACACCGACCAATAAGATTCAGGAAGAGACCCTGCAACAAGCATTAGCAGGTATGGAGATCAAACGATTCATCACACGGGAAGGCAAGCGCAACTACTTCATGTGGGACAATGCCTGGGAGGATGAGAAGATAAAGGGATACTACCGATTACCTGAAACTTTGAAGACCATCTATCGGACAGCTCCATTTCAGGTAGCGACTTACCACCTGAATTACCCAATCACGGACGAGGACAGGCTACGCAGGGAATCCGTACGCCTAAATTCGAAAGACCTATGGCGAGAAGTGACCAAACAGCTTGCAGAATTGAAAAAATGCAAAAGTACGGACGAAGCATCCTACCTGATGGAAGAACTCGGAGAAGAATTTGCGGTGATGGCAAAGGCATTCGTCTTACTGGGAGAAGAACGGATCGCCCAATTGGACTACAACCGCAAGAAGATCGAAGCGGCGTTGGGACACTTGGAGGAAAACAGGCTGCTCACCTCTGAGAAGATGAAGATTGCGGTTTACAAACGCTTCCACGCGGGAGACATCGTAGAGGTCGCGGAGGTCAACGCTTTTATGAGGCAACTTATCACTGATCAGGGCATTCCCTTTGATGGGAGGGTGGATAAAAAAGTCATTGGACTATTTTTCGAGATCGAAGAGTGTAAGATGAAAGGCAATCGAGGATTTCGATTCGGAAAGCAAAAATACGAGCTTTAAAATAGTCTAAGCAACGAGGACAGACATTGACGAACGGTCTAAAAGACTAACCGTTCGACAATGTTTGTCCTTGCTGTTTCTGGATTTTCGGTCCTCTATTTGATCTTCAAAACTATTTTTATAACTTGTATTCACGCTATATACAACAAGATTTCATTACATTATCTCATTTATATTTTCATATTAAATGCATTCTAATGACAAACTTGTTACTTCCATACGCATTCAATTGCTTTGGGAAACTTATACATATTGATTGCGCTCATAAAGGAGAAAAGTATACATGTCCTTCGTGTGGAGCTGAGCTAGCTTTAAGAATCAGTAAAATACCCCAAGGAGAAAAATATCATCGAACAAATCACTTTGCCCATAAAAGAAGTAAAGATAATCACTGTTCAGAATCATTCTTACATAAATTATTTAAAGAACGAGTTGCTGATTATATAAGAACAAAAATAGACGAAAAAGAGGATGCAATATGGTTTGAATGGGAATGTGATAAATGCCATGAACGACATAGAGGTAATCTGATAAAAAAAGCAACCAGAGTTATTGAAGAACTGGACTTACAAATATGCAAACCAGATATTGCGTTGCTTGATAAAGATAATAAAGTAATTATAGCAATAGAGGTTGTGGTGACACACAAGCCTACCTCTGAAGCATTGCAATATTACAACGATAATAAAATTGTATGTTTACAGATATTAGTTGAAAGTTTCGCTGACTGTGATAAAATAGAAGAAAAGTTATCAACCCCCAATTATGTAAATAGATGCCCCAATCCCATATGCAACAAATGCGGACATGTTATGAATAAAGCAAAATTAGTAATAGTAGCTACTAATTGCTGGAAATGTGGCAGGAAGATGAAGGTAGCAATGCTTGTTGCTAATAATGGGCTCAGCAAATTGAGCCCAGCAGAATTCAATGACCGTGAAATTGAGACAGCAACATCTTTAGGTGCAAACATAAAACCCAAATATAGTCAAACTGTTAACGAATTATATTTAGCAAATACATGTGAGCATTGTAATGCATTTGTCGGTGATTTTTATATGCGCCAATATTACTATCTGCCACATGAAAATGAAATTGATCTGAACTACAAATGTCTTAATTGCATTGATGTTAAGAATCAAACAAAACAAGAGAAATTTCACAAACAGGATGAATACTTGTTTGAATTGATAGAAAACGAGGAAAGTAAATTATGCCCAAAATGTGGTGGAATCTTAAAAATAAGAATAGGAAAACTCGGCCCGTTTTATGGCTGTGAGAACTATCCTAATTGCAGATATACCGAAAATATCAAGCAATGAATAACAGTTAAGGTTGACTAATCGTAAAAATTGCAATACTATTCAAATTGAATATTTCTTCACGAAGGCTAAGAGGACAGACATTGACAAGGGGTCTATAATTAAACCCCTTTGACAATGTTTGTCCTCGGTTGGATTACTGAATACTCGATTGGAGGGATTCTCCTTTCTGCTTTATTTGGATGCCGCCTCCGTGCGACGGCACGGGGCGGAGCTCTATAAAGTGAGTAGGATGAACTCTAAATGAATATTTAATCAATTAAAGTTCAAATATTTGAGCCTCTAAAGAAGTAATCTTAGTGTCATCTTTTGCTGTAATCTTAATTGTCGGTTTGTCATCCGTATACCTGACTCCAATGGCGACTGTTTCTGAGGTCGGATGTATCAAAGGATAGTGACGATTGCCATTTACTGTAACTTCTAAAGCTCCGATGAATCGGATTTTCAAGATTAAACCTCCATATCGAGTGCTATCTCCTTCCATGCTGATTGTCTCGTGAGATTTAAGCCGCTTGGAGGACTTGAAGTGCGATAAATTCCAAGAATCAACAGGTTTTATATCACATCCAAGCAAACTGAAGTCAGTTAACAGAATAGACGCTCCATTGTGCAATGCCTGTACCTCATCTGGGGTTTTAAAAATGGATGACTGTATTTCATAACCATGATCTCTCAATTTCTTACAGAAACTTTCGGTCAATAGCTCTTTCTTCATTGTCGATATGCCACAATGCCCTCCAATAGCTTGGAGGCGTTCAAGTGTATGAATGGTATCTTGTTGCGGATCTACAAGTATTAAACAATCGGATATTTTCCTTGCAGCCACAGCCAAAGAATCGTGCTCGGTAAAACATATCCATTGATTTCCCATGATTTTTTGAGCCAATGAATATGATTCATAAATTTGACTGTGAAGCATCGGTATGATATTTTCTTTCTTACAGGCCAATAATAATTCTTCTAATGTGGGAACGGGTGTACGTAATTTAGGCTCCTCCGCTGTTAATACATAATCTTGTCGTAATTCTGCCCAGGTAAGATCTGAGATATTGATCGGCGTTGTTAATGATGAATAGTCTGATGCTTTACGCATGGTGCGGTTGATCGTACCATCGTGCATAATAACTAAAATACTATCCTTCGTGTATTTTACATCACATTCAATGGCTTTGTAGCCATACCGTTTGGCCGTACGAATGGCAGCAATGCTATTTTCAGGTATTTGATTCGTGAACCAACAGCCTCGATGGGCTACTGGCAAAGGTGAATAGTTTGACTGTGCCAAAAGTCCACTTGTCGTTGTTGTGCAAATTGCGATATTCGTAAGAATGGTAAATAGCAAATGTCTCATCGGATTTCGGTATTACTTGTTATTCCAAATATACGGATTAAATAAGAGAATGTCAATAGACCAAGATCAATCATTGACAACTATATTGAAGGATATAACACGCATATATGTACGACCTATCAATGATAATACCCCGAACATACGGATACATTGGACTAAAGCCCCCTCCCCTTAGCTAATTAAAAACTCGATAGCTATGGGAGAACAATTTAAACAAGCAAAAAAGTTAGTTCACAACCACGTTTTATATGGGCAAAGCCTATTGATAGACGGTATGCTGAAGGCAGGTCTATTGCCTGAAGAATACATCTATCCTTTCGTGGATGAAGAAGTGCTGGAATGGTGGTTGGTGACACCTTATTTGGCAAGAAAACTTAAAGGACAGGGAGAAGTCATCCTTGAAGCCTACGATTGCCATTGGTGGGGACGGTTGACAAGCGGACAGGCCATCTACCTTGACAGCGCTATACAATCCATTTGCGGGGAATAACGGGACTGTCTCTATATAATGATCGGGATATTGTTTGATAATGAAAGAATTACAAAGCCTTTCTTATCTGCAGTGTCCCGATTATTTATTTGATACCGACTGCTTTTAGAGAATCGGAATTAGGGGTAGGATCAAAGCCTCTATTCCATCAAAAAGGCTGGTTTTATTCTCAAAAATGCAGAATTTCCCAACCTATAAACAACTTTATTGGGTCTCAACGTTGATTTTCTGAAACTTTACTCCCAATTTTACTTCTGCAAAACCCCATTGAGTGATTGTAATTTAAAACATTTTCATACCTTTGTTTTGTCGAGTAATCGACAGACATATTGATTAGTGAAAGTGTTTCGCTAAATCCTTGACAGGAAATCTGACAATTTCAATAGCACAGGGATAGGCTACGAACACTCATCACTTGTATAGCTATATATCATTCTCGATATATACTATTCAAGTGTGGGGTTTTGCTTATTTGTGCTAAGGCTTTGTCAGAGCCTCCTGTCAGATAAGTGAACAACTCCACACTTTCTTTTTATTCCCCATAACCCACCGCAGCAGGAGTTGATACGGTAAGAAACCTTTACAATTATGGATTTTAAGATTGGTGATGTCGTCGTCCTCAAATCGGGAGGCCCCAAAATGACGGTTTCAGAATATCCAATCAAAATGATTGATGGCTCTGAAAACTATGCGCAAGTTCAATGCAAGTGGTTTAATGACGATAATCATTTAACACAAAGCACCTTTCATATTGATGAACTGGAAAAATAAAATTGAAGAAAGTTATGAAAAGGCTATTTTTATTTGCATTGGTGGCATTTGCTATCGGTTGTAGCAAAAATGCAGGAACAGACGAGCCGCAAACTCCCGACCAGCCGTCGGAACAGCCAGAAATGGTAACTGTCTCTTTCGCGGTAAAAGGGGATATTACCATCAACGAAGAACCTCTACCGTTAAGTCGTGCCGCGGGAGTGGAAACAGAATCTACCGATCTCTATGGAATCAATATCTACTATGACAAGGACAAGGATGGGAAGATAAACGATGTTTATGGTTATGGTTTGTTCGATAACGTGGCCGATATGACCGTTTCGTTGCTTACAGGCTATAAATACAAATTCATTTGTTCTTTAGTGAAAGACGGGAAAAACAAAATATTAAATGCAAAAGCCACGAAATCCAGCAGCTACTCCTCCTATGCGGGATATGGTGCGCCATTCTGGAAATCTTCCCAGTCCTATAATGAGAACACTTCTTCTTATTCTTCTTCTTATTCTTCTTATTCTTCTTCTTATTATTATAATTATGATTATTATTATCATTATTATGATGCGCCAACCATTTTAACAAATCAGTTTACATTAGGAACTTCCTTCCATTTGACAGGATTAGGACAGGGCTGGGGACATAACAAAAACAACGCATACACCAACGACAAATACATTAATTGTTCTGGTAGTGGTCTTACTCATTATTTTCCCGCAGATCGTTATTATGGAGAAACAACCAATTATACACCCAAAGAGGGTGGCATTGTTGCTATCAACATGAAACGCTGTACATTTGGGGCAAAATTTGTCGTAACAGGTGTAACCGACGGAGCGTTTAGCTTTTCTGTACAAAGCAATAATGTTAAAGTAACATCTGGGGGCAACATTAAATCAGATACAACTTATACTGAACAAATATACACCTATGACAATGTTTACGACTGTTGGCAAAAAACAATAATGAATGGTGATTTCTCACAAGATTTCACAATAACAATGACTTGGGTACGTGGCAACGGTATAACACAGACATTAGACCCGCTAACTGTGACATTCAAACGAAATGTTCTGACAACTGTAAATATCCGATTAAATGGAGGAGATGTCAACAACAGTTTTAATCTGGATGTTGAAAATACAGAAATGGGAGAAGCAAACACAAATTTTGACATTGATGCAGGGAGTATGACAGATACACCCGTAGAACCAACAGAATAAATCGATTTACCCTATGGTCATATCACTTGAGAAAACAGCATATCATGGAAACAAAAAAAGAGACAGAATATTATGCGGTTACTCAGATGGGTAAATTCATAAAGGCAAATTCATGGGAGGAATTACAAGAAATATTGAATGCCCAAAATGAACATGAGATTGAAATGTATGTTGCTTTTATGTATGATAAACCCCATCCAACACCAACATATCCCGACAAATATTGGTGGCCACAGATTCAAATCATTGACGAATGTAAGCAACCTACGACATATCAACGGGGAATGTTTAAAGTGAAACATATTTTCCCCGATCAAGGATGCTCGTATTTTATGGGACGAAAAATAGTTTTTGAAAATTGTATTACAAACCAGTCAATAACCAAATACGTTACGTCAAATAAAGAAATGGAAAGTGTAACGATTGCCGATTTCTACCATTCGTTACGCGATATCTTATCCGAATTAAACAAACATGGTTGTGAGCAACTTATAAAAGAAATATAATTTTCATTATTCAAGGACAGACTTGTGCAAAAGGGTTAATCTTTAGACCCCCTGCACAAGTTTGTCCTTTTTATATACACTTGATTTACTCGCTATTTTTCACTATATTTACATAGTAATCAAACGAATAAACCAATTAAAACATACAATTATGAAACAACCTAAAATTACATGACGCAAGGGATGCGATGACAAAATACAGTTCATCGTCAAGATCGTAGCCTATAAACGAGATTATGGAATGGTGATGGCCGTGACGAAAACAAACGATGAGATTCAGCCCAATGACTTTACGTTTTTCTTTCCCTATGATACCGATGAGAGCAAAGGGACGCTAATGACCTTTTACAAGAAGAATTGACCCATCAAAACGATAGGCACAGAAAAATTAGGGACGTTAGCAGAAGAAGAGATAGGAGTAACATTCGATAATCACCTCACATTCTCTAATACAGGTGAGACGGTTAATCTGATGAAATTATGTTTACAAAGTGACGCGATATTATTTAAGTACACATCAAAGGATGGAGAGCCGAAAAGTATGAGGTTTCCATTAGCTGGATTAGCCGAGCATTATTTGGAGCAGTTTGTGTAATCAGCTCCCCAAATATCTTTTAGCTTTTGTTCGCATTCCAGGATTAAAGGCGTCAAATGCGACATCATACGAGGCTGATTGTCAAACCCTAAATTACTACAATCAGGAGGATACATCTTATCGATAGCTTCCAGGTCGGATTGAGTCCAAGATAATTTGTCATTGAACTCGTAGCGTTGTATTTCGGCGCAATAATTTATCGGCGCCTGATTATCTGTCATTGCACGCAATTGACACAAGCTATATAATTTGCTCAATCTTTTATCTGCGCTCACAAAAACAGGATAAATTGAGGTTATATTCCCTGTACAGGCATAGGATATATATCGGGCCACATGATGCATGATTGTAGGATAGCACAAATCAATCGCACCTTTAAAAATATCATGCAATTTCTTAGTGTTACTTTGATTGGTTGTGGGAAGAATGATCTTATTAAAAGATGTATCCCCGCCAAATGCATGTAAAGCGATTATCTTGATGATAGCCATAAGGCAATTTACGTCTTCTCTCATAAAACGGCACAACTCCGACATCGCATCCATCGGAGATAAGTTACCGTGCATAAAATCGTGATAAATAAGGACAAATTTCAAAGACAATAAATAAGCGACCAATAGCATGTGATCCTCATCCTCCAAGGTATTTAAGTAGGGAGCCAAAGAGTTCTCTGGATAAGAATCACCCGAAGTCTTCAAGGTTTCTGGCGCTTTACGTTCAATAAACTTGTCCCATTCTTGCGTGCTGAGATAAGTTAAATAGGTCACAATGTTCGTTGTAACCTGCCGTTTTTCTTCATCGATTTGGAAATTACTCTTTAAGCGAGAAGTTTCATCGATCCCCAAGGAGGGATTCACCTCCAAATCATATTGCTGTATTTTAGAGATTAATTGTTTAATATTCTCATATATACCTGCTTTTTTGTATTTGACAACAAATTGCTTAGGATCCAAATAAAAATCCCGCAAATATATAATGACATTGGCATCAAACACCAAGAAGAAGCACTTAGGGTCAATGTATTGAAAAACATCCTCTATATTGGAAAATTCACGAGCAGGAATATAATACGATGAAAAATAAAACATTTTTGTTGTTAAGATAAGAAAATAGTTTCCAACGATCTCGCGATAAACACTAAATAAATCAAAGCAACCATTTATTTTTTAAAAGAGACCCTGCCGTGGGGGAAAATTTTGCGGCGATTTTGAAAAGGACAGACATTGGAAAAGGGGTATATATTAGACCCTTTGAAAATGTTTGTCCTTGTTTTTTTGAGTAATCCTTATCACAGAATATCAATCAATTAACTTATTTATTCACCCTACATGAGTTTACTCAAATGTGTAAGCAAACGTGTAAGCATTTATCAGAAATGACAGGTAGCTCAACACCCACAAATGAGCCACACTCCATGCTAACCATTCATTAAAAGCAAGTTACAACGATTGCAGCAAAGAAGGGAGCTTAGCTCAGTTGGTTCAGAGCGTCTGCCTTACAAGCAGAGGGTCGGGGGTTCGAATCCCTCAGCTCCCACACTAAAAATCAAGCAGTTAGAGAAATCTGACTGCTTTTTTTGAGTGTTCTTTTCTGGTGGTTTTACACGTTTCTGAAGCATTTGTGTAAGCAAATGTGTAAGCAGAGAAACAACTATGAAAGCCTCAGTAGAAGTCATTTGCTACAAAGTTCGCCCTTTGAAAAACGGCGAGTATCCATTAATGCTTCGCATCACTAAATCACGTAAACGCAAGTACATCTCTATCGGAATCTCGATAAAAGAAAAATTTTGGGATTTCGACAAGAACAAACCCAAACGAAATTGTCCTAACAAGGAGCAAATCGAGCGATTGATCGCCTCCAAAACAGCTGAATACAACGACTTGATCGTTGAAATGACAACTCAACAAAGGGAGTACACCGCTGGTTTCCCTTTAGACAATCGGGATAGCAGTAAGACAGTGCAAATATCACTGCAATAGTGATTTAGCATTATTTACTCAGAGGTAAGAAAGCGGTTATACCGCATGAAAAGGCATAGTTCGGAAAGAGTTGCGTTACCAAATCGTTACCGCACTCTTTTCGGACTTGCTTTATAAAGCGCCTGTTTTTCAGTTTATTGCGCTCTGATTCGCAGCAGCAAATAACTCTAATCAAAGTAATTTTGTACTTAAAGAATTGGAGTTATGGCACGAAGCACCTTCAAAGTCCTTTTCTACCTGAAAAGGCAGAACGAGAAAAACGGTAAAGTTCCCGTTATGGGACGTATCACCGTCAACGGAACCATCGCACAGTTCAGTTGTAAACTGAACATACGCCCGGCCCTTTGGGACACCGAAGCAAACAAGGCGGCGGGAAAAAGCGTCGAAGCTCAACGCATCAACGAAAAGCTGGAGAACATCAAAACCAACATCGGCAAGCAGTACCAACGCATCAGCGATCGGGACAGCTATGTAACCGCCGACAAAGTAAAAAACGCATGGCTCGGCTTCGGGGACGGATATCAGCTCCTGATGCAGACCTTTGACGAATATCTGAAAGACTTTAAAGAAAAGCGTGTCGGCAAAGACCGGGCGGCATCCACACTTAAAACCTATACGGCACAAAGAAAACGTTTAGCCGCATTCCTTGAATATGAATACGGCCTGACCGACATTCCCTTTAAGGAATTGAAGCGGGAGTTTATCGAAAAATACGTCGTTTACCTCTCTACTGTCCGTAATTTTCGTTCAGGATCAATCCCCGGAGCAGTTAAAAAATTACGGTTAATGACTTATACGGCTTTTAAAAATGGTTGGATACCGACTGATCCGTTCTCCGGGTTCCGCGTAGCGCCCCGATACCGCGACCGTCGCTTTCTATCGGAAGCGGAGTTGCGGGCCGTGATAGACGTGAAACTACCTAACTACAAAACCGCTATCGTCCGGGATATTTTCGTGTTTTGTTGTTTCACCGGGATCGCCTACTCGGACGTGAAGAAACTAACCCACGATGATATTCACACCGATGACAAGGGCGAAATGTGGATTATCGACAACCGCACCAAGACCGGGACGCAATTCCAAGTCAAGTTGTTGCCCATCGCACGGCAACTTGTCGAGAAGTACAGTCGCCTGACACTGTTGAACGGCGCGGTCTTCCCGGTAAAGGACGGTGAATCCATGAATATGTCGTTGCACCATGTGGCCAAACACGCCGGATTATCATTTAACCCTACGATGCACGTTGCCCGGCATACCTTCGCCACGACTGTCACCCTTTCGCAAGGCGTACCGCTGGAAACGGTCAGCAAAATGTTAGGGCATAAGCATATCACCACGACACAGATTTACGCCAAGATTACCAACGACAAGATCGGGCGGGATATGACAGCCTTGGAGGCGAAGATCGGGGAGAAGTTCAGGATCGCTCAATAGATAAGAAAATGGCCGACGGAAGTAATTCCCGTCGGCCATTTGTTTAGTCAGAGACAACCACCCTGCAATTCTGTTCCAATACTTCTCGTATTCCCCCCTCCGGATAGAGGAATACCCGGTCGCTGACTGTTGTGTAGGTGATCTGCCGTGTGTCCCGGAGCGTTTGCAGCGTTCGGGGCGAGATATGCAGATATTCGCAGAGCTCCTCGCCCGTCAGGTAGCGTTCGCCTTTGATCGAAGGCGTATAATTGGCCTCCGCTGTTTGCAAGGCCCTTTCGGTACGGTCGAGCGAGGATAAGGCTTGCCTTAGCTCTTCGCTCAGATAGTCCATTGCCATGATTAAGCCTCCTTTCTTTTGGTTCTCGATTCCAGATAGGCCGCTATGTCGTTCTCCCGGTAGAAAAACTTACCGCCTACATTGGAGTAAGGGACGATCCCTTTCTCCCGGTAGGATTGCAGGGTGCGCTTAGTAATGCCCAACGCCTGGCATACGTCCTGGCTGTCGATTCATTTCTCTTTAGTTGGTGGCTGGTAGCGTTTCTCCAACAGACGGGCCTGCGAGGCCAGCGTTTCGATCTTGCCGAGCAAGGCGGTTCATACCTTCTCGTCGATACAGATGATTCCCATAATATAATGTGTTTTGGTTCACGGGCGAAGATAACGACCGATCCGACAATCGGTGCGCCGTGGCGCGTCATGTCAGGGTTTGGCGGGGATTGGCGAAAGCAAGTGCGATGAATAACAGCTGTTCGTTCAAAATTTGATGTACCTGATAGCCGTTTAGCTATCTGTCTGTATAGCTATTGGGAAATACGTTTGTTTTCGCTTTTTGACGTATTGTCGTTTGAACTGCTTATCGGAAATAAGTACGGAAGTGAATCAATCCGTCCGGATGGTCTTTCGTACGTTTATTTGCACGTCTATTCGGTAGGCAAATGAAACGACAATGCTGCGAAGTTGTACCACCTCGCCAGAGGGTGGCGCGTGGAGTCAGGGTTTGGCGGGAGTTGGCGGGTTCGGGAGCGGTACAACCTGAGTATAAAGCCGCTACTTTTGTCCCGTGAGAAGCTCCGCCGCCGTTTCCCGCACGGGAAACAGGCACCCCAGTACCTTCAACCGGCCTACGGGCCGGTTTTAATATGCGCGAGCATATAGCGAGGTGTACTTTCGGCGGCCCAAAATATTTTGAGCCGCCCGAAAGCCGCTCCCGAAATAGATTCGGAAGCGGGGCGGTTCTCCCAAGTCAAACCTCTAAACCAATGCCGTTATGCAAGACAACAAGCAAATCCGCAATGCGGCGGGACGGAAAGTCCTTGCCGATCCCCGGACGCATCGTTACTACGTTAAGTTGAACGATGCCGACAACGAGAAATTCTTAGCCATGTTCCGAAGGACACAAGCCTGTAGCGCCGCCGATTTTATCCGCGCGAGGATATTCGGCTGAGATTTTACGGTCATCACAAAGGACAAAAACACCTTCGACTTTTACGTCCGGCTGACCGAATTTTACTCCCAATTCAGGGCCATCGGGAATAACTACAAACAATGCGTGAAGGCGATTCACTCCATCTACGGGGAGAAGAAAACGCTGGCTTTCCTATACAAACTTACAGCCGAAACACTGAAGCTGGAACAGTTGATAAAGCAGGTGGTAGCCCTGATAAAAGAGTTCCGGGAGTGGCAAAAGGAGCATAATATCACCAAGATCAGACCTGAACAGCAGGAGTAAACAAAGGCTGGCCGGGTTTCAAAACCCGGCC
>ERZ779866.2312-NODE-2312-length-17375-cov-10.581928_pt1 | contig 17375 bp, 18 predicted proteins | sample MGYA00511248_ERZ779866 | MGnify/ENA primary metagenome ERZ779866 (study PRJEB29588, sample SAMEA2155758) | human gut metagenome | biome: human gut; feature: human-associated habitat; material: faeces | place: Denmark | collected 2008/2010 ... | reverse complement strand
CAGTCAAAGATCCGGAAAACTACGAAGCCCGCAGTAATATCATGTGGACAGCAACTTGGGCGTTGAATACACTGCTGGATAAGGGCAAAACCACCGACTGGATGGTGCACATGATTGGACAATCCATTGGCGCTTATACAGATGCGACCCATGGCATGACATTGTCCGCTGTTTCCATTCCTTATTATCGTGCTATCTGCCCTTATGGTTTGCAGAAATTCAAACGTTTTGCCATGAACGTATGGAATGTGAATCCAGAAGGCAAAACCGATGAAGCAATCGCTGATGAAGGTCTGAAAGCTATGGAAAGCTGGATGAAGGAACTGGGTCTGGTCATGAACATCCGTAAACTGGGTGTCACAGAAGATATGCTGCCCGGCATTGTCAAAGGTACTTTCATTCTGGATGGCGGTTATAAAGTGCTGACAGAAGATGAAATTATGGAAATTCTGAAAAAAAGTATGTAAAAGGTTTTCTATATAACAAAAACCCCTTTCCAAGAAATTGGAAAGGGGCTTCAGGGTGTCGAAAAAGTCGACACCCTGTCGTCAAAGTCTCATTTCATTCAAGACTTTGACGAGTAGACAGAAGTATAAAGCCAAAGTTCCATCGGCTAAAAGCCTTGAAATTTTGGCTTTTCCTCGTCAGAAGTGAATTCCGACTGCGGATTCCAGTTGGGGAATCTCACACCGCAAGAGATGCGGACAGCCATTTATGGCTGGCATTTGCGAAGCAAATGTGTTGACCCCTTTGTTCCCCAAGCCCTTCCGCGTCCTTGAAAAAATTTAGTTTTTCAAGGGAGTAAAGAATTTCTATTAAAGCTGAACCGTTGTCCAGTCTTCGCAGTTCCAGACTTCTGTCACTACGTCCTGATAAAATTCCGGTTCGTGGCAGATCAGCAGAATACTACCTTTGTATGCTTTGAGAGCACGTTTCAGTTCTTCTTTTGCGTCCACGTCTAAGTGGTTGGTAGGTTCGTCCAGCAGCAATACGTTTGTTTCGTTGTTGATGAGTTTGCACAGACGGACTTTTGCCTGTTCGCCGCCGCTGAGGACTTTCACCATGCTTTCAATGTGCTTGGTGGTCAAGCCGCATTTTGCCAGTGCGGAACGTACTTCATACTGGGTGTAGGAGGGGAATTCCTTCCAGATTTCGTCGATGCAGGTCACATTATCGGTATATTTCTTTTCCTGCTCAAAATAACCGGGATAGAGATAATCTCCCAGTGTGGTTTTGCCGCTGATGGGAGGGATTTCTCCAATGATGGATTTGAGCAGTGTGGTTTTCCCGATACCGTTGGCGCCTACCAGCGCGATTTTCTGTCCACGTTCCATGGAAAGGGTCAGAGGGCGGGAAAGGGGTTTATCATAACCAATGACAAGGTCTTCTGTCTGGAAAATATATCTGCCGGAAGCACGGGCTTCTTTGAAGTTGAATTCCGGCTTGGGTTTTTCCTTTGTCAGCTCGATGACATCCATTTTATCCAGCTTTTTCTGGCGGCTCATTGCCATGTTTCTGGTGGCAACACGGGCTTTGTTTCTGGCAACGAAGTCTTTCAGGTCTTCGATTTCCTGCTGCTGTTTGCGATAAGCCGCTTCCAGCTGAGCTTTTTTCATTTCATAAACTTCCTGGAATTTTTCGTAGTTGCCTACATACCGGTTCAGTTCCGCGTTTTCCACATGGTAAATGAGGTTTACTACACTGTTGAGGAAGGGAATGTCGTGGGAAATGAGGATGAAGGCGTTTTCGTAGTCAATGAGATACCGTTTCAGCCATTCGATGTGGTTTTCATCCAGATAGTTGGTCGGTTCGTCCAGCAGGAGGATGTCCGGTTTTTCCAACAACAGTTTGCCCATGAGGACTTTGGTACGCTGACCGCCGGAAAGCTCTGTGACATCTTTGTCTAGACCGATGTCTGTCAGACCCAATGCCCGGCCGATTTCTTCCACTTTGGAATCAATGATATAGAAGTCATGGTGTTCCAGCAGTTCTTGGATACTGCCTGTTTCTTCCATCAGGAAATTCATCCGTTCTTCGTCGGCTTCTGCCATTTCCGCATAATAGCCGTTCATCTGGGCTTCCAGATCGAAGAGGAAGGCAAAGGCGGACTGGAGGACATCACGGATGGTCTGACCTTTTTCCAGTACGGCGTGCTGATCCAAATAGCCAACGCGGACGTTCTTAGACCATTCGATCTTCCCTTCGTCGGGCATAAGTTTGCCGGTGATGATATTCATAAATGTGGATTTCCCTTCGCCGTTGGCGCCTACAAAGCCAACATGTTCCCCTTTGAGCAGGCGGAAAGAAACGTCTGTGAAAATGGCTCTGTCGCCGAAGCCGTGGCTCAGTTTTTCTACATTCAAAATGCTCATGAAAGTTCTCCTTTTTCGATAATCTGTTCTAATACAATGGCTGCGCCAAAATCATCACAGCTTTTGGTGACGAAATCAGCGACTTTTTTGATATGGTCTTCGCCGTTTTCCATGGCAACGCCGGTGCCGGCAAATTCCAGCATGGGCAGGTCGTTATCCCTGTCCCCAAGAGCAAGGACGTTTTCCCGGGGGATGTCCAGAATGCCGCAAAGATGGGAGAGGGCGTGGGCTTTGGTTGCCATGAGGCTGGTGACTTCAATGTTCTTTTCGGAGGAAGCTGTGACGGAAGCCAGCCCCGTTTCCTTTAATGTCTGCCAGATATGGTCTTTCAGTTCCATATCGCTGAAAACAAGATTGATGTTTTCCAGAATATCCTTCTGTTTTTCCAGCGCGCCCCAGAAGTCAGAGAGAGGAATTCTGGTGGCACGGGTATATTTCATGTGGGTATCCGTCAGGTGATAACGGGAAAGGTTGTCGTATGCATCCTGAGAAATATACGCCTTTCCGTCAATGAAAAACTCCGTCAGTATGGGAAGTCCCTTTACGGTTTTTACAGTCTTGTCTACGGCTTCCGCTGAAAGCAGGCTCTGGAAAAGATTCTGTTTTTGTTCCGCATCATAAACTGCCGCGCCGTTGCTGGTGATGACATACTTCAGAAAGGGCAGCTCTTTGACGCATGTGGGCAGTGCGGCAAAAGGTCTGCCGGTGGAGGGCACAAAAAAAATGCCCATTTCATGAATGGAAGTCAGCGCCTTTTGCAGACGTGGTGTGATTTCTTTTTGGCTTGTCAGTAATGTGCCGTCCAGATCGGAGGCAATGAGTTTGATCTTATTCATAAAAAAAACGCCTCTATCCTTTAAACAATATAGATTCCATATGTCATATCTTTTTATTTTAGCAAAGAATACAGGGGGAAACAATAGGCGAAAGCCTTGTTTTTGCCGGGATACTGTTTTTTTCTGTACGTCAAGGAAAACATAGGCAAATTTGATTCTTTGTCTTGAACATTTCGGCAAATTATGATACGATGATTGCAAAGTGAATCATGTGTAACGAAATTCTATTGGGGTGATGTCATAAAATAACTCCAATACTGGCTTCTAAAAAGCATTCGGGACGGGAAACCTGGTTATTGGAACCAGGCTTTTTTTGTTTATGGGCATGATTCCAAAAGACAAAGATGGTGTGAACAGCAGAAAGGAGACAAATATGGAAAGAACAGTGGCAACTTTGAAGGAAAGAATTCGTGCCGGCAGCGCAAAAATCCCCGCAGAAAAGGTGATTCGCGGCGGTATGCTGGTAAACGTTATGTCCAGCGAAATTTATCCCGCGGATATTGCCGTTTATAAAGATATGATCGCAGCAGTGGGCGATGTGGAACCTTATGTAGGCCCTGATACAGAAATCATCGACGCAACAGGCAAATATTTGGTACCCGGTCTCATTGACGGTCATATCCACAGCGAATGCAGCAAACTGAGCATCACAAGCTATGCAAAAGCAGTTGTGCCTCACGGTACCACCAGCATGATTTCCGGTCTGGATGAATACATTTCCGTATCCAACCTGGAAGGCTTGCAGGAAATTTTCGCGGAAATCAAACAGAGTCCTTTGAAAGTGTTCTGGGGCGCTCCTTATAAAACACCTTATACTGTTCCTCAGTCTACCGTATCTTTCAACTTCAACAAAGATGTTCATGAAATGGTACAGAAATGGCCTGAATGCTACGGCGTATGGGAAACTGTTACTGAATTCGTACAGGAAGAAGACGAAGACACACTGGGCGCTATTGCAGAAGCATACAAAAACAATCTGCCCGTATTTGGCTGCGCACCTATGGCAAGAGGCACAAAACTGAACGGTTACCTGTGCAGCGGTGTGCGTCTGGATCATGAAAGCTATGACCACGAAGAAGTAGTGGAAAAAATGCGTAAAGGTATGCACATGCTTATTCGTGAATCTTGTGTAACACACTTCCTGGCAGAAAACATCCGTGCGGTGACAGAAGTGAACCCTGCTTTCGCTCGTCGTGTAAGCTTCTGCACAGACGACGTGACAGCAACAGATATCCTGAGCAAAGGTCACCTGGATCATGTGGTACGTCTGGCAATCCAGGCTGGCGTTGATCCCATGACAGCTATCCAGATGGCTACCATCAACAGCGCGGAAGCATACCGCATCGACCACCTGGTAGGTTCCATCTGCCCCGGCAGAATCGCGGATATCCTGTTCGTAGATAATCTGGAAGAATTCACCGTTGCAAAAGTTATGACAAATGGTCAGATGGTAGCGGAAAACCATCACATTTCCTATGAACTGAAAGCACCCGCAAGAAGCCCTATCTTCAAAGGTCAGCTCAAATGCAAAATGACAACAAAAGAAGATTTCGAATACAAAGTGCCCATCCAGAACGGCAAAGCAAAAGTCCTGTCTATGGATGTAAAAGGCCCCTTCGTTCGTAAGAGACGCGATGTAGAACTGAAAGTTGTAAACGGTGTGATCCAGCCTGATACAGAACAGGATGCCATCATGGTTTCCGTTCTGGAAAGATTCGGCAAAAACGGCAACAAATCTCTGGCATTCTGCTCTGGTTGGAAACTGAAAAACGGCGCTATGGCTTCTACCTGCGCACCTGACGACAACAACTTGGTTGTTATGGGTTCCAGCGCAGAAGATATGTCCATCGCCGTGAACCATCTGATTGAACAGGGCGGCGGTCAGGTTGTTGTAGAAAACGGCAAAGTTATCGAATTCCTGCCTCTGCCTGTGGGCGGTATCGTTAGTGACGAAGAACCTGAAGTAATCGCAGAACTGGAAAAGAAAATCGACGAAGCGGCAAGAAGAATCGGCTCCGATCTGCCTAACCCTATGATGTACATGTTCTTCCTGCCTATCACAGCAATCCCTGACTACGCTTTGACAGACGTTGGCCCTGTGGATTACTGCGCTTTGACCACCTATGATCCCGTTTTGGAACTGGTAGAAGAATGAGAGAAGGGGTTGCCATGAAGAAAGAAGAACTGAGAAAACTGATCCTCACAGCAAAAGGCGCTGTGGAAGCGGATGTTGTTATCAAGAACTGTAAAGTGGTAAACGTATTTACTGGTGAAATCCAGGAAGGTGATATTGCCATTTCCGGCGACCAGATCGCAGGTGTTGGTCAGTATCAGGGGAAAGTGGAAGTGGATGCCGGCGGCAGATATGCCGCTCCCGGCTTCATTGACAGCCATATTCACATTGAATCCTCTTATGTAAGCCCCGAAGAACTGGGCAGACTGCTGGTGCCTCATGGCGGTTGTACCATCATCGCAGATCCTCATGAAATCGTAAACGTTATGGGTATTGAGGCACTGGACTACATGATGGAAGCGGCAAAGAATACCAAAATGGACGTGAAATACATGCTGCCATCCTGCGTGCCTGCCACACCTTTTGAACATGCTGGTCTGGTACTGGGCGCAGATAAAATGGAAGAACCCATTGAACGGGAAAATATCCTGGGCCTGGGCGAATTCATGAATTTCCCCGGCGTTTTCAATGCCGATGATGATACACTGGATAAACTGATGGTTGCCAAAAACGCAGGCAAACTCATCGACGGTCATTCTCCCGGTCTGACAGGCAAAAACCTGACAGCTTATGCCAGCGCGAGAATCCAGGGCGACCATGAATGTGCAACTGTGGAAGATATGAAAGAACGTCTGAGCCTGGGTATGTATATCCTGCTGCGTGAAGGCTCTGCCTGCCATGACCTGCGCAGACTGCTCAAAGGCGTGACACCGGAAAACAGCCGTCGTTGTTTGCTGTGCTCCGACGACAGACAGCCCAAAACCATCCTGCAGGAAGGTCATTTGGACAACCACCTGCGCATGTGCGTAGAAGAAGGCATTGACGCCATGACAGCCATCCGCATGGCAACACTGAATGCGGCAGAATGCTTCAGACTGTACGACAGAGGTGCCATCGCTCCCGGCTATCGTGCGGACGTTGTGTTGCTGGATGATCTGGAACAGTTCCATGTCCATAAAGTTTGGATTTGCGGGGAACTGGTGGCAGAAGAAGGCAAATATCTGCCGGAATTCAAAACCCACGATATTTCCACCGTACGCAACAGCGTGCATTTGAAGGATTTCTCCGTAGATAAATTCAAAATGCATCTGAAATCCGATCATGTTCATGTGATCGCTATTCAGCCCGGCGGTGTTGTGACAAAGAAAGAAACAGCTCATATTCCCGTGGAAAACGGTGAATTTGTGTTCTCTCCTGACAACGACATCGTGAAGGTTGCCGTTGTGGAACGTCACCAGATGACAGGTAATGTGGCATGTGGCTTCCTGAAAGGCTATGGCATCAAAGAAGGTGCTGTGGCGCTGTCCATTGCCCATGATTCTCATAACATCATCGTGACAGGTGTCAGCGATGAAGAAATGGCATTTGCCGTAGAAAAACTGAAAGAACAGAACGGCGGTATTGTTCTGGTGAAAAACGGCGAAGTTATTGAAAGCATGCCTATGCCCATTGCAGGGCTCATGAGCGATCAGAGCGGCGAATGGGTAAAACAGAAACTTATCGACATTCACGACAAAGCATACAGCGAATTGGGCGTAGCAGGGGACGTAGAACCTGTCATGACACTTTGCTTCATGTCTTTGGCGGTTATCCCCGAAATCAAACTGACAGACATGGGTCTGTTTGATGTAGGCACATTCTCCTTCATTCCTGTGGAATGTGAAGCATAAAACATAAAAAATCAGACCTCGTTTTCCTGTGGGAAGCGGGGTCTTTTTGTATAAATTCCGTGGGTTTTTATGCTGTTGTGTGTAGAATAAGATAGAAGGATCAATCAGGAACAGTGAAAGGGGGAACGGTATGAAAGAAGAGGATATCATTGCGAGGCTGAGAGACGGGGACAGTCAAGCGATGGAAGCACTGATGCAGCAGTACGGCCCTATCTTGCGATATATTCTGACGCCTATACTACTCAATGCCAGTGAACGGGAAGAATGCTTTTCGGAAGTCATTGCCCGTATCTGGCAGAAGCAGGCACAATATGACCCCGGAAAAGGTTCTTGGAAAGCTTGGATGGCAGCCATTGCGAGGAACACAGCACTGAATTGGAACAGAACCAGGAAACAGACGGAACCGTTATCGGAAGAAATACCCGCAGATACTATGGCGCCGGAAGATATTCTGCTACGGAAAGAACGGCAGAAAGCATTGGAACAGGCGCTGCTGCAAGTATCCCGCCAGGAACGGTTGCTTTTTACCGAAAGTATTACTATCTGCAATCCACAGCGCAGATTGCCAGAGAACTTGGCATGACGGAACGGGCTGTGGAAGGAAAACTTTATCGCTTGAAAAAGAAATTACGGAATTTGTTAGGAGGGGATACGGTATGAAACAAAGAGTAGAAGAAAATGGATTTGATAGTTGGTTGGAATCCAGTGTGCCGGAAATCCTGCCTGATGAAATCGTAAAACAGGTCACGCCGTGGAAAAAAGCCATGGGACAGGTGTTGGCAGGTTTTGTCATGACTTCTCTTTCTCTGGATATTTTTTACTTGGATATAATCCTTCCGGCAGTTGGTTATCTGTTTTTTTCTGGGGTTTTTCAGCAGTTTTTCGGGAGAATCGCTGGTTTCGTATTTGCGGCGGTATCGCTGCTGCGAGAGGTCTGTTTTTTCTGGTGAAATTGTGGCTCCCAGCAGAGGTTTTTCTGGAATTGATTTATACAAAGACAGTTTTTCTTTTTGCAGCCGGATTTTATACCTATGGTGTTTTTGTTTTTCTTCTTTTCTTTTGGCTGGGGCTGCGGACGGTGCAGCAAAAAGCAGAATTGCCACCACATGCCAAAGGTGTACTGGTTTTGATGCTGTGGTATCTGGTGTTTTATTTGCTGCGGATGTTTTTTGGTTATTTAGGATTGCTGCTTCCTGTTGCATTGTTTGTGGTGTATGCTTTTGCGGTGCAGAGTGTCGCAAAAATCATGAAGGAATTAGAGGATGCAGGATATGTTATGGATATTGCACCCACAAGAATCCATAGACTAATCAGCGGTATTTGCATTCTGGGGCTATTTTTTGCGGCAGCACTGCTTTAGTTTTTGGAGAAATCAGCATATCCAACAGAATCCTAGTATGCTACAATAAAGAAAAGGGCAGAAGGGGGTGTCAATATGCGGGATGAAGCGTGGATAGAAGCGGGAAAACGAATGATACTCCGGCAATTTTACATCAGGGAATCTATGCGCATTTTTCTCATGTTTGTCATGTGCATGGTGGTAAGTATTTTATGGGCGAAAAGTACGGGACAAATGGCGGTTTTTCTCATTGCTATCGGAATTACAGTCCTTATAGTGTTGCGGATGGTGACCATTGGCAGCAGAGAATTTCGCAATGCCTTTGCGGACTTATATCCTCCCAGACAGGAGCAAATCATTGTGGATTATTTGCAGCCCCATACCATTTATCGGCTCTTTGGCGGGGAAGTTCATATGCTTTCCGATACTATGGTCTGCCGGAGCGGTGCAAAACTGCTGCTCATACTGCCGGAGGAGGTGGATGTGATCAAGACCATGAAATACAACGGAGAAAGCGCTTTTGTCCGCGGCGTTTGGATCACAACGGATACCATGAAAAAATATCGGCTGGAATTTACGGCAGGACAGCAGCAAAACATCAAACATATCGTCATGTGGCTGAAGCACAAAAAGCCGGAGATTACATGGCAGAGAAATTCCTGATAAAAAAGAAAGCTGAAATCTTTGCAAAAGGATTCCAGCTTTTTTATCGTTAAGGGATTGTATTTTTGGGGGTTGTTTGTAGCTCATTCTTGGTACTGGGAAAGAAAGCTTTCCAAAGACTTTTGAAATGCTGCGTCCTGCTCTGGTGTGCGTTTTTTGATGTGACCGCCTCGGCTTTTTTTCTGGCGGCGCATTTCCCGGGAAATATGACGTTCAAAGAGCATACGGTCAATGGTGTCGTTGCCGTAGAAAAAACCGTTGGGATGGAGCACTACGGCACCTTTTGTGAGAAACAGAGTGGCAAGACCATAGTCGGAGGTGACGCACAAATCTTGTTTCTGCGCCAGATTTGCCAGCACCAGATCGGCACTGTCTGCGCCTTTGTCTACGGTTTTGACGGTGACAAAAGGTTCCTCATAGAAAAGCTGGTGGGCAACGTCGCATACCATCAGTACTTCTTTTTCATATTTTTTTGCAGCCCTGACGATGATTTCTTTTACGGGGCATGCGTCTGCGTCAACAAGGATTTTCATTTTTCTTCTCCTTTCTGGGAAGGTGTCAGTGCGCGCCGGAAATAGAGCACATCATCCATGGGATTTTCGTAATAGGCAGAAATTTCTTCAAATCCGTTTCTGCGGTACAGGCGGATGGCACTTTCCATAGGCAAGAGGGTATCCAGAACCATTTCTTCATATCCATCTGCTGCTGCCAGATTTACGATTTCTGTCAGCAAAGCCTGTCCTACGCCGTCTTTGCGATAATCAGGCAGCACATACAACCGCTTCATTTCACAGTGGGAAGGGGAATGGCGGCAGTAAGCTACGCAGCCCACAACGTCACCATCATCCGCAACCGCTGCCAGAAGCCTGCCTGCGGGAAAGCCATATTTTTTCTGAAGGTCTGCCAGTTCTGCGTTGAGATTTTGAAAAGATAAATCTCGCCCCAGACTGTCGGTATATGCTTGAATCAAATTTTTGACTTCTGTCAAATATGTAAAACCATCTGTAATTTTCATGGGAACAACTCCTTTGAAAACGATTTTTCTTTATTATATGATAGAGGCGGTTTTTTCACAAGAGATGGAATGGGACTTTACGAATGGAGGGAAGATAAGTATAATGAGTACGTCAAAAGACTTTTGACAGAAAGGAACATGCTTATGAAAAAAGAACAATTGATTTGCCGCGGCTGTGGAAATGGATGTTTTCTGGAAGCGGTACATGATGGAGATACATTGATAGAATTGGCGGGAAATAGTTGTGACGGCGGACGACGCTACGCCACAGAACAGCTTTTGCGGAATTATTTGCAGACAGTTTTGCCTACGGTTGACGGCAGAGAAGTGCAGGTCATTTCCAGAGAGAAAGTATCTCAGGCCATCCGTTTGCGCTGTCTGAAGGCACTGGAAGGCATTGTGCTGGAAACGCCTGTTATCAAAGGAGAAATGGTGCTTTGTGATGCAGCGGATACTGGCGTGGATATTGTAGCGGCGGAGAATTTGTTTTAAGAGGTGAGGAAAGTGGTACGGTTTTATGGAGAAAAACCATATAGAGCAGCAGTGATCCATGGCGGCCCCGGGGATATTGGTGGTATGCAGCCCGTTGCGGAGCATTTGGGTAAGATGTTTGGCGTCATGGAACCCATACAGTCGCAATATACTACCATTGCATTGGTTATGGAACTGCGTCGGCAGCTGGGTCTTCACATCAAAGAACCTATCACTCTCATTGGTCATTCTTGGGGCGCATGGCTGTCTTTGTTAGTGGCATCTTGTTATCCCTTTTTGGTGGAGCGGGTGATTCTGGTAGGATGTCCACCATTAGAAGAAATCTATGCGGGCCATATCCATGAACGGCGAGTGAAACGCCTGTCCAAAGAAGAACAGGAACGTTTTGTATGGTATATGAACCATATGGCTGCTATTTCTGAAGATGAATGGGAAGATCTGCGTCAATTGATGATAAAGGCAGACCATTATGCCCAGAAACCTAATGCAGCGTCCTATGTGCATTTGGATGGACAAATGTATGAAAGGGTTTGGCCGGAGGCCATAGCCATGCGCCGCAGCGGAGATCTGATGCGGTATATCCAGTCCGTTGCCTGTCCCATACATATCATCCATGGAGATTATGACCCCCATCCTTTAGAGGGCATCATCAATCCTTTGGACAGTCTGTGTATTCCTTATCGTTTGCAGATATTGCAAAAATGCGGACATGCACCTTTTGACGAAAAATTTGCGGAAGAACGGTTCTATCAGGTTTTGGAACAGATTTTGCGCAGTTAAAAAAACGGAAATCTCCTTAGGGGACTTCTTCATAAGAAAACAAAACAAGCTGAAATCCTTATGTTCATAGAGGAGTTCAGCTTGCTTATTTTTATAAGATTTTATTTGATATTTTTTTTCTGAAGACAGTCGTCGCGATTTCCCTTAAGAAACCAAGAAAAAGGAAAACCAGTGTTTTCTTAAGGGGAGCCTGCTTTGTCATAAAAGAAGATTTCCGTTATTTTTATGGAAAAATCAGAAGCCCATGTCTTCGCCTACCAGAATCACTTTGATTCTCTTAGCGGGGCGGCAAAGGCGTGTGATGAGGATTTCATTGCAGATACATTCTTCGGAAGTGCAGTTGTGGCATCTGCCTGTGGTCGCGCAGGGTGTTTTGCCCATAAAACGCATGCTGTTGACAGGTGCGGCATAACCGCGGATACGTTTTACGGCAGCGTCTACGTCTTTGGCAACTTTATTCATGCCGCAGATGACGATGACGTTTTTGGGGCCAAAGCAGATGGCAGCAACACGGTTGCCTGTGCCGTCGATGTTGACCATGATACCATCTTCGGAAATAGCATTTGTGCTGGTCAGGTAGTAGTCCACCAACAGGCCTTTCCGATGCAGTTCAGCAATTTCAGCGGGGTTTTTGCCCAGATCGCGGTCGATGACTTCGTAATCGCCTTCATGGAGGGCTTTTGTCAGACCTATTTCACGAATGGTTGTGGAACCACCCCAGGATACGGAGCTTTTTTCGGGGATCAGAGATACCGCTTTTTCCAGCGCTTCTGCCGCTGTGGGACAGTAATATGCTTCAAAGTGACGTTTTTCCAGATTTTCAACCAGTGTTTTGCCTAATAATTCATTGCGTAATTCCTTTGGTGTAGCCATGGAACAAGACTCCTTTCCAGATGTAAATTCTTTTGTAAACAGTTTTATTTTAGCACAAAGAGGAAAACAGGCATAGCTTTTTTTATTTTTTTCCAAAAGTCATCTGTTTTTCTTGCAAAAGCCGAAGGTGCTGGTTTATCATAGAGATACTGAGGTTTTGAAGTAAGGAGAAGAAGTATGGCAAAATATATCGAAAGCGCGCAGAATTGGCTGGTGAAACGGCTTCATGGCTTGAAACTGCGTAAAAATAGAGAAAAAGAACAGGTTTTTGTGGCAGAAGGCATTCGTTTTGTGGGAGAAATTCCAAAGGACTGGCCTGTGGAATGCTATGTGGTGTCCGCATCTTACGCAGCAGAACACGACATCACAGAGCTGGAGAAACGGGCGGAAGTATATGTTCTGACAGATCACTTATTTGCAGACGCAGCAGAAACGGAAAATCCCCAGGGCATTATGGCAATTTGCGGCAGAAAAGAATATGACCTTGCAGAGATGTTGGAAAAGAAAAACGCCTTTTTCCTTATGGCAGAAGAAATGAACGACCCCGGCAATCTGGGGACGGTCATCCGTACCGCCGACGCCTGTGCGGTGGATGCGATTTTCCTTTCCAAAGGCAGTGTAGACTTGTATAACCCCAAAACACTGCGGGCAACCATGGGTTCTGTGTTCCACATTCCCGTATTCCAGAACGTTTCTCTGGATGAAATGGCAACCAAATTGCGGGAAAAGGGCATTCCTCTTTATGCAGCCCACTTACAGGGCAGACAGTATCCTTATAGTCTGAATCTGCGGCGTGCATGCGCCTTCCTCATTGGCAATGAAGCCAGAGGACTGTCAGAAGAAGCGGCAGCCCTTTGTGACAGTTATGTGAAAATCCCCATGCCCGGACAGGCAGAATCACTGAATGCCTCTGTGGCAGCGGCAGTGCTCCTTTATGAAGTGGTGCGCCAGCGGCTCATTCCAAGACAGAATTAAAAAGAACAGGGAAGTACAAAATCTCAAGAGATGGATTTTGTGCCTCCCTGTTTTTGCTTTATAATATGCGATTATTGATTTTCAACTTACCGCCTTCGTAGGCTTTTTCCTCGCTGCCTGCGAATGTGGAGCGTTTCACAGTGTCCTTTCCGTATTTCATGCGAATCTGATCCATGGCAGCGTCCGCTTTTTTCTGCTTGCTCCAGTCTGGTTCCAGCAGGGAAAGCTGCACACAGCCCTCATCGCAGAGTTTGCCTGCGCGAATGCCTAAGAGCCGCAGGGGTTCGCCTTTCCAAGCATGGTCGAAAACTTCGATGGCAGTTTCATAGACGGCATTGGTGCAGTCGATGGCGTTGAGCAGTTGTTTTTGATGAGAATAAACCTGAAAATCGGATGTTTTCAGTGTGACAGCGATTTCCTGGGCGCAAAGTTTGCTGCCTCGCAAACGAAGGGCAACGGTTTCCGCAAGGGCCAGGAGGATTCTGTGGGCGGTTTCCCGGTCTGTTACGTCATAGGCAATGGTGGTGCTGTTGCCGATGCTTTTTATTTCGTGTACTTCTGTTGCTGCCGCCACGGGGCTGTCGTCCATACCGTTGGCAAAAGCGTGTAAGGTCATGCCGAAACTCTTAAATTCCAGCACCAGCAGATCTGTGGGATATTTTGCCAGATCGCCAATGGTGCGGATACCCATTTTTCGCAGTTTTGGCGCTGTGCGTCTGCCTACCATGAATAGCTCGGAAACGGGCAGGGGCCATAACTTTTTCTCCAGCTCATCAGGAAAGAGCGTAATGATCTTATTGGGTTTTTCCAATTCTCCTGCCATCTTTGCCAGCAGCTTATTGCAGCTGATGCCGATGTTGACTGTAAAGCCAAGTTCTGTAAAGATGCGCTGTTGGATAGTTTTGGCGGCTTCCAGGGGTGGCCCAAAGAGGGCTTCCATGCCTGTATATTCCAAAAAACCTTCGTCAATGCTGAATTGTTCGATGCGGTCTGAATATTCTCCTAAAAGTTGAAACATTTTTTCTGAGGAACGGGAATATAATGGAAAATCAGGAGGGATACAGACAAGCTCCGGACATTTTTGCAGTGCCATGCCTGTGGGTTCCCCAGTCTGGATGCCATATTTTTTGGCGGGAGTGCTTTTGGCAAGAATGATGCCTCGGCGGCTTTGTCCGTCACCTGCTACGGCAGAGGGGATTTCCCGCAGGTCAACGGTTTCGCCGTCTTTGAGCCGCTGGACGGCAGACCAGCTCAAAAAAGCACTGTTGACATCGATATGAAATATGATTCTGCTCATGGGAAACACCTCCTTTGATTTTTACTTTATTATAACATAGAAAGAAAAGAGAGGGGAAACTTAAAAAAACTTTCATTGTCTTACAGGGCACTTCCATTTATAATAGTAGTATGAGCATTGGCAAATCACAAGAGAAAGAATAGGTGATGACATTGAAAAACAATGGCAAAAAACTGCTGCTGGCAGGTTTGGCGGCAGGTGCGTTTTTATATTGGCAGGACAATGCACTAACAGTAACACAAATGACTTGCACCACCATGGTGCCAAAAGCATTTCATGGATACAAGATTCTGCATATTTCTGATTTGCAGAACAAAATGTTCGGCAGAAATCAGGAGCGACTCATCTATAAAGCAGAGTGTACTGCACCGGATCTCATCGTCATTACAGGGGATCTTATTGATCGGAACAGAACAGATCTGGATGCGGCAATGGACTTGATCCGCGGTATTGTGAAACTGGCACCGGTCTATTATGTTTCCGGCAATCATGAGCACCAGTCCGGGTATTATGAAGATTTGGTGGAACTTCTGACAGCAGAAGGGGTGAAGGTGCTGGACAACGGCAAGAGCATTCTGGAAAGGGACGGCGATACCATCACACTGCTGGGATTGGCAGATAAAAGAGTAAATCCTCATTATGATAAAATTCTGGAAATGATGTGCAAAGGTCATGAGGACGATTTCAAATTGCTTTTGTGCCATCGTCCGGAGCTTTTTGCGGACTATGTGGAAAGGGAAATTCCGCTGGTATGCTGCGGTCATGCCCATGGCGGACAGATTCGTCTGCCGTTTATCGGCGGCTTATTTGCACCGAACCAGGGCTTTTTCCCCAAGTACACAGAAGGTATGCATCGGGCAGGGAAAACTTCCATGGCGGTCAGCCGCGGCTTAGGCAACAGCACATTCCCTTTCCGTATCTTCAACCGTCCGGAATTGGTTGTGATCACTCTGTATCATAAAGGGGAAACAGACTATACAGAAACCACAACGGTATGATATACTGTTAAATGATTCTATCAATTTATAAGAAAGAAGGAAAATGACATGGCAAAAAATCCTGTTGTAACATTTCAGATGAAAGACGGCGGTGTGATCAAAGCGGAACTGTATCCCGAAATCGCGCCTAACACAGTAAACAACTTTATCTCTCTGGTAAACCACAACTTCTATGATGGTCTGATTTTCCATCGTGTTATCAGAGGCTTCATGATTCAGGGCGGCTGCCCCGACGGCACTGGCATGGGTGGCCCTGGCTACACCATTCGCGGTGAATTTGCTTACAATGGCGTGAAAAACGACCTGAAACATACCGCAGGCGTACTGTCCATGGCACGCGCAATGCATCCCAACAGTGCAGGTTCTCAGTTCTTCATCATGCATGAAAACGCACCTCATCTGGATGGTCAGTATGCAGCTTTCGGTAAAGTCATTGAAGGTATGGATGTAGTAAATCGCATTGCAGAAACAAAAACAAGCCGCGGTGACAGACCTCTGGAAGATCAGGTAATGGAAAAAGTAACTGTGGAAACATTTGGTGAAACATATCCCGAACCTGAAAAAATGTAATTTGTATCAAAAAGCCGGAACATGTTTTGAACAGTTCCGGCTTTTTTATGGAAAAGAGAAAATTTTACGAGTCAGTAACATAACGAAAAATTGGTTGTATTAGAAGTAATTATGCAAATAAGGGCAGAATCTGGTTTTAACAGATTCTGCCCTTATTGAATTCTTCATCAAAGCACCAGCAATATGTTTTATTGGGTCGTTTAATATTCTGCTGGTGAAATGACACCGATTGCTTCCGTATCATCATCGGTTGGGTTGTATAACTGGTGATAGGTTTTGGGTGGAAGATAAATGCTGTCTCCTTCATGCAGAACATGCACAGTATCATTGATGTGATATTCTAAAGTTCCCTTTGTAACAAGTACACATTCCGCTGCTTCTTCGTGGAACTGCACTTTGGAACTGCCCCAGCTTTTGGGGCCCAAACAAAAACAGATGATTTCCATTTGTGTGCAGGTGTTTTTTGTTCTGCTGAATGGTGTTACAAATTGATACTCCATATTGATATCAGCAAATCGGATTTTTGTGCGATTGTCTTTTTTAATTACAGTAACCTGCTCTTGTTCTTCCTGAGAAAACAGAGATACTATGGGGATTTCCAGTACTTTTGCAATCCGCATCAAGACAGAAAGAGAAGGGCTGATTAATTCTCGTTCAATTTGTGAAATATATCCTGGAGTGACCTCTGATTTTATGGCCAGCTCTTTTGCTGTAAGTCCTTTTTCTATTCGTGCAGCTTTTATTTTTTCGCCGATCATTTCAGTTATCCTCTCTTTCTTGTGCTTCTGTTCTATTATACTATTAACCAGAAGGATTGTAAAATAAAGTTTGTATGATAAGAGGTTTTTGTGTAGAGTGCTTTTTGGCTCTGGCGCAAAAAAGATTTGCGGCCTGAAAAAAATGATGTGCATATCAAATGCCAGTATTCTGCATCTTGTGAAAAGAAGTTCTGGTGTTATTTCTATAAAGTGATTGACGATATGGTTGTGCAGGAATATAATGCAGTTAAACTATAATTCATTAAATTTATAATGACTTAACAATTAAAAATATATTGCTTTTGAGGGAAGGCTCTCTTGAAAATGTATAGAAACGGACTAGGTATGGGTGACTTTGTCGGTACCAATGGAAGTTGTTTTTATACTTGGATTCTAAAATGATGATGCTTTTTGAAAAAGGAGTCATAACGATTATTAGGAAAATAAGAGAAGAAAGCGAAGGCTGGCAAATAGATTTTGCCAGCCTATTTTATTTAATTATAA
>ERZ779866.2308-NODE-2308-length-17398-cov-16.430202_pt1 | contig 17398 bp, 19 predicted proteins | sample MGYA00511248_ERZ779866 | MGnify/ENA primary metagenome ERZ779866 (study PRJEB29588, sample SAMEA2155758) | human gut metagenome | biome: human gut; feature: human-associated habitat; material: faeces | place: Denmark | collected 2008/2010 ... | reverse complement strand
CAGACGCGCACAGAGCGCGCCACAGCGCCGCGCAGACGCCTCCACGGCCACGCACAGCGCCGCAAGGTACTGTGACGGGCCACTCTGGCCTGCGGTGCTGGCGAGCCCAAAAAACGCGCAGCCGGGAAAAAATTTTTTTCGGGCCGTTTCGTTTCGCCCGAGCGGCAGAAAGGAGGGAACGCCATGCCGAACCCAACCAACAACAAGCTCGTCGACAGCAAGACCATCGCGGCCCTGTTCGACATGACGCCCCGCCGAGTGCAACAGCTCACCAAGGATGGCGTCATCGCCGCAGTCAAGGAAGGCAACGCCAACCGCTATGACCTGCTGCCGACGATCCAGAGGTACATCCGATACCTGACGGCCAAGGCCAACGGCCGGGAGCCGTCGAAGAAGGACAGCGAGATCGAGGGCCGACGTCTGGAGGCTGAGGCTGACCTCAAGCGCAGCAAGGCAGACATCGCCGCCCTCCAGCTCAGTGAGCTCGAGGGCACCATGCACCGCAGCGAGGACGTCGAGGCTGTGATGACCGACCTCGTCTACAATATCAGGTCGATGCTCGTGGCCCTGCCGGGCCGTCTGGCCGTCGACGTCACCGGCGCAGCAACACCCGCCGAGGCGTCTGAGATCATCCGCACAGAGGTCTACAAGATCCTGACGGAGCTGGCCGGTTATAAATACGATCCCGAGGTGTACGCCCGGCGAGTAAGGGATCGGGAAGGCTGGAGCGAGCAGCTCGCCGATGACGCGGACGACTAAAAAAGCCGCCGCGAAGCTCAATACCGCCATCGCCGGAGCGGTCAAACGCTTCGCCCCACCTGAGAGCCTGACCGTGGACGAGTGGGCCGACAAGCACCGCCGCCTCTCCCCGGAAAGCTCAGCCGAGGCCGGCCCGTGGCGTACCAAGCGCACCCCGTACCTCGAGGAGCCCATGCGGGCCTTTACGGATCCGAAGGTGCACAAAATAGTCATGGTGGCCGCCTCTCAGGTCGGCAAGTCCGAGCTCGAGCTCAACATCATCGGCTACATCATCGACCAAGACCCCGGCAGCATCCTCTACGTCCACCCGACCATCGACGACGCCCGGAAGTTCAGCCGCCTCCGCGTGGCCCCTATGATCCGCGACAGCAAGCCCCTGAAGGCGAAGGTACACGACGTCAAAGCCAAGGATAGCGGAAACACGATCCTCCAGAAGTCTTTCCCGGGCGGTATGCTCACTCTGACCGGCTCCAACAGCGCCTCGGCTCTGGCCTCCACGCCTGCCCGCTATATCATCGGCGACGAGCGCGACCGCTGGGCGACCAGTGCCGGCACCGAGGGCGACCCGTGGGCGCTGGCCGAAGCACGTCAGGCCACATTCTACAACGCCAAGGCGGTCGAGGTCTCGACCCCGACCATCAAGGGCAACAGCAACATCGAGACGAGTTTCTACCAAGGCACGCAGGAACGCTGGTGCCACCGCTGCCCCGAGTGTGGGGAGTACAGCGAGATCGTGTTCGACAATATCCACTTCGACCCGGAGGCCAAGAGGATCCGCGGGAAAAAGTCGTGGAGCCTCAAGAGCGGCGTCTCGTGGAGCTGCCCGGCCTGCGGCTGCCTGATCCCCGAGGACGTCATGCGAAAGCAGCCGGCCAAGTGGATCGCAGACAACCCGGACGCCTACAAAAAGGGCGTCCGTTCTTTTTGGCTCAATGCCTTCTCGAGCCCGTGGACTCCGTGGGAGAAGATCGTCCTCAAGTTCCTCGACGCCAAGGATGACCCGCAGCGCCTCAAGGTCGTCTACAACACCCTGCTCGGCCAACTGTGGGAAGATCGCGGCGACCTCGAGGATGAGGACACCATGCTCGCCCGCCGTGAGGACTACGGCACTCGCCCGGACGGCACCCCTGTGGAGCTGCCTGACGGCGTGCTCGTGCTGACCTGCGGCGTCGACACTCAGGACAACCGCCTCGAATACGAGGTAGTCGGTCACGGGAAGTATGGCGAGACGTGGGGCATCGTCAAGGGCTACATCATGGGCCGGCCGGACACCCCGGAGGTCTGGCAGCGGCTCGACGACGTGGTCGACCACGTCTACAAGTTCAAAAACGGCCGCGGCCTGAAGATCTCCATCACCTGCGTCGACTCCGGCGGCCACTTCACCCAAGAGGTCTATGAGGCGTGCCGGGCCCGCGTCGGCAAGCGCGTCTTTGCCATCAAGGGCAAGGGCGGCGACGGCATCCCCTTCGTCTCGCCCCCGAGCAAGGTGCCGATCCGCGACAACAAGCGGATCACCTGCTGGCTCTACACCATCGGCGTCGACGCTGGCAAGGCGACGATCATGGCTAATCTGAAGGTGCAGGAGCCCGGGCCAAAATACTGCCATTTCAACCGGCACCCCGACGCCGGTTATGACCTCAATTTCTTCAACGGGCTCCTCTCCGAGAAGCTGGTGCTCACGCACACGCGCCGCGGCGACCGCTGGGCATGGGAGAAGCTGCCCGGGCACAACCGCAACGAGGCCCTCGACTGCCGCGACTACGCCAACGCCGGCCTCAAGATCATCAACCCCGACATGGACGCCATCGAGCGCCGCCTGCAAGGGCTGGAGGAAAAACCGAAGGCCCCGCAGCAGCGACGGCAGCGGCAACGGCACAACCGGGCCGACGCCTTCGACGACTGGTAAGGAGGACAGACCACAATGAGAAAGACCCGCGAACAAATCGAGTACCAGCTCTCCATCAAGAGGAACCGGCTGGAGCTCTACCTGAAGCGAGAGGCCGAGATGCTGGACGGAGGCGTCCAGAGCTACGGCATCGGCTCGCGCAATCTGGCCCGCTACAACACCGACCTCGGATCCATCCGGGCCGCCATCAAACAGCTCGAGGCAGACATCGAAGCCCTCGAGGCCGCACTGAACGGCGAGAAGCCGCGAAAAGCTGTGGGAGTAGTGCCCCGAGACTGGTGAAAGAAGCCCCGAAAGGGGCTTTTTTCATAGGCCGACGCCGGGAGTTTTCGCTCCTTTTCTCCCGACTCGGCCATCTTCACCATGAAGGAGGTGAGCACCATCAGCAAAAGAAAAAGCAGAAGCCGCCCACAGAACAGGCGGCAGCAGCCGCGCCCTGTGAATAAGGGCTACGGCGACGCCGGCGCGAGCTGGCACAAGAAGGCGACCAAGGGCTTCAGAGCTATGAGCGGCAGCCCGAAGGAGGACATCGACGCCAACAACTACACCCTGCGGCAGCGTGCCCGGATGCTTTACATGGCGGCCCCGATCGCCACCTCTGCCATCCGCACCAACCGCACCAACGTCGTCGGCATCGGCCTCCAGCTCAAGAGTCGGATCGACCGCGAGGCGCTCGGCATGACGCAGGAGGCCGCCGACGCATGGCAGGCTCAGGCCGAGCGTGAGTTCGCTCTCTGGTCTGAGAACAAAAGGGCGTGCGACGCCACCGGCGTCAACAACTTCGCAGCCATGCAGCAGCTCGCACTCTCCTCGTGGCTGGTCAGCGGCGACGTGTTCGCCGTCGTGAAGCAGTACGAGACGACGCCGCTCACGCCCTACTCGCTACGCCTGCACCTGATCGAGGCCGACCGAGTCGCCACGCCAACGACCTCCGGCATCATCACCCCGATGCTGCTGACCACCGGCAAGGCGGCCAACGGCAACACCATCTACGACGGCGTCGAGGTGAACGGCGACGGCCAGATCGAGGCGTACCACATCCGCAGCACCTACCCCTTCGAGCTCGGCAGCACGACGACAACGTGGGCCCGTGTTCAGGCATACGGCGAGCGGACTGGCCTGCCGAACATCCTGCACGTCATGGAGAGCGAGCGCCCGGATCAATACCGCGGCGTCAGCTATCTCGCGCAGGTCATCGAGCCCCTGCTCCAGCTTCGCCGCTACACCGAGAGCGAGCTGACTGCGGCGGTCGTCGAGTCGTTTTTCACGGCCTTCATCAAGACCGAGGCAGGCGCCGGCGACAACCCGTTCAACGAGGTCGGGAGCAGCCTGCCGGAGGTGAGCCGGGATCCTAACGAGTACGAGATGGGCCCCGGCCAGATCAACATCATGGAGCCCGGCGAGGACGTGACCTTTGCAGACCCCAAGCGGCCGGCCAGTGGCTTCAACACATTCCTGCGCGCCATCTGTGAACAGGTGGGCGCCGCGCTCGAGATCCCGGCCGACCTTCTGCTCAAGAGCTTCAACAGCTCGTACAGCGCCAGCCGCGCCGCCCTGATGGAGGCGTGGAAGGCGTTCCGCATGAGGCGCAAGTGGTTTGTCGATGACTTCTGCACGCCGGTATATGAGATCTGGCTCTCTGAAGCCGTCGCCCGCGGCCGCATCAGCGCCCCGGGCTTCTTCGCAGATCCGGCGATCCGCGCCGCATACCTCGGCGCCGAGTGGATCGGCCCCTCTCAGGGACAGCTCGACCCGACGAAGGAGATCACGGCCGAGATCCTCGCCATCGGCGAAGGCATCACGACCAGAGAGCAGGCGACCATCCGACTCAACGGCGGTCAGTGGGACGCCAACGTCGACCAGCTCACTCGGGAAAACGAGAAGCTGCGCGCAGCGCAGGGGCAGGTCGACCAGAGCACAGCGGCCAGCGGCACGATCTCCGCAGCTCTGCGGGAGGCAATCGTCGCCGAGGCCATCAAAAGCATCAAGGAAGGAGACAAGCATGAGAACGCATAACACTCCCCGGCTCTGCGCCGGGCCTCAGACTGCGGGCACGCCGATCAAGTTCTGGAACGTCGCCAGCATCGGTGACGACGAGGGCGAGATCACCCTCTACGGCGACGTCGTGAGCCGTCAGCCTGTGGACTGGTGGACGGGCGAGCCCGAGCCCGGCCTCTACATCGCGCCCGAGAGCTTCATGGAGGATCTCGCGGCCGTCAAGGGCAAGAGCAATATCACCATCAAGATCAATAGCTGCGGCGGCGACCTCTACACCGGCATCGCCATCCACAACGCCATCAAGGGCCTGACCGGCCACAAGGTCGTCGTCGTGGAAGGCATCGCGGCCAGCGCGGCCAGCGTCATCGCCTGCGCGGGCGACGAGGTACAGGTCTATCCCGGCAGCATGGTGATGATCCACGGCGTCGCCGGGCTGCTCTACGACTACTACACCCTCGCAGACCTGAAGAAGCTCCAGAAGGACTTCGACGCGAGCGAGCGGGCCATCGCGGAGATCTACCACGCCAAGACCGGCATTGAGGTCGACCAGCTCCGCAGCATGATGACCCGCGAGACGTGGATGGTCGGGCAGGAGGCCATTGACAACGGCTTTGCCGACACCCTGCTCACAGACGAAGGCCCCGACGTCACCCTGAGCGCCGACAAGAAGGTGCTCCTCGTCGCCGGCATCCGGCACGACGTCAAGGGCTTCAGACGCATCCCGGGGACGATCCCCATCGACAACAGCATCCACGCCGCCCCTGCGGCTGGAAATAAACACGCGGCCGCCAAGAACGACGGCCCCAAGAAGGAGGACAACAAGACCATGACCCTCGAAGAAATGAGAGCACAGCACCCCGACGTCGTGGCTCAGATCGAGCAGCAGGCGGCCGAAACTGCCAGAACGCAGGAACGCGCCCGCATCGAGGCCATTGACAGCATCGCCGCAAGTGTGGGCGACGCGCAGCTCGTCAGGGACGCCAAGTACGGCGAGACCCCCTGCACCGCTGAGCAGCTCGCGCTCAAGGCTATGCAGAAGCAGGCGGCCCTCGGTGCCAAGCACCTGAAGGACGCCAAGGCTGACAACGACGAGTCCGGCGCTGCCGGCGTCGGCGCTGCCCCTAACGGCGGCGAGGAAGGCAGCGAAAACGACGACAAGGCAAAGGTGGACGCCATCGTCGGCCTCTACAACTCCACCAAGTCTCAGAACGGAGGTAAGAAGTAATGAGCAAGAGACTGGACGAAAACCTCGGCAGCGTCGGCTATGACGGTCTGATTGTTGTCAACGAGCCCGTCGCTGACGTGTTCACCGTGACCATCCGCAAGGAGGCCACCGCCGCAGCCACCTATAAGCGCGGCACCGTGCTGGCCCTGTCTGCCGGCACCGCCGACGACGGCAAGATGGTGATCCTCGGCTCCACCGCGACCACCAACGAAACCCTGACCGCCAACTGCATCCTCGCCGAGGACGTGGAAGTCGGCACCACCGCGGACGTGACCGTGCTGGCCTACCGCACCGGCCACTTCGCCCGCAACAAGCTGGCTGTCGCAAGCGGCTACACCCTGAAGGCGACCGACGAGGAGGAGCTGCGCAAGGCCGGCATCCTGCTCTCCGACGCCATCGAATACTAAGAGAAGGAGGACAACAAAATGCCTTTTAACTTCTATGACACCCACACGCTGCTCATGGCCGTGCAGCAGCTCACCCCTGCTGCGACCTTCCTGCGTGACCGCTACTTCCCCACCAACGACGCGAGCGACATCTTCGCCACCGACGACGTGCTCGTCGAGTTCCGTGACGGCAGCAAGAAGCTGGCGCCCTTCGTGGCCCCTCGCAAGGGCGGCGTCACCGTCCTGCGCGCCGGCTACAATATGGAACGCTACACCCCGCCCTTCGTGGCTCCCCGTCGCGTCCTGACCCTCGACGAGCTGCGCAAGCGCGGCTTCGGCGAGGCTCTCTACTCTCAGCTCACCCCTGAGCAGCGCCAGCAGACCCTCATCCTGCGCGACGCTGACGAGCTGGGCGAGCTCATCACCAACCGCGAAGAAGCGATGGCCGCCGAGACCATGCTGACCAATGGCTGCGTGATGAAGCACATCGCCGACGACGTCGACAAGGCCGACGAGATGGAGATCCGTTTCTACTCCGAGGCCAGCAACCCCGCGACCTACACCCCGACGGCCAAGTGGGACGCCACCGGCGGCAAGATCCTGAAGGATCTGGAGGCCATGATCCGTATGCTGACCAAGCGCGGCCTCCGCGCTTCTGATCTGGTCTGCTCCCCGGACGTGGCTGACACCATCATCAACGACGCGGCCGTGCAGAAACTCCTCGACAACCGCCGCATCGAGATCGGCAACGTGGAGCCTGAGCTGCTGCCTGACGGCGCTGCCATCGTGGCCCGCCTGAACGTCCTCGGCCGCATCATCAGCGTCATCTCCTACGACCTGACCTACACCGACGACGAGGGCAACGACAAGCTCTACATCCCGTCCGGCAAGTGCGTCCTCACCGCTCCCGGCGCTGGCCGCACCGCCTACGGCGCCGTCTCTCAGGTCGAGCAGAGCGACGGCGAGTTCCACACCTACGCCGGCCGCCGCGTGCCGAAGTATGTGAGCAGCGCCGAAGGCAACAGCCGCACGCTGACCATCTCCAGCCGCCCGCTGATGATCCCCAACAACAAGAACCCGTTCATCGTTGCGGACGTCCTGACGGACTGAGCGCAGCAGAAAGGAGCAGAGCATGATCCAGATCATCAAGGGCACCTTCGGCTACTATAACGGCCGCAAGGTGATCCCCATCACTGAAGCAGACGGCCCTCAGAAGTTCGACGACGAGCTGGAGGCCCGTCTGGTGAAGGAAGGCGTCGCCAAGTACATCGGCGAGCTGGGCGAGACTGCCGAGCAGCCCGCTCCCGCTCCCGGCGACGACGCCGACGAGCCTGCCAGCACCAACACCGCGGCCGACGAGGCCCCTGAGTACAACGAGGACATGAAGCTCGACGAGCTGAAGGAAGTGGCCGCGCGCTATGGCGTGGACGCCTCTGCTATGCGCAAGAAGGCCGACGTCATCGCTGCCATCGAGGCCGCCAAGGCCGAGCAGCCTGATGACGGTGCCGACGACGAGGAGCCCCCTCAGATCGGCGCCGCCGATCCCGTCTGATGGCCTTCAGCTTCAAGGCGATGGTCGAGGCTGACCGTCGGCGCACGTTTCTCAATCTCGACGAGTTCGGTGAGAAGCACACCGTCGAAGGCAGAGCCATCGCCGCCGTGCTGGACGACAACGCCCTGAAGGAACGCCAAGGGGGGCAAGAGCTGAGCGTCGCGGAGTCCTCTCTGCTGCTTTACGCAGCGGTCGAGGATCTGCCCGCTCGGCGCCCGGCGGGCGAAGGGCTCAACGTCGACGGCCGCGAGTACATCGTCAACGACTGGAGCGAGGACATGGGGATCGCCACCGTGGCCCTCGGCCAGACTGTCACCATGTAGGAGGTGCCCCATGTCCATCGTCAACAGCATCGAAACCGTCCGGGACTGGCTGACCGCCGAGGTCTGCCCTCTGGTCAAGCTGAAGCTCCCCGACGACAACGCAACGGACGCCTCCTACCCATACAAGCTGGTAAACCCGGCCGCGTTCTCGCTTTTCGTACCATCGAAGGACAGGACGCCCCCGAACATCGCCGCGCCGATCCCGTCGGTCTGCGTGCAGATCGTTCAGGGCGACGATGACCTGCTCCAGAGTGCCCGAGACATCAAGATCCGGCTCTGCTTCTCAGCGTGGGATCCCGGCTACCACGGGCCCGACATCTTCAAGCCGAAGGGCGACGGCAGCGGCACCTACATCCAGCAATACAACGAGGCGGCGGCCTCCTACTTCGTGAAGAACGGAGAGGGCTGGCGTGACGCATGGAATTTTGTGGACACAGCTCTCCGGCTGATTGAAAACGCCGAGTACCTCGGCGACCTCCGCGTCATCAAGGAGAAGGGCATCACCTTCGGCCCCGTCGCGGAGCAAGACGCCGTCCCCGACTTCTACCCGTACTGGTTTGCATGGGCTGAGTTCTCCGTCGAGGAGACCCTGACCCGCAACCCGAAAAGCTACCAACACCTGCTTTAAGGGCAGCCGCTCGGCTGCTCTAATTTCATGCAAAGGAGGATAAGCAGATGGCAAACGAATACCTCTACGGCGCCTACGGCCACATCGGCGAGACCGTGGCACAGAGCGCCGTGCAGGCGGGCACCACGCCGGTCTATATCGGCACGGCACCCGTCAACCTCGTGCGCGGCTTCGGCGAGGCCGGCATCATCAACGCGCCGATCAAGATCACCAGTCTGGTCGACGCTCAGAAGAAGATCGGCTACTCGTCCGACTGGGGCACCTTTACCCTGTGCGAGGCCGTGTACGCGCATTTCAACAACACCCTCGGGAACATCGGCCCGATCTACGTCATCAATGTGCTCGACCCCTCCGCGGGCAAGCACCGCAAGGAGACGGCCACCACCAAGGCCCTCACCTTCACCGGCGGCCGCGCCGAGTTCGCCAGCGACAAGATCATCCTCGACACCCTGACCATCGCAAAGAATGACAGCGGCAACTACGTCGAGGGCACCGACTACGCTGTGGACTATAACTTCACCAAGGGTACGGTCATCATCACCAGCCTGAAGGACGACGCGCAGCTCGCCGGCAGCCTGACGGCCAGCTTCAGTGAGGTGGACGACTCTGAGATCGCAGACAGCGACATCATCGGCGGCGTCACCTCCTCCGGCGAGTACAGCGGCCTGAGCGCGATCGCGCTGCTCTATCCCGAGCAGTTCGCGGTCTGCAATCTGATCGCGGCCCCCGGCTGGAGTCACAGCCCTGCCGTCTACAACGCCATGCTGACGACCTGCAAGAAGATCAACGGCCACTGGGACGCCTTCGTCGTGGCCGACCTGCCCCTCGTGGACAGCACCGCGCAGGCGGTCGACACGATCACCAAGGCGATCGCATGGAAGAAGGCCAACGCCTTCACCGGCGAGCGTTCTAAGGTCTACTGGCCGCAGGCTGTGGACAACCTCGGCAACGTGTTCCACCTGAGCACGCTGGCCGTGGTCGAGCTCATGCGCGCCGACTTCAGCCACAACAGCGTCCCGATGGAGACCTGCGGCAACAAGGCGATCCCCGTCATCAAGCAGTATTTCGGCGCCAACGCGAAAAACCGCGGCTTCGACCAGCAGAGCGGCAAGGAGCTGACGCAGAACGGCATCAGCACCGCCGTGGCATGGGGCGGCGAATGGGTACTGTGGGGCGACCATACGGCTGCCTACACCTACGGCGCAGACGTGGATCCCCGCGCGATCTTCGACGTCTCCATGCGGATGCTCATGCACATCACCAACGACTTCCAGCGCGAGTGGAGCCCGGAGATCGACGAGCCCATGACCCGCGCACTGAAGGATCGCATCATCAACCGCGAGCAGGAGAAGCTCGACGGCTATGTCAGCATGGGCGCGCTGCTCGGATCCCCTGTGATCCTGTTCCTCGAGAGCGAGAACAGCACCACCGACGTGATGAATGGCGACTTCCGCTGGGACATCGCCGTCACCCCGACCCCGCCCCTCAAGTCTGCGAGCGTGTACGTCGCATACACCGACGCCGGCTTCTCTGTCTACTACGAAGGAGGTGACGAGTAATGGCAAACCTGTGGCTCGACCTGAAGGGCCCCATCCTCGCCGATACCGTCTATGTGGACGGCGTTCTCGCTGCCAAGGACGTGACCATCGCCCTGCCCCCCGTCAACCTTGTGACGGCTGACTTCAAGGCGATGGGAACCTACACGGCGCCGCTGCCCGGCCAGATCGAGGCGATGGAGGCATCCATCACCAAGATCGGCATTGACCTCGGCCTGCGCAGCCTCGTCAAGCTGACGAGCAAGACCATCGAGATCCGCTGGGCGCAGGACGTCAAGCTCTCCGACGGCTCCACCAAGACCGAGGGCTGCAAGGCGTTCCTCCGCTGCGTCTCCAAGGGCATCCCCGGCCTGAACGTGGATCCCGGCAACGCCAGCGAGAACGAGATCGCGCTGGCCGTCAGCCGCTACCAGCTTTTCGTCGCTGGCAACGAATACTGGCTGATCGACCAGCTCAACACCATCATGCGCGTCGGCGGCGTCGACTACGCCAAGGACATCCGCAGCGTCCTGTAACAAGAAGGGCGTCGCCTCCGGGCGGCGCCCTCTATTTATCGAAAGGAGACACACATGAAAAAGCTGACACTCCAGAACCCCATCACCATCAACGGCAAAAAGGTCAAGACTCTGACCTATGACACCGACGCGATCACCGTTGGAATGTTTGCCGATGCTGAGGCCCGCAAGCTCCGCGCGACCTCCAACAAGGGCGGCGGCAGCGCCGGCGCCTGCGAGCTCGACTACTCCCTGCACGCCTATCTCGCCATGATGGCGATCGTCGCCGTCAACAGCGACATCGACGTCAGCGACCTCGAGCGCATCAGCGGCCCCGACGTCATGGAGCTTATGAGGATCGGCCGAAATTTTACTACGGCGAGGTCGGCGGCACAATCCGAGGAAAGCGGCTCGGAGAGCTCGTCCGAGACTACTCTCGAGCCTTCCACACCTCAGTCGGCGAGCTCCGACGGGAACGCCTGACCGACTTCCTGATGGAATACTACGAGGCAGCCGAGGAGGCCAAGCGGCAACGCGACAAGGCCGCCTCAATGCCCCGGAATAACTTCAGGAAATACAGAAGGAGGTGACACTGATGGCAGGCAAAAACAAGATCATGCAGGCCGTCGTCAGCTTCGCCGGCACCATCGACCCCTCCCTCGGGAAGGCGATGGACAACGTCGCGGGACACCTCGACAAAGTAAACTGGAAGGCCGTTGCCGTCGGTGCTGCCGTGGGCGGCATCGCTGTGGCGACGGGCAAGGCAGTCGTCGAGGCCGGGAAGTATCTGGCAGAGCTGGGCGACGACTACAACAAAGCCATGAACCAGCTCTCCGCATCTACCGGCGCCACTGGCGACGAGCTGGACGCGCTGGGCGAGAGTGTAAAAAACATCTACGCGCAGAACCTCGGCGAGGACTTCAACGACGTGGCCGAAGGGCTGGCCGCTACGCAGAAAGCGAGCGATCTGGCCGGCGAAGCACTGGAGCAGGCCACCGCGGCCGGCTTCGTGCTGCGTGACACCTTCGACTACGACATCAGTGAAAGCGCCAGAGCCGCCTCGGCTCTGATGAAAAACTTCAACATCAGCGCCGAAGAAGCCTACGGCCTAATCGCCACCGGCGCACAGAACGGCGCAGACAAAAACGGCGACCTGCTCGACACCCTGAACGAATACTCGGCGCAGTTTGCGGCCCTCGGCCTGAGCGCCGACCAGTTCATGGGCTCCCTCGTGGAAGGCGCTGACGCCGGCCTGTTCAGCATCGACAAAGTGGCCGACGCCGTCAAGGAGTTCAACATCAGAGCGAAAGACGGCAGCGACAGCAGCGCCGAAGCCTTCAAGGGCCTCGGCCTCAACTCCGACAAAATGTTCGCGGCCTTTGCAGCCGGCGGCGAGACCGCGCAGGCTGCATTTTTCGACACCGTCGAGGCTCTGAACAAGCTCGAGGATCCTCTCAAGCGCAACGAGATCGGCGTCGCACTGTTTGGCTCGCAGTTCGAGGATCTGGAGGCGGGCATCCTGCCCGTGCTCGGGGACATCGAGACCGCAGCCTATGACGGCGCCGCCGCGCTCCAGCAGATCAACGACGTCAAGTACAACGACCTCGGCTCTGCCTTCGAGGCGGTCAAGAGGTCGGCCGAAGTGGCTCTGCTGCCTATGGCGTCGATGATCGCCAACACGCTGACATCGCTGGCCCCAATCCTGACCGACACCTTCGAGGAAATCAGCCCGGTCATCACCGACACGCTCAACGCTTGTATGCCGTTTGTGCAGGACTTCCTCGTCGGCATGGGCGACACCCTGAAGAAGGTCATGCCGATGGTCACGGAGCTGGCTGCGGGCATCCTGCCACTACTGGCTCAGCTCGTGGGCTCGTTCCTGCCGCCTCTGCTCGACCTCGCACAGCAGCTACTCCCGCCGCTCATGCAGATCGTTCAGGCTATTCTACCGCCGATCGCCAGCATCCTTGCCACCGTGCTCCCGATGCTGACGCAGATCATCTCGACCGTGCTGCCTGTGCTGGCGAACCTGATCGCCGCGCTGCTGCCGGTCATCACCCCGTTGCTGGAGGTGGCCCTGCAAATCGTCAACAGCGTCATCATGCCGCTGCTGCCTCCGCTGATGCAACTGATCGAGGCCCTGCTGCCCCCGGTCGTGAGCCTGCTCAATGCGATCATGCCGCTCCTCTCGCCCCTGCTGGCTATTCTGGAGCCCATCGCAAGCGTGCTCGGCACGATCGTCGGCTGGGTATCGAAGATTGTCAGCTTCGGCTCCGGCGTCATCAGCAAGATCGCGGGCCTGTTTGGAGGTGGAGGCGGCGGCAGCGCCAACGTCTCCGGCTATGCGACCGGCGGCTTCACGAGTGGCCCGTCCATCGCGGGCGAGGATCCGCGCTATCCGACCGAGGCGGTCATCAGCTTCAACCCTGCGTACCGCTCGCAAAACCTGTCCTACTGGGCCGAGGCTGGCCGGATGCTGGGCGCATCCAGCGAGGCCGACTACGAGCCCATCAGCAGCGGCTCTGGCACGGCTGTGGTCTATGACCTGAGCGGCCTGTCCTTCTCGCCTCAGATCAAGGTCGAGGGCGACACCGACGAGGACACCCTGATCCGAAAGCTCCGCGACCTCGAGCCGGAGTTCATCGACTTCATCCTCGAGGCACTCAGCAGAAGGGAGGGCGGCGCCTATGTCACAGCAGACAGTCGGCTTTATTGATTATGTGGCGCAGGGCGGCGACACCTTCGACAGCATCGCGCTCGTCGCCTATAACGAGGAGCGCATGGCGAGCACCATCATCGAGGCCAACCCCGACCTCAGCGACGTGCTGATCTTTGAGGGCGGCGAGGCTGTGCGGATCCCGATCGTCGAGATCGTGGAGACGCCGGAGACCCTGCCGCCGTGGAGGAGGTGACGCCGTGAAGATCCTATACGAAGGCGCCGACATCTACCCGGACGTCAGCGTCCACCGCTGCTATCACGATATGTACGCCGAAAAGCAGAGCGACGAGCTGCTGCTCAAGCTCAACGACACCCGCGAGCTGTGGGACTCGTGGAACCCCAAGAAGGGCGACACAATCGCCATCGAGGACGGCGCTGCCAAGACGGGCAAAATGTTCGTCGAGAGCGTCGTCCCCGAGTCCGGCATCATCACCCTGCGGGCCTATTCCGTCCCGCAGTCTGCGAAGGATAAGCGGAGCAAATCGTGGGAAAAGGTCAAGTTCCTGCAACTGGCTCAGGAGATCGCCGGCCGCCACGGCCTGACGCTCGAGACCTACGGGATCACCGACCAGACCTACGACTACGTCGAGCAGAACAACCTCGCAGACTTCGCATTTTTTCAAAACCGCTGCACCCTCGAGGGCGCGGCGTTTCTGGTGTATGACGGCAAGCTGGTCGTCTACGACGAGGCGTACATGGAAAGCCAGCAACCCGTCGACACCATCACCATCACCCCGGCCAATGACTTCGAGTACCGCGACGAGGGCGCCAACGCCTACGGCTCGGCCGAAGCCGTCAACGGCGGTCTGACCGGCACCTTCGCAGCCCCGAACGGCGGCGACAAGGTGCTGCGCCGGATCCTACCCTTCCGCATGACTGACCAGAGCGAGGCCGACCGCTTCGCCAAGGGCCTCCTCCGGGACGCCAACAAAAACGCGACCGTCGGCACCCTCTGGACGGGCTCGCTGCTGCGAGACTATGCGGCGGGCTCTGCGGTCACGCTGGCGACCGAGGGCGTTAAGTCGTGGGACGGCACGGCCTTCATCAGCCGGATCCGGCACGACTACGTCAAGACGCGGAGCAAGCTATACCTCCGCAAGCCACTGGAGGGATATTGATGAACAGCAACAACCAAATGATCCAGAAGGGCAAGATCTCCAGCGTGGAGGGAAAGGCCGACAGGAACGGCGACAAAACCACGGCCAGAGTGCTCCCGAGCACCGCCGACAGCATGGTCACACGGCCGCTGACGATCCCGTGGTATCTGCGCGGAGAGATGGGAAACCTGACCCCCGGCACGGAAGTCGCCTATGCTATGTTCGAGGACGGCACCGGCGTCATCCTCTCCCGCATGGACGGAGAGTGGGACGGTATCGTCCCGGGCGACATCACCGTCAAGAAGGGCGCGCTCACGATGCAGGACAAGGGCATCAGCCTGACCGGCCACACCCACACCGACAGCATGGGAGGCGGCACTTCTGGCCCGCAGTAAGGAGGGATAGACATGGCCGTCATGGCATCATGGAACGGCAAGACGTGGGGCGTCTCCGGCCAGAGGATCGCCGCCCTGAATGGCGTCTCCTCCAGCGTCGAGCTCGACACGGAAAACAGCGACGACAAGGCCGGATCCCCGGCCACCAAGACCAAGGCGCTCAAGCTGCAAAGCATGAGCTTCGACTTCGATCTGGCGTCTGCCGTGGGCGGCGACGCCCGGGGAGAGTTCGAGTCGTGGACGTCGCTGGTCGGGCAGTACGCCCCCTTCTATCTGGCTGGCCGGCGCTTCGGCCCGGCCAATCTTCAGCTCACCGGCGTCAGCCTCTCAGACACCACACTCGACAACCTCGGCCGGATCCTGAAGGGCAAGATCACGATCAACCTGACGGAATACGCCGAGGAGGCCAGTAGCAAGAAGGCCAGCGCAGGCGGCTCGAGCAAGAGTTCGTCCGCGGCAGGCGTCTCGTCCTCTGGCGGCGTCGGCCGGCGTCTGAGCGCCGTCACCGTCGGAGCATCCAGCAGCGACAAGGCTGCGAAGAAACCCAACAACGCACAGCTCAAGTAAAGCGAGGTGATCCCATGAAAGCATCCGGCAACGGAGCGCCCGAGATCTGTGTGCAGAACCTCCTCAAGACCATCCGCGGGGAGGTGCCCTATGAGCGCATCAAAGGGATCGACCGCACGCTGATCGACAAGCCGAGCGAAACCGCTGCGACCGATCTGGCCGCCGACGTGGAGTTCCTCGTGGAAACCTACGAGCCCCGCGTGCAGCTCAGTGACTCCGACCTGAAGGCTCTGACCGCTCAGGCCGGCGACTTCGAGCTGCGGGCCAGCATCGACAACATCACATGAAGGAGGTGAACAGCGTGAGCGACGCGACAAACACCTACGGCGAGGACATCAGACTCACCACGACAGACGCGAGCACCCTATACAAGACCATCATCACCGAGCTCGAAAAGGGCGCCGGCGAGCCGCTCTACCCGGGCGACGAGCGCCGGATCTTCGGCGAGGCTCTCGTGCCCGTGTTCGTTGCCCTCTACAACAGCCTCAACGACGTCGGCCGGCAGACGCTCCTCCGCTATGCGAGGGGCGAGGTGCTGGACGCCATCGGCGAGCGGCAGGACGTGAAACGACTGGAAGGCACACCGGCCAAGACGACCATGCGCTTCTCTGTCTCCACGCCGCAGGAGAGAAACATCATCATTCCGAAGTGGACGAAGGTGACGCCGGACAGCGAAAACTATTTTGCAACCGACGAGATCGCTGTGCTGCAAGCTGGCGCCTACTCTGTGGAGGTGCCGACCTCGGCCGTGAGCAACGGCACGAAGTTCAACGGCTACGCAGCCGGCACGATCGCCACCCTCGTCGACCTGATCCCCTACATCGAGTCCGTCACCAATCTGACCGAAACGGCCGGAGGCGATGACGGCGAGCCCTACACCACCGAGGGCGACAACCGCCTCCGCGAGCGGATCCGTCTGGCGCCCGCCAAGAGATCCACCGCGGGCCCTGAACAGGCTTACATCTACTGGGCAATGACGGCCGACAGCTCTATCGTGGACGCAAAGGCCGTCAGTGAGAAGGAAACCGTCAGCGAGACCCTCACGGTCTACGACGGCAAAGCCTTCAAGGGCGGCGGCACGCTTCTGACCGACACCCTCGTCGTGAAGGCCCGCGGGCAAAGCACGGCGGCGGCCAAGAACACGGACTACACCGTCGACTACACCGACGGCCTGCTGACCATCACGCTCAAGGGCAGCCTCTCGGCCGCTGAGAGCATCGACATCATCATCACCCGCACGCTGGAGGGCTGCGTCAAGATCGTGCCCCTGCTGGAAGGCGGCGGGATCCCCGACGCTGCCATGCTGGCGAAGGTGCTGGACGTGGTCAACGCCAAGGACATCCGGCCGCTCACTGACAAGGTGAGCGCCGTGCCCCCGGAGGTCGAGACCTACGACATCGAGATCGTGTACTACACCACGCCGGAGAGCGAGGCCGAGGTGATCGCCAACGTCGAAGGCACCGGCGGCGCGATCGACCGCTACAACGAGTGGCAAGTCGCAGCCCTCGGCCGGGACATCAACCCCGACCAGCTCCGCAAGCGGATCCTCTCGCCTTCGTGGGGCGAGAACCTGACCGGCGCCTTCCGCGTGGACGTCGTCAAGCCGACCTACAAGGCCCTCGACGACACGCAAGTCGCCAAATTCAGCGGCCACCTGACTGTCAGCCACAAGGTCGAGAGCGAGGTGGTGTAAATGCGGCTCAATGAGACCGAGATGGTCAAACTGCTGCCTGCGTGGATGCAGGAGGACGGCAGCGACAAGGGCATCGCCACCGGCTGCGACATTATCAGCC
>ERZ779866.2307-NODE-2307-length-17411-cov-11.693881_pt1 | contig 17411 bp, 18 predicted proteins | sample MGYA00511248_ERZ779866 | MGnify/ENA primary metagenome ERZ779866 (study PRJEB29588, sample SAMEA2155758) | human gut metagenome | biome: human gut; feature: human-associated habitat; material: faeces | place: Denmark | collected 2008/2010 ... | reverse complement strand
GCTGGCCAGGAAAACTTTATATTTTTTCACTGTCCTCTTGACGGGTAGCGGTTCAGGCCGTCAGGTAGTCCTCATCCGTCTCCCGGTACTCCCCGTCCACCACGTTTTCCGTGATGACATAGAGCAGGAGCAGCAGCTTGCGGGGAACGTCCGCCCGGCGGGCGCGGATGTTCTTCAGGGCGGTGGTGTTGGGCCAGTTGTACTTGATCAGCCGCTGCACCACACTGTATCCCGCCCGGCTGCGGCTGGAGGGCATATTCATGGAAAAGTACAGCCGCATGATGGTGTCCAGGGAATAGTCCGGCTCCGTCAGGCCGGTCCAGCTGGGGACCGGGTGGATCAGCTTGTCCAGATACCGGGTGAAGTAGGCGTAGGCCCGGTTGTGCAGCTGGCCAAAGTTGTCCAGGTTGGCCAGGTAGCACGCCCGCAGCTCCTGGGGAGAGTGGGCCTGGAGGAAGGCGTTTTGCATCTGGTGGGTGAGGTCGGTGGTGGCCCGCACCGGCTCCCCCTCCCGCTGGGGGATCTCCGGCAGGGAGGTGAAGAAGTCCCTGGCCTGGCGATAACTGCCGCCGTTGCGCAGGAACCAGGCGTAGACTACGTCATGCCCCGAGCGGTAATGGATCCCATAATCGGTACAGCTGCCGATCAGGCGGTTGGCCTGCCCCTCAAAAAGGCCCAGGGCAAAGGCGATCCGGAAGAGGTCCTCCCGGTGGGTTGGCTTGGCGCGTCCCGCAACCCAGTTGCGCACCGTCCGGCCCACATGGTCCGGGCTCCCCTCCGGGTTGTCCTCCAGAAAGGCCTGGACCAGCCGGGCCTGGAGATCCTCCCCCGGGTAGAGGCCTCGGAGCACCTCGTCAAAGCCCCGCAGGTGGAACTCCCCCTCCTGGAGATACCGGGCGGCCATGGCGGGAGTCATGTCTCCGGCACCCAGACGCTCATATTCGTTCTCGGAAAGCAAGGTCAGCTCCATGCGCAACACACACCGTTCCTTGTTTTTTCCATCATACTATATTTTCCGTTCCCGCGCAATACGGCATTTTTCGGGACATATCCCGCCCGTTTCTCCCGGTTCCCTCCTCTCCGGCATCCCAGGAGGGCCGCGCGCGGGAAAGTCCTGTTCTCCCGTTCTTCAATCAAAACCACCGGCTAAGCCGGTGGTTTGAGCAAGCCCTATAAGGGCATGGTGCTAGCAAAGCCCCTTGAGGGGCCACGAATGGGTCTGCCAACTGCTTTCCTTCCTCGTGGCGAGTCCCTCAAGGGGCCTCTTTTTATGCCTTGGTATTCTTGCTACCCGTAAACGGGTCAACAAATTCCTTGAGGCTCATCTGATCTGCTATCTGGTCTTGTTTCAGTTGGTTTTTGATATATTCCTCAATGCGCTTTTTGTTTTTGTCTACTGTATCTACAAAATACCCTCTTGCCCAGAAATGCCTGTTTCCGTACTTGTACTTCAAATTCGCATGTCTGTCAAAAATCATCAGACTGCTTTTCCCTTTCAAGTATCCCATCACACATGTGATACTGTACTTTGGCGGAAAACTTATCAGCATATGTATGTGGTCCGGGCATGCTTCCGCTTCGATTATCTCTATCCCTTTCTGTTCGTACAACTGCCTCAGTATCTGCCCTATATCTCTTTTGATCTGTCCATATATTAATTAATCTTCTGTATTTTGGTGCAAATACCACACGATATTGACATCTCCACGTTGTGTGACTTAAACTATCTACGTCTTTGTTATTCCTCATTTCAAAGACAACCTCCCTGTCTTTTGTTTGTGGTTGGCAAACCCACATCCTATTCTACAGGGAGGCTTTCTTTTGTCTATGGCTAAAGCCGGTTTTTTCCACCAGCAGAGCTGGTGGTTTTTTTGCGCTTAAGCACTCAATAAGGCGGAAGCCTTCAGGGGTGTTCCCCGGAAGGCTCGGTATGGCTCCCAACGACACATCCGCCCTGGAACAGTCCCTAAACGTGCCCTTCCGCCGGATCGGCGACTATGCCCAGCCTGCAAAGGTGGCCGAAGCCATCAAGGAGGGCTTCTTCGCCGCCATGGAGATCATCTAAGCGGTCCTCCTTCCTCTGTCTGTCTCTTTTTTATATTTGGGACGGCCCTGTTCCGCTGCTGCGGGTTGGGCCGTCCTCCCAATTTCTTTTACTAATTATCGTCTAGAGATATTATAAAGCGCGGCAGATGCCTTTCTCCACAATGAGTTCAACAACCAGGCCGCAGCCGGCGGAGAAAATCCGCCTATTCACAGCCGCTTTCTGGGACCTTTATCTTGACAACAGACCATTCCTCTGTCTATAATAAAAATGAGAAAAAGTGTGCGGCACCGGCGTCGTCATGACGCAGATGCCGCATCTTTTATAAGGAGGGATACGGATGAACGACTTGATCCGCCACGCGCAGCAAATCAACCAGCAGCTGGCCCGATACGGGGTAAAATTTGGAATCTACAAGAACGGTGAATTTCAGGAGCGGCTGTTCCCCTTTGACGCGATTCCCCGGGTGATCACCGCTCAGGAGTGGGACAGCCTGGAAAAAGGACTGATTCAACGAGTAAACGCCCTGAATCTCTTTCTGAAGGACATCTACGGGGAGAAACGAATCCTGGCAGACGGAGTCATTCCGGAGGAGTTTGTCTACCGCTCTCCGGGATACCTGCCCCAGTGCGAGGGAATCGTCCCTGTGAAAGGGGTGTACAGCCATATCTCCGGCATCGACCTGGTGAAGGGAAAGGATGGGGTGTGGTACATCCTGGAAGACAATCTGCGCATTCCCTCCGGCGCCTCCTATCCCCTCATTGCCCGGGAACTATGCCGCCGGTGCAGCCCGGACACCTTCCGTCACACCGGCATTGTGGACAACCGAAACTATGGCCGGCTGCTGCGGCGCACCATGGACAGCGTGAACACCGGGGGCATCAACGTGGTGTTCACCCCAGGCCGGTACAACGCCGCCTATTTCGAGCACTCCTATCTAGCCGAGCAAGCCGGGGCCGTACTGGCCGAGTCGGGGGATCTGTATGTGCGGGACCGTGTGCTGTACTACCGGGCCACCCATGGGGACGAGCGGGTGGGGGCCATCTACCGCCGGGTGTCCGATGACTATATGGATCCTCTGTGCTTTGAGTCCAGTTCCCTCATCGGCGTGCCCAACCTCATGGCCGCCTACCGGGCGGGGAATGTAGCGGTGCTCAACGCCTTCGGCAACGGCGTGGCGGACGATAAGGGCATCTACTATTTTGTCCCCAAGATGATCCGCTACTACCTGGATGAGGAGCCCATTTTGTCCAACGCTCCCACCTATCTGCCCATGTATGAAAAGGATCAGAAGTACATCCTGGATCGCTTGGATACCCTGGTGGTCAAGGATGTGGCGGAGGCCGGCGGCTACGGCGTGATTTTCGGCAGCAAGCTGTCCAAGGAGCGGCTGGGGGAGGTTCGGGACATCATCCTTGCCCAGCCCCGTCGCTTCATCGCCCAGGAGGTCATCGACTTCCAGGACCTTCCCATTATGGACAACGGGGAACAGGTGGAGCGCAAGGCGGATCTGCGGGCTTTCGTGCTCTCCGGCGGAGAGGGCACTGTGGTCTGGCCCAGCGGCCTAACCCGGTTTTCCCGCAATCCGGACAGTTTTATCGTAAATTCTTCCCAGGGAGGAGGCTTTAAAGACACATGGATACTGTCACACTGAGCAAACGCAACCGCCTGTTCTGGCTGGGCCGATACAGCGAACGGGCGCATCTGACCATCCAGTATATCATGGAGCAGTACGACCGCATGATCGACGGCCTGAGCGTGGATTATCCCCGTTTTTGCCGGGATATGGGCATCCCCTGCGTCTACGACAGCGCGGAGGACTTCTGTCTGCGCTTTCTCTTTGACGCCGAGTCTCCCTGTTCGGTCTGGGCCAGCGTGGAGGCCATGCTGGGCAACGGCATGGTGCTGCGGGAGACCATCACCTCTCCCACCCTGGCCTACCTCCAGATGGCCCGCTCCGCCATGGAGCTTGCCTCCCGCAGCGACTCCCCCGCGGTGCAGCTGCAGTGGGTGCTGGACGACATTATGGCTTTCCGGGGCAGCTTTGATGACTCCGTTGAGGAGGAACCGGTGCGCAATATCACCAAGACCGGCATCCTGGTGGAGCGCATCAGCCTGATCCTGCGCCTGAACTGGCAGCTCCACCGTCTGGACCGGGAGCTGTCCAAGCTGATCAACCGGCTGTATAAGACCGACCTCACCCCTCAGCTGGAGGCGCTGGACGTCATCAACCGCAAGGCTCTGGAGGGAGAGGCGGTGGACCCAGCCCTGCTGCTGCGCAGTGTGGAAGGGCTGTTCATCGTATGAGCCGGTTTCTGCGATTTTTCTACGACATCCTCCTGGAGTTTGACCGGCCGGTGGGAGAGCATGCCTTTGTGCTGCGGTGCGTGCCTCCCACCTTCCCGGGACAGGAGATCCTGGACGTCTCTCTGAGGCTGGACCCGATGGTTCCCTATGCCTGCCAGCGGGACGGCTTTGGCAACGGGCTCCAGCTCGGCCGGATCGGTTCCATGCACGATCACTTCCGGTACACCGTATCCGGCTCCGCCCGGCTGGACCTGTCCCTGCGGCGGCCGTCGGGCTGCTCCCCGGTGTTCCGCTTTCCCTCCGCCTACACCCAGCCCAGCGCCGGGATGCGGGCCTGGCTGGCGGGGCTGAACCTGCCCCAGGGGAAGGCGGAGCGGGCCTGGGCCCTGTCCGAGGCAGTGCGGGGGCACATGACCTACGCCCCGGGAGAGACCGGCGTGTCCACCACCGCCGCCCAGGCCTTTGGCGAGGGCCGGGGGGTGTGTCAGGACTTTGCCCATGTCTACCTGGCCCTGGCCCGGCAGGCAGGGCTTCCCGCCCGGTACGTCAACGGTCTGCCCGAGGGAGAGGGAGCCAGCCATGCCTGGTGTGAGGTGTGGCTGGACGGCGTGTGGACGGGCATCGACCCCACCCGGGGGCGCTGGACAGACGAGGGGTATATCCGCTTCGGCGTGGGCCGGGACTTCGGCGACTGCCCCATGGAGCGGGGCGTCTTTTTGGGTCTGACCGACCAGAGGCAGACCGTGTTCATGAAGGTCAGCCAACAATAAAATCTCACCGCAACGGCGCGAAGGGATAGGGTCCTTCCCGCCGCGGACGGCGGAAAGGGCGTTTTTTATGACAGAAGAAGTAGTCCGTCTCCCTCTGGCGGTGGGAGAGGACCTGGTCATCCGCAAGAACCGCCTGGGCTCCGGCGGCAAGCGCCTGTGCGTGGTCACCGGCACCCACGGGGACGAGCTGGAGGGGCAGTATGTGGCCTGGCGGCTCAACCGCCTGTTGGCGGGGAAGCCGGAGCATCTCCACGGCACCGTAGACATCTACCCGGCCGCCAACCCCCTGGGCATCAGCACCATGACTCGGGGCATCCCCCTGTGCGACCTGGACATGAACCGCACTTTTCCCGGCAGCGAGAACGGCTCCATGTCCGAGTATGTGGCCGCCCGGCTCATCGCCGATCTAAAGGGGGCGGACGCAGTCATCGACATCCACGCAAGCAACATCTTTTTGCGGGAGATCCCCCAGGTGCGCATCAATGTGAACACCACCCGGCGGCTGGTCCCCCTGGCCCGGAAGCTGAACATGGACCTGATTTGGGTTCACGCCGCAGCCACGGTGCTGGAGTCCACCCTGGCCCACAGCCTCAACACCCTGGAGACTCCCACCTTGGTGGTGGAGATGGGAGTTGGGATGCGGCTGACCCGCAGCTATGGGGAGCAGCTTCTCCGGGGGATTCTTTCCCTCATGTCCTCCCTCAATATGTGGACCGGCCCGGTGGGGCCGGTGAAGGAGCCCATCTTCAGCAACGACGGCCATGTGGAATTCATCAACGCCTCCCGTCCCGGCATTTTCATCCCCACGGTGGCGCACGCCTCCCATGTGGAGAAGGGCCAGGAGGTGGGTCTGGTGGCCGACCCCCTCACCGGGGACAGCGCGGAGCGGCTGCCCAGCCCAGCCTCCGGCTTGTTGTTCACCCTGCGGGAGTACCCTGTGGTCTATGAGGGGTCTTTGCTGGCCCGGATACTGGAGGGCATGTCATGAGAGAGGAAATTTTGTTCACCGTGGACGCCCCCTACCGGCCCTCCCTGCCGGTGAAGGGCTGGTACTTCGGCGACCCGAAGAAAAAGAGCCTGGCGCTCATGGGCGCCCTGCGGGGCAATGAGATCCAGCAGATGTACGTCTGCGCCCAGCTCATCCGCGCCCTGGCCCAGGTGGAGCAGGCCGGGCAGCTGTCGGAGGACTGCGGAATCCTGGTGGTGCCCTGCGCCAACCAGTTCTCCATGAATGTGGGCCGGCGGTTCTGGGCGGCGGACAACACCGATATCAACCGGATGTTCCCCGGCTACAGCCAGGGGGAGACCACCCAGCGCATCGCCGCCACGCTGTTTTCCGCCCTCCAGGGTTATCAGTACGGGGTACACTTGACCAGCTTCTACCTGCCGGGGGACCACCTGCCCCATGTGCGGGTGATGGAAACCGGCTATCAGCGGGAGGAGGAAGCGCTGGCTTTCGGCTTGCCCTATGTCCTGCTGCGCACCCCCCAGCCCTATGACACCACCACTCTGAACTACAACTGGCAGATCTGGGACACCCAGGCCTTCTCCCTGTACACCACCGTCACCGACCACATCGATGAGGACGCCGCCTTCTTGGCGGTGGAGGCGGTGCTGCGCTTTCTGTCTGTTAAAGGGCTGTCCAGCCGGCACTTGCCCACCGCCATGCACCGCACATCCATCGTCCACGAGCACAACCTGCACAACATTCTGTCCTCTGCGGGGGGGCTGCTGCTGGACAAGCGTGCGCCTGGAGATTGGGTTGCGGCTGGGGACGTGCTTGGGGAGATTGTGGACCCCTGTACCTGTCGGCCGCTGGAGCAGCTGCGCACGGACTGCCGGGGCCGGGTGTTCTTCTGCCACCGGGCCCAGCTCATCAACGGCCACGAGGTAGCGTTCCGAGTGCTGCCGGAGTGAGCGGAATCTGCGCTGAAGCATTTTAATACAAACACTCGCGCCGCAGGGGATGGAATACCTGAAAGAAGTACATCCATCCCCTGCGGCGCGTTTTGCGTCCGGTACCGGTATCCTCCACTGCGGGAGGTGCGGAAGTCCAGGAGCGCGGTACTCCTGCGCCGGGGACAAGAGCAGCCGCTGTGAATCCTCGCAGGGCAGCAAGTTGAACCTGTTGCAGACAGTTCCCCGCTGGCAACCGGTTCAAGCCGTTGGGGCGCAAGGGGTTGAACCGGATTTACTTCTCAATTCTAATCAGATCCGAAAAACTGTCGATGTATTGATCGAAGTCAACCGCCGCCTCTTCTTCAGTCCTTAATTCTTCAGCTTGATGAAGCGCTTCATCAAGCCGAGCTTCATCCAAATATTTATTACGAAAGCCCAAACGCCTATTCATCCCTCCCATTCCCTCTGATTTCCACATCAACAACTCCTGTATATAAGCACCGAGCTTTGTTGGTTCGTCTTTTATTCCTGCCATTGGGAAAAAGGCTTTCCCATACTCGGCCAGATACTTGCAGAAGTTTTTTCGTTCAATCCAACTGTCCGGCCTATCTTCGCAGAATTCCCTCACAAATTTCCGGATCACATCATCCTTCGTCATAGTGTTCTCTTCTTGCTTTGCAATCTTCCTTTGGACAATATGTAGCCCATGGCACAGCAGGCATGTTTGTACCCACTCAGAATCTCCAGCTGACCGACCAGGTGCTGTCCAGTCTCGGGGAACCTGGATCACTTTGTACGGGATCTTCGAAAAATCTACTTCGTTGAATCCCACTGTAAAATACATCAAAACAGATTTACCACATACGCTTTGTGTCCCTTGCTGATATGGGTCATCCAGTGTTCCAACTTTTTCCCCCTTGATAAAGATCCTTAGCCAAGATAGATTCAAATCCTTTATACCAGCGCTATTTCTATAATCTTTATTTGCCTGTAACAGGCATCCCCTCACCTGGTCGCATGCCAGTTCTTTGCTCCGCTTGCTGTCATCTCCAATATAGGCTGCCGTTCCGACCTTACCATCTACCAAAGCCAATACCCATTGTGCAAATGGTCTAATGATTGCGTCCTCGAATTGAGGCAGTGGCCGTTTCTCTTTTGAGCAGACGATCCAGAGATAGTTCGATGGCTGTTCCGGCATATACAATCTTGCCACCAGTTCAGCAATGTCATCCAGCAGTTTGGTATCCCCGCCAGTTAGCTGGCGCAGACTCTCTCGCCCTTCTGAAGACAGTTTCGGCTTTGGATGGGGCTTGCTTCGCACAAAAGGCTCTTTGCTGGTATCATAATGCACCTCCAACTGACCCGAAACGGGAAGACTATATTCCACATTCCCCCAAGGGAAACCGGCTTGAAAGAATTCCTTGGTCAGCAACTCCTCTTCATGCGAAGCTAAAAGTCCTTTACTCAATCTCTTTTTTAACTCATCCCCGACAGGCTTGCACTCACACACCTGCCGGATCCGATCTCGTTCGGCCTTGACTTCTTCTTCAACAACTTCAGAAGTCAAAAGCCTATATGGAATCCATGCACTCCGCTTATCGTCCCAAACGCATTCTACTAGTTTCCCATCAATCTTTTTTATCTTTTCTTTTATATCGAAGAGAGGAAATGACAGCAATCCCGTCCTCCATTTGAACTCCATCAATGCCTTATAGTATGGCGTTGTTTCAATGGAGCTTAAATAATCATAAATCGCCTGAAGTATTTCGTTTGGATGTACAAGCAGATAGTTTGCACCATAAAGTTGCTCTACAGCATCTTTTCCTTCCTCAGTCAGCAGTTGAGGGTACAGAACATCCCCAGGGCCTCGATTGATGATACCAAGCCGGAATGACAAATCAGTCCCCAAAAGCCTCAAGTAATCCCCATCCGCCCAAAAGTACTTCTCGGGGTTTATGAAGTATTCTGGTTGCGCAATCAGGCCATTTCTTATCCACTCACAAATCTTTCCGTAAGCCACATTTTCTGTGATTCTACCATACAGTCTCAGGAAATTCTTGCCATTCTTTTCGTTGCTCTGTCTCTCTTCCTGCTCCAGCCTCCACTCATAGTTCATTACATAGGGGGTAACAGTAATCATAGCACATCCTCCTAAATCATGTTTCTTCTATTATATACCATGGCGTCCCAAGTTCAACAGTTTCCTCCCCGTAGGAAAATTTGGCCGTAGGAAAATTTTCTATTTTTTTCGCTAATATGCGGCCAATGGCGGTTCTTTTCCCTGCTATCCTCCCTCCCCTACTTGCCCTCTTGTTCCCGCCAGTCCTTCTTTATCAAAAGCACAGCTATGCTCTTTCCGGGGCATCTGTAGAGAAATAACAGCATGGCAACACTCCTGTAATCGCCACTCGTCATATTCGAGTTTCGCGATTGCATACTATCATCCTGAAGGAGGATGTTGCCATGAAAATTACCCACGTTTTTTCTAACAAGCAGTCAAATACTACTACTTATGTCGCACTTCACCGCAAGTGCATCCGTCTGCTCCTATCCCGCCCCAACTGCACCGCTGTCCAACCCGCCCGTATGATGGCACAAAAGGCCAGTTAGGGAGCGTGAGCCATCGTGGATGCCATCTATGCCAGACAATCTATTGAAAAAAAGGATAGTATTTCTATAGAAACACAAATCGACTACTGTAGGCGTTTTGCCAGTGAGGCCCCCCTCATCTTTCACGACAGGGGGTTCTCTGGCAAGAATACCAACCGCCCAGCCTTCCAACAGCTGATGGAGGCAGTGGAGGCTGGGCAAGTCTCTAAGATCATCGTCTATCGGCTCGACCGCTTCTCCCGCTCCATTGCAGACTTCAGCCAAATTTGGACCCAGCTGGAGCAGCACAATGTGGAATTTCAGTCTGTGACTGAGAACTTCGACACCTCATCTCCCATGGGTCGGGCCATGCTGAACATCGTGCTGGTGTTCGCACAATTGGAGCGCGAAACCACCGCAGAGCGCGTCCGTGACAATTATCAGCATCGCTTTGCTTTAGGTTCCTGGCCCGGTGGTCCCCCACCCTATGGATTCGACCTGACCAAAATTTCCGACAGTAGTGGCCGCCAGGTTTCTTCCTTGGTTGCCAACGACAATGCATCTGTTGTCCATCAAATCTTCGAGTTATATGCTCAGGATTCCGCTTCCCTGCGCAGCGTCGCCATCGCGCTAAATACCCAGGGCATTCCTGGCCCCAAGCGAAAAGCCTGGGATAACGTCACACTATCCCGCATCTTACATAGCCCGCTTTACGTTCAGGCAACAGAAGATGTCTTCTGGTGGTATCTCTCCAAGGGGCTCCAACCTAAACAAGAGGTAACTGCTTTTGATGGCACCCACGCCTGTAATGTCATCGGCAAGCGAGACCGATCTAAAGGCAAATACCGGGATTTGGAGCAGCAATTCTTCTCGCTTTCCAATCATCAAGGGCTCATCCCCGCAGACCTCTGGCTCAAATGCCAAGAAAAATTGGATCGGAACCGCCAGTTCGCGCCCAGTACTTCTGGCAAACACAGCTGGCTCACTGGACTCCTCAAGTGCGGCTCTTGCGGCTACGCCATTAAAATAATTTCAGACCGTTCCACACATAAGCGGTATTTAGCCTGTTCTGGTCGAACCAATATGGGTACCTGCTCCGCTCACTTTGACATAGATCTGAGTGAGTTGGAATTGGCCATTGCAGAAAAAATAAAGGAGCTTCTATCCCAGTGCCCGGAAGAGGAAATCTTCCCGGAAGAGAATCAGCTATCTCAGGAGCTTCAGCAGATCGACACTCGTATCCAGCGGCTGGTCGATGCCATAGCCGAGAGTAGCGAAATCTCCGTCTCCTATATCAGCGCCCAGATCGAAAAGCTGCATCATCAGCGAGAGCAGCTCCTGCACAAGGCGCAGGCTCACTCACCCAAAAACAGCCCAAAGGTACGCATCGACTTTGACCTTGCCAGCGTTGAGGAAAAGAAGATCATCGCCCGCGAGTTCATCGATAGGATTTTGCTCAAAGACGATACTGTTGATGTCATCTGGAAGTTCTGAACCTCCCCACAGTCTGTGGTGGAGGATTTTTTATGCCATGTAGGAAATCAAATATAATTTCCTACAATCAGACGAACACAAAAATAACACCATCGGGGCCCCGAGGGGAAGGACGATCTATCGTTCTTCCCCTTGCGACCACTCTACCCCTATACGATATCTCCTATTTTCACCTCATGAAATATACATTAAGTATAGTACTATATATAAAATACAGTTGTATATCACAATCTATACTATATAGAATCCTACAGACCTAAAAGGAGTTGAGCATAAATGGCCACCGTAAAAACTGCTAATGGCCGAGGAAAGTACCATGATTTGAACAGCCGGCAGGATCTCATTTCCTACATTTGCAATCCACAAAAAACTCCCCATCACCATATTTACTACAGTCATGTCTCTCCCAATCATCCTGTGGAGGATATGGATCAGACTGCGGCGCAGTTTGGCAAAGCAGATGGGGTTCAGGCCCGCCACTTTATTTTTTCGTTTCATCCCTTAGAACTGGATTCCCACACCATAGCCGCACAGATTGCTCAGGAAGTTACCAATTATCTGGGCGAGGAATATCAGGCAGTGTCTGCCGTGCATGAAGACCAAAGCCACCTTCACATTCACACGGTCATCAACGCGGTCAGCCATGTGGACGGACACCGGTACCGGGGAACGAAGCAGGAGTTCTACGCGATGAAGAATCAGGTGGGAAGGATACTGCGCAGATACGGGATGGACCGCCTGGACTATATCTCTTCCTGTCTGTAAAGCAGAAAACCTTCAGAGGATCGCTCCCCTGAAGGTTTCCATACGAATGGGTAGGCTTTTTACTGTTTCCATCTACTAATGTAGAAAATAACGGAATCTTTCGGAATTTTCCATCTATTCCCAATTTTGAAGGCGGCTACCTCGTTTCCATTTAAAAGCTTATATGCTGCGTTTGCTCCGATGTTCAAAACGTCGCAGAGCTCTTCCACTGTTAGAATATCTGAATATTGCTCCAGTGCCATGGTTTGACCCTCCTATTGATTTTGTTATCTCTATGTTCTTTTCCTTGTGTCGGAAAATTTCCTACACATTTTTCCGGTTTTCCTACACTGTGAATGGAAATCGAATGAACCATAAAGTAACATAATTAGAAGGGAGACCACTGAAATGGCAGCCAATTCAGATAATGAAACAAAACGAAAGGAGCGTGTGCGGGCCATGCGGCAGCGAACCGCACAATTAGAACGCGAGGGTATGTACTGGACCGAAGACGAGAAGGAACACCTAAGGCAATCCATCTGGGATGGCCTTGATATTACAGAGATTGCGCTAAACCTACAACGCACAGAGATGGCTGTCTTGCAACAAGCCCAGCTGATGGGGTTGTATGGAAAAGTGCGGAATTGCCTGCCCAGAAAGCAGAAGGGAAAATGCCTCTGTGCGCAGTGCTTACAAAAGGGATCGTGCGCGTTCTATCTCGACCGGCAAAGCTTGGGTGCTACGCCGCCGGATTAATATAGGATTCTGTCATGTAGTAGGTCCCGTCCAGGCTATTGGCACTTACGCCCTCAAAAGTGCTGCCGTCACAACTGATTGAAATGGTTCCGGGGGTAACAACCGTGAGCACCAGACTATTCCCAACGGAATCATAGAAGCGGATGACTGTGTCATTACTACTGCTATTGCTATACGGAGTGGATATCGAGAAAATCATATTGGAAGCAGTGGAGTCTGCGCCATAATAGGTCAGAATGAAGCCGCTTCCCTCCCCTGTGTATACACTGAAACCGATGGTGCTGCTTCCATCCATCTTACTGTGAGTACCGTATTCACTGGACATCACATCGTCTATATAACCGAATTCATTGTTTTCCACGTCAATCAGCACACAGTCCACCAGGCAGACATCATCTGCCCAGTCCCTGGAAATGACTGCATCAATGGTTACGCTGGCACCGGCGTTTAGGCTGTATAGGTCGCTATCATTTTGAAAATATACGAAGTAGAGGCTCCAGGAATCACTATATACATTGGCTTTATCCGCATCGATGCTGTCAATCTCCAAATTATTTATTCGGACCGTGTCTCCTTCATAGAGGGCCAAAAATCTTGGCATATTCTGCTCTGCTGCCTCAAAAAAGGCCTCGCCACTCTCGTAAGAAATGGTATAGCGATCTTCTGCTGGCTCGTCTGTGACCATGGGAGATACTGACTCGCTTGCAGGCTCATAGGATGCTTGAGCACTGGGAAGGCCGCCGGTATCGATGACAACCTCTCGTTTGGGAAGGAGTAGCCGCACAACGAGCAGGATAAGACAGAAGCCCACCAGACCAATAACAACATTTCTCACCGCATGCTTGATTCGTGCCTTCCCATCCGCCAGCAGCTCTTCTTCCGTCATTTCCCCAACGGGTTTGCGCTGCTGTGTGGTGCCTTTTTCTGCCTGATTGCTCTCAAAATTCTCCTGAGCTTTGCCCTGATTCTGTATCGGTGTCGTGGCTTGCTTGGCCTCGGGTTGGCTCTGCGGTCGCTTGGCGCCGCACTTTACACAGAATTTTGCATCTTCCGGGAGCTCCGCTCCGCATTTTGGGCAAAACATAATACTTTAACACCTCTCTATTGAATTATCTTTCACACTACTTGGAGCACCTGATTATGCCTTGAAAAAGGAACCATCGCCATCCAGTCGAAGAGACTCACAGTTGACAACAAAATTGTATCCATCATATTTTAGCTGAATAGAGCTTCCGTCGCTATCAAATGTTCCCCGAAATTCAGGGCATTCTCCGCCACCCACGTAAGTGGCTGTTCCTTCCCCGAGGATATCGACACTGCCATCAAAATTGGACTCTGTAATGCTCCAATTGATGCCCCAATCATCGCCATTTTCCCAAGGACGTGGAGTCGAAAAACTTAGATTCAGCTGGATCATAGCTGCATGAGCTAGAAGATATGTACCTTCGATCCAAGAATAATCCACATCAGCAGTGGTATTCCCTTCTGATGTGCCTGATGCAGATGGTGTGCTTTGGGGATAACTAAATTCACCCAACCATTCTCCGTTGCTCTTATACACAACCAAAGTGCAGGTAATGTCAGGAAATCCTTCGGCGGCAAAGTATTCATCATACAACTCCTTTGCCCGCTCTATATTTGCCTCCTCATTTAGCGCAGCATCTCCGTATTCTTCACCAAAGCCGTAATCAATGCCCAGCCATCCCGAGACTGAGTCCATATAACTTGGTAGATAGCGGTGTTCAATAAAGGTATAGGATTCCACATCAAACTCGAAGGTAGTATCCATACCCAGGAGATTGGCTGCTGGTGTATATGAAGCGTTGAGATAGTTGATGACTTGCTCGGCATAATCGATGCAGTTAATGCTCTGGATTTTTCGCAATGCTTCCTCGGTTCCTATCTCCTGATAAAGCGCAAGGGCCTGATCAAATTGCCCTGTAGATAAATAAGAGTCTGCTTTTCCCATCAGTATCTGTTCCGAAGAATATGGGAACGCATATTGCAGGGAAACATCTAAGTTATCACCAATGACACATTCTAGCGAGTCAACCACTTCGTCGTAGTTCACTGTGGCCGTGAGATCATACCAGACGCAGTTCTCATCATAGTCCAAATTCGTTGTGATATTAGAGACAGTGTTTTCGCCGTTATAATACGCAGTGGAGATCCAGTCGGCGCATATATTGCGCTGCCGAGATTCGTTGGCGTAGAGCGGTTTGCCTGCCCGCAAACACAGGTCCCAAGTTAAGCTTACGGTGAGTGCATTATAATCCACAGATAGAATATCTGCGCTGGCAAATTCTAATGTTGAGTCAATGCTATCCAAATAGATGCTGTCGCCGACATCGAGACTATATGATCCAGATTCTTTCATGCGCCTGGGATCGAAAAGGCGGCCCCAATCTATAATGTAGACGACAATGGCAATCAAAAAGATTGCGCCAAGTAACCCCGCAATCAAATATTTTTTTCGTGACTTCCTTGCTGAGATATGGACTGGACCCTGTATATTTTCCCCTTGAGCTCTGGAATAATCTCCTGTTCGCTTATTAGGGGGCGGTTTATCGTCAGGACTATGAGGCAGCATTCCCGTAGTGGGGAGTGCATGTCCGCAATATGGGCAAAACTTGGCGGAAGCACCTACCGATGTTCCACATTGGGGGCAGAACATGATTATCCCCTCCCTCTCAAAACGTCGCAAACTTTCTCATAGTTGTTCGCTGTTGGGCCCCTCAGAGGCTCTCTTTCTAAGATTTGCGCCACAGGACATGCAAAACAGATCATCTGGGCCAACCGCAGCATGGCACTGAGGGCAGCTCCTTCCCTCTGCTGGAGCTGTGGTTTCAGGGCCTAGCCTAACACCACAAGAACTGCAAAACGTGGATCCAGCAGGAGTAAATGCTCCGCAATGTGGACATTTTACGCCTTGAATCTGTTCGATTTGTTCCTGAAGACCACTGATTTCTTCATATACCTTGTGAATCTTTGTCATTCGCTCTGGATCTTCCGAAAACACTGCATCATCTTTGTGCCGCTCATAATAGGCTTTGCCCAGTTCCTGGCTTAGCCGATTGATTTCAAGCTGAAGCGAATATATGCTGTTATTAAGCCTTGAAATAGAAGAACGTTTGGCGGCGTCCACTGTCGCTTTTTTCCATGGGGTTTCCGCAAACATATTCTCATTAAATGCCATCTTAGTGCCCCCTATTCTATTCTCTGGATAAGGATCGGCTCTCTGTGCTCTTGGATTAGCCCTTGATTCACATCAAAGCCAGAAGCAGATTCGGAATTTTAGCCTGGAGTAGGTTTGACTTGTAGCCCCTGTGCAAATAAGCCCTTACTCCTGTAAACCGGCATAGAGACCCTTATTCGTCAGAATCTTTCTTTGATTTAAAGTTGTATACTATGCCAGACAAACTTGTTCCTCTCTGGCGTTCTATTGCCTGTATTTTTTCCTTGGCTCTTTTTATCTCATTGGTCAACGTAAGAATTTCGGGATCTACTCGGGCTATTGCGGCCTTGGCTCTTTTCGCAGCGGGATAACAAAGAATGAGGCCAGCTACACCAATTGCAGAAATAACGATACCGAAATGTAGATAATCAATTGGGGAAATCAATAATAACGTTATACCGATACCGAGCATAATCCAAAATGCGGCTCCTGACCCTTCAAGTTTTAATAGTATTGCGTATACTCTAAGGCCCTTAACTACACCGCTGGCATACATGTTAAGTAGCTTGTGATAGCGAGAAAGTGCGTTATCATACTCTTTTCTCGCCTCACGACTGGCCTCCTTCAGCCCTTTATTGGGGCTTCCCAACGAATCCATTTTTATCCCCCATTCTTTCCTTTACATAATCAAACCTGGTCCGCTTCATCACTTTGATTGCTTGCTGGCCCAGAAGGAGGCGGTCCTACCGATTCATCTGAAGATGGCGGTTGCGAGGTTGTGACCGTCTCCGTCCCCTTGGGTGGTACCGTCTTGGAAAGCTCCAACTCCTGCCAATAATACAGCCATGCTAAAACAGCTCCGGTAGCATAAGATAGGATAGACAAGATCCACCCCCACCGGAATTCCAGCGTTACGAAGTCAATATAATCTTCCAGATCATAGTAGGAAACAAAGGAAAATCGGAATAGAAGAAGGCAAATTGCGCCAAGGGTTGCCATGATAGCTGAGCCTTTAATCGACTTGCCCTGTACTTTGCAGACTGCTGCGACTCCGAGGACAAAGGCAATGATCAGAAAAGAATTTGGGGTCCGGTCTGAGACATAGACATCCAGATCATCCTGTAGCGTAAGGCTTGTCATTGCCTCAAGGCCGGAAACAGATGCAGAGATATCACCACAGGAAACGGTGGCAAAAGGGAAGATAAAGCACACCAGACTGATAATCAAAAGAAGTTTGACCAGCCCTCGTCCCTGCTCATTTGACGTGGGTGCGCTTTCTGCATGAGGTGCGGGTGACGGTTGACTGGAAGTATTTGTCTCATCATAGCCAGAAGGTGGGGAAACCGATGCTGCTCCAGTCTCCTTTTTAGCTCCGCATTTTGGGCAAAATTTTGCAGATTCAGGCAGTTCTTTCCCACAATGGATACAGTAGCGATGCGCATTTTGCTGGCTGGTGAGACTTTCTGCAAAGTCAGCTCCACAATACGGGCACATCGTGGCTCGATCCGACAACTCATGTCCACACTTAGGACAATTCATAGAGCAATCCTCCTCTCTCTTTTGGCGAATATGTCCACTCCAGTATAACGGATTAAAGTCATAAAATCAATACAAGTTATGACTTTATTTTACA